>Ga0265338_10011530_pt1 | contig 10195 bp, 7 predicted proteins | sample 42126metaG_FD_193579 | JGI IMG/M metagenome (GOLD analysis project Ga0265338, IMG submission 193579) | Rhizosphere microbial communities from Carex aquatilis grown in University of Washington, Seatle, WA, United States - 4-21-26 metaG | ecosystem: Host-associated > Plants > Roots > Rhizosphere >... | reverse complement strand
ATGGCGCTGCTGCAGATCGGCTACGAGCGGCTGCTGAGCGCGATCCACAACGAGGCGACGCTCGAGCGCTACTCGGAGGAGGGCCGCCGGCTCGGCCGCCTGCTCTACGAAGGCCGCTGGTACGACGTGCAGGCGCTGATGCTCCGCGACGCACTGACCCGGTGGATCGCCGCCGCCGTCACCGGCGAGGTGGACCTCGAGCTGCGGCGCGGCGACGACTACACGATCCTCGACACGCGTGGCGACACCTTCAGCTACGGGCCCGAGCGGCTGAGCATGGAGCGGAGCGCGACCGCGTTCACCGCCACCGACCGCATCGGCCAGCTCGCGGTGAAGATCAACGACATCACCGACGCGCGCAAGTTGCTCGCCGAGCTGGGGGTGACGATCTGACGCTCTGGTCCGGAAGGGTCGAGACGCAGCTCGCGCCCGAGGTGTGGGACTTCCTGCACGCGCACGACGCCGAGCTCCTGCCCTACGACATCCAGGGCACGCTGCTGCACGCGCAGCGACTGCATGCCGCGGGCATTCTCGACGACGACGAGCTCGCCGAGGTCACCGAGAAGCTCGCGGCGATCGACGGGATCGATCCGGCGGACGAGGACGTGCACTCGTCGATCGAGCGGCAGCTCGGCGACGTCGGCCGCAAGATTCACGCGGGGCGGTCGCGCAACGACCAGGTCGCCGCGGCGTTCCGCCTCTACATCGCCGACGCCTGCGCGCAGGCCGACGCGGCGCTCACCGCGTTCGCGCACGCGATCCTCGAGCGCGCCGCAGCGGAAGCCGAGACACCGATGCCCGGCTACACGCACCTGCAGCGCGCGCAGCCGGTGACGCTCGGGCACCACCTGCTCGCCTGGGTCGAGATGCTCGAGCGCGATCGCGCCCGGTTCGCGTTCGCGGCCGAGCAGGCGGCGCCGTCGCCGCTCGGCGCCGGCGCGCTGGCCGGCTCGACGCTGCCGATCCCGGCGCCGCCCAACCAGATGCGCAACTCGATCGACGCCGTCGCCGACCGCGACTTCGCGCTCGACTATCTCTACGCGAGCGCGGTGCTGTTCACGCACCTCTCGAGGATCGGTGAGGAGCTCGTGCTCTGGACGACCAGCGAGTTCGGCTTCGCGCGCCTCCCGGAGGAGGCCTCGACGGGGTCGTCGATCATGCCGCAGAAGCTGAACCCGGATGTCGCCGAGCTCGCGCGCGGCAAGGCGGGCACCGCGGTCGGCCGGCTCGTCTCGCTGCTCGTCACCGTCAAGGGACTGCCGCTCGCCTACAACCGCGACCTGCAGCAGGACAAGCCGCCGGTCTTCAGCGCGCGGGCCGACGTCGCCGGCGCGCTGGGCGCGCTGACGATCCTCGTTTCCGGCCTCGCGTTCGACCGCGGCCGCCTCGCCGCCGCCGCCGCTGACCCCCTGCTGCGCGCGACCGACGCTGCCGAGGCGCTCGTCGCCACGGGCGTGCCGTTTCGCGACGCGCACGAGCAGGTCGCCGCGCAGGTCCGCGCCGGAACCTTCGAAGCGCCTGCGCCGGGCGACCGCCTCGGCGACGTCGCTGCCGCTGTCAACGATGCAAAGGAGCGCTGGTCGTGACCACATCCTCGCCCGTCTCGCTCGCAGGTCGCGATCTGCTGCGGATCTCCGATCTCGCCCCGGTCGAGGCCGAGACGATCCTCGACCTCGCCGTCGAGCTGAAAGCCAACCCGCGCCAGCCGCTCGCGCCCGGCGCGACGCTCGGCCTCTACTTCTCCAAGCACTCGACGCGCACGCGCGTGTCCTTCTCCGTCGCGATGTCGCACCTGGGCGGCACCGCGATCGCGCTCAGCCCCGACGAGCTGCAGATCTCTCGCGGCGAGTCGCTGCCCGACACGGCACGCGCGCTCTCGCGCTACGTCGACGCGCTCGCTGTGCGGACGCACGCGCACGAAGAGCTCGAGGCGTGGGCCGAGTGGGCGTCCGTCCCGGTGATCAACGCGCTCACCGCCGACGAGCATCCGTGCCAGGCGCTCGCCGACGCGCTGACGATCCGCGATCGGCTGGGCAGCCTCGACGGCGTGCGCGTCGCGTGGGTCGGCGACGGCTCGAACGTGCTCGTCTCGCTCGCCGCGCTCGGCAAGCTGCTCGGCTACGAGGTCGTCTCCGCCTGCCCGCCGGGGTACGAGGCAGCCGGGGTGAAGAACCTCGTCGACCCGAGCCAGGCCGTCGCCGGCGCCGATGTGATCGTCACCGACACCTGGATCAGCATGGGCCAGGAGCACGAGCGCGCCAAGCGCCTGCTCGACCTCGAGCCCTACCGGCTCGACGCCGGCCTGCTCTCCCTCGCTGCACCGGGGGCGTTCGTCATGCACTGCCTGCCCGCGCATGCCGGCGAGGAGATCACCGCCGACCTGCTCTACGGCGCGCAGTCGGCGATCTGGGACGAGGCGGAGAACCGCCTGCACGTCCAGAAGGCGCTGCTCGCCCTGCTGCTCGACGTCTCGTAGAGGTTGCGCTCATGGCCGGGCGACCGGCGGCCGATACAGGGCGCATGGAAGCCGCGTCTGCCCTCCCGACCGCAGCTGCGCTGCGGCTCGGTGAACTGCTCGTGCGCGACGGTCATGCGACGCAGGAGCACGTCGACCAGGCGCTCGAGCTGCAACCTCTGCTGCGGAAGCGGATCGGCGAGATCCTCGTCGAGAAGCACTGGAGCACCTCGCGCGCGGTCGCCGAGGCGCTCGCGCTCCAGAACGGGCTCGAGTTCGTCGACCTGACCCAGACCGCAGTCGACCAGCGCGCAGCCCGCCTGCTCCAGGAAGGCTTTGCCCTTGGCCACCAGGCGTTGCCGGTTCGCTTCCTCGACGACAACCTCGTTCAGGTTGCCGTCGCCGATCCTGCCAACTTGAACACGACCGACGAGCTGCGCCTCGCGCTCGGCGTCAACTGCACCATCGCCGTCGCCGACCCCGTCGCGCTCGAAGCGACGATCGCACGCACCTACCGGCTGACCGTGTCGGTCAGCGACGTCGCCCCCGACGAGCCGGCGTTCAGCGACGAGGGCGTCGCCGAAGGCGCACTCGACCTCGTCAACGCCTTGATCGGACGCGCGGTCAACGCGCGCGCGTCGGACATCCACTTGAACCCGCAGGTTCGCGACGTGCTCGTGCGCTTCCGCGTCGACGGTGTGCTGCGCGACGACGCACCGATCGACAAGCGGCTGCAGACGGCCGTTGCCGCGCGCGTGAAGGTGATGGCGACGCTCGACATCGCCGAGAAGCGCATGCCGCAGGACGGCTCGTTCGTCGTCTACATCGGCGGCGCTCCGGTCGACGTGCGCGTCGCCGTGCTCCCGACGAAGCACGGCGAGCAGGTCGTCCTCCGTCTGCTGCAGCGCGAGCAGAACCTCGAGCTGCCGGACCTGGGCATGAGCCCCGAGATGGAGAACGTGTTCCAGCGCGCGATCGCGCAGCCGTACGGCGCCGTCCTCAGCTGCGGCCCGACCGGGTCGGGCAAGACGACCACGCTGTACGCGGCGCTCGAGCGCCTGAACAACGGCGAGCGGTCGATCGCGACGATCGAAGATCCCGTCGAGTACCAGCTTCCCGGCGTCATGCAGACCGAGGTGAACAGTCGCATCGGGCTGTCGTTCGGGCGCGGCCTGCGCACGATCCTGCGTGCCGATCCCGACGTGATCCTCGTCGGCGAGATCCGCGACGAGGAGACGGCGCAGATCGCCGTCCAGGCGGCGATGACCGGCCACCTCCTGCTCTCGACGCTGCACACGAACGACGCCGCCGGCGCGATCGCGCGCATGCGCACGCTCGGCGTCGATCCCGACCTGCTCGCGAGCTCGATCAACTGCATCATCTCGCAGCGGCTCGCGCGGCGGATCTGCCACCACTGTCGCGAGGCGTACGAGCCGACGCCGGAGCAGATCATGGAGATGAACCTGATCTCCGCCGGCGTGACGCCGACGCTCTATCGCGCAGCCGGCTGCCTGCAGTGCGGGAGGACCGGCTACACGGGCCGCGTCGCGTTGTACGAGCTGATGCCGGTGCACGGCCTCGGCCGCGTGCTGCTCGACGGCTCGACGGACGAGGTGTTCGAAGCGGCCGTCGCGGCCGGCATGCGCACGCTGCGCGAAGACGGCCTGCGGCTGTCCCTCGCCGGCGTGACGACGATCGAAGAAGTCCGCCGCATCACCGGCGACCGCCGCCTCGTCTAGGCAGGCTGGCGCAGCGCGGACGGATGCCGCACCGCGTGCACGACTGCGCCCGCGATCAGCGCAAGCGCGCCCGCGAGTGCCCACACGTCGGCGAGGTTGAACGCGATGCCGCCGTCGACGATCGGGTTCGGCACGCCGTGACGCCACGCCACCGCCGAGACGAGGTTGCCGATTGCGCCTGCGGCAGCGATCCCGCCGCCGACCGCGAGCAGACGCGACGGCACGCGCGGCACGACCACGAAGATCGCCGCGCACAATCCGAGCGCCAACACGACATACCCGACGCTGCGCGGATGGCCGTACACCGGCTCGCTCGCCTTCTGGGCGAGATCGACCAGCGCGAGCGGGGCCGCCACCACCGCAACGAGGATCGCGCGACGCCTCACATCACGCAGCTTTGCGGACCACGGCCGCCGTTGCAGCCCAAAGCGCAGCGACCACGAGGAAACCCACACGTCCGCCGCCCGGGAGTGAGAACGCCAGCCCGAGCAGCGGCGTCCCGACGAGGATCACGACCGCCGCCACCATGTTCACCGCCCCGACCGCCGCGCCCGGTGCGTCGGGCCGCAGCCGCGACGCCCCGGCGAAGGACGGCGCGAACGGGATCCCCGCCGCCAGCCCCGCGACCGCCGCCGCGACGATCACGAACGGCAACGGCTTCGCGATCGCGAGTGCGCCGACGGCGGCCCCGCCGACGACGAGGCTCGCGGCGATCAGCCGTGGGCGGTCGATCAACCGTCCCCCGAGCGGCCGCGAAACGACGCCGACGAACAGCACGAGCCCGCCGACGATGCCGGCGACGCGCGAGGAGTCCCCGCCGTCACGCTCGAGCAGCGTCACGATCCAGTTGCCGATCACAACCGAGAGGCCAAACGACGCGGCGTGCATCGCCCCGAGTGGCAGCAAACGACGGTCGAGCACGCTCGGCAGCTCGCGGGCGGCCCGAACGCGCGTGCGCTCCCGCGGAGCGAACGCGACGAGCACCGCCCCCGCGGCGGCGACGATCGCGGCGAGCAAGAACGGCGCCCGCCAGCTGCCCCAGAGCGGCACGAGCGCGAGCGCAAGCCCGCCGCCCGCCATGCTGACCGCGCCGTACCAGCCGAGCGCGACCGGCGTCCCGATCGTCGCGCGCACGTAGTCGCTGCCGCCGACGAAGGCGCCCGCCGTGCCGAGGCCGGCCACGAAGCGCATCGCGATCGCGAACCAGGCCTCGCGCGGCCCGAGCCCCGCGGCCGCCGAAGCGCCGGCAACGACGAGCAGCCCGCCGCCGCCGATGAGCCGCGCGCCGAAGCGGTCGCACAGGCGGCCGACCGGCACCTGCATCGCCGCATGGGTGACGAACAGCGCGGTGGTGAAGAGCCCGACGACGCCCAGCCCGACGCCGTACGCCGACGAGACCCGGTCGGCGACCGCGCCGACGTTGGCGACGTTGAACCCCGGCGTGAACGCCAGGGCCAAGCCGCCGGCCGCTGCGCGCACCTGCACCGGTTCGACCCTAACGCTAACGCTGCCGGCGGCGGTAGGCGCGCGTCTTGGCGCGGTTCCCGCACAGCTGCATCGAGCACCACGTCGCCGAACGGTTCGGCGAGTAGTCGTAGAACGACCAGTGGCAGTTCCGGCACGCCTTGAGCCGCCGCCAGCTGCCGTCCAGCATCGCGCCGAACGCGCACGCCAGGATCGCGTCGAGCTCGTCGCCGTCACCGACGATGTGCAGGTGGCCGCCGGCGTCGACCTCGGGCCGCAGGCGCGAGGCCGCATCGTTCACGGCCGCCACCGCGCCGGCCTCCGGGGCGACGCCGTTGTTCGCGATCGCCAGGCTCCTCAGGGCGTGCCGCAGCGCCCGCGCGCGCTCGAGCTCACCGCCGAGCCCGCGCTCGTCGAGCCAGCCGGGGAGCCAATCCTCGCCCAGTTCGAGATCGACGCTGTTCAGGAACTGCTGCACCTGGCGGAGCGGCTCGGGCGCGGCCTTCGGGACGTCGTAGCGGGGGCTCATCGTTGCCGGACAGTCTAGACACCGGTAGAGTCGAGGTACTGGTGTCGCAGATCGTCCGGATCTTCTTCCCGCTCCGGCTCGTGCGGGCGCGCCTCGGCGCCGGCGGCGAGCGGCTCGTGCTGGTCGCGATCGGCGTCGTCGCGGGCGCCGCGGTGCTCGCCGCCGTGCTCGCGGGCCGGCTCGTCATGCAGGACCGCGCGCTGGCGCTCGCGACGGCCCAGCTCGCGCCGGGGGACCGCGAGGTGCAGGTCGTCTGGAGCGGCGCGGTCGACCGCTTCTCGACGCTCGACGCGACCGTGTCCCCGCAGGTGCGCGCGATCACCGGTGAGCAGCCCGCCGCGGCGATGCTCTTCCGCGAGGCGTCGATCCAGGGGCGGCTCGTCAACCTCCGCGCCGCCAACGACCTCGGCCGCTACGTACGGCTCGTCTCCGGCCGGCTGCCGACCGTCTGCGTCCCCTCCCACTGCGAGGTGCTGCGCCTGAAGGGCAAGGGCCCGATCCCCTCGACCAAGGCGCTCCACCTGATCGAGGTCGGGCGCGCCGTCTTGAAGCCGGATGCGCCGTTCGCACCGTTCGTGCTGCCGACGCCGCCGACCGAGCAGGTCGCGCGCGCTGTGCGGTACCACACGCCGCAGCCGTCCCCCGTCGTGATCGCGAACGGCGTCGCGGGCCTCTCGGCGACGACCGAGCTCCAGACCTTCTACCGCTCATACGCCTGGTTCGTACCGCTCGGCCGCGGTGACGTCCACCCGTGGGCGATCAACGCGTTCACGAGCAAGGTGCAGCGGCTGACGGCGGAGATCGAGACGAGCTCCGACGAGTTCCAGGTGGTCGCGCCGACCGACGCGCTCGTCGCGGCGGCGGGCTCGTCGCGCGCCGCCGCGCGGCGCCTGCTGCTGCTCGGCGGCGAGGGCGGCGCGCTGCTGCTCGCGTTCACGATCCTCGCCGCGGCGTCCTTGCGCCGTGACGTCACGGACGCGCGACGTCGCCTGACGTGGTTCGGCGCCCGCCGCTGGCAGGTCGAGCTCCACACGTTTGCAGAGTCGTGCGCCCTCGCGGTCGCGGGCACGATCGTGGGCTGGATGCTCGGCGGCGCCGTGGCCGCGCTCGTCGCAGCGCGCGCGGGCTCACCCGCCGGCGCCGTCGTCTCGCACGCGTTGCTCTCGGGAAGCGGGCTTGTGACAGCAGCCGCAGTCGCCGCGTCGGCGGGCGTGCTGCTCTACGCGACGGTGCGCGCGCCTGCGCTGCAGCTCGGGCGCCTCGCCTTCACGCCGCTCGACGCTGCCGCCGCAGGCGCGGTCGTCGTCGTGCTCGTCGGCTGGGCGCGCGGCTCGGTCGACGCGCAGCAGCTGTCGGGCGGCAACGGGACGAGCGCGTTCCTGCTGCTCGTGCCGGCGCTGATCGTCTTCGCGGCTGCGGTCGTCTGCGCGCGCCTCCTCGCGCCGGCGCTGCGCGCGCTCGGGCGTGCGGGACGGCGCGGACCGATCTCGTTGCGGCTCGCAGCTGCGTCGCTCGCGCGCAACCCGGGCCACGCGGCGATCGCGGCGACGTTCCTCGTTGCGAGCCTCGGGCTCGCGCTCTTCGCCGTCGCGTATCGCTCGACGCTCCTGAACGGACAGCACGACGAGGCGACGTTCGCAGTGCCGGCGTCGTACGTGCTCACGGAAGACCTGTCGCAGCTCGTGCCGGTGCTGCACGGCGCGCCCGCGGCGTCGCTGCCGGGCACGCCCATCCCGGTCGTGCGCCTCTCGGGGAACGTCCCGTCCGGGACGACGTTCGGGTTCCTGGCGCTCCCCGGGCCCTCGCTGCCCGCCGTGCAGGGCTGGCGGTCCGACTTCGCCCACGAGTCGCTCGCCTCCCTCGGCCGCAAGCTGACGCCCCGCCCCGCCACGTTGCAGCTCGCAACGCTGCCCCCCGGCCGCCAGTTCACGCTGCCCGTGACCGGCAGCGGCGACGACGTCGGCATCCGCGCGTTCTTCCGCTCACGCCTCGGCGACTACGTGGCCGTGTCGCTCGGGCACACGAGGGCCCGTCAGCGCGTCGTCTTGCACGGGCGGATCCCGTTCCGACACGCGACGCTGGCCGAGCTCGAGCTCGACATCCTGAACAACGGCCGCCTGACGGCGAATGCAGGCACGGGGATCCAGCCGAGCGCGAAGGGCGAGCTCACCTTCGGCGCGCCGCGCGTGGACGGCACCCCGGTGCGCGGCGGCTTCGGGCGCTGGACCGGCACGGGCGGCGTCGGCGGCAAGGCGTCCAAGCTCGGCTACGTCCTGACGCCGGACCGCACCGGCACCTACCGCCCGCGCCAGCCGACCGACGGCGTGCCGATGCCGGTGCTCGTGACGCCGAACATCGCGGCGGTCGCCGGACCGCACGGGATCATCCCGCTCGACATCGAGGGCGAGTCGGTGCCCGCCCGCGTCGTCGGGGTCGTGCAGCGCTTCCCGTCGATCGTCGGCGACGCGGTCGTCGCGGACGACCAACAGGCGGGCACGCGGCTCGACACGCTCTCGCCCGGGCTCGGCACGACCGACGAGCTGTGGCTGAACACGACTCGTGCGCCGCACGTGCCACAGGTGACGGTGCAGTCGCAGGCCGACACGCTCGCGCGACTCCAGGCCGATCCGCTCGCACGCGGCGCGCTCGTGACGCTCGCCGGAACGGCAGCGGTGGCGTTGCTGCTGGCGCTGCTCGGCCTGGTGCTCTCCGTCGTCGGCGACGTCCGCGACGACCGTGGCGAGCTCTTCGACCTCGAGGCGCAGGGCGCCGCGCCGGCGACGATCCGTGCCCATCTGCGACTGCGCGCGCTGCTCGTCGCGGCGTTCGGGATCGCCGGCGGTCTCGTGCTCGGAGCGATCCTGTCCGCGCTCGTGATCGCGCTCGTCTCCGTGACGGCGAGCGCAGCGGAGCCGGAGCCGCCGCTGCGGCTCTCGCTCGACCTGCCGCTGCTCGCGGTCGCCGCGCTCGCGTACGTCGTGCTCGCCATGCTGCTCGTCGGCGCAGCGACGAGCCTGCGCGGCCGCGCGCCCGCGCGCGCTGCCGAGGTGGCCGCATGACTTCAACCGCGATTGAACTGAAGGACGTCTTCCGCGTGCACTCGACGCCGGAGGGCGATGCGGCCGCCCTGCAGGGGCTGTCGCTGCGGGTCGCCGACGGCGAGGTGGTGACCGTCCTCGGCCCGAGCGGCTCGGGGAAGTCGACGCTCCTGCGCCTGCTCGCCGGGCTCGAGCGCCCGTCGGCCGGGCTCGTGCGCGTGTACGGCGAGGACGTCGGCAAGCTGCCGAGCCGCGGGCTCGCGCGCTACCGCTCGTCGCTGCTCGGCTACGCCGACCAGCACTACAGCCGCGCGCTCGCGCCCGAGCTCGCCGCGCGTGAGCTCGTCTCCGTGCAGCTGGGCCTGCGCGGCACGCCGCGCAGCGAACGGCTGCGTCGCGCGGACGAGCTGCTCGAGCGCGTCGGGCTCGCCGACAAGCGCACGCGCCGGCCGACCGAGCTGTCCGGCGGCGAGCAGCAGCGCGTCGCGCTCTGCGCCGCGCTCGCGCACCAGCCGAAGGTGTTCCTCGCGGACGAGCCGACGGGCGAGCTCGACGCGGCGACCGCCGACCAGGTCTACGACGTGCTCTCCGAGCTCGTGCGCGAGCACGGCTGCACGACGGTGATCGTCAGCCACGACCCGGAGTCGGCCCGGATCGCCGACCGCATCGTCCGGATTCGCGACGGCCGCGTCTCCGAGGAATGGTCGCGCGACGGCGGCGAGAGCGACACGATCGTCGTCGGGCGCGGCGGCTGGCTGCGCCTGCCCGAGGAGCTGCTCCTCCGCGCCGGGATCGGCGCGAAGGCGACCGCGCGCTTCGCGGACGGCGCGGTCGTGGTCGAGCCGAGCGGGGCGCCGGTGGCCGAGGAGCAGGTACCAGGTACCGCGACCGAGCTACCTGGTACCGATTCGCGGGTCGTCGTCAGCGCGCGGAGCCTGCGGAAGGCCTACGCCGGGACGAGCGTGCTGGA
>Ga0265338_10011529_pt1 | contig 10196 bp, 12 predicted proteins | sample 42126metaG_FD_193579 | JGI IMG/M metagenome (GOLD analysis project Ga0265338, IMG submission 193579) | Rhizosphere microbial communities from Carex aquatilis grown in University of Washington, Seatle, WA, United States - 4-21-26 metaG | ecosystem: Host-associated > Plants > Roots > Rhizosphere... | reverse complement strand
TCGGCACATGAAATCGGCGATGCGCGGCGCCGCGGCGCGTTGTAGGAAATGCCGGTCCGGACCTCACCCTTCGACAGGCTTAAGGTGAGGAATTGAGAAAAACCCCTCATGCTCGGCCTGTCGAAGCATGAGGACCACGGTCGATCATGCTCGTAGACAGCCATTGCCATCTCGATTTTTCCGAATTCGCGCCCGAATTGGCCGACGTGCTGACGCGGGCGCGCGCCGCCGGCGTCGGCCATTTCCTCACCATCGGCACGGGGCTGAAGCGCTTCCCCGCCGTGCGGGCGGTTGCAGAAACCTCGCCCGATATTCATTGCACCGTCGGCGTGCATCCCCATGACGCGGCGGACGAACCTCTATCCGGGCCCGATGTGCTGCTCAGCGAAAGCATGCATCCCAAGGTCGTGGGCTTCGGCGAAAGCGGCCTGGACTACTATTACAACCATAGCCCGCGCGAAGCGCAGATCGCCAATTTCCGCGCCCATATCGCCGCCGCGCGCGAGGCGCGCCTGCCGCTCGTCGTGCACACCCGCGATGCGGAAGACGACACGATTGCGATTCTGGGCGAGGAGATGGAGCGGGGAGCCTTCACCGGCGTGATCCACTGTTTCACGGGAACCGCGCGTCTGGCCGGCGCTGCGTTGGAGTTCGGCTTCTACATTTCGGCTTCGGGCATCGCGACGTTCAAGAAGTCCGATTCCCTGCGCGCGACCTTGAAAGAAGTCCCGTTGGATCGCCTCTTGGTCGAGACCGATGCCCCCTTTCTGGCGCCACAGCCCGCACGCGGCAAACGAAACGAACCGGCCTTCATGGTGCATACCGCGGCCATGCTGGCGGAGCTGAAAGGTGTATCGCCCGCCGCGTTGGCTGAAGCCACGACGGAGAATTTTTTCCGCCTGTTCTCGAAGGCAAAGGCCGCGTGACGCACTCCGATCGTCTGGAGGCTACGATTCTCGGCTGCGGGTCGTCCGCGGGCGTGCCGCGGCTTGGCGGGCCGGACGGCGCGGGCGATTGGGGCGCATGCGATCCGGCGAACCCGAGGAACCGCCGCCGCCGCTGTTCGATTATCGTGCGGCGCGGCGCCACCACGCTACTGATCGACACCTCACCCGATCTGCGCGAGCAATTGCTCTCGGCCCGTATCAGCCGCATCGACGCGGCGCTGATGACCCACCCCCATGCCGATCAGACCAACGGGATCGACGATCTTCGCCCGCTCACCTACCTCATGAAGAGGCGCGTCGAGATGCATACGGACGCGGAAACGCTTTCGCATCTGAAGCGGCAATTCTCTTATTGCTTCGAGACGCCGCACGGTTCGGGCTATCCGCCGATCATCACCGGGCATGTGATAGAGGAGCCATTCAGGATGTTCGAAATCGCCGGGGCAGGGGGCCCTGTTCCGGTGCTGGCGTTCTGGCAGGAGCACGGGCCGGTGCGCTCGCTCGGCTTCCGTCTTGGGGGGCTCGCTTATTCCAGCGACGTCAGCGAATTGGACGAAACGGCCTTCGCGGCGCTCGATGGCATCGAAACCTGGATCGTCGATGCGCTGCGCTACAATCCGCATCCGACGCACGCGCATGTGGAACGCACGCTCTCCTGGATCGCCCGCGTGAAGCCGAAACGCGCGATCCTGACGAACCTCCACTTCGACATGGATTATGCCGAACTGGCGGCACGGCTGCCCGCAGGCGTCGAGCCCGGCTATGACGGCATGGTCGTGGACGCGGCGCTTTGAGATAAACTGGCCCATGGCAGAGCGCCAAGCCTATTGGGAAAACGTCTATGCAACCAAGGCGACGGATTCCGTCAGCTGGTTCCAGCGCTCTGCCGGGACGTCGCTGGCGATGATCCGGGCGGCGGCGGTCGCGCACGATGCGGCGATTATCGACATCGGCGGTGGCGCATCGGTGCTGCTGGACGAACTGTTCGCCGCCGGATTTCGGGACATCACAGTTCTCGACATCGCGGAATCCGCGCTTGCCGCAAGCAAGACCCGCTTGGGGCCCCGCGCGAAGGACGTGCATTGGATAGTGGCCGATATCCTGTCGTGGAAGCCGGAACGCAGCTATGACCTTTGGCATGATCGCGCGGTCTTTCATTTCCTGACCGCGGCTGGCGAACGGGCCGTTTACCGCGCGACCCTCGAGCAGGCGCTACGGCCCGGCGGATGGCTCATCATCGGCACTTTTGCGCCTGAGGGTCCGCAACGCTGCAGCGGGTTGCCCGTGCAGCGCTGGTCGCCGGATGCCTTGGCCGCCGAACTCGGGGCGGGATTCCAGCTTGCCGCCAGCACGCGCGAGGAGCACCGCACGCCCGGAGGCGCGGTTCAGACGTTCACCTGGTGCCGCTTCCGCCGCGCGTGATCAGGGCCACAATGCGTGGGTGGCGAGGCGGGCGCCTTCCGTAAGGCTCCGGAACTTCGCCCACACGATGCTCGGATGCACCTCGACCACGGCGCGCGGCATGGAGGCAAAGCCGCAATCCGCGCCCGCGATGACGTTCTCGCGCCCGACCGCGCGCGCGAAGCGCTGGATGCGGTCGGAGACGAGTTCCGGGTGCTCCACCAGAACCGAGCAATGGGTAATGACGCCCGGGATGATCGCCTTGCCGGGCGGCAGCTTCACGTCTTCCCACAGCCGCCATTCATGTTCGTGCCGCGGATTGGCCGCCTCGAAGGAATAGAAGCCGGCCCGGATGTTCAGCACGATGTCGATCAGGTGCTTGAATTCGAGGTCGTGTACCCGCGGACCCATATTGATGCCGTAGCAGGTGTGGTGCCGGATGCGGTCGACCGGCAGATCGCGAAGCGTGTGATTGAGGATTGCGACGTAATGGGCAGCCCAGCGGCGGGTTTCCTCGACGCTGAGGCCGGGTTCCAGCATGTAATGCATGGCAAGATGCGGATCGTCGATCTGGAGCATGAATCCTGCGCCGATGATCGTCTGATATTCCTCCCGCAGCGCCTCGCCGATGGCCGCCAGGAATTCGTCGTTCGAGGCGTAATGGCGGTTGACGTGGTAGCGGAAAATCTGCCCCGGCGAGACCGCCGGCATGAACACGTCGGTCACGGGCAGTCCCTGAAGGGCAGCTTTCAGGTTTTCGATGTCGCGCCGGACCGCAGTCTGGCCGGTATAGCGCACAGGCCCGGTGCAGAGCCGCGGCGGCGGCCGTGAACCGGAATGACCGTGGGCGTAGAATTCGGGGAAGTCGCGTTTCTCGCGGGTGTCGAGCTGCGGCGGGTTGTCGGTCCGGGGTTCCATGCCCGACAGGCGCTCGTCGATATAGGTGATGAACCCGGGCTTGGATTGTTCGCCGTCGTCGATGATGTCGATGCCGCATTCAGCCTGGCGCCTGACCACATCGGTGACGGCGGCACGGACCATGGTTTCGTATGCCGGTCCCGACATTTTGCCATCGGCCATCATTTCGGAGAGCGCGTCGGGTCTGGGAAGGCTCCCCACATGGGTGGTCATTATGCGGCGCTGGCGTTCTTCGGTGAGGCCCATGGCGGTTCCTGTTTGGATTTTTCTGGGGCGCATGGTTACGAGAATGGCGAGCGGCCGAAAAGGCCAATCGATAATTTCCCATAATATTGCTTATACGAAAATTGGAATGCCGAATGGAAAGCCTGTGGGCCGAATCCCGCTCGCCTTTGCCTCCTGCTCCCGCGTCCCTAATCTCGCCCGATGGACCAATCCGAAGAACAGTCTGGCGACATCGCCGAACTCATCGCCATCATGCGGCGCCTGCGCGATCCCAATGGCGGCTGTCCCTGGGACTTGAAGCAGAACTTCGCGACGATCGCGCCATACACGATCGAAGAAGCCTATGAGGTCGCTTCCGCGATCGAGTCCGAGGATTACGCGTCGCTGAAAGATGAACTTGGCGACCTCCTGCTGCAGGTGGTTTTCCATGCGCAGATGGCCAAGGAACTTGGGATTTTTGGCTTTCCCGACGTGGTGCGGACGATTTGCAGCAAGATGGTGCGCCGCCACCCCCACGTCTTCGCGGCCGGTGCCGCCGACACCCCCGAGAAGGTCTCCATTGCGTGGGAGGAGATCAAGCGTCAGGAACGGGCGGGAAAGCCCGTCCAGCCCGAGGGTCTGCTTGACGATGTACCCGCCGCCCTGCCCGCGTTGATGCGCGCGGTGAAGCTGCAAAATCGCGCCGCCGAGGTGGGTTTCGACTGGCCTAGCGCGATCACGGTGGCCGACAAGATCGCCGAAGAGACCCGGGAGCTGGCGGAAGCCGTCGATTCCGGGAAAGCCAGAAAGGTTGCCGAGGAATTTGGCGATCTGCTGTTCGCCATGGCCAATCTCTCGCGGCATTTGAAGGTCGATGCGGAGGATGCCCTGCGCTCAGCCAATGCCAAATTCATACGGCGTTTCAAGTCCATAGAATCCGCACTTCAGGCGCAAGGCCGCACCCCAGACGAAGCGTCGCTCGACGAGATGGAGGCGCTGTGGCAGGAGGCGAAACGCGCGGAACGCGATCAATGAGAAAGCGCGCACATATCCACAGGCCTGTGGATGAAGGCAATTATATACGAGACTGACCCATTATTTTTTGGCAGACTTTCCCCCGTTCGCGAGTCGACGTGAAAAATCGAGTTGCCGGATGAGTGCGTATCCGGCAAGTGGGCCAATCGCGAGCGCCTGCCCCAGAAGCCTATCGGGGGTTCGTGCGTACCGAGGTTTTTGGTGCGCTTGGCAGTGAGGCGACTGGGAAATTCAACGCAACTGCGACACCGCAGCGGCGCTGGCTTTCCCGTGTCCGGCCAAAGGTCCGTGGAAATCCAACATCGCCTGCGGATCGCTTCAAAAAGGAGAATACCCCCACAATGGCTTCTTTTTTTCGAGTATGGATTGACCCCTACTACCGCATTCGTCACGGACGTTTAGAGCAAGTCAGAGGCCACTGGCGTAGTCACCGCCATACGGCCGATTTAGTGCTCCGGCGGTCGGCGGCGGCTGCGTAACGAAACAACCCCCTTCAAATCCGACTTGCCGCTGGGGGGCTGTTTTGCGCCTCCTGGCGGCTTCTTTTTCTTAGACCGCCTGATGTTCGCTTCCACCTCTTTCGGGTCCACGAAGGCGAAGCGCTCAAGCGCTTCACCAAATGGCATATCGATGTAGAGCTTTTCCTCGTGACGCTTGCCCACGGGTTAAACCTCTTTCGCGTTGCTTACGTACAAAGTCGCAACCTCTCCGTCGCGAAGGATTGGTTTCGCTGTTAGTTCCACAATTGCATCGGAATCAAGCGCCCGCGTGTAGATGTTCCCCGGCATGGCAAGCGCGGGATCAGTGATCTTGGCGTGAATGGGCCTTCCGGTACCCTCCAGCTCTAAGCGGCAGCTTCCCGCGAGCTTGTCCACGGCCATGATTTTTGCCCTGTATTTTGCTTCATCGCCCACTGCTACCTCATCTTTGGAGCGGAATACCTCTGCCGTTGGCTCGTCAATCACATACTCGTTCGGAGTGTTCTGGAAGTGAGTTATCATTTTCACGGAAGGCCCTACGGGTGCCGCTATATAACGAAGCGCTTGGGTATTTTGCTTCGTAAGCCGCTCCACAATGTCATAGAGCCTGGCTTTGTCTTGCATATGATCCCGCTGCACCGTCTTTGCAAAATCTACAAGGGCGGTCGTCTGGGCGCTAATGGTGTCCAGAGCCTTTTCCAATTCAGGCTTCCGTCCAGCTCGGCGCGAAAATATCGCCTTTACAAAGTGCGGAATCGTAAGGTCCGCCAATTCGCCCAGTAATTTGGGATGCAGGGCCATCTCGCCATGATTCATTAGGAACCATACGACGTAGGTAATTGATCCCTCTTTGGGTGGCCCGACCTGAATCCTTATGCTTGGCGGAACGCGGGACCGGATTTCTCCGCGAAACCAAAAGTGTGCGACGGAATTGTACAGCCGCGCCGTGCCTTGAAGGCTTTCTCCCAGATAGGCCGCGTCGATCAGATGGCCGGACGCGTCTTTCCCGTCGAAACTCAGAATAACTGGCTTTGCTAACGGTTCCTGCACCGCCGCCCCCCCGGTTGGCGCTACGCTGTGCAAGAGTGGCGTTCAATCCCACCATGGTCAATTCGCGATCAGCGCTTTGTAGGTCAGCCGACCGTCTAGGCGGGCAATGAACTCGTCCAGCCGGACCGCCTCTGCCACGCTGCGGCGGTTAAAGCGCCATGCGTTTTCGTCCGCATACCGGAACAGGTGCTTCGCGCTAACCCAGTGATGAATGCCGTAAATCTGGCGCTTCAATTGCGACCAGTAGCCTTCGATGCTGTTCGTATGAATGCGTCCACGGCCATATTCGCCAGCGCTGTGATTTACCGAGAGGTGCAGGTACTCGTCACTAAAGCGAGCATAGCCGGTGAATTCGTCCGTGATTACCGCCGACCCGGTGAAAACGTGCTCCCGAACGGTAGGTGCGGCCTCGCCAAGGTGGCGAAGGATGAGGGTCCGCAATTCCCCTCCCCGCTCTAGCATCCCGAGAACGATGGATTTCTTTTGCAGCCCGCGCTTGTCGGCGTGCTTGTTCTTGTCCTTGCCGCCCATGAAAGCCTCGTCCACCTCCACAATGCCTTCCAACGGGCGATTGAAAGAGCGAGTGCGGGCGGCGTGGCGAAGGCGGTGCAGCATGAACCATGCCGTCTTTTGGGTGACGCCAAGGTCCTTCGCGAGCTGCGTGCTGGCGATCCCCTTCTTGTGCGACGTGACCATCCACATGGCCATCAGCCATTCGCGGACGCCAATCTTCGTGCCTTCCATGACGGTGCCGACTTTGATGGAAAACCGCTTCCGACAGTCGCCGCACTTGTGGGAGCGCTTGTCGGCGAAATCATAGACTTTGACCGATCCGCAGAAAGGACAAAAAGCCCCGCGCGCCCAACGGACTGCGCGAAAATATTCAATCGCCTTTTCTTCGTTCGGGATGATTTTCGTCATCTCGATAAGGCTGGAAAAATGGCGCTGCATAAAGATTGTCCCGTAACGACTTGCCAATATAAGCATATCGGAAAGTGTGGGTCAAGCTCGTATATAATCCCCTGGATGAAATTATGAGGAAATTGCTCTACGGCGCTGATCAGGCTCGATAATTGTGAGTTTGCCTGGAAAGCGCTGGGTGAAACGATCCACAGCCGAATCATCTCCCGCGATCACCAGATAGACCACCTTATCGGTGTCCCGGCGCTCCAAGACCCGGCCATGGGCATGAGCCCAGGCAAGCCCTGCCCCGTCATCGGGCGTCAGCGCGAGCCGCATGGTGAGATCCTGGCTTCCGAGCAGCCGGTCGATACTCTGGACCAGGGCGTCCAGCCCCTCCCCGGTGATGGCCGAAACCGCGATCTGCTCGCCTCCCCCGGCTTGTCCGGACGATACCAGGCGAGGCGCCACCCGGTTGCGCGCGAGCATCGCAGCCCGCACGTCGGGCTCCAGAAGGTCGATCTTGTTCAGCACTTCGATTCCGGCCCTGCCGTCTTCCTTGACCCCAAGTTCCGCCAGCACCTTTTGAACGTCGGCCTTTTGCGCCTCGGATTCGTCGTGGGCGGCATCGCGCACATGGACGACGATGTCGGCCTCCAGCACCTCTTCCAGGGTCGCGCGGAATGCCGCCACCAGCTCGACCGGAAGATCGGCGATGAATCCCACCGTGTCCGACAGGATGACCCGGCGCCCCGATGAGAGCTTCAGCCCGCGCATGGTGGGATCGAGCGTGGCGAACAGCATGTCCTTGGCCAGAACCTCGGCCGATGTCAGCCGGTTGAACAGCGTCGATTTGCCGGCATTGGTGTAGCCCACCAGCGCCACCACCGGGTAAGGCACCTTCTTGCGGGCGCGGCGATGCAGGCCCCGGGTCCGCTTCACATCTTCCAGTTCACGTTTGATCTTGGCGATCCGTTCGCCGATCAGCCGCCGGTCGGTTTCGATCTGGGTTTCGCCTGGGCCGCCAAGGAACCCGAAGCCGCCCCGCTGGCGCTCGAGATGGGTCCAGCTCCTGACCAGGCGCGAACGCTGATAGGTCAGATGGGCGAGTTCCACCTGCAGCCGGCCCTCGCGGGTGCGTGCCCGCTCGCCGAATATTTCGAGAATCAGAGCGGTGCGATCGAGCACTTTCGTGCCCCAGGCTTTCTCCAGATTGCGTTGCTGGACAGGTGAAAGCTGCGCGTTGACAATGACAACTTCGGGCTCGACGGCGTTGCAAAGGGCTTTGATTTCCTCGACTTTACCGGAACCTATGAGGGTCGCAGGCGTCGCGCGGGCGATGTTGGCGATGACACCCTCCGCCACGTCGAGCCCGATGGCGCCGGTGAGCGCAATGGCTTCGTCCAGCCGCGACTGTTCGCTCCGGCTGCTTCGGATCGCGTCCGGGGCAGCACCCGACTTCCTCGCAACGTGCAGCACGACGGCGCGCCGCCGCTCACGCGAAGCGTGGCCGGAGCCCTCCCGCTTCTTCGTGGGAGAGCGCGTCAACCGTCCCCTGAGCCTGCGGATTCCGGATCCTGCAACTGGACCGGCCCCATCGGCATCACGGTGGAGATCGCGTGCTTGTAGACGAGTTGAACCTGCCCATCGCGGCGAAGGAGCACGCAGAAATTATCGAACCAGGTGATATTGCCCTGCAGCTTCACACCATTGACGAGATAGATCGTAACGGAGGTCTTGCTCTTGCGGACGGCATTTAGAAATGTGTCTTGGAGATTTTGCGGTTTGTCGTTCATGGGTGAACCCCATTTGTTTTGCGTTGATTACGCCGGAAAGGCGTCAGACACGGAACACGGGCTCCGCGTTGCCACCACCATATCGGCCTTTCCGGGCATTGCGAAGCAATAAAGCGTCTCAGGCTTTGGCAGCCTGGCGCGAGAATTCCGAATAAAGCATGTGGATTTGACGCGTTACCGGCCCCGGTTTGCCGTCGCCGATGGTCTTCCCGTCGATGGAGACGACCGGAATGACACCACCGGAGGCCGATGTGATGAAGGCCTCGTGCGCGGCAAGCGCTTCGGCGACCGAGAAGGGACGCTCCTCGAGCGCGTTGAATCCTTCCTGCTTCAGCGCGTTCATCACGCCAAGACGCGTCACTCCGGCAAGGATGTTGGACGAAAGGCTGCGCGTGACCACCACACCCTCTTCTGTCACGATCCACGCATTGGTGGAGGCGCCTTCGGTGACCTGCCCGTGGGCATCCGTGAGCCACGCCTCGAAGGCGCCGAGCTTGCGGGCTTCGGTCTTGGCCATGGTGTTGGGCAGGAGCCCGGTCGTCTTGATGTCGCAGCGCCCCCAGCGGATGTCAGGCAAGGTGACCACGGCAACCCCTTCGGCGCGGCGTTTTTCGACCGAGGTGAGGTTCATCGGCCGGGCGGTCATGATCAACGTGCTGCGGTGAACGGCCGGCATCGGGTGGTCGCGTTTGTGGCTTCCCCGTGTGACCTGAAGATAGAGGAGCCCGTCCTTCAGCCGGTTTCGCCGGATCATCTCCCGCATCACGAGCCTGAGCGGCTCGCGGCCCATGGGCATCCGGATGGAGAGTTCCCGGAGGCTCCGTTCAAGCCGGTCGAGATGGCCCTCCTCGTCCGTCAGGCGGCCGCCGAGAACCGCGCAGACCTCGTAGACCGCGTCGGCGAATTGCAGGCCGCGATCTTCGATATGGACCGAGGCGGCCCCATGCGGAAGGTAGCGCCCGTTGACATAGGCGACGCGTCCGGCGGGTGCGGGGCGGACATGGGTGGAACCGGCGTTCACTTGCAGGGCCACAGCGCTCCGGCCGCGATGGCGATGTCGTCCGCCGCATAGCCGGTCACGTCCTGCGGGCGGTCGAGAATTTTCTGTACGAGCTTGCCGGTGTCATCAAGCGTGAGCGGCCAGGGGGCGCAAGCTTTGTAGACCGTGGCCTGGTGCAGCTCGACTGCGGTCTTGAAGACCTGCAGCACTTCATTGGTGAATTCGCGGCAGGCGTTCTGGTCCTTTTGGCATTGGAGAAGGTACTGCGCCGTCATCGCGCCGACGATGTCCGCGCCGCGCGCCGGCACCGCCGCCCCGCCGAGGGCGCAAAGCACCCCTGCGGCAAGAATCGTTTTCATCAAGGAACCGCTCATCCCCCGCGACTCACGCATTGAACGCCTGATCGAGTCTTGCCGACGACACGCCCAGGGATTTCAGTTTACGGTGCAATGCCGAACGCTCCATC
>Ga0265338_10011528_pt1 | contig 10196 bp, 8 predicted proteins | sample 42126metaG_FD_193579 | JGI IMG/M metagenome (GOLD analysis project Ga0265338, IMG submission 193579) | Rhizosphere microbial communities from Carex aquatilis grown in University of Washington, Seatle, WA, United States - 4-21-26 metaG | ecosystem: Host-associated > Plants > Roots > Rhizosphere >... | reverse complement strand
GTTCTGCGTGCTGCTCCAGCCGCTGCCTGGCACCGCGCAGCTCGCTGGCTACGCCCTGCCGCACGGTGATGATGAAGGTGGGCGCGAGGAAGATGCTGATCTCGCCGAACTCGACCTCCTCGGCGGCCTCGTCGTAGCGCGCGGTGCGCAGGATGACGAGCTGGACATCCGGGTCGTAGCGCTCGATCTTCGGCCGCATGTGCATGTTGAGCGCGTCCTCCACCGCGAGCTCGTGCAGCCCGAAGATCTCACGGACGTGGTCGAGCTCCGCCTTGTCCGGCTCGAACAGGCCCAGCCAGACAAAACCGCCCTCCGTGCGCCGGGCAGCCACCTCCTCCAGCGGCACCCCTTTCTCATCGGTCCGTTGGCCGTCCTGGTAGTGGGCGCAATCCATGATCATATGCGGCTCTCCTCCCGTCTCCCGGGGTCAGCTGTCTGCTCCCCAGCATGGCAATCGGCGGACGGCATAGCACCGTCGGGGCGGCCTGGCAGCGAGCGGGGCGTAGCCGGGGCGAGTCAGCCGCACCCGTTCGGAATGATCCTGTGGTTTCCTTCCGGGGGACTGAAGCTCGCGTGAATTCCCTAGCCTGCCCGGGCGCGCTGCCCGTCCGCTAACATGGCGAGCAAATGTGCATATGCACGTGCCGATGCACAATGGTGTGGGCTAGTAAGGCCTGGTCAGGCTAGCGAGGGGCAAAAAAAATGGATCATCGCGTCAATGGTGCGCAGGCATCGTTTCCGCCTGCCGGCGCCTGGCGGAAGAGCAGCTACAGCAACCCGAGCGGTAACTGCGTGGAGGCAGCTGAGCTGGATGGCGGTGTCACGCTGCGGGACTCCCGGCTTCCTGACGGCCCGGCGCTGGCCTTCACCAGCGCGTCGTGGGGTGCGTTCCTCCGCAGCGTGAACGGCGCTTAGGCCTGACCCCTTCGGCCGAGCCGACGATCACTTCCGGCCAAGTTATGGTGCATCCACCGTGCGACATGGCAGACTTATCGGGTTATCGACTATCCGGCCGGCATGCGCAGGGGGACGACGGGATGATCACCACGACCGCGCCCGGTGAGGGCCCGGTCCTGAACATCGCATTGCTGACCGGCGTCGGCAGCCCTAGTGTGCTGCGCATTCTCCTGGGAGCACAGCTACGGCGGCTGCGCGAGTCGAAGAGAATCACGCTCGAGGAAGCAGGGGACGTCATCCGCGCGTCCCACTCGAAGATGAGCCGGCTTGAGAGCGGCCGGGTGGGCTTCAAGGACCGCGACGTCGTCGACCTGTTCGAATATTACGGCGTGACCGACCAGGCGCAGATCCAGACGCTCCGCGAGGTCGCAGTCCGAGCCAACTCTCGCGGCTGGTGGCATGACTACTCCGATATCCTGCCGAGCTGGTTCGAGGAGTACATCAGCCTTGAGCAGGCCGCCGTCGAAATCCGCGGCTATGAGGTGCAGTTCGTGCCGGGGCTGCTGCAGACCGAGGAATATGCCCGCGCCGTCACGCTGCTCGGTTACTCCAACCCCAAGGAGATCAGCCGCAGGGTCAGCCTGAGGATGGCCCGGCAGGCCAGGCTCTCCGGAGCGGAGCCGGTCAGCCTGAGGATGGTGCTCGACGAAGCCACGCTGAGCCGCCCGATCGGCGGCGTATCAGTCATGCGGGCGCAGTTGAGGCACCTGATCGAGATGTCGCAGCGGCCCAATGTGGTAATACAGATCCTCCCGTTCAAGGCGGGCGGCCACGCTGCGGCAGGCGGCCCGTTCAGCGTGCTGCATTTCGCGGAGAGCGACCTGTCCGACATTGTCTACCTGGAGCAGCTGGCGACCGCTCAGTACCTGGAAAAGCCGGACCTGGTCCGCAAGTACCTGGCGGTCATGGAGCGCCTGCGGCTCGAAGCTGCGAGCCCGGCCGACAGCCTCAACCGGCTCCAGGCCATGCTGAGCGACAGCTGACCCGACCTCACCGTGAGGCGGCCAGACCTGCAGGTGACGGCGGAACTGGCCAGCAGGCGATGGCAGGCAGTCGACCCGCTGCTGCCGGCCATCCCCGGCTGGGCGCCCGGCTGCGGCACCGACTTGGCCGTGGACGGGCCGGGCGGGGGCTTGGCGGCAGCCGGATCGTGCAGCCACTGGGTCGCAGAGCCCGGTTCGCTCGACCTTATTGAAGGTGCCGCGCAAAGGTTCCTGCTAGCGCCGCATCTCACCGGCTCTGATGTCCTGGCCGCCCTGGATAGGTTGCTGTCGCGGTGGCGCGATCACCTGGGCACGGTGCCGGAAGCCGCCGCCGAGGACACCGCCGCGGTGATCTGCTGGCCAAGCCGTGATGTGGCCGGGGTACGGGCGCTGGTAGCCCACGGGCTAGCGCCGCTCGGCGTGATCGCCGCCCGCACCGCGCGTCCGCGGCCCGCGGTAGTCGCTGACTCGCCGCCGGGTGTGCGGATCAGGCGGGCAACCCTCGCCGACCTGGATGTGGTCGCGCGGATGGCCATGGAGGTAGTCCGGTTCGACGCGCATTTCGGCGGCGTAATAGAGCGGCCGGGGAGCGCGAACGCGCTGCGGGCAGAGCTCGCCGGGCAGCTCGGTCAGCCTGCCCCCTGGACGTGGCTGGCCGAGCGCGGCGGCGACCCGGTCGGGCTGCTGATCGCGGAGCGGCCGCAGGACGCCGGCTGGATCGCACCGCGCACGTCCATGTCACCCGTCGCCTACCTGCTGGCGCTGTTCGTCGTGCCCGCCGAGCGCGGGGCTGGCATCGGCGCGGCCCTCACCGGGCGGCTGCACCGCAGCGCCGCAGCCGCCTCAGTCGCCGGCGTCCTGCTCCAGTACGAGCAGGTCAATCCGCTGGCCGTACCGTTCTGGGGCAGCCAGGGATACCGGCCGCTGTGGACCACCTGGGAGGTCAGGCCCGCCCGGATGCTCCGCTAGGCGGCTGCGATCGCAGTCAGCTTTCCGGCTGGGACTCGCTTTCCCGCGGCAGCCGGAAGAAGACCGACCGCAGCACGAATCGTGCGATAAGCATCATGATCAGCCCTGAGACGACGACCCCGAGTAGTGTCCAGACCTGCGGGCGGGCCGAGTCCCAGGCGCTCGAAATGTTCCTGTACACGATGTAGCCAAGGAAGCCGGCCGCGCCGAGCGGCAGGACACCCACGATAATCGCGTCCCGCCACGAGGCGATGATCCGGCGCCGGAAATACGTCAGCGCGGCCAGCGTGGTGAGGATGTAGAGGATGGCGAGGAGCTGCCCGAGAATCGCGATGATGTCACCGAACGCGCTCTGCACGGACGTAGCGAGCAGGTAGACCGCGCTGAGCGCGGCGATCAGCACGCCGACGACGACGCTGGAGGCAACCGGGGTGGAAAACCTCGGGGAGACGCTGGCGAGGAATCCCGGCAGCGCCCGGTAGCTGGCCATGCCGTAGACGATGCGGGCGCCGAGGATGATGCCCGCGCCAGTGGTCGCGATCACTGACAGCGCGATGGCGACGGCCATGATCCGCGCCAGGGTGGTGCCGCCCATGACCTGGGCGATGTAGACCAGCGCAGAACCGACGTTCGCCTGCAGATTCGCCGGGGAGACGACGCCCTGCAGGCCAACCTGGACCAGGATGTAGATCACGGCCAGCAGCGCCACTGCGATCACGGCCGCCCGGCCGGGGTAGACCCGTCGGTGCTCGACCTCCTCGTTGACGTACAAGGTGCCGTCCCAGCCGCCGTATACGAATATGACGAGCAGGAACCCTTGCATGACGTCAGCGTGGCCGCCGACACCGGAAAGCGTGAACCAGCTCGAGGTTATCGGGTAAGTCCCCGCATGGTGGCTCAGCACGAGCACCAGGCCGGCGATGGCTACCCCGACGAGGATCAGGTACTCGACCACCGCCATGACAATCTGGGCGCGGGCCGAGATGCGAATGCCGACCACCGCGAGGACGAGCATCACCAGGACGACGGCCCCGGCGATGCCGACCGAGGCCCCGGTGTCCGCCGTCGCGGCCCCGGTCACCGCCAGGATCGACGGGCCGAGGACGATCACCCCGGCCACGGTGCCGACAATATAGGTGACTATCATTAGCCACCCGGTGAGGAACCCGAGGTAAGGGCTGATCGCCCGGCCGACCCACTCGAAGGACGCGCCGCAATTGGCGCTCCACAGATTCAGCCGCCGGTACGCGTTCGCGATGATCAGCATGGGTACCGCCGCGATCAGCAGGATGACGCCGCTGCTGTAAGACGTCACCGCCGCGATCCCGGCGAGCGAAATCGCGACCGTGGCGGCCGGGGCGGACGTGGCCATGCCGATTACCGTGGCCTGGGCGATCCCGATCGCATCGGGCTTCAGCCGGTCCTGCCTGTCCAAGGCCGGCTCATTTGCAGCCGCCTGGACGCCCGGACGCCTACCAGCCATCAGTGTTCCTTTCCAACCCAAGCTTCGGTGAATTGTCCTGCCGTCAACCATCTGAGGCAGAGGCAGTTGTGAGCAAGAAGGACTCATCCGGGTGCCCGAACGGCACATTATCACCAAATAGCGGCGCCTTATGGGCCTGTTACCTACAGGCAGCACGCAGTCGGCCGGCGGAAATCCGCCCGACATTGTTCACTGCTCTTCGTTCCTGGGCCGGAGCATCGGGGGGTTGAGGGCGACGGCCTCGCCGCGCCGGTACAGCAGCGGCGGCCGGCCGCCGGCCGCCCCGGCCGCCGCCAGCTGGGAGCGCTCGGCTTCGACCACGAATCCGGGGGTGCCGAGCACCTTGCGGCGGAAGTTGCCCAGGTCCGGCGCGTAGCCCCAGACCGCGGCGTATACGCGCCGCAGGTCCGCGAGGGTAAAGGGCTCGGTCACGAAGCTGGCGGCCAGGGTCGTGTACTCGAGCTTGGACCGGACCCGCTCCAGCGCATCGGCCAGGATCTGGGCATGGTCGAACGCCAGTGGCGGCGCGTCCGGCGCGGCCGCGCTGAGTCCGAGGTCGTCGACGGGCCACCAGCGGGCGGCCGCCGCGTCGCCGCCCGGCTGGGGATCGGGCAGGCCGGGGGCGAGCGCGACGTGGGCGACCGAGACCACGCGCATTCGCGGGTCGCGGCCGGGTTCCGCGTAGGTGCGCAGCTGCTCCAGGTGACCGGTGAAGGTGGCGGCTCCGGTCTCCTCGGCCAGCTCGCGGGCCGCCGCGGCGTCGGTGCTCTCACCGTCGCGGACGAATCCGCCCGGCAGCGCCCAGTAGCCGCGGTAGGGGTGATCGCGGCGATGCACCAGCAGCACTGTCAGCAGGCCGTCCCGGATGGTGAACACGGCCAGGTCGACGGTGACGGCGAAGGCCGGGAACTCGGCCGGGTCGTAGGTGCGGAGGAACGCGGCTTCGCCGGCCCGCTCCGGCCCAGGAGTCATCGCGGGCCCCTATCCCTTCGATGCGGGGTCGGTGACGGCGGGGCCGAAGCGAGCCCGCTGCTGCAGGACCGAGTCGGTGACCTGGATCGCGAGCTTCAGGCGGTCCTCGACGCTGCCGGTCAGCAGCACCCAGGAATGCCCGGCCGCGGTCAGCGCGGCGGTGAACCAGCCCGTCATCGCGGCCCGGATCGCCAGGTCCCCCTCACGCAGCCCGTCGTCGTACCAGGGGACGCCTTCGTGCGAGGTGACGAGGTAGACGTCGTGCCGCGGCAGCTCCGTGGTCGCCCACGGCTGCAGGCCGCGGGCTTGCCCGCCGAGGTAGCGACGTTCCCATATGGCGGTCGCGAATGCGTCGGTGTCACAGACCAGCAGCGGCGACCCGGCTGCGGCTGCTTCGTTCTCCAGCCTGGTCTGCTCGGTTGCGACGGTGTCGAAGTCGGCCTGCGCCCATTGCAACGCGTCCAGCGGCGGCTCCGGCAGGCCTGCGGCGGCGGCCTGGTCCCGGGCCCGCTGCCATTTGGTGACGGTGTAGTCCCGGCCTGCCTCGGTCACGCACCGGGTGCGAGCCCAGATGCCGCCGTGGCGCCGGTAGGATCCGGCCAGCTGCTGGGCGACGGTCGAGGTTCCCGTCGACTCGGCGCCGACCAGGACGACCCGCGCGGCGAGGCCAGCCCTGGCCGGCGCGATCAGGTCGTCCCACCCGGCCGCCAGGCCGGCCCGGATCCTGCTCGCCCGCACGGGCACGGCCGCCCGGCTGGCATCGACGCAGACCGGCTCCGCGCCAAGCCGGGTCGCGAGTTCGCCCCCGTAGGACTCGCTGCTGAATACCACGTCCGGACCGGGGATCCCGCCGCCCTCCAGCGCGGCCCGCATGATCGCCACCTGCGCGGTCCAGATCGCCTCGTCGGTGTAATCGACGGGCGCGTCGCACCGCACGCCGAGCACGGTGACGCCAGGCAGGCCCGCGCAGGCCGCCCGCAGCCACTCGACCCGGGCGGCGAGCGGGATGCTCTCGCACGCGGCCGCCATGACAAGCACCGTGAGCTGAGTGCACCGGCCGGCTGCCTGGTCGATCAGGTACTGGTGACCGCGGTGGGGCGGGTAGAACTTGCCTACGATCAGCCCCCGGCGCGGCGCCGTCGTCATGACGCGCTCCCGCCGGTCACGACCGCCGGCGCAGCCTCAGCCCGCCCCTTGCCACCGGGCGGCAGCGCCCGCCGCCAGGCCCGGACGCCCGCCAGGCACAGGACCAGGAAAAGGACGTACACGATCGCGGTCAGGTCCAGCCGCTTGACGACGTACAGGGGGATGTAGATCAGGTCGGCCGCGATCCAGAACGCCCAGTTCTCGATCCGCTTGAGGTTCAGCAGAAGCTGCGCCGCCAGCGCGAGCGCTGTCGTGAGCGCGTCCCAGAACGGCGCGATGTCGTACGCCGCGGTCAGCAGGATCGTCAGTCCCCAGGTCGCCGCGATCGCGAACAGCACACAGCCCGCCAGCAGCCGCCACCCGGTCCGGGCGACGCGCAGCCCGGTCCGGTCCTGGCCGCCGTGCCTCCACTGCCGCCACCCGGCGAACCCCAGCACGATGTACACGACCTGCAGCCCCGAGTCGGCGTAGAGCCGCGCCGACAGGAACAGCACCAGGAAGAACGCGCTGTTGGCGATGCCGACCGGGAAGTTGCTGATCCTGGCGGCCACCGTCAGCCAGACGCTGGCCGCGCCGGTAACGAAGCCCAGCAGTTCGGCCACGGACACCTGATCGCTGCCCAGGGTGAACAGCGCCACGTTCAGCGGCGCCAGCAGGCGAGCCAGCTCGGTCACTTGAAGCCTCCCATGTTTTAGTCGATTTGACTATAACATGGGCAGGCGGCAGGCCGGGCAGCTGGGCGGTCGCGCATCCAGTTGACCGGGAAAGTCGCGAACTTACCCCTCAGGTATGCTTGTGGCCTGGGACGACGCAGCTTGCGGTCCCGGCTGCGTTGCTTACCCCTATCGGTACTCCGGCCCCTGGTAGCGATACGCGCTCGACGATCGCTCACTCGGAGGTCACATGGCTCAGGCCGCCGCCGCACCTGGTTCCGGCGAAGCGCCAGGCAGCTCCGCAAGGCGCGCCGAACGGCGCTGGCTGATCCTCGTCGTGGTGGCCTTGGCCCAGCTCATGGTGGTGCTGGATGCCACCATCGTGAACATCGCGCTACCGTCGGCGCAGCATTCGCTCGGGTTCGCCAACAGCGACCGGCAGTGGGTGGTGACTGCTTACGCCCTGGCCTTTGGCAGCCTTCTGCTGGTGGGCGGCCGGCTCGGTGACATGTTCAGCCGCAAGTGGGTCTTCATCATCGGGCTGATCGGATTCGCCGTCGCCTCGGCTATCGGCGGCGCCGCGGTCTCGTTCCCGATGCTGGTGTCGGCCCGGGCGCTGCAGGGCGCGTTCGGCGCCATCCTCGCCCCAGCCGCCCTCGGCACCCTGGTCAGCACCTTCCGCGACCCGCGCGAGCGAGGCCGGGCATTCGCCGTGTTCGGGTCAGTCGCAGCCGGCGGCGGCGCGGTCGGCCTGCTCCTGGGCGGCCTGCTCACCCAGTACCTCTCCTGGCGTTACACCCTGTACGTCAACCTGGTGATCGCCGCCATCGCCGTGGCCGGCGCCCTGGCCTTCATCCGTTCCAGCCGCCCGGCCACCCGGCCCCGGATGGACTGGCCCGGGGCCGTGTTCGCCTGCGCCGGGCTGTTCCTCATCGTCTTCGGCTTCTCCCATGCCGATACGGCCGGCTGGACCGCCCCGCTGACCATCGGCTCCCTGGCCCTGGGGACGGTCCTGCTGGCCGCGTTCGTCACCGCTGAGCTGCGAGTCAGTCATCCGCTCCTTCCGCTGCGGGTGATCCTCGACCGCACCCGGGGCAGCTCCTACGTTGCCATCGGGGTTACCGGGGTGGCGATCTTCGGCGTGTTCCTGTTCCTCACCTACTACATGCAGCAGGTCAAGGGATACAGCCCGGTGACCACCGGGCTGCTCTTCCTGCCGATGGTCGGCGGCATCCTGGTCGCCTCCACGCTCTCCAGCGTGGTGCTGCTGCCCCGGGTCGGACCACGCGTCCTGATCGCCGGCGGCCTGCTACTGAGCGGCGGCGGAACGGCCTACCTGGGTCAGCTCACCGTGACCTCCGGCTACCCGGCAGACATACTGCCCGCCCTGCTCGCCATGGGCCTGGGCTTCGGCATGATCTTCGCCCCGGCCACCAACACGGCCACCGCCGGCGTCCCGGCTAGCGACTCCGGCGTAGCATCGGCGCTGGTCAACACCATGCAGCAGGTCGGTGGATCGATCGGCGTATCCATCCTCAGCACCGTCGCGGCCAGCGCGACGACCAGCTACCTGCTCGCCCACCACACTGGCGCGCAGGCGGCTGCGGCCGCGTCCACCCACGGGTACACCCTGGCGTTCACGATCTCGGCCGCACTCCTCGGGCTCGGCGCGCTGCTCGCGGTCCTCATGCTGCCGTCCCACCGCAGGTCCAGGCAGCTGAACAGCGGGGACACCGTCCACGTCTCCGCACCGCCGGCAACGGCAGCCGCCGACGCGGTGCCCGCGCCGCGCCGGCGAAGGTGATGCGCAGCCGGTTGGCCCTGACTGAGCCAGGCCGCGACTCGCTTGGCTACTTTGCGCGATATTTCGAGTGCGGAGCGTGATAGTCCGGTAGGGTCGTCGATCGCCGGGCACCGCCAGAGCGCCCGGCTCGAGACCCTCGGGGGGACCCGCATGCGCGCAGTAACGGCAGCGGCAGCGGCGGCGATCGCCGCCCTCGCCTGCACGGCGATGAGCGCCGCGCCCGGCGACCAGGACGCCCCGGGCGGGAACGCCGCCCCGGGCGGGAAGGCCGCCCCGGCCGCGGTAAGCGGCGCGAACTGGCCGGCGTTCAATGGGAACGCGGCCCGGACCGGCGTCGCGGCCGGGGTGCCGCCCGTGCGCGCCCTCACCACCGCCTGGACCGCCCCCCTCGACGGCGCCGTCTACGGCCAGCCGCTCGTCATCGGCAACGAGGTCATCGCGGCGACCGAGAACGACAGCTTCTACGCCCTCAACCGGGCGACCGGCACGGTGATCTGGCGCCGGCACGTGGGCACCCCGGTCCCGCAGGCAGACCTGCACGGGTGCGGCGACATCTTCCCGCTCGGGATCACCGGCACCCCGGTCTACGACCCGGGCAACGGCCAGGTCTACGGCGTGGCCGAGACCACCGGCTACCACCACCGGCTGGTCGGGCTGAACGCCAGCAGCGGCGTGGTGCAGCTGCACCGCTACCTCGACATCCCCACGTCCGCTAACCAGCCCGCCTACAACCAGCAGCGCCCGGCGCTGACCATCACCGACGGGCGGGTCTACGCCGCGTTCGGCGGCCTGGCGGGGGACTGCGGCCCCTACCAGGGCTCGGTCGTCAGCGCCCCCCTGGCCGGGGGCGGGCCGCTGGCCAGCTGGCACACGCCGACCAGCCGGGAGGGCGCCATCTGGGGTACCGGCGGACCGGTGGTCGGACCCCAGGGCGCCCTGTGGGTCTCCACCGGTAACGGCGCGGCCAGCGGCAATGACCCGTATGACGGCAGCGACTCGGTCACCGAGCTCAGCCCGGGGCTCAAGCGCCTCGCCTACTTCGCCCCCGCTACCTGGGCGGCCGACAACGCCAGCGACCTCGACCTCGGCTCCACCCAGCCGGTCCGGCTGCCCGGCAACGCGCTGTTCATCATGGGCAAGCGCGGCGTCGGCTACCTGCTGAGCTCGCAGAGGCTCGGCGGTATCGGCGGCCAGCTGGCGGAGCAGAGCATCTGCCCCGCCTACGGCGC
>Ga0265338_10011526_pt1 | contig 10197 bp, 12 predicted proteins | sample 42126metaG_FD_193579 | JGI IMG/M metagenome (GOLD analysis project Ga0265338, IMG submission 193579) | Rhizosphere microbial communities from Carex aquatilis grown in University of Washington, Seatle, WA, United States - 4-21-26 metaG | ecosystem: Host-associated > Plants > Roots > Rhizosphere... | reverse complement strand
GGGGTCCACGGTCCAGGTGTGCGCTACGCGGCTGGTGCCCTCGTCCCCGGTGATGTCCGCCCCTAGCAGCTTGCGGCCGGCTTCGAGGATGCGGCGGGTGCCCGCCAGGGATACCAGCGGTTCCGGGGCGGGGGTGCGCAGGAGCCATATCCCGCCGTCCGCGGTGGACGTGATGCGCTTGCGCTCGTCCTCGTCCCCGCCGAGCCCTTCCCAGGACTGGGCGGAGACCTGGACGCCGAGCCCGAGCGACCGGCCGCGCTCGTAGAGGTTGGACAGCGGGACGCGGCGGGACACGGCGCTGTAGTCGTCGGCCGCCAGCAGGATGCGCCGGCGCGGGTCCAGGGACGTGCTGGAGGCGGCGCGGGCGACCAGCTCTATCAGCGCCATTGCCTGTGCCTCGGCCACGGACGGCTCGGCGGTGCCCTCAAGGATGCAGTACCAGGCGTCCGCGTCCTGGAGCTTCGCCCCGCCGTCGAGCCCAGGGCCTAGCCGGTCCAGCAAGACGGTGTAGCGCATGGCGATGTCGCCTAGGTGCGGCTTGGCGGCGGCGACCTGTCCCAGCTCGGCGGGGCGGGCCTCGGCGTAGGCGCGTTCCAGCCAGCCGGGCGACAGGCGGTCAAGGAACTCTGCTGAGGAGCGGGGCGGCCCCTGGGGGGCCAGGACGGCTAGCCGGATGGCGGCCTGGGAGATGTCGGCGTAGAACGCGGCGTTCCCTTCCCCGTGGTCGATGAGCTGGTGCAGGAGTACGGCCAGCTCGCGGGGGCCGATGTCCCACATGTTGAGCGGGACGTTCGGCCATACCGCGACGCGGGTGGCGCCGGCGGCGGCCAGGGCGGCGCGGGTCTCGGTGGCGCGGGCGCGGCTGTCGGTGCCGCCCTTGCCGTCGATGACGACCAGCAGCGGGCGGGGGGCGTCCTGGCGGTGGGCGGCGTCGAGCGCGGCGGCGTACCAGCCGGACCACAGGCGGATCATGAGGGTTGTCTTGCCGGACCCGGCCGCGCCGACGATCGCCATGTGCCGGCCGAACTCCCCAAGCGGGATGACCAGCACGCGGGACCAGCGGTGGCGCACCGCGCGGATGACGGTCCCGGCCGGGACTCCCCGCCGCGCGGTCATCGGCACCCGGCCAGGCTGGCGGGCGTCACGGGCAGCGGCGCGGGCCTGCCTGCGCCACTGCCGGTTGTCCCACGACACCGGGGCCAGCGCGGTCGAGCCCGTGAGGCCGTTGGTCATCAGGTGGCAGCGCCACGCCCATACCCCGGCCCCGACAGCGAGCCCGGCCGGGACCGCGAGGGGGGCTACTGTCAGCAGGGAGGCGGGGACGTGCTGCCCGTGGATCAGTTCCAGCGTGGCGCGCTTCCAGTCGGCGTAAGGCTGCTCGGCCCATCCCCGGAGCCGGCCGGGTGCCCACGGGCGGCCCTGCACGGTGGCGGCGAGGGCGAATGTTCCGGTCATCGACAGGGACCACAGGGCGGCGCGCAGCAGGCGGGCGTAGTGCATCCCGGTGGCCCAGGCGGCGGCCACGGTGACGGCGGTCACGGCGGTGACGGGCCACAGCACGGCAAGTACTGCCGTTCCGGCGAGCGCGGTCACGGCCCAGGCGGCGCGGTCCTCGCGCTGGCGGTTGCGCTCCCGCTGACCGGGGTCGTCCGGCTGCCGCCACATCACGCGGCCCCGGGCATGAGGGCGGCCGGGGGCAGCTCGCGGACGATGACCCGGGCGGACTGCTCGCGCCGGAAGTTCCCGGCCGCCTGCCGGACCACGGGCAGCGCGGCGGGCGCGCACACGTACATGACCTGCGCGTAGGGCAGGGCGAGCAGACCGGCGATGATCCGCTGGGTGCGGGCGAGCGGCTTGGGGGTCAGCTCGGTCTCAACTGCCCAGGTCTCCCCGGCGCGGGGGCTGCCGGGTACGGACGGCCACAAGATCTCGGCGTCGGGGACGTGGCCAGGCTGGCCGACCCCGGGCCGCTCGGTGCGGAGCCGCCTTTCGCACCGCCACCAGGCGCGGCCTGCCTGCCATCCCGGGTTGGCCTCCATCGAGATGCGGACGGCCAGCACGGCGCGGACGTGGGCCAGGCGCGAGAGGGGCGGCGGGGCCGCCTCCCACCGGTGGCCGACCTGGCGCATCCCGGCCGCCGTCAGCCAGCACCAGTGCGGCCCCTCGGCCAGGTGGCCGGTTGCCGCCAGCCCCGCGTCGCGCCACCGGCCGATGACCCCCTTCGTGGTCTGGCCGCTGGTGCCGAGCCGCAGCGCGAGCAGGTCGTACGGGGCGGCGTACATCTCGGCCAGGGTGACGAGCCCGTTAACGTCGCGGGGCTGGAGGCGGATACGGCCGGCGTCGGACCGCCGCGCGGATGATGGTGACCTTCCGGAGTCGGATGGTCGCGTTGAGTGAGGCATAGGGGGAATTTAGCCTTCTGCAAGGGATTAGCACAAAAAGGCTAATATTCACCCTTACGACTAGTCATGACCTTTCGTGACGCTTCATGCACCCAATGTGCACCCAAGAATTACCCAATACCGGGGGCATTTCCGGCAGGGCATGCAGCGGCGGGCCGTTAAACCGGCTGCTCAGCGGCGATATAGGCGGGCGGCGCGGGGCCATCCGGGCGCGATTTCCTTCATGTGACGGGAATCACATGCCAGTCCCGGGGCTGCGTCCTGCCGACGTCCCCGCTGCGGCGGGCGAGCGGGCGGGTTCCGCGGGGCCCGGTTCTGGCACCGCGGAACCCGCCCGGAGCACGCGAAAGGCCCCCGGCTCGTCAGGGGTGGTGACGGGCCGGGGGCCGGTGTAAAGCCCCCGGCAGGGAGCCGCAATCAACCTGCCGGGGGCGGCCTGCGGGTGAGGACGACTACGGTGTCGTGGTGGTCGCCGGCGCGGAGGGTGACGGCGAGCAGGCCGCCGGGGCGCAGCGCGCGGGCGGCTGCTTCCAGTATGGGGCCGGGCGGGCTGAAGCTGAGCGCGCCGAACACCGAAAGGCAGGCGTCCACTGTGGCGGGGGGCTGGGCGGTGAGGTAGCCGGCGGCGTCGGCGCAGATGACCCGGAGGCCGGGAACGTGGCCGTACAGCTCGCGGACGCGGGCGGCCTTCGCGGGGTCGCGGTCCACGCCGGTCGCGTTCGCGCCGTGGCGGGCGGCCAGCACGGCGAGGTTGTGACCGGACCCGCACCCTAGCTCGACCACGGTCCGCCCGGCCAGGTTTCCCAGGATGCCGGGGGGCGGGCCGGTGCCGGGCTGGCGGGTCCACTCCAGCTCGGGGTGGACCGCTACCACGGGCGCAGCAGCTCGGCGGCCTCGGCGGTGTGCCGTTCGATCGCCTCGCGCTGGGAGCCCATGTGCTGCGCTGGTATCCAGCCCATTTCGAGTTGCCGTAGGTACCAGTCGGCGGCCCACAGGCGGTGCCATCCCAGTGCCCATGCCTCGGCGGGGAGCCCCGCGCGCTCGGCCTGCGCGGCGTGGTGGCCCCCGGCCTTTACGTAGGCGGTGATGTGGGCGCGGAGCGCGGCGGGGTCGGGGGGCTGGCGGGTGCCGTGCCAGGATGCCAGGTCGAGCAGGCAGGGGCCTTTGAACGCGCGTGCCCAGTCGTAGACGTAGGGCCTTCCGTCTCTGTCGATCAGGACGCTTTCGGGGTGCCACTCGCTGTGGCACAGCCCTACCGGATGGATCATGGCGGGGGCGGCGAGCCGGCGGGCGCTGCGGGCGATCCGGGCGGCGCTGGCGGCGGTGGCGGGGGGAAGCCCGTGCGCCGCCGCCCTGTCCGCGATGCGCTGTGGCATCGCAGCCAGTGCGGCGGCGTCGATGACCGGCAGCCCGGTACCGGGGGCGCGGTGGATGCGGACGGCGAGGGGGACAGCATAGGCGCTGGTTACGGGCTGCGCGGGCCGGCCCAGGTCGGTCATGAGGATGCCGGCCTTGCCGTCCTCGTGGTGGCTGGCGATGAGGTAGGGGACGGGGATGGCGCGGGCGGCGGCGTAGCGGAGCGCGGCGTCCTCGCGGTCCAGCGGTGCCCATGCCTCCTTGTAGATCACGGTCGCCGCCTGCTGCGGGTACCGCAGCCGCCAGACCCCGGAAAACGGGAAGACCTGGCGGACAAGCTCACGCCTGGGGCCGGGCGGGAGCCCGGCCTTGTCGAGCAGGGCGGGCAGCAGCGCGGCGGCGGCCGGATCGTTCATCGGGGTCGCGGTCTCCTTGCGCGGGCGGCTAGGCGGCGGGCTTGCAGGCGCGAACGGCGGCAATCCACTCGTCGCGCATCCCGGCCAGCTCGGCGCGGAACGCGTCAGTGTCGATCCCGTACGGGGCGACCACGCCGCCGCTCATGTTGCCGCCGGACTGGCAGCCGTGGACTAGCCGGCCGCCTAGGGCGGCGTGGGCCTTGACGGACTCGACGCGGCGGTACTCGTTGAACCAGGTGCCGTGGTAAACCTCGTCGATCCGCTGCCCGGCCTCGTCGCTGAGGCCGAACACCAACGGGACGGCCACGCCGAAAAACCAGGTGGGCGAGATGATCGAGATGTGCCCGTCCGGCTCGACCTTATTCAGCGCCATGAGGGTGGCGGCCTCGCGGAGCATCCTAAGCTCGGCCGGCCCGATGGCCTCTAGACCCGCGACGGGCAGCAGCTCGTCGCGGAACAGGTAGGCGTAGACGTGCCAGGCGGTGGACAGCACTTCGGCCGGGTCGGTCGTGACCCGGCGGTGCGTGCGGATGTAGTCCAGCACGGTCTGCTCTAGCGCCTGCTCCCCGGTCTCGGTCACGGGCAGCAGGCGGTCGCGGACGGCGGGCCAGTCGCAGACGAGCCATACCGGGTTCTCGAACCGGAGCCAGTGGCCCGGGGTGATCGTGAGGGCGCTGCCGTCGATTTCGAGGCCGGGCAGGCGCGACCAGCGGGGGTCGAGCGGGCCGGGCAGGGTGGCCCGGATGACGGGCGGGGCGGTGGTTGACATCGGCGTTCCTTTCGGGTTGGCGGGTTGTTCCGCGTGCCGGATTCGGGGATCTGGGCCTGCGCGGCCCCGGGACGGGGGTAAGGGCCGCGCAGGTGCTCATGGGGGTAGCGGCCTGGGTGGTCAGCCGGGTTTCCGGGCTAGGCCGCCGTAGAAGGTCAGGGGCGCGGCGGGGGTGCTGGCCCGGGTAGGCCAGTGGTTGATGTCGATCAGCCCTGGTTCTGCTAGTTGCAGGCCGTTGAAGAACCGCAGGATTTCGGCATGGGTGCGAGGAACGGCGGGGGCGGTGGCCTGCTGGTAGACCTTCTCCGCTGCGAGTGCCTGCTCTTCGGGGGTGGCGTCTGCGGTGATGTGGGAGACAGCCAGGGCGCTGCCGGGGGCTAGTTCCCGGGTTAGTGCCTTCACGATGTCGTGCGGCTGGTCGTCGTCGGTGAGGAAGTGCAGGATCGCGAACATGAGGACGGCGACGGGCCGGGTCAGGTCGAGCAGCTCGGCGGCCCCGGTGAGGACGGCGGCGGGGTCGCGGGTGTCGGCTTGGACGACGGTCACCCCGGGTGTTCCCCTTTCGAGCAGTGCCCGCGCGTGGGCGGCGACGACGGGGTCGTAGTCGACGTAGGCGGTGACTGCCCGGCCGTTGTGGTGCTGGGCGATCTGGTGGACGTTGTCGCGGGTGGGGAGCCCGGACCCGATGTCGAGGAACTGGGTGATGCCCTGGGAGCCGGCCAGGTAGGTGACTACCCGGCCGAGGAAGGCGCGGTTCTGCCGGCAGGCTTGCCGGCTGTGCGGGATCTGCTCTAGTACCTGCCGGGCGGCGGCGCGGTCGGCGGCGTAGTTGTCTTTTCCTCCGAGCATGTAGTCGTAGATCCGGGCCACGTTGGGAATGCTGGGGTCGGCCCCGGTGGGCGGCCCCGCGTTCTGCGTCATCTGCCTGTCCCGTTTCTGGTGGTGGCGGCCTTGTAGCAGTGCGCCCCGCGCTTGTAGGCGAGTTTCGCGCCGATGAGCAGGTTCCGGGCGCTGAGGGCGACTGTGTAGGACACGCCGTGCCGGTCTGCTGTCTTCGTGGCCGGCTCGATGCGGGAGTGGTCGGGGAGCGCTGCCAGCTCGCGGGCGAGTGCGGCGGCTAGCTGCCGTGTCCGTGACCAGTGGGCGGCCCACTGGCTGATGATCGCCTCATCGGCCGGGTTGCTTTCCCGGGTCATGCGGGGTGCTCCCGCGTGCCGCCGGCTGGGATGGGGTTGCCCGCTGCGCCCGGGGCCAGTGCGCGCTTGCCCGCCTCGCCGTCTGGGGGCTGGGCGGGGACGGTGATCACCCGGACCCGGGGGTCGCAGTAGGCGCACTCAAGGCGCTGGGTCCGCAGGGTCTTGGCGGGGTCTGCGGGGTCGGGCTTATCGGTGACGGTGGCCCAGTCGTGCCGTTGGCTGCCGCAGTCTTGCAGTTCCTCAAGAAGGGTCCGGAATAGTTCCTCCTCGGTGTCGGCCTCGACCTGCCCGCCGTTCCACTTCGCCTCGAACAGGCCCGACCCGGACAGCGGCGGCTCGGTGAACGTGAGTGCGACGTGCTGGTACCGCGCGGTCAGCATGGCCCGCGTTCCGTCGGGCTTGCTCAGGTCCGGGTGCATCACGTCGTCGTACCAGTCCCGCAACATTCGCTCTCAGCTCCCCTCACGCGACGTAGTACCGCCGACCCGTCTTGGCCAGGAAACCGTGGTCTGCCAGCAGGCCGTTGGCGCGCGTGACGGTGCGCTCCGACACGCGATACTCACTGGCTAGGTCGACCCGAGGCGGCAATTCGTCCCACCGGCGCATCTGACCGCTGGCGATCTTTGCCGCCAGCTCGGCCGCTATCCGCTCGACACCGCTGCCTGATGCGCGCCACTGCTTGATCAGGGCATCTGAGTCAGCCCCCTTGGCAGCCGTGTCGGCGCTCCGGTTAGGCTCGTTCACGACGCTGCTCCTGTTCCTGGCTGATCCCTGGCGGGATGTCGTTCCTGGGGAGAATGTTGATGGTGGTCGTGTCGCCGTCTGCCCAGGTGATGACGATGGACTTGACCGCATGGCGGTCGGTGGTGGCGACGATCGCCTGTTCCGGGGGCGGCGGGTTCTCGGGCGGCCCGGTCTCGGGCGGCTCGTCGGGGGGTTGCCGGGTGTCGCGGTAGTCGTCGTGCAAGTGGAGTAGCCTCCCGTTCGCGTTGAGCGCGTTGTCGGCCAGTTGCCACCATTCGCGCGCCTGCCAGAGCCGGCCTGTCTCGGCGTGGCCCACCGCAGTTTCTGAGCAGCCGAGCATGTCTGATAGCTGGCGCTGGGTCAGGCCGGCGGCACGGCGGCGGCGGGCCAGCTCGCGCGACAGCGCGCGGCCGGGCGCGGCCACGGCCGGGCTACCCACGGCTGCCTGTCGTCGGCGGGGGGATAGGGCAGGCTGCGTAGACGACTTTCTGGTCGGTGCCGAAGAAGTAGCCCCAGTCCCTGCTCAGGGCGTCTACCACGGCAAGCCCGCGCCCGCTCTCGGCTTCTGTGTCGGCGGCCGGGCGCAGGACCGGGGGGCGCGGGGACGAGTCGATGACCTCAATCAGCAGGCGGTCACTGAACAGCCGTAGGGAAAGCGCGATGAAGGCAACGTGAGTGCCCGGGTGGGTCGAGTGCTCGTAGGCGTTGGTGACTAGCTCGCTGACGATCAGTAGCGCGGCCTCCCCGGACTCGGCGGGAAGGGAGGGGTAGCCGCTCAGGAACGCCTGCGTGTCACGCCGCGCCACTAGGGGCGCCTGCTCCCAGGGTGGGTAGAAGTTCACCCGCGCTGCCCGGGGCGCGACGTGCATAAGCGCCAGCATCACGGAGCCGTCCACCGGCCGGGGCAGGAGGCGCGTCCCGGCGGCACGCGCGTCAGGTTTCAGCGGAAGATCGGCGCTGGCTTGCGTTCCCATGGGGTGGCCTCGTTTGTGGCTCGGCTGCTGCTACAGGGCTGTAACGGAGGCACCGTGCGGGTGCCGTTGGGGGTAGGACACCAAGCGTCACCTAAGGCACTGGCGGTAGGAACGATCTATCGCTGCACATACGTGGAACCAGCGCTGAACGCAATGCCCGCGCTCGGACCTCTGCTGAACTAATGCCGAACTAGCGCGGAAGTGGCATTGCAGGTCGCCTGACAGGGGCTTGCGCTGTCGCGGGGTTGTGGCAGACTGCGGCCTGTGGCAGTTATGGAACTCAACGGCCGGCCGGTCACGGTAGATGAACTCCGCGCGCTGGGCCTGTACAACTACGGGCATTTCACGTCGATGCGCGTGGATGACATGAAGGTCCGGGGCCTGGGCCTGCACATGGACCGGCTAGTACGCGACTCTGGAAAGCTGTTCGGAACAACCGTCAACCCTGTACATGTCCGCAGCCTTATTCGCGCTACCGCCGAGAAAGTAAGTTCTCCGTCAATCGTCCGTGTGACGGTATTCGACTCGTCGGGCAACCTTGAACACCCCGGCGATGCGATGGAGCTTGACGTTCTTGTCTCAGTGCGTGAAGCTCCTGCGATTGCGAGCGTTTCGCCGCTGAGAGTAGAGTCAGTTCCTTATCAGCGTGAAATCCCGGGCGTGAAGCACATCGGCCTGTTTAGCTCCATGTACTATCGCCGCGCCGCCCAGCTCCGAGGATTCGACGACGCGCTTTTTACCGATTCGCGCGCTCAAATCTCAGAAGGCGCGACCTGGAATATCGGGTTCTTCGACGGTAAGCATATTGTATGGCCCAAGGCGGACGTGCTTCCGGGCGTCACGGCGGCCCTGCTGAAAACCGTCGTGGCCAGTAGCGGAACTCCGTCAATTGAGACCATCGTGCAGCTTTCGCAGGTCTCGGAGACATGGGCGGCTTTCGCCACCAATTCAAGCGTAGGGGTAAGGCCGATTCAGTCGATCGACAGCGTAGAGCTGCTAGATGATTCGTCGGTAATCCGGAACCTGCAACTACAGTATTCCGCTATAACGGGCGATGCTCTCTAGGGAGCTAGTGATTCTATCCGGGCACGTGCAGGAAATCATTCATTGCCTCAAGCGAGGAAGCGCACCGAAATCCGGTGTCATCGTCGTACATCGATTCTGACGCGTCATTCATCGCCGCGCCTGCTGCCATGCTGAGAGGGCTGGTGAAGGCGCTACCTTTGAGAACAAACCTTCCAGGGTCGGTTTCGGTCGCGCACCATTCCCAGACGTTTCCGGCTAGGTCGTATATATCGTAATGGCTGACGCCGCTGTGATATCGGTCGACTGGGGTGGTGCGCCCTACACCCGTCCGCCTGACGTTGCATTTTGCTGGGGTTTCCCGGTTTCCCCACGGGTAGACGCTACCCTGCGGCCCCCGGGCTGATTTCTCCCATTCCAGTGCGGTAGGAAGGGATTTCCTGGCCCATGTCGCGTAGCTCTGCGCGTCCCGGTACGTGACGTTAACGACTGGATGGTTCTCGATTCCCCTCGGAACTCGTCCGTCAATGCCCCAGTGAGCTGGTGAAGGATGGCCGCTGGCCTGAACGAATGCCGCGTAGTCGTCGTTAGTTACAGGATGGATATCTATATAGAATCCAGGCAAGAAAACTGGCCTGTTCCCCGGTCCGGAGGGGAACGGGCCGGCGTCAACCAAGACCATGCTCTTGCCGTCCACCGGGTGCCTTATCTGTTTCGGGTACCCGTTTTCGTTTGGTCCCATAAGCCCTAGGTCGGGCTCATCTACCGGGGGACTTGTGGTCGATGCTTGCTCTGCGTCCTCAATTGTGCCGATGAAGCCAGCGAACCGGGCACGGGCATCATCTCCGACCTTGGCCAGCATCGTGTCTAGTATTGCCTGTGAGTCCGGACGAGGGACGGACGTTTCCCCTCCGGCCTCCCACTTGGACACGGCACGGTGACTCACTCCTAGGCGCGAGGCAAACTCGCGCACGCTCATGCGTGCCGCCTCGCGCAGGGCGCGAGACTCGCGACCCGTCCACTTCTGAACCGTTGTCACGTCTGGTCCTTGCTGACACGTGAGTGAACTTGCATCCCCGCCTGCTCGGCTCAATCGTACTGCTTCGCGAGACTAGGTGCACGACGCGCGAGGAGCCGTACCACCGTCTCTTTAACCTGCACCTTTGTTGTTCCTCAGCCACCGATGGTTTTGATTTTGGTCTTTGTTTTCCGGTGAAGGCAGGAGGGGGGGCGGGGGGAACCTGGAAACGGGGCCGTGCTTTTTCGGGGCCGGGGGTGTTTCCGGGTTCCCCCCGCGCTTTTGACTTTACAGAGGGT
>Ga0265338_10011523_pt1 | contig 10198 bp, 9 predicted proteins | sample 42126metaG_FD_193579 | JGI IMG/M metagenome (GOLD analysis project Ga0265338, IMG submission 193579) | Rhizosphere microbial communities from Carex aquatilis grown in University of Washington, Seatle, WA, United States - 4-21-26 metaG | ecosystem: Host-associated > Plants > Roots > Rhizosphere >... | reverse complement strand
AATGCCGCTATTAAGTTTAATTGTTGGATAGCTTCCAGTCACTTTCATACGAGTGCCTATATTATATCTCCGTAATTATCGGGCTATGAAAAAACCTTCAGGCAAACTGACGGGTTCATGGCTCCGGTTAGTGGACTTATTCAGAACTAATCAAATTGAAGTAAATGCATTTTCCGTTAACCTACTAAGCGTCATAGAATAGATCATTGTCTTTTGCTCTTTTTAGAATATCAAGCTGGATATTAACAATTTTTCTCAAAGACTCATCAAAATTCTCTCCACTTCCGACAGTCTCGTGGTTCAGTACTAGCCTTTCCCACATAACCTTAAAACCGTCCCAAAACTGGCTATCATTGGGATCTATGGGGTGTCCGTCCTTAGGCATATCCTCGTAAACTATTTTTAGGACTTGGAGCGGTACCTCAGTAAGCACATTTGCATTCACGCTATTCTGCATAATGACCTGGCTTAATTCTGGATCTAAGTATGGCTTTACGCTCTTTACGGCCTTGCTTAAACGCTTCCTGTTTTCCTCAAAGGTTATTTTCAAGGCCTCAAATTTGCTTATAGTTTTAGGGTCTAACACATATAGAGACTGTAGGTATTCTTTATAGTTTTTACTGCCAAAAATCCTTTCAACCAATTCACCTAACTTCTTATGGTCATACTCACCAACACTAAGTTGATCCTTGATCTTATATCCCATAGTGTCTGCCAACAAGACCACTGAGAAACATATACTTTTAGCTACCCAGTCGGATGACTCAATGTTGATTTGTTTTAATCTTCGGGTTCTATCTGCCAAAATCAGACGCTCCACAATGAACACCGTTATAAAAAGGTCAACTGCCCCAGCAAAGAAATTTTCCGATAATGAGGTTCGAGCTATAAGCCACCAAGTTGTAATAGCTCCAACGAATAGTATTAAAAAAGAATAAAGCAACGCCCTTTGAGGCGATTTTATTTTACCAACCGCCTCTTTAACGCTAAGCCTATGAGGTAGTATTTTTAGCTTCATTGCGGTTATATTCCGAGTAGACAATGTCTGCCAAGCCTTTTGCGTCTTTTTTCATTCCAATTCTTCTTTTGGCTTCTTGCAGAGCGTCTTTGGCTAGCAGATCAAGAGTATTTACCACTTCTTCAATTCCTCTGTCAGTCATAGTCTCTGCGTCTTTGCCAAGTATCTTGCGAGCTTCTTTAATCGAAATGATTGGTTTCATTAGATCATACTTTTAGTTCTAGCAGCTCTTCTATGAACGCCTCTTTTGTGTGCTGTTCATTATAGAAAGGCAAACCAACAACTCTGTATTTATCATCTTCTAACAACGTTGCGGTTTTGAACTTATCCTTAATTTGCAGCAAGAACCGTTGCTTCCAGGCTTCCTTGCCATCGTTAAACGTCTTACTATTACCTAAGAATTGTGAGCCTTTTGGTTCGATAAAGACCTGCCAACTGACATTGCCCTTGGCTTTGTCATTAGCGAATAAAATGAAGTCCGGTTCAAATGCCGCACCGTCATCAAAGGCATAGATCTTGATAAACCTCTCGTTTCTTATCAAGTGAATGTCGTCCCATTTAGCTTCAAGCTCGTGCATTAGTGAGTCCATAGTCTTAACAAGAGACTTTTCTTCGCTTGTTCCGTAGTGATTGTTATAAACAAACCAATCAAGATTATGCAGATCTACTTTGTAGTTCACGCTGTCATACGTTGAACGTCCATATTCACGGTCTGAAGAGTCAGTAGTGGCGATTTTGAGCCTAACACGTTCTTTCAGAGCCTGTCTAACGGGCAACGGTTCAAAGGCTGTAGTACCAACCCACCGGACATCATCTTCCGATACGATGGTCTTGATTTGGTTCAAGACTTTACCAAGAACGTACAGGCGTTGTGAGACAGCCAGAGCGGCTATGTCTTCAGTATCTGCTGTCAGCTCGACACTAACACAGCCCAAGTAGTATTTAGATGTGATGAACTCGGTCATTGATGTGAGGTTCCCGAACTGTAACTTCAAGTTGTTAAACGCAAAGAAGGGGTCTTTATCGAGGGCTTTGCGGATAACTTGATTGCCAAAATCAGATAGCTTAACAATCTTGGTTTTGCGTATTGTTGGCTCGTCATTCGTACTGTTGGCGATTTGCAGAAAAGGATTTATTTCTCTGGTGTGTCCGGTTGGTAATTCTGCCGCATATAGTGCCTTTAAGCCCTTGTCGGCGAGAGAGTCAATATCTAGGTTCTCATTTTTTATACGTTTATTAACCCAGATGAAACCATCTCGCCACAGCTTTGTAGCCTTGAAACTGTCTTTTAGTATCATTTCAAGTTCTTGTGTTTCTTCGGCCATAATGCCTGACTCACGCAGTGCTTGTGATATTTCTTGGATGTACTTAGGATTGTGTGCGGAATGATAGTGTAGTTGCTCAACGGCTCTAAGGTCATTATCAATATCCTGGTCAAACTTACGCTTGTCCCGATCTTCTTCTTCGCCGAACGGGTAATACCTGGCACCACGTCCAATAAGCTGAGCTTCTGCAATGGTCGTATTGCCTGGGTGACCTGACTTAGCGTCACGGGTGTCATACAGTCTGACAATGTCGAATAGGTTCAATACATCCCAGCCTTCATTAAGCATATCAACGGCAAATACTGCTCGTATCTCATTTTCAGGTTCTTCTAGGCGGTTTAGTAGCACTTGTGTTTCTGGTTCAATGTTCGTGCTGTCTACGAGCAAACAACGGTCTTTATAGAAGTCGTTTTTTAATTCACTAACAAGTCCGTCGATGCTAATGTCCTGCTGGCTAAAGTAGCTAAAAGCTCTTTGTAAGATGCCTTCAGAACGGCTTGCAAACGGCTCAATATCTGAGGCTGACAGGGTGTTAACTTTATCAACAAAACTTTCGTAAAAGTTTCCAGAGTCGTTGATGGTACGAGACTTGAACAAGATTACTGGCTTTAGATAAATACCACCAGCTAGAGCTACCTTTTTGCGATACTGACTTATAACCATCGCCTGCAATGCTCGGTTCATTGGTTCAGCATCAACATCGTAAATCAGCACGTCTTTGCTATATCTATCCTGCCTAAAAGCTCTCAGGTCATATTGGTATAAAATCCGATCTTTGTACTTCTCGAAGATAGCAGGGTGTGTCATATCGACTGTTGCTGTGAACTCCAGCAACACATTTTCTGGATGTCCGACTACTAGTGTCTTGACCGTGTACTCCCAGGACAGTATCTGTTCTTGTTCAGTTTTGCTGTGACCTGACTTAGTCTCAGCATTGATGTGATGGGCTTCATCAGATATAAGCACCATTTTGTTTTCGGCCAGCTCCTCGTAGGTTACAGCGTTCTCGGCAGGGTTATTGAGCTTACTATGTAGTCCGGCAGTGGTTGTAAATAGTATATTGATGTCCTTGTCGCTCACACCTTCAAAGTTGGTAACTTGGACTATGTTGACTGGCTGACCGTCAATAACCAGTCTATCGTTGAATAAATACTTACTGGAACTAAAGTTTAAAAAGTTGTCCTTGGTCTTCTCGACAATGTTATTCTTGTCCACGAAGAATATGAAGTTACGGTAACCTTTTTTGTATAAGTCCACGATCAGTGCTGCCATTATAAGTGTCTTGCCGCTACCGGTTGCCATATTGAATAGTAGTTGAAGTGGTTGGTCGTTCGGCTGCGTTTTTTCATAATAAAAGAGCCAACGCAATAAAGCCTCTTCTTGATAAGGTCGAATAGTGAACCTCTGATTAAGGTTTTCACTTATATGACTGGGTACGTCGTTAGCACCTAACATCCCGTGCTTGCTTAGTGTGTCGTATTCAGTTGCTAGTATTTGAGGAGTTTCCATACTGTTTAGCTGCTATAGAATTGTTTGTTTAGTTTCTTGTCTTCGGCAGACACCCTGTAGTCAGCATCTTCTATCTCTGTATGGTTTACGTATAGGTGATTGCGGTCAACAAGCTCAAGCAATAACTGCTTCTTGTGAGCAATGCTTAGGCTGGCAAAGTCTTTGTCTCCAGGATTTATTTTTTCTGGGTCAACTTTATAGCTTAGGAATGATGACTTTCTAGCTTGCTCTAGTAAATTGATTAACTCCTTGTCGGTACTAGCGTGTTTAATTTTGTCGATAAACCTATTGCCCAAATCCATAAGATGACAAAAAACAAAACTTCCTCCGCCCGTCCATCCAATTTTCTTAGAAATTCCTTCTTGCTCACCGGCAACAACATCACGCAGCCTATTGCACATAATCTCGACCTGACTAATTATCTGTTCGGTTGCAATATACTTTCGACCCATCTTGTGAGCAACGGCTGCGGTCGTTCCGCTACCACCAAAGAAATCCAGCACTATATCACCTTCGTCTGTAGAGGAAGCTATAATTCGTTCTAGTAAACCTTCGGGTTTTTGTGTCCTAAAGTCACGAAATTCATTTGATCCACTAATCATAGGTTTAGTACTATCGTGATCCCACACATCTCTGACAAATACCTCAGAAAAATAGGAGTTGAACAGCTTGTCTTTGTATCTATCAGCCACCGGCTTGTTGCTTTTAATTGCTTCAATAATCTTTTGCTTGTCGGTAGCAGCAAGTTTAGATAGATCTGGCTCTATAACCTGAGTGTCTATAAAAGGCTTTTCGTATTTGATGGTCTCTTTTTCGGGGTAGAACTTGTAACCGTCTGTCTTCCTGTAAACGAATATATTGTCGTGTTTTTTCGGCCAGGCATTTTTACTCACACCCTGTATGCGGTAGCCCCATATCACTTCATTAACAAAATTATTCCTGCCGAAAACCTCGTCACATAATACCTTTAGGTAGTGTGCCTCGTTATGATCTATGTGTATGTAGATCAAACCAGTGTCAGATAGCAGAGATTTTGCTACCGACAGCCTATTCTTCATAAAGGTAAGCCAGGTTGAGTGTGTAAATCTATCGTTGTACCTAAATGAGTCTGTATCAGTATTAAAGGGCGGGTCGATGTAAATCAGCTGTATGTTACCGCCATAACGCTTTTTAAGGGAGTGCAGAGCAAGCAGATTATTGCCTTGAACTACCAGGTTGTCGTCGTCTGACAATTCTTTAACTTCGTGTTCGCCATCCTTGTCGTACCTCTTAAAACCAGTCAAGACCTTTTCATCAAGCAATCGGTCAATTTGGTCTGGTGCAAGCACCTCATTGTGGAATATCTCCTCACGCTTGGCATCTTCTTTGTCCTGACCACCTTCAAGCACGCAATCTTTATATGCCCAGTTCAGCACCACTTCTTTTTGCTCCGACAATAGTGCTGTATCAGTACCTAAACCAATTTTATTCTTGTAGGCTGTGTAACTGTCCGGCAAGAACTCTTTGTTGCTGATGAACTGGATAAATTTATCCTTGTTAAATACCAATACGTCGTTTTTGGTTTCGACGAAAAAGAGTTTTCGCATAGCTTTATTTGAAGCGAGCAGATCGACCAGCTCTGCGTCAAATTTGTGTGCCAGCTCTGCGATCTTGTTTTTGTCTACTTTTCCTTCAACAACGTAATCGTCATTTTTAGATAGTATCAACTCAAGTTCGGACAGATAGTTTTCGTTCATTTGTTTTTTTCCAGAAGTTTCAGTATGTCTTCTTTATTGTAGCGTCTATCGCCTCGCTGACCTATCCTCACTGCCTTTAATATTCCTTTTTTATCCCAGTCACGTAATGTATTTGGGTGGACTTGAAGGATGTCACAGGTCTGCTTGAGTGTTAAGAGCTGAGGCATATCGTCCTTTGTCATTGGTTACCTTATGTTAGATACTATTACTATACAGTTTAAAGAGGATGTAATGAAACAAATTCCTAAGCACGAACGGAAGGCAATTGAAAAAATCTGGAATGTTCTTCAAGAAATTGAAGAAGCTAGGCTTATGTCCGCACCTAAAGAGCCTATCCGTTTACCATTTATGCCTCCTGGGTTTGTCGGAACGATGATTGCGTATGATCAAGCGTCAAGTCAAAGACAAGCTATTGTCAGCAAATTAACCGCTTCTAAAGCCATAAGAGATGTTAAACACACAGAAGGTATTCGTGGTTTTTGGTATTTCAAACTGGGGCTTAACTACAAGAAGATATTCAACAGCTATCAAAAGAAGTATACCGAAGCCGCTAGGCAAGCCGATGAAGCCAAAAATATAAAGGTCAAGGAAACACAGCTACCAACTGGCGGTAAGCACATTGAGCTGGACATCAGTGATGAGATTAAGATTACGGACGAGCTTAGCATAGTCAAAGAAGCCAGAGAAAAAGCCTTACAAGGCCAACAAGAAACCTTTCAATATATTGCTGAAAATCTTGCTACTCAACTGGACTTTAAAACTCCAATCTTAGCCCTAGACATATTTAGAGAGTCAATTGATAGAATACAGAAATTCAATGAAGGTCTATCTGCCTTCCGCAATATTTTTTCTGCTCATACCAAAGCTATGCAGGACATAATTGAAGCTAGCAGACAGACGACAGAGGCATTTCAAACAGCGGTTGCGTTTACAAGAAAGTTTGATGAGATTTTAAAGATACAAACACCACTATTGTTGCCAGCCCCTCCAACCCAGAAGACAGTTCTCGTAAAACCAATAGCAAGCATTGAGAAAGAACTACGCCAAGAGATGGCCGAGTTAAGGAACGAACTAGTTAAATATAGAGGGCTGATTGAGCAACCGGCTCAACCTCTACTAGCAAGTAAAAGCATAGAGCCACCTGTTCGTTATGACAAAGAGACAAAAGCCATTTATATCAAGGGCGTTCCGGTTGAAATTAATACTAATACCCGAAGCGGAAACCAAATAGATATTTGTGATTTAGTCTTTAAGAATAAAACTACAATCAGAGATGGCGTTAGCAACAAGGAGATATTTGTAATTTGGGGTAATTACGAAGCCGATGTTAGTTATGTTAGGAAGCATTGGCGTGAAATTTACCAAGTAGTGAAACGGATTAACGAAAAGATTTCCAGCAAAACTTACGCTCCGCAATTTCTAAAGTGCGATACTTATCGGACTAAAATCAACAAATTCTATCTGTAAAAGTTTGCAAACTTTATAAAACCGAGGTTTGCCTAATATGGCAGTATGCAACAAAATACTGCACCAATTGAACACTTTGACCGATTAGTGCGGTTATTTGAATTGCTTATTGAAATTGAGGGTAATTAAGATGTTGACCGAAATACAAGTCACTCCGATTAAGCCAAGCGGCGGACTTGTGGCCTTTGCCAGCTTTGTGTTGGACAACAAGCTATATCTAGGCTCAATCGGCATCGTTACACGCCCCGAAGGCGGGTATAGGCTTGTTTACCCAACAAAGAAAGTGGCAGAAAGGAATATTAATATATTCCACCCGCTTAATAAAAAATTCGCTAATGAAATAGAAAAAGTAGTAATAGCAATTTATGAAGATGTAATGAGTAATAGCAATGTTGGATACAGTAGCTTTAGTAATGGATAGCTCTATGTTTACGATTTTGAAATACGATGCATTTCAGCCATCAGTAAGGGGTTTTTTTCATCCTCCCTACACAATATTAGGTTCTCGTGGCGTAGCACACGGCTTTCTTAATCCAACTAGAGCTGAGCTATTAAGCGGTAAACTCTATCCTCGCCTCAAGGTTACCAAAAGAGCCGTACGGGGCGGTTTCCAAATAGTTATGCGTATTGAGTTTTCTGTTCCAAAACTTCTCTATAACAATAATTTTGACGAAATAACTGACCAACAGTTTGACGAAGTCATAGATACCCTTAGGCTACGTCTAAAGGAAAAAGGCGTTTTGGTAAGTCGGCCTATGCTTGTGGATGCACCATTATCAAAAATTGATTATTCAAAAAATATTGTTCTAGAAAAGTTCAGCAATTCTCGTTTAATTATTAACGAGTTAAGCAAGGCTGATATGCACCTATGGCTTGATTTAGAAGATGTCAAATATCGCAATGCTGGGTATGGCGTTAAATATAGGAATAATGGGTTTGAGCTTGCTTGTTACGACAAAAGCAAAGATCTACTTAAAGGTAAAAATTCTGACAAGAAGTCCGAGGAAAAGGATAATGCCATACAGCTAGACTTGCTTGAAAAGTTAACAAAGAAAGATGCGGTTGAAATATTTAGGATTGAAGCCCGACTAAACTCAAGGCAAAAAATTCGGCAAACATTTAAAGCAGTTGGGATTGAAGCACAGCCAACCTTTAAAGAAGCATTTAGAAGCGACTACTCACGGAAAATCCTCCAGTATTACTGGCAACAGCTTGAACGGGGCTATAAAGCCCTAGAATACAATCCCAACAGCCCATCTAAAATGTTCGCAGATCTGGCTGGCTATAACCCAGATAAGAGGCTGAGCGTCCTGCTAAAAGCAGTAGCCATAAAAGTTTTAACGCAAGAACTTGGAGTAAGGGGCTATAGAAACCTTGTAAACGACTTTAGCCAAGCAAGTTGGGTTAATTCCCGCAAGACAATCCAGTCACTAAAAGCCCCATTAAATAGCTGGTCACCGCTACGGCAGATCACCCAAGCATTGCAGGAATTTAGGCCTGTTAAACTTGCCGAGCATACGGACAATCTGTATAGTAATAGTAAGTAATGTTAAGTTAGGACTAACAAAATGAAAATCATTCTACTGGCAAGAGTATCAACCGAAGAACAGAAAGAAGCGGGAAATTCACTTCCTGCTCAAATGGTTAGACTAAAAAAATACGCTCTAGATAAAGGCTTTGCTGAAAAAGACTTGATTGAATTTGAGTTTGACGAGTCCGCTTACAAAAAAGAACGAGATAAGTTCGCAGAGGTAATAAGGTCTGTTGATGCCTCTAATGAACCTATTGCTCTTTGTTGCGACAAGATAGACCGTTTGATTAGAAACTTTACATCCGAGTTGGTAAAACTAGAAGATTATAGGAACGAGGGAAAAATAGTCCTTCATTTTCCGTCAGACAACATTATTTTGCATAAAGACTCGCCAGCAACCGATTTATTTAGGTTTACGATGGGCGTTAGCCTAGCAAAATATTTCTCTGACTCAATAAGCGACAATGTTAAAAGAGCCTTTGAAACTAAGCTAAAAAAGGGCGAGTGGATTGGCTGGTCGCCTTTTGGGTATGTAAATGTAACGCTTGAAGACGATAAAAAGTGGATTGAAATTGAACCGCTTAAAGCAAAAATAGTAGTTTCCATTTACGAATGGTATGCAACTGCATCTTACTCAATGCTAGAGATTAAGCATAAGGTTCGGGAAATCTACGATCTTGATATGGCTAAGAGCCAAATTGATGAAATAATGAAAAATCCGTTCTACTATGGCGAGATGAAAATAAAGGGCAAGCTATACCCACACCACTACGACCGTGTAATTACAAAGACACTGTTTGATAGAGTCCAAGAAGTGAAGGCTGGTTTTAGTAAAAAGCACTTCAAATACGCTGGACTACCCTATCTTTATAGGGGTCTGATTAGATGTGCTGAATGTGGTTGTAGCATTACACCCGAACAGTCTAAAGGCCATATCTACTATCATTGCACTCAATACAAAGGTAGGCACGGTGCTGTTTGGGTTAAAGAAGAGCAACTGACCGAACAGCTTGCAAATATATTCACTCAATTCCAAATACCTGAGCCTGTGTTGCAGGAACTTGCAATTGCCCTAAAAAAAGCTCATCAAGACAAGAGCCACTACCAGCAGTCCTTGCGGTCTGCTTTAGAGGCAGAGTATGCCAAGTATCAAACCCGAATTGAAAAGATGTATGACGACCAGCTAGACGGTCGTATTACTATCGATATGTATGACAAAAAGTATAAAGAGTTTCGTGAAAAGCAGGAACAAATCAGGAATAGACTATCAAATCTTGAGAGTGCAGACGAAACCTATTACCAGACAGTTACATCTCTGTTGCAGTTAGCTAATAAAGCACCTGAGCTGTTTAAGCGTTCTGAAATGCATCAAAAGCGGGAATTACTACAACTAACACTTCAGAACCTTGTTTTGAAGGGCGAAAAGCTAGAGTTTAATCTGTTAAAGCCGTTTGATTTACTCTTAGACTTATCAAAAACAGGACTATGGCTCCGGAGGCCGGACTCGAACCGGCAACCTCGAAGTTAACAGCTTCTTGCTCTACCATTGAGCTACTCCGGAATAACAGATAGATTATAGCCTCTCCAGCGGTTAAACGGAAGCCGCAGGCCT
>Ga0265338_10011522_pt1 | contig 10199 bp, 6 predicted proteins | sample 42126metaG_FD_193579 | JGI IMG/M metagenome (GOLD analysis project Ga0265338, IMG submission 193579) | Rhizosphere microbial communities from Carex aquatilis grown in University of Washington, Seatle, WA, United States - 4-21-26 metaG | ecosystem: Host-associated > Plants > Roots > Rhizosphere >... | reverse complement strand
AGTTTCTTATTCTGTTCAAACTCGGAGGGCGCCCCATTCGAGCTCGGCGTGACAGTACCCGCCGTTAGATTGACTCCAATGCCGACGCCGGCGGCATCCATTATTTTAACCGCGCGGGTCAGACGTTGCGTGGTGCAGTCAATGTGCTGGTGCAGATCGATAATGAAGTGCTGCGCTCGCCATAGGTCGGCGGATGTGACCGTCCTGGCTTCCGGAGCGGACTCGGCCCTCAGCGCTGCACAACACACCAAAAGGAAGATGGAGGTGCTCTTTTGCATGGTAACTGAGCTGAAGATCACGCTAGTAGGCCGTCCAACTCCGATCAATAGAAAAGTCCCGCGCGGCGCGGCGCGGGAGCCTCTTGCCACTGCCACCATTGCGCGAGGGTTGTGCAGCAGTCGGAGCGTGGCGTTCAAGCCGCTTGAGGCCACCAAGCAAATTGGCTCGGGATAATGTAGCTCCCCCATGGTCAACTCCGCGAGCGAAGCGGAACGCCGCGCTCCTCTGAGGCGTTATCGCGGAACCAAGCCATCTATTGCGCAACGGTCAAAATTCGATGTTCAACTCGTGCCAGGCGTGCTAAATGAACGACATGAGAACCTTCATCCTTGCTCCGAGCGGAATGGTGCAGTTCTGGAAACCGGTCGTTCTTTGCTTCGTGATTGCGGGCGGCACTTTACAGAGTCCGTTGTCCGCACACTCGGCTGAATTGGGTGTTTTTGAAAATCAAGGCGATGTCGGCAAAACCAGCCAAACTGCCCCTTCCACTTTTGATCCAACAGGTTCTTACCTGGTTTCTGGTGGCGGTGAGAACATGTGGTTTACCAACGACGCTTTTCATTTTGTGTGGAAGCAAATGTCCGGCGATTTCGTACTGCAAGCGGCTATTAATTGGCAGCACAGCGGCGGAAATGCCCATCGCAAAGCTTGCCTGATGGTTCGGCAAAGCCTCGCTGCCGATTCGCCGTATGTTGATGTGGCCGTTCATGGGGATGGGCTAAGCTCGCTTCAGTATCGCGAGAACGCAGGTGGTCTTACCCATGAAATCCAGGCAAACCTCAGCCGGCCACCCACGGCAGGCATTCGCCGCCAGGGTGAGGTGTTCTTTATGACGGTCCCGGACTCCAGCGGGCCGACTCTCACGCCTTCGGGTGCATTCATACGAGTTAAACTTTCCGACCCGGTTTATGTCGGGCTCGCCGTGTGCGCCCATGACGATAAGGTTTTGGAAACTGCTCGCTTTTCGCAGGTAGCTTTGGAAGCGCGTGCGCCGCAGCCGGAACAGAAACCAGTGACGCACTCGGCCCTGGAGATCGTCCCGATCGGCTCCAAGGACCGGCGCGTCGTGTATCACACCCTCGATCATCTCGAGGCCCCAAACTGGACGCGGGATGGCGTGTCCTTGCTCTTCAACTCCGGCGGCCAAATGTTTCGCTTGCCTGTGACGGGAGGTAAGCCCGCAAAAATCGAGACCGGGTTTGCCAACCGTTGTAATAACGACCACGGTCTTTCACCGGATGGAATGAGCCTGGCCATCAGCGACCAGTCGCGTGGAGGCAAATCCCTCATTTACACCCTGCCCGTCCTGGGCGGAACTCCCAAACAGATCACCAAGCTGGCTCCATCCTATTGGCATGGCTGGTCCCCGGACGGAGCGACCTTGGCATACTGCGCCGAACGCGATGGCGAGTTCGATGTTTACACTATTTCCGTTGAGGGTGGAGACGAAAAACGTCTCACTACGGCCAAGGGCCTCGATGATGGACCGGAATACAGCCCGGACGGAAAACTCATTTACTTCAATTCCGACCGGACCGGGACCATGCAAATCTGGCGGATGAAGCCCGATGGCAGCAATCAGGAGCAAGTAACCAACGACGAGTTCAATAATTGGTTCGCCCATCCTTCGCCGGATGGAAAATGGCTCGCTTTTCTTTCTTACGAAAAGGAAGTTACGGGGCATCCCGCCAACAAGCCCGTTCGACTTCGTTTGATGCCCACAGCCGGCGGACCGATTCAGGATCTGGCCCGGCTTTTCGGCGGACAGGGCACGATGAACGTGCCTTCCTGGTCACCGGATAGCCGGCAAGTCGCGTTTGTGAGTTACGAGCTCATTGTGCCGTGATTGGGAAGTTATTCACCGACTTGCCGACAGCTTAATCGAAGCTACAACTACGTCAGCCACACACACCTGAGGCGTTTTCGGGACGCCAGCCCCGAATTGCGCTTGCAGAAATACCGGGTGTGATTTCATGGCTGGTGATGGATGAGGTGAGCTGAACTGCTTCAGCCCACGGCTCAGTTTCCACCCGATGGCTCTTCCCCTTTCTTTGGTTGTCTTAAGGGGTTCCAGCCTGATTTTTGCCAATGACACCTCACCCGATCGAATCTGAAATCACTAACGGAACAAACGCAATCAAGGCGCGTGCGGCGGGGAACCACTTGTGCACCAGTTATTCACACTGTTCAAATGCGCTTGCCATGGGCTTGATAGCGCTTCATAGTGCGCCTCAACATTGGATTTTTTATGGCAGACGTTGCAAACAGATACCCTGAAAATATTGCGGGCAAATATTACGTAGACAATCAATGCATCGATTGCGATCTGTGCCGGGAGACCGCTCCGGACAATTTCAAGCGCAATGAAGATGGGGGCTACTCGTTCGTTTATAAGCAGCCTGAATCGCCAGAGGAGGAAGCGCGGTGCAAGGAAGCTAAAGAAGGTTGCCCGGTTGAAGCCATTGGCGACAACGGGGCTTAGAAGTCCAACAACAATCTTTTGATTTTGCCCGTGGCCCAAAACGCCGCGGGCATTTTGTTTAAGGGGCGGCCAGCAGTTTGCGCCGAAGCAAATCGAGCGCCTGCTGCGCAGTAACTTGTTTAAAGGTCTCTCGATCGAAATGATTGAAGTGGCGCTCGACAACACAGCCAAAGGGGCCCGCTAACCCAACGAATACTGTCCCGACTGGTTTGGCATCCGTCCCACCGGACGGGCCGGCGATGCCCGTTACCGCCAGAGCATAATCCGAGTTGATGGCCTTGCGCGCGCCTTCGGCCATTTCTCTGGCCACAGGTTCACTAACGGCGCCGTGGGCCTCGAGCGTCTCCCAGCTCACGCCAAGGAACTTCTCCTTGGCGGCGTTGCTGTAAGTGACCAACCCGGCCAGGAACACTGCGGATGCGCCCGGCACATTCGTGAGCCAATTTGCAATACAGCCGCCGGTGCAGGATTCAGCTAGAGCCAGCGTCTCGTTTCGTTTGCTGAGCAACCCGACCACCGTCGCTTCGATTTCCTCCTCATCCTCGCCGTAAAGATAAATGCCAAGCTGTGAGCGAACGATGGCCTCGGCACGGTCGACCAGAGCTTGAGCATCCGCGGTCTGAGCTGCCAAGCGCACATCCACCTGCCCTGGGCGGGCGCAATAACCCAGTTGAAGGCCGGATTCCAGTAGCGGCTGCAGCGGCTCCGCCACTCGTTCTTCAACTGATGATTCGCCGATGCCTGTGGCGCGCAATGTGCGGCAAACAAAGGCTGCGTCGGGTGGAAAAACCCGCCGAAGCAACGGCACGACGGAATCCTGGAACATCGGCCTGAGTTCACGCGGTGGTCCGGGTAACATTACCAGCCAGCTCGCGCTGGCAGGGCGAAATGGATTTGGCTTAACCTCCATAGCCAGGCCAGGAGCGGTGCCGTGGGGGTTGTGCAGGATGAGAGCGCCCTCGGGAATGAGGGCCTGAACGCCGGTGCGCTCTGGCATGCGGCGCTTACGGCTTTCGAAGAACTTCCTGATGTGCGCCAACACCTGCGGATCCTCCCGCAGCCCCTTCCCAAGCAGCTCCGCGATGAGCTCTCGCGTGATATCATCCGAGGTGGGGCCTAAACCGCCCGTCGTGATTACGAGGTCCGCACGGGTGAGCGCTTCACTGACGGCTGCTTGAATGGCGGCTCCGGTGTCGGGCACCGCCACCTGTCTGCAAACGATATAACCCGAATCGGCAAGCTGGCGGCAGAGCCATTGCTGGTGAGTGTTGAGAACGCGGCCCAGCATCAGTTCAGTTCCGGTGTTAACCAATTCGATAATCATAGGTCAGAGAGTTTCCAATTGCGTAGGACTGCTTGCAAGCGCGGTCATACCCCCGGGCGATGGAACGCTCAGGCTCTTTCCCTTTCTTTTTTCCTCTTAATCGTAATCTTAATCGTAATCTCCCCGGTCTTTCCGGCATTCGCCACAAGAGGTCGGGAGATTAAGAGTTAGAGGACGAGGACGAGGGCGATTAAGAGGACCCCACCCGGGCGCCGCGCGGGCCTGCGGGGCGGGCGTGGCGGCAGCGCGTTGACTTGCCCTCCGCCGGAGTTCTATACTGGCAGCATGGCAGATGCAGGCGGCGCCAAGTGCCCCAAGCAACGGTTTCTGGATTTCCTGGCCGGCAAAAATCTGCGCGTAACCGCGCAGCGCCGCACCATCATCGACACCGCGTTCAGCACCAGCCAACATTTTACCGCTGAGCAGTTGCTGGCCTGGTCCCGCGACCGAGATAAGTCCATTTCGCGCGCGACAGTGTATCGCACCTTGCCTTTGCTCACCGAGAGCGGACTGGTTAGAGAGATGGATTTTGGGAAGGATTACAAGTTCTACGATCCGAATTACGCTGAGCACCCGCACCATAACCACATCATTTGCGAAGATTGCAGCAAGATCGTCGAGTTTGAGAGCGAGAAGCTCAAGCGGATCGAGAATGAAATCAGCCGCCGGCTCGGTTTTTCGGTGCACTCTCATCGTCTCCAAATCAGCGCGCACTGCGATGAATTGAAAACGCGCGGCACCTGCGCCAAAAGAGCAGGCTAAGGCATCCGGCCGTTCCTCTTGTGGCAAAAATCCCGCAAAGACAGGCGGAGATCCTGCAAACCGATTCTCCGGATTTATTCGAAGCGGCAGTGCGATCCGCGTCGGAATTGTTGCGCTCAGGTGAGGTTGTCGCGTTGCCAACCGAGACGGTTTACGGGCTGGCTGCAAACGCTTTGAACGCTCAGGCCGTAGCCAGGATTTTTGAAATTAAAGGGCGGCCGTCCCACAATCCGATCATCGCGCATGTTGCCAGCCTGGAGATGGCCAGGGGGTGTTCCAGCCACTGGCCGAATCTCGCGGATCGCTTGGCCGCGTCTTTTTGGCCAGGACCCCTTACGCTGGTAGTGCCACGGGCGAAGCCTATTCCCGATATCCTGACCGGGGGCGGCCCCACGGTGGGGATTCGATGGCCCAGCCATCCGTTTATCCAGGCCGTCATCCGGCGCTGCGGTTTTCCATTGGAGGCTCCGAGCGCCAATTTTTCCAATCGCGTTTCGCCGACCAATGCCCAGCACGTGTTAAAGCAATTAGGCACGCGCATCCCTTTGATTATTGATGGAGGCCAATGCCAGGTCGGCATTGAATCAACTGTTCTGGATCTTTCCAGCCAGCCCGCACGCGTATTGCGGCCCGGCATGATTCACCTCCAGGCCCTGCTGGCTGTGACGGGTGAATTGGCGACCAAACCGGCAACAAGCGCGGAAATTCTAAAAAGCCCCGGCCTGCTCCGAAAGCACTATTCTCCCAAAGCCCAATTGATTTTGCGAGCTTGGAACGACGATCAGGAGCTTCGCGCAATGACGAAGGATTTCGGGATTCCGCTATCCAAGACTCATATTATCGCGCATTCTCATGTTCCGTCCGCTCATGAGTTCGCGAGCGTAAACGTGATTCCGCATGATGCCGAAGCCTTCGCGCGTGCCATTTACCTGCAGTTGCACCAGTGCGACGAAGCTGGAGCCGAGCTCATCATTGTGGAAGCCCTGCCCGAAACAGATGAATGGAGGGGCTTGTCGGACCGTCTGAACAGGGCGGCGACACTCTGACCGACACTTGGCCGGCCTGGTCTTGTCTGATCAGGCGCGCCTCACGGAAAACAAGTTTTTCTGAAACAAACGGGCGACGGCGGGTGTCTTGGACTCAAATCAGAAAAGTCGGCCGGTTTCAGAAGACATTCGAGCCTGTCGCGATCAGTAGTTAATGATGGGCAACTTTGAACTGGTATCAGCCTTTGTTTGACGAAACGAGACTGATACCCCAATCTCCGCACACGATGAGACTCTTGAGAATTCTGTTGGTTTTGGCCAGTGCCGGCACGATAGCAATCGCGCAGACGAATGCCACTTCGCAAGTGCGTCAGCTTTCGCTTCAGGATTGCGTTCAGCTCGCTTTGCAGCACAACCTCGATCTTCAAATCGACCGTTACAATCCCGCTATCGCGCTGTTTAACCTGCGCGGGGACTATGGGGCGTATGATCCGAGCTTCAGCCTGTCGGGCCAGCATGACCATAATGAAGCGGGCAGCCAGTTGCTCGCGGGCGGCTTTGCCATCCCGGGTTCCATTCTCGATGATAATTCGTTCAGCGGCGGTCTAAACGGGGTCACGCCAATCGGTACCACCTACAGTATCCAGGGCAGCACTCGCGACCAGTACGGCCGCAGTTTCGGGGTTGATACCAATGGCACGATCATACCCCTGCCTTTTGAGAATAGCGGGTCTTCCGCCTCGATTAATATAAACCAACCGCTGCTCAAAAATCTCTGGATTGATAGCAACCGTCTGGTCATACGCGTCGCCAAAAACCGGCTCAAATATTCCGAGCTGCTCCTTAAACTGCAGATCATGCAGACGATTACTGCCCTCGAGCAGGCCTATTACGACCTGATCTATAACCGCGAGAATCTGACCGTGCAGCAAAAGGCTGTGGAACTGGCCGAACGCCTCGTCACGGAGAATCGCAAGCGCCTTGAGGTAGGAGCCCTCGCTCCGCTCGATCTGCAGTCAGCCGAAGCCCAGGCCGCCTCGAGCAGGGCGGCCGTCATCAATGCCAGCAGCCAACTCGGGACCCAAGAGCGCCTGGTGAAGTCCTTGGTCACCGACGCCTACTCAAGCGAATGGGCCAGTGTCACCCTCGAGCCCGCAGCCAAGCTGACTGCTCCCGCCCCGGTTGTGAATTTGCAGGACAGTTGGGCCAAAGGCCTGGCGCAAAGGCCCGAGCTCCAACAAGCCAAGCTGGACGTTGAACGGGCTGGTATCGTGTTGAAATACGATAAAAATCAGATCTGGCCTGAACTCGATGTCTTCGGGACTTATGGTTATAACGGATCGGGCAGGGAATTCAGTGATTCTTTCGCCGACTTCAAGACGACCGACCGGCCATTCTACACTTTCGGCGGCAAAATCACAGTTCCGCTCTCTAACGCGCGAGCTCGTAACACCTACAAGGCCGATAAGGCCAACACTCAGCAACTCGTGCTTGCCTTGAAGCAACTGGAACAGAATACCCTCATCTTGATCGATAATGACATCGGAACGATTCGCGCCAATTATGACCAGGTTCAAGCTACCCGCGCGGCGCGTGAATATGAAGAGGCCGCGCTGGATGCCGAGCAAAAGAAACTGGAAAGCGGCAAGAGCACGACTTACACCGTTCTGCAGGTCCAACGGGACCTGACTACCGCGCGTGGCAACGAGATTCAGGCGTTAGACACCTACAACAAGAGCCTTTCCCAGCTTAGCCTGCACGAGGGCTCGACACTGGATCGGCTTGAAATTAAGTGGGAGACGAAGTAGCGGTAGGGGATGATTAAACACGGCTCCTGTTCCGTCTAAAGCCCATGGCTGCTGCGGCTCCTTCTCGGCCGCGCGTTAGCGTGGACGGCAAATTCTTCCGGCTTGGCGCAGAGAAGTTTTACGTCAAGGGTGTTGCCTATGGTCCATTCGCACCCGATCCCGCAGGTTCAAGGTTCAGTTCCCCGGATCAAACTGCCCAGGATTTTGCCCTGATCCGAACGCTCAGAGCCAACGTCATTCGGGTATATCACATTCCGTCAAAATGGCTGCTCGATCTGGCAGCGGAGCACGGACTCAAGCTGCTCGTCGACATTCCTTGGAATAAGCATTTGTGTTTTCTGGATTCCAAACAGCGACAAGAGGAGGCACGCCAGGCGGTTCGACAAGCCGTATCTGATTGCGCGCGACATCCGGCCGTGTTCGCTTTCAGCGTCGTTAACGAGATTCCTCCGGATATCGTGCGGTGGAGCGGAGCCCGCGCGGTAAGCGAGTTTATTGATGAACTGGTCCAGGTCGCGAAGCAAGTCGACCCGGAATGCCTGTGCACGTTTACAAACTATCCACCCACGGAGTTCCTGCGTCCGCAAGCCATAGATTTTGTTTGTTTCAACGTCTACCTGCACCAGGAAGCGGTATTTCGCAACTACTTATCCAAGCTCCAGATTCTTGCCGAAAACAAACCGCTCTTGCTTGGTGAACTGGGCGTCGACTCCCTGCGCGAGGGCGAAAGCCGCAAAGCGGAAATGTTGAGCTGGCAGATCCAGGGCGCCTTTCGCGGCGGGTTGGCTGGGGCGATTGTATTCAGTTTCACGGATGATTGGTGGCGCGATGGACGCCAGGTCGAGGATTGGGGCATGGGGCTGACCACGCGAGAGCGAAAACCAAAGGATTCATTCGCGGTAGTCCAACAAGCCTTTCGTTGTGCGCCGTATTACCCGCTCGCCCGGTATCCAAAGGTCTCGGTCATAGTGTGCAGCTACAACGCCGACCGTACGCTGGCAGCTTGCCTCGATTCACTTCAGCAGCTCAATTATCCCAATTACGAGGTCATCCTGATTGACGATGGTTCACACGATACGACCGCTCAAATTGCTTTTCTGCGAACCAGCATCCGCTTTTATCGACACGAGCGGAACCTCGGTTTATCCGTAGCTCGCAACACCGGCCTGGCCGCGGCGACCGGTGAGATAGTGGCTTTTACCGACGCCGACTGCCGCGCCGATGCGGACTGGCTGTATTACCTGGTCGAGGATTTGCTGGGAGAAGAGTTTGCCGCAGTAGGCGGTCCGAATTTTCTTCCACCTGAGGATTCCCCGCTGGCGGCGGCGGTAATGGCTTCGCCGGGAGGCCCGGCACATGTGATGCTGACCGATCGTCAGGCGGAGCACATCCCGGGTTGCAACATGGCTTTTTTTAAATCGGCGCTTGAAGACATTGGGGGATTCGATCCGATCTTCCATGCGGCCGGCGACGACGTCGATCTTTGCTGGCGCCTGCAACAGGCCGGTTACAAAATTGGCTTTAGCCCTTCCGCCTTTGTCTGGCATTACCGGCGCTCGACCGTTCGCGAGTATCTGAAACAGCAACATGGCTACGGCGAGGCCGAAGCGTTGCTGGTGCGGAAACATCCGGATTACTTCAATACCATCGGAGGGAGTGTCTGGCGTGGGCGAATCTACACAGCCTCTTTTGGCGTTCTGCTTCGATCTCCAATCATTTATCGCGGCCTGTTTGGCAGTGCCGGTTTCCAGTCGCTCTATGCCGCCGAGCCGGCGATCACCTTGATGCTTTGCACGACGCTCGAGTACCATGTGCTGGTCACTCTGCCTTTGTGGGTTTTGTCCGGTATTTTTCATTACATCCTCCCGCTGGCCATCACGAGTGTGCTGGCTTCGCTGGTGGTTTGCGTGGCGGCGGCGGCTCAGGCGGTCCTGCCCAAATCGAAAGTGCGCGCCTGGTCGCGTCCACTGGTGGCCTGGCTCTTCTTCCTTCAACCGATTGTGCGTGGTTGGGCCCGCTACCAGGGCCGTCTGCTTCCGCGCGCGGCCCCACTCGCGGCTCAGCAGACACTCGATTCGGTTGGTTTACGGGAGAGCGGCCAGCCGCTGGACCAGGTTGATTATTGGAGCGCGACGCCCTTGGACCGATTGAAGTTCGTGGCGGAAACTTTGCGCTGCCTCGATCAACAGGGCTGGCCCATCAGGTCCGACATTGGGTGGAGCGACTATGATGTCGAGGTTTACGGCAGCCGATGGAACCAACTCCAACTGACCACAGTAGCCGAGGATCACGCCCAAGGCAGGTATCTCATACGCTGCCGGTTGCGCGTGCGCTGGTCGCTCCAGGCCAAGGTGATGTTTTGGGCCCTCGCGGGATTCGAACTGCTCATATTGGGATTGGCGGGCAAGTGGTGGTGGCTTTGGCTCGTATTGTTGTCAGTCCCCCTCTTTGCCTGGTTCCTGCGCCGGCAAGGCAGGAACCTCCAAAGCATGATCGTTGTCTTTCTGGATCAATTGGCCAAGAATTCCGGGCTGACCAAGCTTCCGCCTGATTCGATA
>Ga0265338_10011519_pt1 | contig 10199 bp, 5 predicted proteins | sample 42126metaG_FD_193579 | JGI IMG/M metagenome (GOLD analysis project Ga0265338, IMG submission 193579) | Rhizosphere microbial communities from Carex aquatilis grown in University of Washington, Seatle, WA, United States - 4-21-26 metaG | ecosystem: Host-associated > Plants > Roots > Rhizosphere >... | reverse complement strand
CCAGCACACAATGCCGCCACGCTTCCCAAGGCGAGGATTCTTTTGGCCCCCAATACCCTTACCTCCTGTTTTGAGCCCCCGCAGGGCAACGCAGCTGAGCGAACGCTCACCTAGCAAGAACCTAGACGTTCTCGGCGAGCTCGCATATGGGCTTTCTCAGGACCCTCATTTGTGCCCCACGCAGTGGTCGACGAGGGTCACCGCTCCGACCACCCCGCACCTCACACCCTTCGAACACCCGCCTACACACTCCGCAGCCCGCCCATCTCCCACAATCATCCACAAACACGACCATTCACCGCACAGTCGTCGACATTGCGAAACGTCGCCGGCTCCGGGAGACCTCGAACGGCCCCCGAAATTCGAACCGCCCCGGCCCGGGCTGCGGATGCACCGCGGGCCCGGGACCGGGGACAGGTTTCGAACGACGAGCGATTGCGGCTTACGGCGCGGCAGGCACCGGCCGGGTGGCGTTGTGGGCCTGTCCGTTGCCGAACTGGCCCGCCTGGTTGAAGCCCCAGCACTTCGCGTGCCCGTTCGTGAGCGTCGCGCACGTCGCGACCGGGCCGGCCACGATGCCGGCGATAGCCGTGAGGGGCCCGGCGCCCGTCGTCGCCTTGACGATCACGGGACGGTGGCGATCCGTGCGGGTGCCGTCGCCCAGCTGGCCGAAGAAGTTCCCGCCCCAGCACAACGCGGTCTGGGCGACGAGGCGAGCGCAGGTGTGGTCGCCCGACGACCCGCCGCCGACGGTGATCGCGGACACGTGGATGAGCGCCGCGTTGCCCAGCACGTTCTTGACCACGACGGGTCGGGTCCGGGTGGTGGTGGTGCCGTCGCCGAGCTGGCCGAAGTTGTTGAGCCCCCAGCAGTCCATCGTGCCGGTCTTGATGAGCGCACAGGTGTGGTCGGGAGAGGTCACGATGTTCGTGACGTTGGCCAGGAAGCCGGTCCCGGTCACCGCCTTCACCCGCACCGGCAGCGGACGGAACTGCTGGGTCGCGTCACCGAGCACGCCGAAGCGGTTGAGGCCCCAGCAGCGGGCGGAGCCGTCGGACTGCACCGAGCAGGTGTCGTACTGGCCCACCGAGATATTTATCTGACCGGCGAGCGGGGCGTGCCCGGCGCCGTTGAGCACCGGGTGCGGCAGGAAGTGATCGATGTTCGTGCCGTCGCCGAGCTCGTAGTAGCCGTTGTGACCCCAGCAGTCGACCTGACCGTTGGTGAGGCGGGCGCAAGTGTTGTACTTGCCGGCCGCGATCTGGGCGACACCGGTGAGGGGCGCCGATCCGGCGGCGTTCTTCACGGCGACCGGGAGAGTACGGAGCGTGGTGGTCCCGTCGCCGAGCTGACCGTAGGCGTTGCTGCCCCAGCAGTCGACGCCGCCGCTCGTGAGGCGGGCACAGGCGAAGAAGTTGCCGGTGACGACCTGGGCGACCGCCGTGAGCGGGCCGGTGCCGGAGAGGTTGCTCACCATGGTCGGCGACAAGGTCGTGATCGTGGTGCCGTTGCCCAGCTGGCCCGACTCGTTGAGCCCGGAGCACTCGACCGTGCCGTTCGAGAGGCGCGAACAGCCGGAGTGGGTGGTGGGCGCCGCCGTCGAGGTGATGGTCGGAGCCGCAGCCGCGCCGGCCGGACCGATTCCGGCGACCGCGCTCGACATCACCAGCAGCGATGCGATTCCGACAATTCGTAACACGCGAGACATGTGCCCCCCCGTAGTTGGTCCCGAGCACCGTAGCTCCGCGGGTTTGGTACGGGGAACCCTCGACCTGGGTGGGTCGATTTAGGGGGTAGTGCCCGATTCGGACCAGGCAACCCGAGCGCCGCCCGACGGCCCGGGAGCGACTAGGCGCGGATGCCGTAGAGGTCGGCGACGTTGTCGTGCAGGATCCGGGCGCGGGTCGGCGCGTCGAGGTGGCGCGCGTGCTCGGCGAGGACCTTCTGGCTGTGGGGCCATGTGGCGTCGCTGTGAGGGAAGTCGCTCGCCCACATCAGCCGCTCGGGGTTCATCAGATCGGCCATCCGGAACGCCACCCAGTCGTCCTGGAAGGTCAGGTAGACGTGCTCGCGGAATTGCTCGCTCGGGGGTCGCGACAACTCCCCCGCGGTGAGCCAGTTGCGGTGACGGTCGTACGCGTGGTCGGCGCGGTACATCCAGTGCGGCGCCCATCCCGCGTCGGCTTCGACGCACACGATGCGAAGGTTCGGATGACGCTCGAACACCGCGCCGAAGATCATCAACCCGATGATGTCCTGGTTCGCGCGAAGGATCGTCATGAACGTGTTGAGACGCGAGCCGCGAACTTTGCCGAACGGTTCTTCGTTCTTGCTCGTGAGGATGTGGAACGAAGGCGGAAGCTCGAGATCGACGATCGCATCCCAGAACTCGTCGTAAATAACGTCGTCGTAGTCGGCCTCAGGCGGCATGCCCGGCAACATCACGCCGCGCAGTCCCAACGCCTTTATCGCCTCGAGATCCGCGATTCCTTCGGCGGGCGTGCGTAACGCGGTCTGTCCGATACCCACGAGCCGATCGGGCGCGGTCGCGCAGAACTCCGCGATCCATTGGTTGTACGCGTCGAAACACGCGTGTTGGTAATCGACGTCGGGATAGTTGCAGAGCAACATGCCGACCGACGGATAGATCACTTCGGCCGCGACGCCGTCGAGATCCTGATCGGCCAAACGCGCCACCGGATCCCATCCGCCGCGCCACAGATCCTCGAATCGCTTGCCGGTGTCGAGGCGCACTTCTTCGGTCGGTCGACCGGCCGCGGCGACGAGCCAGAAGGGCACGAGGCTCTTCCCACCGTCGATCAACATGACGTCGCCGAGGGTCTCGTCGTAGTGCATCCGGGGCGCCCGATCGCGGTACTTCGGGTCGATGCGATCGACGTAGGTGCCGGCCGGCTCGGTCACATGGGAGTCGGCCGAGATGCACCGGACCACCGCGTTCGTCGTGTCGACCGGCATGTGCTGCCTCCCTCGGGGAGCCTCGCGCGACGGCGCGGGCTGGCAATGTAATTACTGCGCCCACGCGCTCCGATGACTCGGGCCACACACAATAATTACATGGGCCTTCGAGAGTTGTTCGCCGGAGGCGCCGGACCCCCCTCAAGTGACCCATTCCGCGCGACCTACCCAGCGGCGGAGATCAGTGGAAGTCGCGGGAGCGCAGGCCTCCGGCCAGGCTGATGGGCAGGCGGGTGATCCGGCCGGCAACGAGGTTGATCACACCTTGGTGCTTCTCGAGCACCCCGCGCACACGAAGCGCCGGCGCGCCGCGCGCCACGGTGCGGAATCGCTTCCACACGCCTTTGGCGCAGATCACGTTCACGAGACCGGTCTCGTCCTCGAGGTTCAGGAACACGGTGCCCTTGGCGGTCGAGGGCTGCTGGCGGTGCGTCACCACTCCTGCGACCTCGATCACGCTGCGATCGGCGAGGTCGCGCAGGTCGGCGGCGGTGACCACACCTTGGGCGCGCAACTCGGCGCGCACGAACTCGGTCGGGTGCTTGCCCACGCTGAGGCCCATCGCCCACAGCTCGGCACCGACCGTCTCCATCTCGGTCATGCCGGGGAGCGACGGCGCGGCGGTGCCGGTGACGACACCGGGCAAGGTCTCGCTGACGGTGCCGTCGCGCCGCACGTTGGGGCGCGCGGTCGCGAGCGCGCCCGCCGCCCACAACGCCGAGCGGCGCGACTGGCCGAAGCAGTGCTCGAACGCACCGGCAGTGGCGAGCACCTCGACTTGATCGACGGTCGCGCCGGAACGCCGCACGAAGTCTTCGAGGTCGACGAACGGACCGTCGGCCCGCTCGTCGTCGATGTGATCGAGCAACGCGTCGTGCAGCCCGCGCACTGATCGCAATCCGAGCCGTACGGCGAGGTTCGAGGGCTCGGCATGGAAGCCGCGCACCGGACGACCGACGGCCTCGACGTCGGCGGTGCGCGGCTCGAGTGTCGCGTCGCGTCGCGACGCGTTGAGATCGGGGCCGAGCACCTGCACGCCGTGACGGCGCGCGTCGCGCACGATCGTGTGCGGTGAGTAGAAGCCCATCGGCTGCGCGTTCAACAGCGCGGCCCCGAACTCCGCGCAGTAGTGGTACTTGATCCACGAGCTCGAGTACACGAGGTAGGCGAAGCTCACCGAATGACTCTCGGGGAAACCGAAGCTCGAAAAGGCTTCCAACTTCGTGTAGATCTCCTCCGCGGTGGCGCCGGTGATGCCGCGTTCGGCCATGCCGGCCAGCAATCGCTCACGCATACGCGCCATGCGCGCCATCGAGCGTTTCGATCCCATGGCCTGACGGAGCTGGTCGGCTTCGGCCGCGCTGAACCCGGCGCAGTCGACCGCGAGCTGCATGAGCTGCTCCTGGAAGAGCGGCACGCCGAGTGTCTTGCGCAAACACGGCTCGGTGAGCGGGTGGATGTAGGTGATCTCCTCTTCGCCGTTGCGGCGCCGGAGATACGGGTGCACCGAACCACCTTGGATCGGACCGGGCCGGATCAACGCGACTTCCACGACGAGGTCGTAGAAGTTGCGCGGACGCAGGCGCGGCAGCGTGGCCATCTGCGCGCGGCTCTCCACTTGGAAGACACCAACGGTGTCGGCCGCGCACAACAGGTCGTAGACCTCGTCTTCCTGCGGGATCGTCGCGAGATCCACGTCGACCCCTTCGTACTCGCGCACGAGATCGACCGCGATGTGCAGCATCGTGAGCATGCCGAGACCCAACAGGTCGAACTTCACGAGGCCGGCCGCGGCGCAATCGTCCTTGTCCCACTGGAGCACCGAACGGCCCTCCATGCGCGCCCACTCGATCGGGCAGAACTCGAGCAGTGGACGGTCGGCCATCACCATGCCGCCCGAGTGGATGCCGAGATGGCGCGGGAAGTCGATCACCTCGGCCGCGAGGGAAAGTGCAAGGGGCGGGATCGCCGGCGCGCGCGTGTGATCGAGTGGCCCGTCGAGCGGTATGCCGTCGCGCGCTCGGTTCTGCTCGGTGCGCTCGAATCGGCGCTCGTTGCGCGCGCTCTTGCGCGGTGGGGACCTCGGCGGCAGCCGATCCGACTCGTACCCGCCCTCCGCTCCGAACCGCTGAGAGTTGGGGGTCTCTGCGACCCCGAGCTCACGTCGGTTCGAGGTTTCGACGAGCTCGCCGAACGCTTCGGGACCGGCGGCCCACCGGTCGACCCACTTGCCGAGCGCGTCGGCCTGGCCGGGTGCGACTCCCGCGGCCTTCGCCATCTCGCGAAGCGCTGAGCGCGGGCGGTAGGTGATCACGTTGGCGACCTGCGCGGCACGATCGCGTCCGTATCGCTCGTAGACGTACTGGATCACCTCTTCGCGACGCTGGTGCTCGATGTCGAGATCGATGTCGGGCGGGCCGTCGCGCTCCGGCGACAGGAACCGCTCGAACAGCAGACCCAGCGCGACCGCGTCGGCTTTGGTGACACCCAACGCGTAACACACCGCGCTGTTGGCCGCGCTCCCCCGCCCTTGACAGTAGATGTCGGAACGGCGGCAGAACTCGACGATGTCGTGCAGCAACAAGAAGTAGCCGGGAAAGCCGAGCTGCTCGATCACGGTGAGCTCGTACTCGATCTGCCGCATCGCCTGTTGGTGGAGGTCGTGCGAGCGCGGATACGAGATCGCCGCACCGCGACACACGAGCTCGCGCAGCCACGACATCTCGTTGTGGCCTTCGGGGACCGGGTAGTCGGGCAGGCGCGGCGCGGCGAGCTTCAAGTCGAACGCACACGCATCCGCGGCCTCGACCGTACGCTCCACCGCGCCCGGCCAACGCGCGAACCGCCGCTGCTGCTCGCGCGGGTGACGCAAGTGTGCCGACGATCCTGCGGGCAACCAGCCGTCGACCTCGTCGAGGGAACGGCGGGATCGCACGGCCGCCAACGCCGTGGCGAGCCGGCGGCGCGCGGGGGTGGCGTAGTGCACGTTGTTGGTGGCGACGACTTCGACACCGGCCGACAACGCGATCTGCGCGAGCGCGTCGTTGCGATGCCGGTCGAGCGGATCGCCGTGATCCCACAGCTCGACGAGCACGCGATCGCGGCCGAACGCCTCGACCAAGCCGTCGAGGGATCTTCGGGCCGCGGCCGGGCCGTCGCGTTGCAACGCCGCGGGGACACTCCCCTTCCGGCAGCCCGTGAGCACGAACCAGTGGTCGTTGTCGCGGGCGGCGACATTGCCGGCGAGGTGGACGGGGCTGCGCGCGGCATCGGCCAGCTGCGCGAGCGACGTACGCGGCGCGCCCTTCTCACCGGCGAGCTGCGCTTCGCTGATCGCCTTGGCCAGCCGTGAGTACCCGATCGGACCCTGCGCGAGCACGATCAGATGTTCACCCGCCGGGTCGGGGACGCCGTTGGGGAGCTCCTTGGCGCCGAGGGTCAGCTCGGCGCCGAAGACGGTCGGCAGCGAGACGGCCCGGGCGGCCTCGGCGAAGCGGACCACACCGTAGAAGCCGTCGTGATCGGTGAGCGCGAGCGCGTGGAGACCGAGCCGAACGGCCTCCTCGGCCAGCTCCTCGGGATGGCTGGCCCCGTCGAGGAACGAGAAGTTCGAGTGACAGTGCAACTCCGCGTACGCGCTCACCATATATATATGTCTCCGCTCAGTCGTAGATCGCTTCGACCCCGGCCCGGCCGGCCTCCACGACGACCACACACGCAACGTCGCCACCGTCGGCGCCGCAGTCGACGACCACTTGCCAGCGGGCGCACCTCCGGCGGGCGGTCGGGTCCCACCACCTCGCGTCGGAGCTCCAGGGACCGGCCCAGGCCCGCACACCACCCCCGCCGCCGGGCAACTTCGCGCACGCGACCCGCGCCGGGGGCGCCGACTGCTCGCCCCGCCCGGACACCGCGACCGCGTGCCCGTGCTCGTCGGACAACTGCGCGGGGACCGGCGGGTCGAAGACGCGCGCGGGATACGGCGCCGGCAGCGACCCGGGCCACGCCGTGGGAAAGGTGCCGACGACCAGTGGTCGTTGCGGCTCGCGCGCGTCGCCCCACGGCACCCATCGCACCTGCTCCAACGGGGTGCGCCCGCCCTGCACGACCGCGGTCGCGACCGCTTCGTAGCCGAGCAGGCCCTGCACGCGCGCGAGTGCCCGGTCGGCGCGGTCGTGCGCGGCCTGGTCGCCGCCCCAGAATCCCAGCTGGCGGCCGTCGGCCGGGACCACCTCTTCGGGAACGAGCCGCAAGAGCGTGAGCCCGCCGGTGGTGTCGTCGAGGTCTTCGTCTCCGCGCAGATCACCGGCGGCGGCCAGCCAGCCGTCGAGCTGCCAGCGCACCCGTTCGGCCAGCGCGGCAGGGGTGAGCACGCGATCGTGCCGCCAGCAGCGGGCCAGCCGCTCGCCGTGCTCGGTCTCGGCCTCGATCACCACCCGCGTGCACGCGAGCCCGCGCTCGGCGAGCCGGAACAGCAACCGGGCCGCGAGACCCTTCGCCGCGAACGCGACCTGGTCGACCCGCGCCGCGGGCGGGTCGAGCTCCATCTGCTCGACGAGATCGGGCGGAGGGGTGACGAGCACGGCCGGCCCGGCATCGAGACCACGGGCGAGGTCGTGGAACCGGCGGCCGCCGGCGCCGAAACGCGCCGACACCGCGTCGGCCGGGAGCGCGGCGACGTCGCCCAGCAGGGGGAGCCCGAGCCGAACGAGCAAGCTCGTGAGCTCGGGATCGCCGAGCACGGCAACCGGCCACGGCGCGCAGAATGCCGCCGACCCACCCGGCTCGACCACGAACGGCGCCTCGTGCGCGGCGCGGCGCGCCGCGAGCCGCGCCGCGACCCCACCGTCGGCGATACCGATCCTGATCTCGTCGGCCGGCCCATCGTGGTGGAGGCCGGCGAGCGCGGACACAACTCCTTCGTGCACCCGGCGGGCGAGCGCGTTGTCGCCGCCGAAATAATGCGAAGGCCCGCGGGTCGGGAAGGCACACAAACCCGGGCGGTCGAGCACGACACGCGGCGTGAGCTCCTCGACCGCGCGTGCGACGATCTCGAACGTGCGGGCCTCGAGCGCGTCGTCGGTGTCGACACACACCGCGTCGGGGCACTGAGCCTCGGCCTCCCGCCTTCGCATGCCGCGCGTCACGCCGGCCGCGCGGGCCTCGGCCGACGCCGCGCGCACGACCTCGCGCGCGCCGACCCGTTCGCACACGTTCACGGGCACGGCCCGCAACGACGGATCCCGGTGGCGCGCCGCGACCACCGGCCAGTCGGGACACCACACGCAGCACGTACGCGTCATCCCGCCCGCGCGTACCCGCGGCCTTTCACATCGACGCGGACATTGAGGTCGCGTGCTTCGAGCAGGCCCATTCCCTCACCGAGCCCGCGCCACTGGCTCGGGCCCGTGTGCACCCGCACCGCCGCCTCGACCGGCCACGCGCCGAACGCCACGAGCACCGCGCCGCGCTCGCGGGCGCGCGCCACCAAACGGCGCGCGTCGCCCAGCCGGACGCGAGGCGGTACTGCCGCGACGACCACCGTGATCCCGTCGAGCAGGGCCGCGACCACTGCGCCCCACCGGTCGGGAGGTGCGCGCCGCACGACTGCCAGCCGCTCGAGCACCACGCCCGCCTCGGCCGCGCAACGCGCGCCGAGCGTGCCTCCGGGATCGACGACCGCGGCCCACTCGCCCGCAGCGGTGGCGGCCGCCGCGAGCGCCAGCGCGACGGTGGTCGAGCCCGAACCCGGCGATCCGTCGACGGCGATGGTGCTCCCCCGCTGCACGCCACCGGCCGGGAGGAGCTCGCCGAGCAACCCGCTGACGGCCAGCCGGCGATCGCCCGCCGCGACGAACGGCTGCGTGCGCGCCGCAACTGCGCGCAGCCGGGCCCGGGCCTCGACGTCGCGGGGGGATGACGGCGGAGCAATACCCGGGTCTGCGATCTCCGCCTGGCTGCCCATCTCGCAACCGTATCGAACGTATGTTCGATACGGCAAGAGCGCGATGCGGCCCTGCGAGACTTCTCCGATGTCGAAGCTCGTCGCGGCGGTGCTCGTCTTCGTGTGCTCGGCCGCGGTGCTGATGCTCGAGATCCTGGCCGGGCGGCTCCTCGCCCCCTACGTCGGCATCAGCCTCGAGACGTACACCTCGATCATCGGCACCGTGCTCGCGGGGATCGCCGCCGGCGCCTGGGTCGGCGGCAAGCTGGCCGACCGGTTCGATCCGAGACGGCTCCTCGGACCCACGGTGTGCCTCGGAGGGGTGCTCGCGCTGTTCACCGTGCCGATCATCCGCGCCCTCGGCGACCAGGGTGGCCAGGGCGGGCGGGGCACGACGCTGCTCCTCACCTTCGCCGGATTCTTCCTGCCGGCGGTCGTGCTCAGCGCGGTGACGCCGATGGTCGTGAAGTTGCAACTCCACGACCTGCACCGCACCGGCGGCGTGATCGGCCGCCTGAGCGGTATCTCCACCTCGGGCGCGCTCGTGGGCACGTTCGTGACCGGCTACCTGCTCACCGCCACGACGCCGACGAGCACGACCATCTTCGCGCTCGGCACGACGCTCATCGTGGTCGGCGCGGCGCTCGCACTCTGGTTCTCCCGGCGCGGCGGCGCGGTCGTCACGATCGTCGCCGTGCTCGCCGCCGTGGCCGCGACCGTCGGCGCGAGCGCGCACGCTCCGTGCCAGGTCGAGAGCGCGTACTTCTGCATCCGCGTCGAGCGCGACCCGACACGCCCGAGCGACCGCATCCTCTGGCTCGACAACCTGGAGCACAGCCGCGTCGATCTCAAAGACCCGACGGACCTCTCGTTCCCGTACGAGATTCTCTTCGGCGACGCGATCGCCGACGCGTTCCCGAATCACCAGGCGCTCGACGCGCTCCACATCGGCGGCGGAGGGTTCACGCTGCCGCGCTATCTCGCGGCGGAGTATCCCGGCACGAAGAGCCTCGTGCTCGAGATCGACCCGGCGGTGCTGAAGGTCGGACGCGAGAAGCTCGGCTTGCGCACGTCGGACGCGCTGCAAGTGCGCATCGGCGACGCGCGGATCGGGATCCGGAAGCTCCGGCCGAACTCGGAGGACCTCGTGGTGGGCGACGCGTTCGCGAGCCTCTCGGTGCCGTGGCACCTCACGACCCGCGAGTTCCTACGCGAGGTCGACCGGGTCATGCGTCCCGACGGCGTCTACATCATGAACGTGATCGACTACCCACCCTTC
>Ga0265338_10011518_pt1 | contig 10200 bp, 8 predicted proteins | sample 42126metaG_FD_193579 | JGI IMG/M metagenome (GOLD analysis project Ga0265338, IMG submission 193579) | Rhizosphere microbial communities from Carex aquatilis grown in University of Washington, Seatle, WA, United States - 4-21-26 metaG | ecosystem: Host-associated > Plants > Roots > Rhizosphere >... | reverse complement strand
AGGGCCGCGAAATCGCTGACATTGGGGAAGGACGACAGGATGCAGTCGTCATAATAGGGATAGCGGTCGCTCTCGCTGCAGCCGAACGAGGTGCGGTCGGGCCGGGCGGCGGTGAACACCGCGCGGTTGGAATCGGCCAGGGTGGGAATGTACACCCCCGAGAAGCAGGCCGACACGATCACCACCGTGGGCCGCTCGCCGCAGGCGTGGTCGATCATCTTGGACAGCATGTCCGGGCTCAGGAAAGTCGGCTGATCGCCGTTGAAGCCCACCACCGCCCCGACCGTGGCGCCGTGGCTTGAAAAATACAGCAGGCAGCCGTCCTTGGCCTGGTCGGCCAGGCGGACCAGGGCGTTCTCGATCACGGGGGGATCGGAGGCCAGCAGGTTCTCGCCCGGATAGTTCTGCGGCCGCACCGAGAACTGCTGGATGTTCTTGGGATCGAAGCCGGCGGTGGTCAGGGCGTGGGTCACGTCGCGCCGGGCGTTGTCGAAGGCCTCGGTCAGAGCGCCGGAATGGGCGTGGTCGTCGCCCGCCACCACCACCGCGGCCCAGTTCGCGAACGGGCTGGCGGCGGCGGCCGCCATCGGCAGCGCCGTCATCACGAGAGCCATGATCGCCCCCACGATCCTGCCCCCCGGGATGGTCACGTCGCTGTCACTTCTTTCTGAACTGGTCGAGGGACACGACCTTGGGCCCCTCGCCGCCGGCCTCGGGTCCGTCCGCGCCGGCTTCCGGCGGCGGGGCCTTGGTCTTGCGCGGCTTGGCCGTGGGCAGGGGCTGGGGCGCATCGGCCGCCTGTTCGGGCTCGGCCGGCTCGGCCGCCTCGAACTGCAGCAGGAACTGCACGCTGGGGTCGTAGAAGCGGGTCACCGCCGCATAGGGCACCGACAGCCGCTTGGGCTGGCCGCCGAACTTCAGGACTACGGTGAAGAAGGTCTCGCCGGGCGCCAGGTCCTTGTACTGGTGCTGCAGGACGATGGTCATCTCGTCCGGGTATTTGGCCAGCAGGTCGCCGGGGGCCGAGACGCCCGGGGCGTCGGTCTTGAAGGTGACGTAGAAGTGGTGGGCGCCGGGCAGGCCGCCGGGCGAAGCGGCGCGCTTCAAGGCCGAGCGCACCACGCCGCGCAAGGCGTCCTGCGCCATCGCCTCGTAGTGCATCAGGTCCTGCGGCTGGTCGTCCTGGGCCATGAAGCTCTCTATCCCCTATCGCGCGAACCTAGCGCCTCGCACGCGCCCCGCAAAGACGCCGTAGCGGCAAAATTTGGCAAGAATGATCAAGGCCGCATGACAACCGGGATGGCCGGGCGCGGCAAGGGATTTGGCGCCCTACGCGCTCAAGTGGGCCGCCAGGCCGATAGCGCAAAAAAGAAAGATGAAGTGGAGGGCTTCTGTTGCAAGGCGCCCTCCGGGCCCCGCCTAGCGCTGCTAAGACGCTAGGAGTTTTAGGTCGAGTTCACCAGAACCGCATTACGCGGCGACAGCGTACTCTTCAGCGAAGTTATCGTTCGCAGTTAGATTAAGGCCCTTAACGCTGAGCCCACACGAGAGAAAGCAAACGTCTTTACACATCTGTCGATACTGATCGGCCCCGCATCGTCCCGGCGATAACCTGGGAGGGTTTGGTGGAGCCGCCGGGAATCGCACCCGGGTCCAGCCTGCTTATTGCACGCGCGTTTATCTCCATAGTCAGGCGAACCTGACCCGGTGAATATAGGGCGGATTGGTTAGCGGTTCCAGCACTCGCGTGCGGTTAGTCCGCTCCGCGCGTGATCGACAGCACGCCGGTGCGGCTCACCTCGGTCAGGCCGAGGGGCTGCATCAGGCCGATGAAGTTGTCGATCTTGGACGAGGCGCCGGTCAGTTCGAACACGAAGCTCTCGTGGGTGGTGTCGACCACCTTGGCGCGGAAGATGTCGGCCAGGCGCAGGGCTTCGGCGCGCGGCTCGCCCGCCCCCTTGACCTTCAGCAGGGCCAGTTCGCGCTCGATGCCCAGGGGGTCGCTCGACACGTCGTGCACGTCGCGGATCGACACCAACCGGTCCAGCTGCGCCCGGATCTGCTCCAGGATCAGCGGCGTGCCGGAGGTGACGATGGTGATGCGCGAGGCGTGGTTGACCGGATCGGTCTCGGCCACCGTCAGGCTCTCGATGTTGTAGCCCCGCGCCGAGAACAGGCCCACGACGCGCGCGAGTACGCCCGGTTCGTTGTCGACCATGACGGCGAAGGTGCGCTTCTCGGAGGCTTCGTTCACGCGGGGCGGCATAGGTAGAGTCCTTTTTTGCGCTACCGCCCTGGCGGGCTGCTTGAGCGCGTTTGGTGCACGAGCGGCGAGGAGATGCTGGCCTTACACCAGCATCTTGCCTTCGTCGTCGATGGCGGAGTCGAGGGCCACGCCGGAATCGCCCAGCAGCATCTCGTTGTGCGCCTTGCCCGAGGGGATCATCGGGAAGCAGTTCTCCTCCTTGGCCACGCGGCAGTCGAACAGCACGGGGCGGGGGGTGTCGATCATCTCCAGGATCTTGGCGTCCAGCTCGTCGGGCGTGGTGGCGCGAATGCCGACCCCGCCCATAGCCTCGGCCAGCTTCACGAAGTCCGGCAGGCTCTGCGAATAGGACTGGCTGTAGCGCTCGCCGTGCAGCAGCTGCTGCCACTGGCGCACCATGCCCATCCACTCGTTGTTGATGATGAAGATCTTGATCGGCAGGTTGAACTGCACCGCCGTCGAGAACTCCTGCATGGTCATCTGCACCGAGGCCTCGCCGGCGATGTCGATCACCAGCGCATCCCTGTGCGCCATCTGCGCGCCCACCGCGGCGGGCAGGCCGTAGCCCATGGTGCCCAGGCCTCCGGAGGTCATCCAGTGGTTGGGCTCCTCGAAGTGGTAGAACTGGGCCGCCCACATCTGGTGCTGGCCGACCTCGGTGGTGATGTAGGTCTCGCGGTCCTTGGTCAGCTCGTACAGCCGCTCGATGGCGTACTGCGGCTTGATGACCTTGGCGTCGTTGCGGTAGGCGAAGCCCTTGCGCGCGCGCCAGCGCCCGATGTCGGCCCACCAGTCGGTCTGGTCCGCCTTCTTGTAGCCGGCCGTCTTCCAGGTCGCGACCATGGCGGCGATCACCTTGCCCGCGTCGCCGACGATGCCGATGTCGGCCAGCACGTTCTTGTTGATCGACGAGGGGTCGATGTCGACGTGCACCTTCTTGCTGTTCGGCGAGAAGGCGTCGAGCCGCCCGGTGATGCGGTCGTCGAAGCGCGCGCCCAGGCACAGCATGACGTCGCAGTCGTGCATGGCGTTGTTGGCCTCGAAGCTGCCGTGCATGCCCAGCATGCCCAGCCACTGCGGGTCCGACGCCGGAAAGGCGCCCAGGCCCATCAGGGTCGAGGTGACCGGCGCGCCCGACAGATGCGCCAGCTCGCGCAGGGCTTGGGAGGCCTGCGGGCCCGCATTGATGATGCCGCCGCCGGTGTAGAGGATCGGCTTCTTGGCCTGGGCCAGCAGCGCGACGGCTTCGGCGATCTTGGCCGGGTCGCCCTCGGTCTTCGGAGCATAGGTGTGCAGCGGCTTGGCCTGCTCGGGCCCGATGTAGGGGCCGGGCAGGAACTGCACGTCCTTGGGGATGTCGATGACCACCGGACCCGGGCGGCCGGAGGTGGCGATGTGGAAGGCCTCGTGGATCACCCGCGCCAGGTCCTCGACCCGCTTCACCAGGTAGTTGTGCTTGGTGCACGAGCGGGTGATGCCGACGGTGTCGGCCTCCTGGAAGGCGTCCGAACCGATCAGGTGGGTGGCGACCTGGCCGGTGATGACCACCAGCGGGATGGAGTCCATCAGGGCGTCGACGATGCCGGTGATGGCGTTGGTGGCGCCGGGGCCGGAGGTGACCAGGACCACGCCCGGCTTGCCGGTCGAGCGGGCATAGCCCTCCGCCGCATGGGTCGCGCCCTGCTCGTGGCGGACCAGCACGTGATGCAGGCGCGGCTCATGGAACAGGGCGTCATAGATCGGAAGCACGGCCCCGCCCGGATAGCCGAAGATGGTGTCCACGCCCTGGTCGACCAGGGCGCGCACGAGGATCTCGGCGCCCGTCAGGGTCTCGGTCTTCGCTTCGGCTTCGATGGTTTGGGTGCTCATGACGGTGTCCTTCAGGGACGGGGTTTTAGACTATCAGGGCTGGATTTCAGGCAATAAAAAAGGCCCTCGAGGGGCCTGGGCATGCGACCGAGCGCGGCGTGATCCCTAGATCACTCCGATACCGGCCGCACAGACTTTACGAGGATGGCGCGCACGCGGAATCTCTCCAAAAGAGGCGGTTAGATGCCACGGGTCGCGGCGATGGTCAAGCACACGGCGACGCTGGCGCAGAGCGTCGCGGGTGAAATTTAAGGCTACGCTGGGCCGTACGCCCAATTCGTGTCAAATTGGGGGCGCTCATGCGGGCTTGGCCGCAGGGGAGGCTGGATGAATTCGCGCCTGACATCACTGCTGGCCGTCTGCGGGATCGCCCTTGGCGCGCTTGTCTCAGGCTGTGTCAGCATGCCCAAACCGAACCCCGCCCTGACGCCGGAAGCGGTCATCGCCAAGCCCAACGGCCCGGTCGGCCACACCCTGGACGAGGTCGCGGCCCTGAACGGGCCGCCGAGCCAGCAGTGGGACATGCCCGACGGCCGCCGCGCCTATCAGTGGCAGTCGGCCGCCATCTCGGCCACGGTCGCTCCGGGCCGCCGCGGCGAGATCAAGAACACCGACGTCAGCCAGGTCACCTGCTACTACACCCTCTACACCCGCCCCGACGCCAAGGGCGTGGTCAAGGTGGTGGCGGCCGAGGAGGCCAAGCCGGGCTGCATGACCTTGGCGATGGCGGGGCAGAGCCGGTAGGGCGTCCTTGTTGGCGCTACCGCTTCGCTGCTTGAGCGCCTATCCCCCGAACGCCAGCGTCAGCCCCGGCCGCGGCCAGCGGCATTTGTAGAGCTTGCCGGTCGAGGAGCAGGTCACCCAGGCGTCGCGCATGTCGGCGCCGCCGAAGCAGATGTTGGTGGTGATCGGGTCGGGGAACGCGATCTGTTCGTACTGGCCGCTGGCCGGGTCGATCACGGTGATGCCGCCGTTGAACAACGTGCCCACGCACACCCGCCCGTCGGCCTCCACCGCCATGCTGTCGAACCACTCCATGCCGGGCAGGGTCACCACCAGCCGGCCGACGGCGTGGCCGAGCTCCGCGCCGGCCTGACCGGGCCCGTCGAGGTCCAGCGCCCACAGTTTCTGCAGCATGGAGTCCGACCAGTAGACCGTCTTCTGGTCGGGCGAGAGGCCCACGCCGTTGGGCGATATCTGCTCGGAGCGCACGCGCTTGATCATCGAGCCGTCGGCCTTGGCGTAGTAGAGCCCGCCGAGCCGGCGGTTCTCGCCGTCCGAATAGCCGAAGCAGGTGAACCAGAAGCCGCCTGAGCTGTCGAAGACGATGTCGTTGGGGCTGTTGAGCGGCAGGCCGTCGCAGTTGTCATAGAGGGTGCGCACTTCGCCGGTGTTGAGGTCGACGCGCTGCACATAGCCGCCGTCATAGGACTCCGGGATCAGGATGCGGCCCACGCTTTCCCAGTCGTCCGGGAAGCGGAAGGCCCCGCCGTTGTTGACCACGTAGATGGCCCCGTCCGGCCCGACCGCCGCGCCGTTGGGCCCGCCGCCGACCTCGGCCACGGTCTCTTTCGATCCGTCCGGCCGCACCCGGGTCAGCCGCTTGCCGCCGATCTCCACCAGGATCACCGACCCGTCGGCCATGGCCATCGGACCCTCGGGGAAGAACAACCCCTGCGTGACCAGCTCCATGTCCATGCGCAGCCCCCAATTTTCGTTCGCGCTACCGGCCTGGCGGCCTGCTTGGGCGCGTTTTTGATTTGCGCTACCGGGCGTCGCCCTACTTGAGCGCGCCTTGGTTTGCGCTACCGCGCTTCGCGCTATTTGAGCGCGCGGGCGAGCATGGGGCGGGGGAACGGTGTTCCTGGCAAGAGCCGAGGCGGCGTCACTTGGGCGGGTTGTTCTTCTCCAGGAAGGTCACTGTGGTCTCCAGCATCTGCTGCCGGGTCGCGTCGCGGGACAGCCAGTGGTCCTCGCCATCCAGGGTGACGAACTCCACCGCCTTGTTGGCCTTCTTCAGCGCCGCCTCCATCAGCACGCTCTGCTCATAGGGCACCACGGAATCCAACCGGCCATGGATCAGCAGGATAGGCGCCTTCACGTCGCTGACGTGCTGCAGCGGAGAGATTTGGTCGTAGATGGAATCGGTTGGGTCCTTGGCCCCGACAAAGCGGTCCATGTTGCGGGCGCTTATGGATTTACTTGCATCGACCCAGGCGGCCCATTGGCCGCCGATCATCCGATGCATGTCCGCAATGCCGGCATAGGACACCGCGCAGCGATAGACGTCTTGTTCTAGGGTGACGCCTGCCAGGGCGGCGTATCCGCCGTAACTCGCGCCGACGATGCACACGCGTTTGGGATCGATCATGCCAGCAGCAGCCAAGGCCCGCACGCCATCGGAGAGGTCGGACTGCATCTTGCGACCCCACTCCCCGAAGCCGGCCTTCTCCAGGTCCCAGCCGAGGCCGCCCGAACCGCGGAACTCGGGCTGCAGCACGGCATACCCGCGCGACGCGAGGGCCTGCGCCCACCAATCGAAACCGGAGGCATCTCGCTCAGCGGGCCCGCCGTGAGGCAGCACGATCAAGGGCAGGTTCTTCGGCTCCCGGCCTATCGGCAGGGTCAGGAAGGCGTTGATCTTGGCGCCATCCTTGGCCTGATAGCTGGCGAGGCTGACGTCGGCGACGTCGTCTGCCGTGATGCCGTTGTATTCCAGACCTATCGGCTGCACCTTGCGCGAAACCAGATCGACGACCGCGAAGATGACGCCGTGACGCACGCCGGTCACGCGAACCACCATCTTGCTGCGGTTCTGCGACCAGCTCACAAGGTCAACCTGCTCACCGTCGAACACCTTCAGAACATTATCCCAAGTTGCTTGGTCCTTTGGGTCGAAGAAAGCGTAGGTCGGCTCCATCCCGTACTTGACCCCGCCGATCACCCGCCGGGTAGCCGGGTCGTCGATCAAGTTGGTGAAGGCGTCATATTGAGGCAGCGGCGCGCCGAGCGCGCCGTCGGCCAACGACACGGGCTGGGTCTGGACCGAGCCGTCATCCCTGAGGCTGGTCAGCAGCAGCGCCTTGCCGTCGGGCGCAATGCCGCGCACCCGGGGCGGGTCGTTGAGCGCCTTGATGGAGTAGACGTCGGCCCACGACCCGTTGCGTTTCACGCGCAGGAACCAGTCGTGCGTTTTTTCGTCGTAAGTCGTCTGGGCTAGGGGAACGCCAGCGTCATCTAGGATCCAGCTCCGGCCCTGGTCGCTTTGCAAGCCGTGCTCGACCACGGTCTGCTCGCCGTTTCGGATGTCGGCGGACAGCAGGCTCGGCACCCCCCTGCTGTCCAAGAACATGACGCCATTGGCGAACACCGTTGTCTGGCCCTTCACGATCCTGACCTCGGGCGTCTCGGTGATTATATTCAGGGTCTCACTGGCCTGAATCTTCGTTCCCCCTATCTCGCCTCCATCCCGGTGGCTGAACAGCGGAGTGAGCTTCTTCTTCTGGAGATCGAAGTTGTAAGCAATGGACCATTCCCGGAAGCCTCCCGACGCGCCAGGGGCGAGGTAACCCGAGTAGGATTTGACAACCAGGAGATGGGAATTGTCCGCCCATTTCAGGGCGCGGACCTTTTGTTCTGTGGGGGGGACCTCGGCGACGACGGCGGCCGGATTCAGCTGGTCGATCACCACCGCCTGCCGTCCGCCGACCACTTGGGCGAAGGCGATCTTGGTCCCATCGGGCGAGATGGCGATGTCTTCCATGGCTGGAAGCTTGCCGTAGGCTTCCAATGGCGCTGCGCGCGCTGAGCCCGCGGTGAACGCCATGGCCGCGGCCATGATGATGGCGAATCTCATTTCCGTGTCCCCCAATCCCCAAGGCAAAGCTTAGAACGTCACTCGCGGTGCGTGTAAAGCTCGTATAACGACGTTTATCCCCGGGGTCGGGAAGGTCAGGTCGCGGCGGCGTACCGCTCAACGTCGGCCCGGTCCGCCAAACGCGGCCAGCCGGGCGTCTGGTTGCGGAACCAGGTCGTCTGCCGCTTGGCGTAGCGGCGGGTTTCCTGCTGGGCCAGGGCGACAGCCTCGGGCAGGGTGAGTTCGCCGCGCAGATGGGCGGCCAGTTCGCGCACGCCCACAGCCTTCATGATCGGCGCGGCGGGGTCGAGTTCGCGCATCGTCAGTCTGCGGACTTCCTCCAACGCCCCGGCCTCGATCATGGCGTGCAGCCGCGCGTCGCAGCGGGCGTAGAGAGCGCCGCGCTGAGGCTCCAGCACGACGGCGCGCCAGCCGTCGGGGCCCAGCGGCGCGACGGTGTCGGCCTGCCAGTCGCTGAGCGCCTTGCCCGTCGCCTCGGCGACCTCCCACGCGCGCAAGAGCCGCTGGCGGTCGCCGACCTCGATGCGCGCCGCCGCCCTGGGGTCGCGCTCGGCCAGGGCTTTTCGGAAGGCGTCTTCGCCGAGCCGCGCGAAGGTCTCCGCCGCCGCCTGCCGCACGGCGGCGGGGACGGCCGGAATCTCGGCCAGCCCCTGGGTCAGGGCGCGGAAATAGAGGCCCGTGCCGCCGACCACGACCGCCCGCCGGCCGCGCGCGGCGATGGCGTCCAGCACCGGCAGGGCCGCGCCCAGCCACCGCCCCACCGACCAGCCGTCCGCTCCGTCGGCGGCGCCGAACAGGTGGTGCGGGGCCAGGGCTTCCTCTTCAGGCGTCGGGCTGGCGGTGACGACGCGCAGATCGGCGTAGATCTGCAGGGCGTCGGCGTTGACGATCTCGCCATTCAGCCGCTCGGCCAGCCTCAGGGCCAGGGCCGACTTGCCGCTGGCGGTCGGGCCGGCGATCAGCAGCACGGGAGCGGTTTTCGGGTCGGTCACCGCCCTGCTTTGGATCACCAGGGACTTGAAGGGAAGGGGAGAGCCGTCTAACCCGCGCCCATGCATCTGGCTGTCACACTCGTCGCCCCCGACCCCAAGGACGTCATCGCCGCCCAGGAACGTGTGGAAAGCGCGCTCCACGCGCTTTCGGCCCAGGTCGCCGGCCGCCGTGTGCTTGGCCCCGGCGCGCTCGACATCGCCGTGGAGGTGTTCACCGTCCTCGACCAGGAAGAGATCCTGCGGACGGCCCGCCAAGCCGTCAGCGAGGCGCTGGGGCACACGCGGGCGGACTTCGCCGTGCAGCCGGCCAAGGGCCGCAAGAAGACGCTGTTCATCGCCGACATGGATTCCACCATCATCGGCTGCGAGTGCCTGGACGAACTGGCCGACTTCGCCGGGGTCAAGGACGAGGTCGCCGCCATCACCGAGCGCGCCATGCGCGGCGAGATCGGCTTCGAGGGCGCGCTGCGCGAGCGCGTTGGCATGCTGAAGGGGCTGCAGTCGAGCGCGCTGCAGGCCTGCTACGACGACCGGGTCAAGCTCAACCCTGGCGCCCGGGTCCTGGTGCAGACCCTGCGCGCCAAGGGCGTGCGTTGTGTGCTGGTGTCGGGCGGTTTCACCTTCTTCACCGGCCGCGTGGCCGAGGCCGCTGGATTCCAGGCCGACCGCGCCAACCGCTTCATCATCGAGGGCGACGCCCTGACAGGCCAGGTCGCCGAGCCGATCCTGGGCCGCGAGGCCAAGCTGGCCGCCCTGCGCGAGGAATCCGCCCGGCTCGGGGCCGATCCTTCCGCGGCCATCGCCATCGGCGACGGCGCCAACGACCTGGCCATGATCGAGGAAGCCGGCCTCGGCGTCGCCTATCGCGCCAAGCCGGTGGTGGCGGCCCAGGCCGATTGCCGCATCGACCACGCCGACCTCACGGCGCTGCTCTATTTCCAGGGCTATGCGGCCGAGGAATTCGCCCAGCCGTTCGAGCTGACGGGGGAATAGGCGGGCGGGGCGTCTGCGGCCGCCGCCGCGCACAGGCGCAGCACCAGATCCAGCGCCTGCTCGTCGCTCAGGTTTTCCTCTCGCACCAGCACCCGCCAGGCCTCGAAACTGAGGCCCAGGTCGACCGCCGCACGCAGGCGCAGCGCCGCTTCCCCAGTGAGTCCGAAAGGCGCGGCCAGCACGCCGCCGCCCGCCCGCCACAG
>Ga0265338_10011517_pt1 | contig 10200 bp, 10 predicted proteins | sample 42126metaG_FD_193579 | JGI IMG/M metagenome (GOLD analysis project Ga0265338, IMG submission 193579) | Rhizosphere microbial communities from Carex aquatilis grown in University of Washington, Seatle, WA, United States - 4-21-26 metaG | ecosystem: Host-associated > Plants > Roots > Rhizosphere... | reverse complement strand
ACTCAAATTTATTTCCCTTTTAATAACCCACAAATTGTCTCAACATCGTGAAACGATAAATCGGGATAAAGTGGTAAACAAATAATATTTTTAGAAATAGTATCGGCAATTGGTAGATTTTCTTTTCGTGACGATTCCAAATCTTTATAGGGTGGAAATTGACTGATTAATGGATAGAAATAACGACGAGCATGAAATCCTTGTTGTATTAAATATTCAAAAAGTTCATCTCTTGTTTTACCATAGAGTTTACTATTTATTATAATAGGGAAATAAGAATAATTGTGTGTTATACCTTCTAAATCGTTTAATAAATAAATTCCTGTAACGGTTTGTAATAAGGTACGATAATGAAGCACTAATGCTTTCCGTTTTTCTATTGCCGAATCGATATATTGTAATTGTAATATGCCTAAAGCTGCTTGAAATTCATTCATTTTAGCATTTATGCCGGGAGTAACAACCGTCGTTTCGTCGTGAATACCAAAATTCTTAAGATCATCAATTCTTCTTTTAGTCTTTTCATCGTGACAAATAATTGCTCCTCCTTCAAAGGTATTAAATACTTTTGTTGCATGAAAACTAAGTACCGATAAATCGCCGTATTGAGCTATTGATATTCCATCTTTTCGTACACCAAAGGCATGTGCTGCATCGTAGATGACTTTCAATGAATGTTTTGCTGCTATTTTTTGTATTGCATCAATATTACAAGGATTTCCATAAACATGTACCGGTAAAATTGCTGTAGTTTTATTCGTTATGGCTGCTTCAATCTTATCGGGATCTAAGGTAAAAGTGTTGGACTCAATATCTACAAATACCGGTTTTATTCCATTCCACCATATTGCATGTGTAGATGCTACAAAACTAAAGGGAGTGGTTATTACTTCTCCAGTTATATCCAAAGCTTGTAATGCTGTTATAAGGGCAAGTGTTCCATTGGTAAACAATGAAATATAGCTTACTCCCAAATATTCACAAAGTTTTTGTTCAAATTCTTGATGAAATTCGCCATTGTTGGTCAACCATTTATTCTTCCATATTTTTTCAAGATAATGATTAAATTCGTCTAATGGAGGAAGAAAGGGTTGTGTAACTGGTATCATATATGTAATGACGTTTTTTTCTATGAAAATAATTCCCAAAGATACTATTTAGTTTTATATTATTTTGATGTTGTTTATTTTGCAAATAATATTGTTTCTTCTTTATGAATGGTAAAATGATCTATAAAAATATGATAGTCTAATTGAAGATTTATAATCCAAAGAGGAATATTTGCCATATCATCAATGCTATGATATATTGCAATTGCAAGTTTAGGTTTAAACCGTTTAATCGTTTCTATTGCACCTTCTAATGCCTTTAATTCTGCACCTTCAATATCCATTTTAATAAAATCGATTTTAGTTATTCCGTTTTGTTTAACAAAATCATCTATTGAAATTGTATTACAACTACCTGTTTGTTCATCAAAAGCTTGTAATTGAATACGGCTACCAGGTCCATCATCTTTAAAATAGATAATATCATTTGATTTGTTAGAAACGGGATGTTGAATTAAACAAATCTGATCACGATATTTTGGATTCAATGCTATGTTTTTATTAAATAATTCTATGTTTTTAGGTATAAATTCAAAGGAATAAACTTTTCCACAATTCTCTGCTTTGAAAGCAAAATATAGTGCCGTATCTCCGCCAAATGCTCCAAGATCTAAAACAATATCACCTTTTTTAACTTCTATTATTTCATTCAACTCTCCTTTATACGCATATTGTTCTAAAATAAAATCAACTGCAATTCCTTGTGCATTACTATATAAAACAATATCAACTCCAATTTTTGATAATGAACATTTGTAAAGAGTAAAAAGATTAAACAAACTATCGGTAGAATCTTGCAAAGAAATACCTGTATTTATTGCATTCCTATATTCTTGATTATTCCTTTGTAATTTTACTTTTTTATATCCAAGAATTCTATAACTTATTAATTCAATAAATAGCTTCTTGTCTTTACTTGTTAAATGGTTATAAATACATTCAAATCGTTCATGATATTCATTAAATATAGCAGCATTATGTCTTATTGTGAGCTTAATTAAAAACTTTATAACAATTGCTAGTTGTAATATAAAACTTTTAAATATTGATGAGGTATCTCTTTCGGTGTAATCCCCAAATCTATTAACATCAAAATTATCAATTCCATAATGGTTAAATTGAGAATTATTAAGTTTCTTTTTTAAATCTTTTTTAAATTGATTCATTAAATTAATTATACATTATGAATTTCCTAAAGAGTACTTTATAAATATTTTTTTGAAATCGAATATCTTTAAGTACTTCTATAGGTTTTCTTATGAAAGATAAGATAAGATATGATATGCCTTTTAAAAACATTCTTTTTTGTAAATAATACAACGTTAATGCTTGATAACGCCATTGTAAATTAAAATAATGATGGTATTTGTAGTTAAAATGTTTATCTAAATTCTTAGCTAATTGAATACCGTTTCTTATTTGAATATCATGTTTCGTTATTTTTGTGATGCCATTTCTATGATTGCGGTAGACTGCAGTTACCTTATCTATATATGCAACATTTCCTTTTTGGAAAAGGAAACAAATCAATGCATAATCTAGATTAAATGTAGTTTTAAACCATGTTGGTACTGTCTCGAAAAAAGCATCCCTACGAATAAATAAAGTTAATGTAGGTATTAAAAGACTACTTTCTTTTGTAAAATAATCGAAATCGAATATGTGAAAATTAGGTTTATTCGTTATCATTTGAATAAGTCCATCTTCACCTTCAATAAGATTATTAGCATTTGTATAACAGAAGGAAAGCTTAGGATGTGTTTCCATACAATTGAATTGTTCTTGTAGTTTATCATCGGTTATCCAATAATCATCTCCTTCGCAAATAGTAATATATTTTGTATGAATTTCTGAAAGTATTGTCTTAATTAAATGAGCACCGTCTTTAGAAAATTGGTTCTGTGTTTGATAGATACAACGAAAAAACTGTGGATACTTTTCTTCATATTCTTTTATGATTTGCACCGTATTGTCGGTAGAAGCATCATCATGTACAACAATTTCGAAAGGGAAGTTCGTTTTTTGCATGATAAAACCATCTAAACATTGTCGAATATATTTTTCGTGATTATATGTTGGACAAAAAAGTGAAACTAAAGGATGATTCATTACATTATTTTATATTCTTACATACAACAATATAATTTGATATTACATAACCAAAATAATCTTCTTGTAATTTACAGCTAGTTACAATAGAAAGATGTTGTGAAAATAATTGTTCAATATGTTCTTGAGAATTGACAGTTTGCCATCTGTAACCATTTCTAAAATCATGAGGGTCATTTGTTATTAAGTATTCACCATCTTCCAATGGAATAGCATCATGCAAAATATATGTTTCTTTTGTTGTCATATTTGCAAAGAAAATAGCATCATGCTTTAGAATCCGATTGAGTTCTATTACATTTTCATTGAAATGTGTTTTGTGCTCAAGATAGTAAAATGAACCACAAGCCAAAGCATAATCAAAATAACTATCGGGGAAAGGTTGTTTATGGTTAAACCCAACACTAAAGGTAACTTCGGGGAATCGTTTTGAAAGAATTGCAATAGTTTCTTCACTAATTTCAGTAGCATAAACCTCAAAACCGAGATCCAACAAAAGATTTAAATTACGACCATCACCACATGAGATATCTAAAATTTTTTTCCCTTTATATTGACTTTTATCTAGTTTTAAATTTGGATAATTTGCACCAGCTATGGTTCGAATACACCACTCTGTTGGATAGACAGGATTTTGCTTTGTCTCATTATATTGTTTTAACCATTTTTGAACTTGATTATTCATTTCCCATTTCAATTAATTTAGCGACTCCAAATCCATCTTTCCCAAAATCATTTCCACAATAAAATAAATAAATAATATTATTCACTTTACATAAATGTGGATAACAAATCATTTCTGAATCCCAACCCGATTTGGATACTTCAAAATTAATAATAGAATCGTCACGATGCCAAGATTTCAAATCGTCAGACCAAGCATATCCTAACCTATAACCTCGTTCTTTATTCCTAAAATTAACTGAAAAGCGATAACTAAATACCATATGCCATCGATTATTAATTTTAATAATCGATGGTGATGCTTGTGCTTCATCTTCAAAAACAGATTCAATTATAGGCAAACCTTCCCTATTCCAATTTATCCCATCATTTGAAGTTGCGTGCATAATTTGGTATACCGATTCAGGTTTTGTATCCGTTTCAATCCATTTAATTCCTGAAGTATACCATAAATGATAATTATCTTTTATTTTTATTATTGTTGAACATCCTGCGTGTAAATAAGGTTCTTTATATGTTGCTCCTATAATTGGACCGTTACCAAATCGTGAAAAGGTAGTTCCTCCATTATTGCTCTTGGCTAAACCTATTGCCCAATCATATGGAACAGAAATTTTTCTTGTCCATCCACAATAGTATAAATAGTATTCTTTATCTATCAAAATGACTGAACAAGACATTACACCAAATTCATCAAACGAACCTTTTATCCCATGTTGTAATATTGGTTTATTCGAAATATTCAAAATGGAGAATAAGTTGTTTTTATCAAGATCTACAAATCCCGCATAACTTTTACTTTTCCCATCTTTATCTCTTTGGGCTCTACAATTGAAATAAACCCTCAAAAATCCATTCATTTCAACTACATAAGGATTTTGAGCTTGTTCTTGCATCCATTCTGTAGTTTTTAAAGCATTTAGGTTAAAAACCTGTCCAAGCTTTTCCCATTTAAACATTCTCAATTCTATTTATTATTTTTTCGGCTTCTCGTTTTATTAGTTGATCTAACCACTGATGCATAGAGATACCCAGTTTTTCTCTTGCTTGTATTGCTAATTCTTTTGTTTCAGACGTTACACCTTCTAGGTTTCCAACATATCTGGTTAAATGCGTTCCTCCTCTTGGTCCTGGAATTTCATATTCAAAATTAGCTTTAGGCTCGCCATCACCAACGCTAAAATCAATGACAAAACCTGCACCACCAAGTATCCAATTCAAATTCAAATTTCGAGCTTGGATAGGGATATCATTAAATGAAATTTCATTTGCATAATGTGCATTATGATTTATTAACACCTTGCCGAAAAAAGTATTTCTAAGCCAAGGAGCTAAACTAAGACCTCCAAACACAACTCTTCCACCTATTTTGGCAACCCGTACCATTTCGGTAATTGCTTCTTTATTGTTTGAATAGGTATTCATTCCAACGCCACCAAAGCTATAAACGGCATCAAACATTCTATCAGTATAGGGTAATGTACAAGCATCTCCTTGATGTATTTCGTATGGTATAGAAATGTCGTGTAATTTATTTTTACAAATTTCAAGCATATCCCTTGAAATATCCTGTACATGTAAAAGACCTTCCTTTGACAATCGTTTACAAATTAGAACTGAGTCTCTTCCTGTTCCTGCATTTATTTCTAAAACTTTTGAGTCTGGTTTCAAAAATAATTTATCAATCATTACATTACGAACGGAAGTTTCATCTTCGTAAAATGTTTCAAATGAAAGATGTTGATATTTATCATAGTCTTTCGCTTTCTCTTTAAAAAGGGTTAGAGCATATTGATTTTTCTCTTTTTCTGCGGGGTTATAGATCGTAAAATCAGGGATTCCATTTGTTATGGCATATGATTGCTCTCTATTTTTAGATAGTAGACTGCCATTAATCACATTTCCGTTAATAATTGTTGATGTTTCACAAAGCGATAATTCATCTTTGGAAATTGGACATTTAAAGTGTATTAGATTATTAACTTTCATTTATTTAAAAGATAATTGTTATTTAAATAGTTCCAGAGTAAATACGTCATTCATTCTTTGAATTTCTATTTTATTTTCATGAATCACGATTTTTTCAGTATAGGTAATCACTTCGTTCCATTCAAGCAATTTAGTGACATTATATTTTACATTGTTAAACCATACAATGGCTCCTTTATACTGTTTTTGTGACTTGATTTTATTTTCAATTAATGCTCTATTATCAACAAAAACATTAATAGTATAATCTTTTTCCTGAATGGGTTTTCTATATATCCCAGCATTACATATTTCACCATTTATATCTCCTTTGAGAAAAAGATTTAAAGAATTAAAGAGCATTGGTAATCCCGTTTCCATTTTCCTTTTAATGGAGGTGGCATCATCTTTTTGATGAATAGGAACAGAATATTTTCCAATAATAATTCCTTGATCAATTTTTTCATTTATTTTATGAAATGTTAATTCAGTTGATGTATCTCCATTCAGTATAGACCAAATTATAGGATGTGCACCTCTATTTGTTTTAATAGAACCCGCATGCAAATTAAAAAAATGATAGTTATTTGCTAAATGAGCTGGAACAATTAAATCGAGTTGATATATTATAAATACAAACTCCTCGGGTTTAAAAGTTTCAATTATTTTTTCAAAATCGAGTTTAGTTGTAAATGGTATAAGGTTTAATTTGAGCCTTTGTATCGTTTTTTTATATTCATAAGTTATACGTTTCTCTTCGCAGATAATAGTTGAAAGTTCGAATGCCGAATAATGAGTTAACGATTCAATTATTGTATGAGAAGTACCAATATATATAATTTTTGTTTTCATAACGTTAAACCTCCATTTACATTAATTACAACACCATTAATGAAATCATTTTCAATAATAAATTGAACTGTTTTCACAATTTCTTCAATAGTACCTGTTCTTCGTAAAGGTGTTTTTTCTATCCATTGTTCAAGTGTTTTTTCTTCTAGTGCTTTATGTGTTCCAGCAGTATTAATAAATCCTGGTGCTATAGCAACAGAACGAATTCCCCAACGACCCAATTCTTTAGCCCATACAACAGTCATTGCTTCAACAGCAGCTTTTGATGCAGAGTAGGCTGTTTGTCCACTATTACCTTGCGCAGATATAGAACTAACATTCAATACTAATCCTTTTATTCTTTTTGTTATCATTTTATCGACAACCGATCGTGACATATAAAAGACTGCATTTTGATTTACAGCTATTATATTTTCCCATAATTCAATAGGATGTTTTTTATCTGTTTTACTGAGAATATTAATTAATGGAGCATTTTTCATTATTCCAGCATTATTGATTAGTACATCTATTGTACCCATAGAAAGAGAAATGTCTTCTATTGTTTTTTCAACAGTTAAATTATCTGCAACATTGCAATTCCATATTGTTATATTCTTGTTTGAGTTATGTAATTCAATTAATGCTTTTTCATTACAATCAATTGCAGCAACATTTGCTCCCTGTTTAGATAGTTGTAATGCCATTTCTTTGCCAAAACCAGATGCTGCTCCAGTTATTATTATCCGCAAACCTTTAATTTCCATCTATGAAATATATGTCTTAACTATATGTCTAATTGCATCGAAAGTTATCATTTCTGCAATATCATCCCCACTAAGTGTAATGTGAAAATCATTCTCAATAGTTACGATTAAATCCATATGGGTAATTGAATCCCACCGGGCAACATTATTCATACTAAGATTCATTGTTGCTTCATCATTAGTTATTTTAAATGTTTTCACCAATATAGTATTTATTTTTTCCATAGTATTCTTGTTTCTGATACCTTTTATCTTGAAAAGTATTTACAGTTGTTACATGATAAACAACGAAATGGGACATTAAACCAAAATTTAATGTAAATATACATTAAAAAAATTGTAATGAATAAACGGGAATTTTAAAAATCCAATTTTTCTGCGTTTCAACGTTTTTCTATATTCTCATTTGCTTCAATAATCTGCGTTTTCCCCAAAGCTACAAGCCTTTAAATTGTATTTTAGAACCTTTTATACTAATTATATCCTGAAACATAGAGACATTCGGGTAAATTGATCTGAATTGAGTCGATGAGCTTCTGTATTTGGTGCAATTAATACTGTTCCAGGATTCAAACTTTTACAAGTCATTGTTCCAGCACCTAACATACATTTTTCGCCTATACTAATTTCATGTCCAATTATTGTTCCTAATCCAACAAAGCAGAATTCACCAATATGAGATATACCTCCAATTAAACAACCTCCCGTTAACCAACAATTATCGTCTATTCTAGAATGATGACCTATCATAGCTCCACCCCAAACAAAAACATTATTGCCAAAGCTTGCACATGGTTGAATTATGGCGTTATCCATTATAATGCTATTTTCACCTATTGAAAAATTTCCTTGAACATAAGGACTTCTATATTGTGCAAACTGATATCCTTTATCTTTAAAAAAAGCAACTTTCGAAGTTCGTAATTGATTCATACCTTGATAACCAACCGCTACAAAAACAAAATATTCTTCTGACGAGAATGTTTCTTCAACATTTGAAATTTTAGTAATAGGTTTTTGCTTAAAGCTATCGACCGTTACATATTCGTCATCAAGAATATATGACACTATAGTATATTCACTATCCCGTTCAAAGTAATAGCTAACAGATTCAGCTATTTTCCCAGTACCAAATAGTAGTAGTTTTTTTTTCATATTTTTTTATTCTATTTATCAGATGGTTTAGCCATCTGATCATTTTCTATTTTGTTTGTGTTTTGTCTTATATTTTATAATAGTTCATAAGAAATAATGCAAAAATGATCAATTATGTACTTCGAAAAGATTCGTTTTTGGTTTTGTTCATACAGTGAACTGTTCTTTTAATTGCAGACGATCTATCTTGCCATTTTGATTTTTTGGTAAATGTTCAAAATATCGTATCTCATTAGGTATCATATAAGCTGGAAGATATGCTGCTAAATCGTCCAATATTTTTTTTTCATTTTGAAATGATGTTCTTATACATGCAATTATTTTACCTGCTTCGTCATTCATTTTAATAAAAATAACCGCATTTTCTTCAATATAATATAACGAGCCTAAAGCTTGTTCTATTTCTTCGAGTTCAATTCTATAACCCATACGTTTAATTTGATTATCAATCCTGCCACAAAAATATAATAGATTTTCTTTTGTACTATATTTGACCAAATCACCTGTTTTGTATACAATATCTTTAAATGCCGTAATTTCTGGGTTTTGAATAAATACTTCTTGCGTTTTCTCATTATTATTGTAATAACCTAATCCAACGTTTGAACCTGAAAGGTATAGTTCTCCAGTTTCCCCATCATGAACCTTTCGACCATTACTATCCGCAATATAAAAACCAAAATTAGGAGCTATAGGTCCTAATGGAAGAAGTTCATCAGATGGTAAATCAATTGAACTAACATTATATGATGAACATATACAAGTACATTCTGTGGGACCATACACATTAATAAATTGTACTTTATTTCCCCATATTTCCCATAAATTTCGAAATTGGTTTTTTGGAAATCCTTCACCACCAAATGTAACAATTCGTAATGATGGGATATCTGTAACTTTCAGAGCACGAAGTTTTAACATATATATTAACATTGATGGTACACTAAACCAAATAGTAGGCTTCAATTTTGTAATACTATCAATAAGACGTCGTGGATGTTTAGTTAATTCTTCCGGAATTGGAATACAACTAGCACCAATAAATAAAGACGCATAAAAATCAAAAACAGCATTATCAAAGTGCATAGGATTAATATTCGTAAAAATATCTTCAGAGTTGGAATTATAGGTTTGTTTTGACCATGAAATAAAGTGCAAAACGTTAAAATGAGTTATAACAACTCCTTTAGGGAAGCCTGTTGATCCAGATGTAAACATTATATATGCAGGCATGTTTCCTGTTACTTGTTGGTTTTCCGATGGGAAATGTGATTTATAATTATCAAATATTTGAGGAATATAGTTTATTATATTTATAGAACTATATTCGCATTTTTCTATTATTCCATTGTATTTAATTGGAGAAAAAATAAACGTTGGTTGACAAATTGTAATCATTTTCTTTAAACGCTCAATAGGGCTATTAAAATCAAGATTAGTATATATTACTCCTATTTTAATACATGCAAGCATCGTTGCAAATGTTTCTTTTGTTTTATCATTAAAGATTGCAATAACAGCACCTTTCTGTACCTTTTTTGATAGCAAGAAATGGGCAATTCTATTTGACAATATTT
>Ga0265338_10011516_pt1 | contig 10200 bp, 7 predicted proteins | sample 42126metaG_FD_193579 | JGI IMG/M metagenome (GOLD analysis project Ga0265338, IMG submission 193579) | Rhizosphere microbial communities from Carex aquatilis grown in University of Washington, Seatle, WA, United States - 4-21-26 metaG | ecosystem: Host-associated > Plants > Roots > Rhizosphere >... | reverse complement strand
GCGAACCGACTCCTCGGGAAACTCGATCTGCTCAACCGTAATTCCGTTCTCTTCAATCTGCCGCGGAATCAAGTATCGGAACGCGATGTGAACTTTCTCTTCCTCGCTGTATCCCTGCAGTTCAATGATCTCCATGCGATCGCGCAACGGCTCCGCAATCGGATCGAGCATGTTCGCCGTAGTGATGAACAGAACCTTCGACAAATCAAACGTCACATCAAGATAGTTGTCGCGGAAGGTCGAGTTCTGTTCCGGATCGAGCGCTTCCAGCAGAGCCGACGCCGGGTCGCCACGGAAGTCTCGTCCGACCTTGTCAATTTCATCGAGCATGAAGACTGGATCTTTCGTCTCTGCGCGCCGGATGCCCTGAATAATCTGCCCCGGCAGCGCTCCGATATACGTGCGTCGATGTCCGCGAATTTCCGCCTCATCGTGTACGCCCCCGAGCGACAACCGTACGAACTTGCGCCCCAGTGCGCGCGCAATCGACTTGCCGAGCGAGGTCTTGCCCACGCCTGGAGGTCCGACGAAACACAAAATCGGCCCCTTCATGTTCGGCTTCAATCGCCGCACAGACAAATAATCGAGAATCCGGTCTTTGACCTTCTCCAGATCGTAGTGGTCCGTGTCCAGAATTTCTTTCGCCTTGGGAATCTCGATTTCCTGTCCGGAAGTCTTCGCCCACGGCAGAACGGCAAGCCACTCAATATAGTTGCGCGTGAGCGAATAGTCGGCCGCCATCGGTGACATGCGCGACAGCCGTCCCAGTTCCTTCAGCGCTTCTTTCTTGACCTCATCCGGCATGCCCGCTTCTTCGATTTTCTTTTTCAGATCCTCAACGTCGCGTTGCCCTTCGTCCTGCTCACCCAGCTCTTTTTGAATGGCCTTCATCTGCTCGCGCAGGTAATACTCCCGCTGCGTCTGCTGCACCCGGTCCTGCACTTCGCTCTGGATCTTGTTGCGGAGTTGCTGGACCTCGAGTTCCTTCGCCAGGTGCTGGTTGATTTTTTCCAACCGCACATGGATGTCAAGAGTCTCCAACGTGTCCTGCTTGTCGGGAGTCGACAACGATGGCAGGGACGACGCAATGAAGTCCACCAGGCGGCCCGGTTCATCAATATTCATCGCCACCGTCGACAACTCATCCGACAACGTTGGTGAACCCGCAACAATCTGCTGGAACAGGGTCAGCACATTTCGCTGCAACGCCTCGATCTCCGACGTTGCCGCTGGCGCCGTCCCCTCGGGCAGGGCGGAATAGTGCGCGCTCATAAACGGAGTTAATTGCGTGAACTCGCCCAGCGTCACGCGTTCCAGACCCTCGGCAAATACGAACAGGCTCTGGTTGGGCATCTTCACGACCTTGTGCACCACGGCGGAAGTTCCCACCGTATAAAGGTCGCTGGGCTGCGGGGAGTCTACCCGCGCCTCGCGCTGGGCCACCACAATGATGGTCTTGTCCTCGCCCAGGGAATTGATCAACTGGACCGAACTCTCCCGGCCCACGGTAAGTGGCAAAACTGCGTGAGGAAACAGTACGGTGTCCCGAACCGGGAGCACCGGAAGAGCTTTCGGCTCGTTTACTTCGTTTATTTCCTTAGTTTCCTTATTCTTAGGAGTGCGCTCGACGGGCGGCTGCTGGCTCATATGTCTCCTTGAGTGTAACTCGCTCAAGTTAGCTTAGATGTTACTCCTGTCGGAAAGGTTTCAGTGGCGACCGGAAGATTCCCGCAAGAGCTTGAATTCTATTCTGTTACGAAGACTTTGGAATGTATCTAAGGTGCAGAGGCTAACTCGTAAGGACCGTCATTGCCAAGCACTAAATTGGCACCGCGGCAGGACGGTGAGGGTTCTGCTGTGAGAGACGATGAGGTTTCTGCGAACGGCGGGATTCCTCCTGCACCGATCCTCTCTAACTCACAACACACTGTCATCCTGAGGCGCCGTCCTTTGGCGCCGAAGGATCTATGAACTTTGTCGGCAGCGCAAATACTCGCAACGACTCCATGGACGTGACATTTCAACAGATGCGATAAAGCCATTCTTTTCTGGATGCAATTCAGCGGCTGAGGTGTCAGGACGGACTTCTTCAGCAAACACGCGTCGACACCTCAGTTGCGAGAGCCAATCTCGCCACCAAGGTGCCGGCCGTTTCATTCCAAATCGCAGAGACGTCGATATACGTCGAAGAAACAATCTCTAGAAAACGTGTTTGGCCAGATCGCCGCGGAATACCAGTTCCTGCAGGATCCTCTCGTTCCCTGCAGACAGTTGATAGACCTCTTCATCCCTGTCCGCCTTCTTTGCCAGTGGAACCAACGTACATTTCACCTTGACTTCGTTCTTGCTATAGCGTTTCTGGAACAACATGTAGTGGTCTTGCCCCTCCATCGTGTGATGGATGACATATTCCCCGGGCGTTAACAGCGTTGTTCCAATGCGAACCGGCGCAACGAATGTGACCCGGCTTACCTCGCGGACACCCATCTTGTTTTCGCCAGCCGTCGCCATGGAACCGAGGGCCAGAACAAACATCAAAATTCCCAGCACTTTCAAAGAGCGCATACGTCCTCCTTCAGAATATTCGGTTGTCCCTGAACAGTCTCCAGACGACCGCCTCCGAGGACACCGGACCTAGTCTAGGAGCGTAAGTTTCAACCGAATGTGTGTGGGATCACAAAGCGTTGTGACCCCGGACTTCGAGGTTTCATTTCGGCAGGACTGGGGGTAAGTTCCACCTACACAATACCTTCCAGTAACGTGGATCGAATCGGCGAGAGCGCCCGCACAAATCAGGCGGCTGGATAAACTCCTAGCACCTTCACGAATTCCGCGACCTCACCCAAATGTCGCAGCGCATTCCGCGCAGGCTCGTCGTCGCCGCGCAGAAAATCCACGTAGAATACGTACTCCCATGGACGCCCCCGCATCGGCCGCGACTCGATCTTGCTCAAGCTGATATCTCGCAGGGCAAACACGCTCAGAGATTTGAAGAGGGCGCCGGGCACATTCTTTACCTGGAACACGATTGAAGTCTTGTTCGCGCCCCGCGGTATCAGTCGGTGATAATCACCACTTCCCTTCTTTTTCCCCGTGGATCGCTTTCCGCTCGCGCGGCCTAGCCTGCGGATCAGGAAAAAACGCGTGAAGTTCCGCTTGTCGTCCTCGATACTCGATTCCACAATATTCCCGGCGTACTCTAGCGCAGCCTGCCTTCCTGCGATCCCCGCCGCATCCTTCAAATGGTTCGCGATCACATGCTTTACGCTGCCGGCCGTGTCGTAAAACGGCACCGCCTCGATCTTCGGATGCCGAACAAAAAAGTCGCGGCATTGATCCAGCGCAACCGGATGCGACAGCACTCGCCTCAGCGAGCCTAGCCGAACTCCCGGCATGGCAATCACATTGTGCACGATGCGCAGCAGGTGCTCCCCTTGAATAAACACATTGCGCGCAAGCAGCAGATCGGCGTGCTCCGCGACGGTTCCGGCCAGCGTGTTCTCAATCGGAATGACGGCGGCGGCCACCGATTCGCGTTCCACGCGCTCGAATACCTCTGCCGATCGTGTGCAAGGCACCACCGTACACCGCGGCAGCATCCGCTCCGCCGCCTCGTGACTAAAGCACCCGAGTTCCCCCTGGATCGCAATCTTCATGTTGTCTTTCTTGAACAGGCAAATCATCCGCGGATGCAGGACGAACATTTGCGCAACTCCAGCTTCCCGCTCAACCAGCCAATGCCTTCTTCATCACCAGAGCATCCACGCCATTCGAATAGTAACGCGGCCACGTCCGGATCACGCTGTACCCGTGCCGCTTGTAGAAGGCCAGTGCCCCGAGATTGTCCACGGCAGTTTCCAACCCAACGGCACGCGATCCACCGGCTCGCAGCCGGTCCTCCCCCGCCTGTAACAGCCTCGAGCCCACCCCAGAACGCCGCGCACCCGCTCTTACGTCGATAGTGATCACGTGTCCCGTTGCACCCTCGTGCACCACGATGAACCCCACCATCTCGCTCGTCTCCTCGTCAACCCCAACCAGCGTAAAGGATTTGTGATGGCCGACATAGCTCACGAGTTCCTGCTTCGAATACGCGATCTCCGGCGGAAAGCATTCCTGATCCATGCGCCAGAGCGTCTCGAAATCTTCAGGTTTGAACTCCCGGATGACGAAGGCCACGGCCCATTGTAGCGTCCACCTTGATTCACGGGTTCTGGATCCAAGCTTTCCGAGATTGACGGATTCGAAAATTCGAAGCCTGATGCTTTCGGAACCCCGCCCGAAGCCTGACGCTAGAACCGGTTTTCCACAGCCTTCCAGAGGGAATGTCAGAAAAATCGTTATTGGGGTCTATTGTCCTCTTGCCCCAGTCGCAACTTCCGACGTACCATCGGCATCAGAGGACTGTGTGAAGACGTGGTGGGACGCCTTCTAGTCATCGACGTCGTCGGCGCGGTTGCGGCCTTAGGGGCTTGGTATTTCCTCTTTGCCGCCTATAACCGCCGCAAAGGAACCGAAGCGCTGCGCTGGGTCCAGTCAGCCTGTGCCGGCAAGGGCCGTATTCTTGACTCGCGCTGGCTGAACAGCTCCCGCCTCCATGCCCGCCTCCAGTTCCCCTCCCGCAGCTTCGAAAATGCCAACGTCACCATGAAGTTCCGCCCCCGCGCGCTGCCCGTGCACTGGTTGTTAAGTTATTGGCACAAGCAGAAAGAAACGCTGACCTTCGAAGCGGATCTCGGAGGCTCTCCCAGCTTTCACCTCGAAGTCATGCGCCACCGCTGGTGCGCCCATAGCCGCGGTGTCACCTCCCGCGGTCGCGACGAACGCGAGTGGGACGTTTACGAGCCCGGCCCCGTGATCCTCACCACCCGCACCCACTGGAAAGAGGATTCCACCCCCGAACTGAACACGCTGATGACCGTACGCCAGCAGGACGTTCTGCAAGTCCGCTTCCGCCCCGAGTCCCCTCAATTTTCCGCCACCATCGCGCTGGATGCCCTCTACGATCCCCGCACCGCCGCCGGTTTCCTCACCACCCTGCGAGAACTAGCCGCAGGCGCCTCCGCCCACCGCCAGTAGGGTTCTATGTGGCGCGGGCGCCCCCGCCCGCGGCCTTTGACCGTACTTTGCGGCCCCACGGAGGGTGCCCCATTTCTCGCGTTCTTTGCGAGAAGTGGGAGTCTCTGCCTCCGCACTACTCACCCGCGCACATCTCTTCGCATTATGCAGTAAACTGCGCACATGCCAAGCTCTGGCCAAGGATCCATCCGTCTCTTTCGTTTCTCTGGCATTGATGTCTTTCTGCACTGGTCCTGGTTCCTGGTGGCGGCGTACGAGATTCAGACGCGAAAGGGCAACTATTCCTCCGTCACTTGGAACGTGCTGGAATACCTTGCCCTCTTTCTGATCGTGATGATTCACGAGTTCGGCCATGCCCTGGCATGCCGCCAGGTTGGGGGAAGGGCCGACCGGATTGTCTTGTGGCCCCTCGGCGGCGTCGCCTACGTCGACCCTCCACCGCGGCCGGGCGCCACTCTTTGGAGCATTGCAGCCGGACCGCTGGTCAATGTGGTGCTCCTGCCCATCTTCTACGCGCTCGTCACTCTGGGCGGCTCTTCGGGATGGGCCGACACCATGCCCGATTTCTATGCCTTGCTGGTAGCGGTCCAATTCATTAACAAGTGGCTGCTAATTTTCAACATCCTGCCAATTTATCCCCTCGATGGCGGCCAGATTCTTCGCTCCCTGCTCTGGTTTGTGCTGGGACGCGCTCGCAGTTTAATAGTGGCCACAGTCCTCGGCCTCGTCGGTGTGGCAGGTTTCATCGGCCTCGCTCTCTGGCGGCGAGACGTCTGGTTAGGCGCAATCGCTGTCTTCATGCTGATGAATTGCTGGAGCGGCCTGCAACACGCCCGTGCCCTGCTCCGCTTCGCCAAGCTGCCACGCCGGGACGGCTTTGCCTGTCCGCGCTGTAAAACGCCGCCTCCTGTCGGAGACTATTGGCAATGCGGAAAGTGCGGCCAGCCCTTCGATACATTCCAGAACCACGCCACCTGTCCTCACTGCTCGACCCAGTTCGATCAGACCAAGTGTCTGGACTGCGGAGCCCTTAGTCCCATGAACGACTGGATGCCCGGCTCCCTCGCCCATTCGAAATTCTGACCTGTGAAGCGTAGAGGAACTTCGTGTTGTTCGTCGTGAAGCCGTTGCCTTCCTTCGTGATACTTAGTGTCCTTCTTGGTGAGGCCTTTGCTCCTCCGACCACCAGGCAAGTCCGCGACGCGATCCCCGAAACCGTGTCCTATGCCCCGCGACAGCCCTCGATTGGCGCACCCCAACCCCCGGCAATGGTGTACGATATCGCCGACCGTACGGGAGATCTGGCCATGCGTACTCACCCCGGTTTCTTGCGTCCCTCAATCTGCTTCGCCTTTGCCTTCCTCTTGGCTTCGCCTTTCTGTGCCAGCCCCATGGTGTTCGCCGGAGAGCCGCAATGGGTCGAAGTGCGCTCCCCTAACTTCGTGGTTGTGACCGATGACGGAGAAAAGCGCGGCCGTGAAGTCGCCATGCGCTTCGAGCAAATGCGCGGCGTTTTCGGCTCTCTCATGGACCAGACGAAAGTGACAATTCCCGTCCCTCTGCAAATCGTGGCTTTTCGCAATACCAAGGAGATGCGCCAGGTGGCGCCGTTATGGAACGGCAAGCCCACTCAGGTTGCCGGACTTTTTCAGGGCGGCGGCGATCGCAGCTTCATCATGCTCGACATGTCGCAGGAGAATCCCTGGACCGTGGTGTTTCACGAATACGCCCACCAACTCATGAATGGAAACATCACGGTTCAATTCGACCCATGGTTCGAGGAGGGCTTCGCCGAATACTTCTCCAGCATTCAAGTCGACAGCAAGGAAGCGCGGGTCGGGAAAATTCCCGATTACGATTACATAGTCCTCCGGCATTTAGGAATCATCGGAATCGCTGACCTGATGAAGGTCCGCGAGTACTCCGAAACCTATAACGAGACCGGCAACCGCCGAACTACCTTCTACTCTGAATCCGCGATGTTGATGCATTACATCATTGACAACCAGCTGCTCCCGAAAGTCGCTGTCTATTTTGACCTCAAAGAGAATCAACATGTCCCGGTCGAAGACGCTCTTCAGCGCGCATTCGGAATGAGCGCAAAGCAGTTTGACGACGCAATCAGCAAATACATCACGGTGGGGCATTTCAAGTTTTATAAAATTCCGACTCCCGCCAATATCGCGCCCGCCAATTTCACAGCCCGCCCCTTGAATGCCTCAGATTCCGCTTCTGTGCTGGCCGACATCCACCTGCACTCGCGCGATTACCAGGACAAAGCACTCGCCGAGTTTCAGGACATTCTGAAGTCCGATCCCAACAACGCGGCCGCTTGTCGCGGCCTCGGCTATGCCTATTTACAGCGTCAGGACTTCGTCCATGCCGGGGAATACTTCAAGCGCGCCTCTCAAGCAGACTCCAAAGATCCACGGGTGCATTACTACAACGCGCTGCTGATGGCGAGGCAGGGCGGCTTCACCAAGACCTCTGACATCCCGGCGTTGACTCAGGAGCTGGAAACTTCCATTAGCCTCGACCCGACTTTCGCCGACTCCTATGCGCTCCTCGCTTTCTCGCAGTCGACCACCGGAGATCCCGCGAAAGCCCTGGTCAACATGCAGAAGGCTCTGGCCATCGATCCGCGGAACGAAAATTATCGCTTCAATCTGGCCAACATTTACTTGGCGAATCATCAACCCGATAAGGCGATTGAAGTCTTGCAGTCTCTCCAGAGTGCTGCCAATCCTCAACTCGCTTCGCGCGCGACCGGGGCAATCATGGCCCTAAAACGGGGCCAGGCGGGCCAAGTCACGCTCGCGTCCGACACGTCTCCTTCCGACGCGACCCCGTCCGACACGCCGGTCTTCATCCTCAAGCACAGAAACTCCGACGACGGAACCCCGGGATCTCCCGACGACGCGTCGCCCTCATCGCCCACTCCGGCGACCTCAAACGTCAAGTGGAGTGCGCCAACCTTCTTCCGCGGATCACTTACGAGTGTGGACTGCTCCACCGAGCCTTCCGCCGTGCTCACCGTGGCCTCAGGCTCCAAAACACTCAAACTCAAGATTGCGGATAAACATCACGTCATCGTGATCGGCGCCGATCAGTTGCATTGTGCCTGGACTATGAAGAAAGTCGCCGTGAACTACCGTCAAGGCGAGACCGGTGAGACCGACGTGATCTCCCTGGAAATCCAGTAAGGGACCCGGAAAAATCCTGCCCTGGAAGCCCTTCGTGATACTTCGTGTCCTTCCTGGTTTAGGTCGTTGCCTTCCTTCGTGGTACTTCGTGTCCTTCGTGGTTTAGGTCGTTGCCTTCCTTCGTGGTACTTCGTGTCCTTCGTGGTTAGGTCGTTGCCTTCCTTCGTGGTACGAAGTGTCCTTCGTGGTTTAGGTCGTTGCCTTCCTTCGTGGTACTTTGTGTCCTTCGTGGTTTAGGTCGTTGCCTTCCTTCGTGGTACTTCGTGTCCTTCATGGTTAAGATTCTCCCCCGAATAAATCTCTTTTATGCCCTGCATCAGCTTTTTCGATTGGCGGCTCCCCGACTCCCGCGCTATCCTTCCGTGTTCCAAGTCAACCTGTTGAAACCAGCCATTTCAACTTCCTTGTATCCGTGATGGGGTTTTGTCCAAATCTTAAGTTTCTACGCGAAGGAGACTGAACGACATCCATGCCCACTGAACTGCGCAATTTCCTGGCACTCTCATACGACGAACTCGAAGAACTCAACCTGAAGGCGAAGGAGGAGCGCAGGAACCGCGTCGCATCTCACACGGTGCAGGAGGAACGCCTCAAGTACCTGACCGACGAAAAGCGGATCAAGGCTGTGACCGTGCTCTTCAGCGATCTCGAAGGCCGGCTGCACATGCTCGACTACGACAAGAAGTTCCTACTGAAGAGCTACGACAACCTGACCTTCGACGGCTCCTCCATCCGCGGCTTCACCGCGCAGCGCGAAAGCGATCTTCGCCTCGGCATCGATTGGGGCGCCTTCTACTGGGCTCCCGCCGATGTCTTCGGCTCCGGCAAAGTTCTCGTCTTCGGCGAGGTCATCGACAAGGGCGGCACATCCTACTCCGGCGACATTCGCGGCGTGCTCAAGGGATACGCCGACGAACTCTACAAGAAGAAGGGATACACTCTCAACGCCGCCAACGAAATTGAAGGCTTCCTCTTCAAGGGCCCCGACGCCGAGCGCCACTACCACGAAGTCGGTGGCAAGTTCGAGTACGTCAACACCGGCGGCTACTACCATTCCCTACCCGGCGATCCGCTCCGTACCTTCATCGATACCACAGCGGAAGTGCAGCGCGCGATGGGATTCCAGAACGAGAAGGACCATCCGGAAGTTGCGCCTTCGCAGTTTGAAATCAACTACGGCTACGGCGAAGTGGTCGCCGCCGCCGACCAGATCCAACTCTACAAGTTGATTTGCCGCCAAGTCGCGACCCACATGGGACTCACGGCGTCCTTCCTGCCCAAGCCCGTCGTGGGCGTCAATGGCAGCGGCATGCACACCAACGTATCAATCAGCGAGAACGGCAAGAACCTCTTCTGGGACGCAAAGGGCGAAGAGAAGCTCAGCAAGATGGGATGGGCCTTCGTCGACCGCATCCTCACCCACGGCAACGACATTTGCCTGCTGCTGAATCCCAGCGTCAACGCTTATCGCCGCCTCGATCCGCACTTCGAAGCGCCCAACCAAATCAAGGCGTCTGCCGTCGATCGCGGCTCCATGATCCGCATTCCCATCGGCAACGAGAAGAGCATGCGCGTCGAAGTTCGCTCCGTCGCTCCCGATGCGAATCCTTATATGGTGATGTACTCGATCTTCAAGAGCGGCCTCGACGGCCAGACTTCGAAGATCAAGAACCTTCGCCAAGCCGAGCGCTACCTGCCAGACAACATTTACAAGGCTCTGGACGACTTCAAGAAATCTCCGTGGATCACGACCATCCTCGGCGAGGACGTCAAAGGCCGTTACGCCGATCTGAAAGAAGCTTCCGCGGACCGCTGTCCCCGCGCCTTAGGGACGTTCGTCAAAGCGCAGGAAGTCCAGTTCCACCATGAGGTCTACAACCAGTTCCTGTGGAACCTGTTCTAAACTCCACGCAGTTCC
>Ga0265338_10011515_pt1 | contig 10201 bp, 14 predicted proteins | sample 42126metaG_FD_193579 | JGI IMG/M metagenome (GOLD analysis project Ga0265338, IMG submission 193579) | Rhizosphere microbial communities from Carex aquatilis grown in University of Washington, Seatle, WA, United States - 4-21-26 metaG | ecosystem: Host-associated > Plants > Roots > Rhizosphere... | reverse complement strand
GGCCTGACAATTGGGATAGGGGGTTGGGTGAGCGCATTTCTCACCCAACCCGGCAGGAGCAGGTTTTTGCCATCTTGGGTTTGCCTGTGACCTGACAGCGGCCGGGGCGGTGAGTGCCGGCGTGGGGCGCTGCCTTTTGCGCCTGCGGGTGAGACCGTCACGGTGCTTCGCGTGAATAGCGGTTGAGGTTCTTGGCTGTTGCCCGTCTTTGCCTGGCGGCCACCCTTTGCGCTGAATGGCCGGCGGGGACCGGGTTATACCACCCGGCCCGCCGGGAGGTGGCCGGCGGGCCGGGCTCAGTTCAATGATCGTGCAAGCGGGCGGGGGCGGCTTGCTTTGCGGTCTTTTGTGGCGGGTCTCCGGGTGCCGTGTCCTGCCAGGCGGGGCCTGGGAACGGGAGACGCCCCCGTCTCCGTACGACTGCGGCGTACAGGGGCGGGGGCGTCTGCTGCGTGCGGCTTGCTGGTCCTGGCAGGGGCTCTAGGTGCGGCGCTGCTTCTGGATGTAATCGTGTACGTCGTGCTCCCAGAATCGCAGTTCCTTCCCGATGCGGTGGGCGGGCAGCCCCCAATTCCGGTAGCGGCGCTTGACGGTCTTCGCGGTGAACGCGCCGCCGAATATCCCGGCTACCTCGTCGGCGTCCATGAGGCGGTCTCCGGCGGCGATCCTGCGTCGGATCTCCCCTGCGTCTAGTTCAGGTTCTTCCTGCTGGCTGCCGGCTGGTCCGGCGGGAGTGCTCATGCGGTGTGGTCCTCGTAATCGGTGCAGGGCCGGGTCTGCGTGGCGGTTGTTCTGCGTGTGTCTAATTCCATCGGAATTAGACGGGTGAGGTCTAGTCCATTACGGGCTTTTCCTGCGCTGGTTGCGCATTGGCGTGGCCTGGCGGCGGGGAGCCCCGGGCCGGGTTGTTTCCCGGCCCGGGGCTCCCCGGGTGGTTCAGCTCCTTCCGCTGAAGTCGGGCGGTGCCATCTCGTAGTAGGCGGTGAGCGGCAGCCACAGGGCGGCGGCCAGCTCGACGGCGGGGGCGGCGGGTGTTCCGGCGGCCCAGATCGCGGCGGCTGCGGCGACGGCTGCTGCGACGGCGGCGCGGGCGGCGATGCGGGCGGGCCTGCCGTGGCGGGCGCGTGCGGGCAGGGCGGCGGCGGCGCGGGCCGCGTCCGCCGCGTGCTGCCGGGCGGTCGTCACTCGTCCTCGTCCTGGTGCTCGTCGTCGTCGCGGTCCCCGGTGTCGGCGTCGGTGTCGGCGGGCTGGGCGTCGGGGCGGATGATGGCGCTGACTTGGTAGTTCAGTCCGTCGCGCTGGAACTCTGCGGTGGCGTGGATGCTGCCGGGGCTGGCGCTGGGCCGGGTGGTGACCGTGGTCCCGTAGTGCATTGCCCACAGGGCCAGCGCGTCCCAGGTGGCCGCGTTGCCCATCCGGGTTGACCAGAGGATGAGGGTCGCGCCGGGCTGGTAGTCGTTGCAGCTCACGGCGAACGGCATGACCAGGCCGGCGGCGCGGGCCTCGGCGAGCAGGCCGGCGGCTGCAGTGGTGATGTCCTCGATGGGGATCGCCGGGGGCTGGCCGGTAATGATCGTCATGTGCGGGGGTTTCCTTTCGCGTTGCTGCGCGGGGTGTGGCGGTTCGGCGGCCCGGGTGAGGGTGCGGCGGGGGCGCTAGTCCTGCTGGCTGTTCGGTTGCCTCCTTCCACGGGGGGCGGCGGTGGCGGGCGGGAGCTGCCGGGCGGGCGGCCTTGCCCGGACCTGGGGGGCGGGCGGCCGGGCGGGGAGCTGGGGCGGCCCGGCGGGGCCGGGCTCTGGCTGCCCGGGGCCGGCGGGGGCGGGGGTGACGTGGACGAATACCGCGCTGCCGTGGCTGATGTAGGCGGCCTGGCCGGTCTCTAGCTGCCTGATCCGGTCGGGGTCCACGGTCCAGGTGTGGGCGACGCGGCTGGTTCCCTCGTCGCCGGTCCGCCCGGCCCCCAGGAGCTTGCGGCCGGATTCAAGGACGCGCACGGTCCCGGCCAGCGACACCAGGGGTTCCGGGCTGGGGGTGCGCAGCAGCCAGATTCCGCCGTCTGCGGTGCTGGTGATCCGGCGGCGCTCGTCGTCGTCGGCTCCCAGCCCTTCCCATGACTGGGCGGACACCTGCACGCCTAGCCCCAGGCTGCGCCCGCGCTCGTACAGGTTGGACAGCGGGACTCGGCGGGACACGGCGCTGTAGTCGTCGGCTGCGAGCAGGATGCGGCGGCGGCCGGCGGTGGCGGTGCGGGCGACCAGCTCTATCAGCGCCATCGCCTGCGCCTCGGCCACGGACGGCTCGGCGGTGCCCTCAAGGATGCAGTACCAGGCTTCGGCCTGCTCCAGCCGCGCGCCGCCGTTCAGCGACGGCCCCAGCCTGCCCAGCAGCACCGAGTAGCGCATGACGATATCGCCCAGGTGCTGCCTCGCGGCGCTGACCAGCTCGTACGCGGCGGGTACCTCGGCGTAGGCGCGCTGGAGCCAGCCGGCCGACAGCCGCTCAAGGAACTCCCCCGATGAGCGGGGCGGCCCGCCGGGGGCCATGACCGCCAGCCTGATCACGGCCTGGCTCATGTCGGCGTAGTACCGGGCTGCGCCGTCGCCGTGCTCGATGAGCTGGTGCAGCAGGGTGGACAGGGCGTCGGGGGCCAGGTCCCACATGCTGAGCGGGGTATCCGGCCACAGCCCGAACCGGGTGATCCCGGCGGCGGCCAGCGCGGAGCGGGCCTGCGCGGAGCGCAGGCGGCTGTCGAACCCGCCCTTGGCGTCGATGATGATCAGCAGCGGCCAGGGCTCGCCCTGGTCGCGGGCGGCGCGCAGCGCGGCGGCGGCCCACCCTGCCCACAGGCGGATCATGAGCGTTGTCTTGCCGCTGCCGGTCGCGCCGACGATGACCATGTGCCGGGCGAACTCGGGCAGGGGGACGGCCAGGACGCGGGACCAGCGGGCGCGGACGGTGCGGATGACGGTCCCGGCCGGGATGCCCCGGCGGGTGAGCAGCGGGACGCGGCCGGGCTGGCGGGCGTCGCGGGCGGCAGTGCGGGCCTGCCGCTTCCACTGCCGCTCGTCCCACAGCACGGGGGTAAGGGCGGTGCTGCCGGCCAGCCCGTTGGTGAGCTGGTGGCGTCGCCACGCCCAGAAGCCGGCGGCGGCGGCCAGGCCGGCGGGGACCGCCAGCGGGGCAACGGACAGCAGCGCCCCGGGCACGTCCCGCCCGTGAACCAGGTCGAGTGACGCCCGCTTCCAGTCAAGGTAGGGGGTCATCAGCCACGCGTGCAGGCGGCCGGGTGACCACGGCCGGGCCTGCACCGTGGCGGCCAGGATGAACGTCCCGGTCATGGACAGGGACCACAGGGCGGCCCGAAGGATGCGGGCGTGGTGCATCCCGGTCGCGCGGGCGGCGGCCAGCGTCACCGCCATCACGGCGGCCACCGGCCACAGCACGGCCAGCAAGGCGGCCCCGGCGATCATGGTCACGGCCAGCGCGGCGGCGTCCTCGCGGCGCTGGTCCCGCTCCGGGTCGCGGCCGGGGTCGCGGCCGGGCGGCTGCATCCACATCAGGCGGCCTTCGGCATGGCGGCGGCCGGGGGCAGCTCGCGGACGATCAGGCGGGCGGCCTGGTCCTTGCCCAGGCTGGCGGCGGCCCGCTGCACGACGGGCGCGGCGGCGGGCGCGCACGCGTACATCACCTGGCTGTACTGCTGGGAAAGGAGCCCGGTCATGATCCGCTGCACGCGGGCCAGGGCCTTGGGGGTCAGCTCGACCTCAACCGCCCATGTCTCCCCGGCGCGTGGGCTGCCCGGGACGGACGGCCACAGGATCTCGGCGTCGGCGACGTGGCCGGGCTGCCCGACCCCGGGGCGCTCGGCCCGTAGCTCGCGCTCGCACCGCCACTGCGCGCCGTGCATCTTCCACGCGCGGTCGCCTTCCATCCACAGGCGGACGGCGGCGGCGGCCCGGATGTGGGCGAGGCGGCCCAGCGGCGGGCGGTCGGCTTCCCACGGGTAGCCCGTGTGGCGCATCCCGGCCGGGGTGAGCCAGCACCACGGCAGCCCTTCGGACAGGCTGCCGGTGCTCACCAGCCCGGCCGCACGCCACCGGGCCGCGACGGCGCGGAACCGGGCCTCGTTCACGCGGAGGCGCGCGGCGAGCAGGTCGTAGGGGACGGCGTACATGGAGGCGGTGAACAGCAGGCCGTCAACGTCGCGGGGCTGCAGGCGGATCTGGCCGGCGTCGGAGCGCCGCGCGGCTGGTGACTCTGCGGAGTCGATCGTGTTCTTTGAGTGAGCAGACATAAGCGGAATGTAACCCGCCCATCCCCGTTCAGTTCAAATTTCTAAAAACCGCCGCTCATGACCGTTCGCGACCTTTCGCGACCGGTCGAACCCGGCGCTTTGTGCAATCGCGGTGCAATTTGCACGTGCATTCCACTGAAGTCCCCAGCTCAGCGCGTTTGACTTCTGTGCTAAATAGCCTGGCCGGGCGGAAGTGTCCAGCATGACCCAAATCACACCTAAAAGGGCCGATTGCCCGGCATTGTTTCGGGGCGGGCGGCGGGCTGCGGCGGTACTGCGGGCGCATGGGAAAGGGCGCCGCGGAGCCCGGCTCTGGCACCGCGGCGCCCTGCTCCGGGCGGCATGGGTTCCCGTTTCCCCCGGCGTGCCAGTCCTCGGCGCGGGGGCGGTGACAGAATTCTGGCTTCTGGGATAGGTTGCCGGGCCGATGCTGGTCAATGGCCGGTAAGCGGGCAATGGTGTCTGCCGGGGTGGTGTTCGGGACTTGCGCGGCCCGGCCTGGTGGCTCATGATTCTGATTACCGGGGCAAACGGTGCTTTTACTCTTCGTAGTGGAGATCCGAATGCCTCATGATCTTCTCGCCGCGCCTTTTCTCGGCCGGCATCTTCTCCTGCGGCCCGGCAGTGCGTCCGGGGTCCAGCTCCCGCCGGGTCATTTCGACCAGCTAGCACAGGCGGCCGCTGCGGGCGGCGGTTACCCGTCATGGCTGCCTGGCGTGGCCCGCGACACGTGGCAGGTGCAGCTTCCTGACGCCGGCCCGGCGGCCAGGCACGTTCTCGTGCGTGAGGCGTCGCCGCTGGGGTACGGGCGGGCGAGCTGGGAGATCAACCTGGGCTGTAATTACGCCTGCTCTCACTGTTACCTGGGGTTGAAGGAGTTCGCCGGGCTTCCGTGGCCCGACAAGGAGCGGCTGCTGCTGATCACGCGGGACGCCGGGGTGGTCTGGCTCCAGATCACCGGCGGTGAACCGACCATCGACAAGGACTTCACCGACGCCTACCGGCTGGCGGCTGAGCTGGGCATGATGATCACGGTCTCCACGAACGGCTCCCGCCTGTGGCACCCTGACCTGCTCGCGCTGTTCACCGAGCTTCCGCCGTACCGGCTGGTGATCAGCCTGTACGGGGCGACGGAGCAGGCGTACGACGGGCTGACGCAGCGGCGCGGCTCCTACAAGGCGTTCCGCCGTGGGATCGCCGCCGCGCTTGAGGCGCGGTTGCCGGTCCGGGTCAACATCGTGGTCACCGACGTGTCGGCGGATGAGACAGCGGCGATGGCGGCGATGGTCGAAGAGTGGGGCGTTGAGGGCAACGTCTACACGAACATGCAGCCGACCATCTACGGGACCGGGGAGACGCTGCTGGCGCAGTCGGCGGAGCACCTGCGCACGCGCCCGGCGTTCACCGGCTGCAACGCGGGCCATACGTTCTTCCACGCCGACCCGCACGGGCTGGCGTCGATCTGCAAGATCGGCCGCGATGACCAGATCGACCTGATGGCGGAGGGCCTTGAGGGCCTGTACCGCCTCGGCGGCATCGCGGACCAGCTCATGCTTCGCACCGGGGGCTGCTCCGGGTGCCAGCTCGCCGGCTCGTGCAGGGTGTGCCGGCCGCTGGCCAAGCGGTACCAGGAGGCGAAGGCGCCGCTGGGCTTCTACTGCCAGCACGGCGACAGCAGGGAACCAGAACCAGCAGGAAACGGGAGGTCAGCATGACCGCAACAGCCATCACCCTCTACCGGACGCGCCCGGAGGAAGCAGCGGTGCCGGAGGTCACCGCCCCGGCCGTGGTCTCACTGGACGGCATCATGGAGTCGTCGTCCTGCTCGTGCGCTGCGAGCGACGACAACCCCAACTGACCAGCAGCAACGGCGGCCCCTGACCGCCTTGCACGGCCAGGCCAGGCGGGCCCCGGCGCGTTTCGCGAAGGGGCCCGCTTCCCGTGTGACGCACGGGTATCGTGCCGCGCATGGCTATCCGGTGGGACTGGCTGCAACCGCTGATCACCGTTCCGTACCTGCCTTCGCTCGGCCCTGTGCACCCGGACGCCGTGACCCCCGGCCTGCTGGCCGACGTGACCGGGGTCGCGGGCACCGGCCGGTTCCTGCCGTACGACAAGGACCGCCGCTGGGGCGCGCCCAAGGACGAGAGCGTGATTACCGGGGCGGTCGTGCAGGAGCCGGGCCTGGTCCTGGTGCCGACGCTGAGCACGCGGCGCGTCCCGTGCGTCAAGGTCTGCGTCTACAGCCGTGACCCGCGCGGCGCGCTGAGCCGCGCGGCCGAGCTGGGGCGGGAGCTGTGCGCCGGGCACGACGCGGGTAAGGGACGGCTGGCCTGGTTCCTGCCCCCGGGCGCTGACCCTGACCCGGTGGCGGCGTGCGTCCGGGTCCAGATGCAAGCCTTCGGCCCCGGCCATCTCGCCGCTGCCCCTGCTGCGGGCGTGGTCCCGCTCGATGAGTTGACAGGTTCGGCCCGCGCGTCGTTCAGCGTGTTCGCTGAGAAGCTGGCTGCTGAGGGGTTCGCGTTCCTCGACTCCCGTATCCGTGAGCACGGGGGTACCGGCCCGGTGCTGACCTGCCAGCGGGACGGGAGGGTTGCCGGGGCTATCGGCCCGATGGAGGTAATGCCGGACAGCCTGGGGGCAGCGCAGTTGCTGCCCCAGTATTTCGGGGTGCTGCCTGAGTACCGGGGGCTCGGGCTGGGCCGCTCGCTGTGGCACGCGGCGATGCACTGGGGGCAGCAGCAGGGGGCGGCGTACCAGCTCCTGCAAACCGAGGTAGGAGGCGCGTCGGACCGCCTGTGCCGTTCTGAGGGGCTGGCCGACCTGGGCATCGTCTGCACGACCACACTCTGACAAGCAGGAGCGGGGCACCGCGCGCCGCACGCGCGGTGCCCCGCCGTAAGGCCCGCGCAGCCACACCGGGGCAGGGAGTGACTGCGCGGGGGAATCCACCCGGCCGGAAGCCCTGGTTCAACGGGGCACTGCGGGCGCGGGCCTGCGCGGTCCGGGTCCGAGGCTCGGGCCGCGCAGGTGCTTATCAAGCGGTTGGCCGGGTGTCAGCCGGGTTTCACGGCTAGGCCGCCGTAGAACGTCAGCGGTGCGGCAGGGCCGTCTGCCGGGACGGGCCATTGGTTGATGTCGGTGAGTCCCGGGGGCCTGAGCTTCAGGCCGTCGAAGAACCGCAGGATGTCGTCGCGGGTGCGGGGTACGGCGGGGGCGGTGGCCTGCTGGTAGACCTTCTCTGCGGCCAGTGCCTGTTCTTCGGCGGTGGCGTCGCCGGTGATGTGGGAGACAGCTAGGGCGCTGCCGGGGGCTAGTTCCCCGGTTAGTGCCTTCACGATGTCGTGCGGCTGGTCGTCGTCGGTGAGGAAGTGGAGGATCGCGAACATCAGGACGGCGACGGGCCGGGTGAAGTCGAGCAGTTCGGCGGCCCCTGCCAGTACGGCTGCGGTGTCACGGATGTCGGCTTGCACGACGGTGACCCCGGGTGTTCCCTTGGCGGTCAGTGCCCGCGCGTGGGCGGCTACGACGGGGTCGTAGTCGACGTAGGCGGTGACTGCCCGGGGGTTGTGGTGCTGGGCAATCTGGTGGACGTTGTCGCGGGTGGGCAGTCCCGAGCCGATGTCGAGGAACTGGCTGATGCCCTGGGAGGCGGCCAGGTAGGTGACTACGCGGCCGAGGAAGGCGCGGTTCTGCTGGCAGGCTTGCCGGCTGTGAGGGATCTGTTCTAGTACCTGCTGGGCGGCGGCGCGGTCAATGGCGTAGTTGTCTTTTCCTCCGAGCATGTAGTCGTAGATCCGGGCCACGTTGGGGATGCTGGGGTCGGGCCCGGTGGGCGGCCCCGCGTTCTGCGTCATCTGCTTGTTCCGTTTCGGGTGGGTGCGGCCTTGTAGTGGTGCGCCCCGCGCTTGTAGGCGAGTTTCGCGCCGATGAGCAGGTTCCGGGCGCTGAGGGCGACTGTGTAGGACACGCCGTGCCGTGCGGCTGTTCTCGTGGTCGCCTCGATGCGGGCGTGGTCGGGGAGCGCTGCCAGCTCGCGGGCGAGCGCGGCGGCTAGCTGCCGTGTCCGTGACCAGTGGGCGGCCCACTGGCTGATGATCGCCTCATCGGTCGGGTTGCTTTCCCGGGTCATGCGGGGTGCTCCCGGGTGCCGGCTGTCGCGGGGGCGCTGGCTGCGGGCGGCGTTAATGCGTCCTTGTCCGCGCCGCTGCCCGGGGACCGGGCGGGAACGGTTATGACGCGCTCGCGGGCATCGCAGTAGACGCACTCCAGCCGCTGGGTCCGCAGGGTGTTGTCCTGACTGAGCGGGTCGGGCTCGTCTGTGACGGTCATCCAGTCGTGCCTTTGGCTTCCGCAGTCCTGCAATTCCTCAAGGAGGGTCCGGAACAGTTCTTCCTCAGAGTCCGCCTCAACCCGGCCGCCGGTCCACGATGCCTCGAACAGGCCCGACTCGGACAGCGCCGGATCGGTGAACGTGAGGGCGATGTGCCGGTACCGCGCTTCTAGCATCGTCCGCATTCCGGCGGGTGTGCTCGGGTCCGGGTGCATCACGTCGCTGTGCCAGTCCCGCATCATGTCCGCACCGCGCTGGCTACGTAGTAGCGCCCTTCCTCCAGCGCCATGAAGCCGTGGGCCGCCAGCAGCCTCTTAGCGCGCTTGATGGTGCTCTCGGATGTGTCGTACTCGTCGGCAAGTTCGGCCGATGTGGAGAGTTCTTCCCATGCGTGCATCTGCCCGGCGGTGATCTTCGCGGCCATCTCTGCTGCGACCTGCTCGGGGCGCTTGCGTGATGCCCGCCACTGCCTCATCAGGCTGCCGGTGTCCCTCGTCTCGGTGGTCACGCCAGTGCTGGTCATGGCTAGGCCACTCCCGCCTTCCACGCGGCGCGTGCCCGGCGCTCGAACTCGGCCGTCATGCGCTCGTGCTCGACAGCTAGCCCGGGGTCGGCGGGTGCTTTCTCGAACCGGCCCCGGACTTGCGCCCGCTCGGCCAGGAACGCGGGATCGTCCAAGCTCTCTAGGTCGGCGGCGCGGTCAGTGACTAGTGGTTCCATGATTCTCCCGGGTGACGGGCTGGCGGCGGCTTTGGTCGCCCCGCCGCTAACTGGGGTGAGGACCAGTCGGCCCGTTAGCCAGCGGCGAGACGTAAGAAACACCTTGGAGCGAAATGCACGGCGCGGAAACGGCCATGACGGTGCCGCCTGGTGGCCATGCGGTCATGAAGGTGTCATGAGGGCGTCGTCTGGGCTAATCCGCGCCGTGAATATGCAAGATCGGCCGTACCCTGGGGATAAAGGTCTTAGAGGGCAGGGAGGCGGCGGCATGGCTGACGATGCAACGCTGTTGCGGAGTTTGGTTCGCCTGCGCCACCTGACGCAGTACGCGGCCTTCCGGGCGCAGTTTGAACGCACGGCGAAGGCGATTGCCGAGCGTGAAGACGATGGTCGGCTTGCCAAGGTCACCGTTTCTGAGCGTCAGCTCAGAAGGTGGATCGCCGGCGACGTGACGACAGCGCCGTTCCCGGACACGTGCCGGGTGCTGGAGGCCATGTTCGGCCATTCAATTGAGGCGCTGCTGAGCGCCCCGGAAGCGCCGTCGCCCGATAAGCCGATGACCGCTGCCGGTGGCTCCGGCGCAGACATGGGAAGGACGCTTCACATGGCAGCCCAAAGGGCACGTCAGTTCTCGGCCACTGCCGATGAGACCAACATCGGCCGGGACGCGCTGAGTTCGCTGCGAGATGAGGCGGCGCGGCTTGCGGAAGCGTACCCCCGGGAGCCGCTAGTACGGCAGTCTCCAATCGCTAGCTGGCCAGGGCATACTCGCGCTGCAGGCGTGCATGTTTGTGGAACCAGCGGGATCGTGCCTGGTGACGGCGCCGCCATTCGAGCCAGCGGGCGGCGTGGCC
>Ga0265338_10011513_pt1 | contig 10203 bp, 9 predicted proteins | sample 42126metaG_FD_193579 | JGI IMG/M metagenome (GOLD analysis project Ga0265338, IMG submission 193579) | Rhizosphere microbial communities from Carex aquatilis grown in University of Washington, Seatle, WA, United States - 4-21-26 metaG | ecosystem: Host-associated > Plants > Roots > Rhizosphere >... | reverse complement strand
GCGGCCCGGTCACCGCAGCCATCCCGCCGCTCATGTTCGGCCCTGATTGTGCCGACGTGCCGGTCGACACGCCAGCGCGGCTGGATGTCCCCGGCAGTCTGGTCACACGGCGCATCGCCTGCGACGGGTTGGTATTCGACGTGCGGCTCGACGTTCTCGGGTCGCATAGCACAGCCGCGCCAGTGCTCGCAGCGGCGCGCCGGCTCTCCGCTGTCCCAAACCCCGACAACGACGAAGAAGTCACCACGGAAACCGAGTGGCTGCCAATGCCGGCGGGCGCGCAGCGGTTATGGTTGCTGACCCGCACCACCCGGCCGGGGCCGATGATCGCAACGGCCATATGGGTTGACGGCCAGCCGGCGACTGGCGGATTGGCAACGCGCGAGCGTCTCGCCTGGACAAGCCTGACGGGCGCGCGGATCGCACCTGTCGTGATCGCGGTCACCCCCGAACTGGACCACGTCAGATTGACGCCGGCCGCCAGGGATGCGATCCGGCGGCGGCTGATCGCGCTGCTGGCGCAGGCCGACCTGGGCAGCCAGATTGAGGGTATTGCCGGCCCGCGATGAGCAAGCTCTGGGAAACTGTCTCCCGGTGACGCGGGGGGACAGTCTCATTTGGCCATTGCCGCCGCCGGTCGCGCATCGTTAGGCAGGGCTGCTGCCAGCCGTAACGCTGGATTTCTCACAAAGCTGAAGGAGGGCAGCGAAGCGTCACAAAGATTGCGGGACGATCCGCGGGTCTTGCGATCAGTCACGTCAGCAGGGATTCCTCTTTGTCAGTCTTCGCTCCCGCTTCCTTCAGCTTTGTGAGAACATCTGAGCTTCGCCCGGCACTGGCCCCTGACGCAGGGCTTGCGGTGTCACGTCCAGTCCGGTAAAGGTGATCCATGGCACCGACACGTTCCACCATTCGATTTTGGTACCGCTGGTACAACCCGGCGGCCTAGGATCGTGCACATCTAGCAAGACCCCGAAGCCGCCCTGCCAAGGCGGCTTTCGTGTTTTTCGGACTCGACCAGTACGCCAAGGCAGAGCGGCCTCCCAACCCGAAGGAGGCTCGACATGCAAGCGACCAGTTCCGATTTCGACGTCATCACCGGCCCGTCCACAGCGCGCGACGAGCGCGACGCGCAGCGCCCGCTCGACCAATCGCAACCGCAGCCGGCCGAGACCAAGCCGGCGACGCCCCGAACGCGGTGATCGGCCATGTCCTGCTCATCAGAGCCCTGGTCGCCGCAAGCCTGGCGTGACAAGCCGATCCGCCAGGCACCGGAGTATCCCGACCCCGCCGCGCTGTCCGCGACGGAAGCGGAGTTACGCTCGCTCCCGCCGCTGATCTTCGCCGGTGAAGCGCGCGCGTTGCGGGCAGAGTTGGCCCGCGCCGCCGCCGGCGAGGCGTTTCTGCTGCTTGGTGGCGACTGTGCCGAATCGTTTGGCGAATTCCACGCCAATGCAGTGCGCGACACGCTGAAAGTGCTGCTGCAAATGGCGGTGGTGCTGAGTTATGCCGCCGGCGCGCCGGTGGTGAAGGTCGGGCGGATCGCGGGCCAGTTCGCCAAACCCCGCTCGTCGATGACCGAGACAGTCGGCGCTACGACGCTGCCTTCGTATTTCGGCGATGTCATCAACGGTGCTGCGTTCACCCCGGAGATGCGCACGCCGGATCCGGCGCGCATGTTGCGTGGCTATAGCCAGGCAGCGATCACGCTGAATCTGCTGCGCGCGTTTACCCAGGGCGGGTTTGCGGATTTGCATCGCGTGCAGCAATGGAACCAGGCCTTCGTCGCCACCTCGCCGCAGGGCGCGCGCTATGCCGAGCTGGCGCGGCGGATCGAGGAATCGCTGGGCTTCATGACCGCTTGCGGCATCGATCCCGCGCGCACGCCACAACTGCGGACCACGGCGATCTATACTGCGCATGACGCACTGTTGCTGCCTTACGAAGAAGCGCTGACGCGGCAGGACAGCCTGACCGGGGACTGGTACGGCTGTTCGGCGCATTTGCTGTGGCTGGGCGACCGCACGCGGCAGCCGGATCATGCTCATGCGGCGTTCGCGCGCGGCGTGGCCAATCCGCTGGGGTTGAAGTGCGGACCAACGCTGACGCCGGACGAGTTGCTGCGATTGCTCGAAGTGCTGAACCCGGACAATGCGCCAGGACGAATGACGCTGATCACCCGCATGGGCGCGGCTGTGTTGGCGGAGAATCTGCCGAAACTCGTGCGCGCGGTGCAGCGCGAGGGCCGCTCCGTGGTGTGGTGCTGTGATCCGATGCACGGCAATACGGTGACTTTGGCAGATGGCCGGAAGACTCGGATGTTCGAGCGCATCCTCGATGAGGTGCGCGTGTTCTTTGCCGTGCATCAGGGGGAAGGCACCTGGCCCGGCGGCGTGCACATGGAAATGACCGGCAAGGACGTCACCGAATGCCTCGGGGGCGGGCAGGCGATCGAAGCGCAGGATCTGTCCCGACGTTATCAGACGCAGTGCGATCCACGACTGAATGGGACCCAGGCACTGGAGTTGGCGTTCCTTGTGGCGGAGTTGTTGCGCGAGGCGCGTCAGCCGCGCCGACTGCCCATGGCAGCGGAATAGCGAATCCCTCTCCCGCTTTGCGGGAGAGGTCAGGTGAGGGCGCTGCGTAAGGCACGCTGCACCCTCACCCTGCCCTCTCCCGCTTTGCGGGAGAGGGAGTCTATAATCCGGCCAGCCCCTGGGGAGCGTGCGCGCCATGAAGCTGATGTGGTTCCACCTGATGCCGTACACCGAACTGCCGGAGGACTTCAAACAGAAGCATCCGTCGGTATGGGTGGACATCCATTCGTCGCTGTTCGATCCGCGGCGCGCGCATCACATGTACAACGACTTCATGGACGAGCTCGAATACGCGGCCGATTGCGGCTACGACGCGATCTGCGTCAACGAGCACCACTCCAACGGCTACGGCTTGATGCCGTCGCCGAATTTGATTGCAACGTCGCTGGCACGCCGCACCACCGACGCGACGATCTGCGTGATGGGCAATTCGCTGGCGCTGTACAATCCGCCGACCCGTGTGGCGGAAGAATTCGCCATGATCGACGTGATTTCCGGCGGCCGGCTGATCGCCGGCTTTCCGGTCGGCACGCCGATGGACGACTGCTTCGCCTATGGCCAAAATCCAAGTCAGTTGCGCGATCGCTATTACGAAGCACACGACCTGGTCATGAAGGCCTGGCAAGAGCAGGATACGTTTGCTTTCAACGGACGGTACAACCAGCAGCGCTATGTGAACATCTGGCCGCGTCCTGTGCAGAAGCCGCATCCGCCGATATGGATTCCCGGCGGCGGCTCGATCGAGACGTGGCAGTGGTGCGCGCAGATGGACTACGTCTACTGCTACCTTTCATATTTTGGCCACAAGGTCGGCAAGGCGACGATGGATGGATTCTGGGTCGAGATGGACCGGCTCGGCAAGGATCGTAACCCATACCGTGCCGGCTTCGCGCAAACCGTGGCGGTGGCGGAAAGCCGCGACCAGGCGATGGAGATCTACACGCCGGCGGCAGAGTACTTCTTCGACCGCTGCCTGCATTTCGACCCACGCTTCGCCGCGCCGCCTGGCTATACGACAGAGGCTACCTTGCGCCACGGCATGACCAGCCAGGTGAGTGCCGCTGCCGCGCGAGGTGTGGCTCGGCCGACCGCGATGAAGGACCTGGTCGATGCAGGCTATCTCGTCATCGGCACGCCGTCGCAGGTGACGGATCAGTTCATCGAACTGGCCGAGAACCTGCATGTCGGCAACCTGATGTTGCTGATGCAGTTCGGTAACATGAGCAAAGATCTGACGCGCTATAATACGAAGCTGTTCGCGGAGCAGGTGATGCCGACGTTGAAGCAGCATTTTTCGGGATGGGAGCACCGGTGGTGGCCGCAGCCGATGCAACGGGCCGACCGAGCCGCGGTGCCGGCTTATGAACCTGGGTTGCGCGCGGCAGAATAACGTAATTCTACTCCCCCTCCCCTTGAGGGAGGGGGTTGGGGGGAGAGGTCGGTGGGTGCGACGCTCCGATCGACCCCTCCCCCCGCCCCCCTCCCTCAAGGGGAGGGGGAGCCATTATCATAGAAAGGACCAGCCATGCGCCTGATGTGGTTCCATCTGATGCCGTATACCGAACTTCCGGCGGGGTTCCGCGACAAGCATCCGTCGGTCTGGGTGGACATCCATTCGTCGATGTTCGATCCGCGCCGCGCGCATCACATGTACAACGACTTCATGGACGAGCTCGAATACGCCGCGCAGTGCGGCTTCGACGCGGTGTGCGTGAACGAGCACCACTCCAACGGCTATGGCCTGATGCCGTCACCCAACCTGATTGCGTCGTCACTGGCGCGGCGCACCACCGACACGGCGCTGTGCGTCATGGGCAACTCGCTGGCGCTGTACAATCCGCCAACGCGCGTCGCCGAAGAATTCGCCATGATCGACGTGATCTCCGGTGGGCGGCTGATCGCGGGCTTTCCGGTTGGCTCGCCGATGGATACCTGCTTCGCCTACGGCCAGAATCCGTCCCTGCTCCGCGACCGCTATCACGAGGCGCATGACCTGATCCTGCGCGCCTGGACCGATCCCGACACCTTCGCCTTCAACGGCCGATTCAATCAGCAGCGCTATGTCAACATCTGGCCGCGGCCGATCCAGCGTCCGCATCCGCCGATCTGGGTGCCTGGCGGCGGCTCGGTGGAAACCTGGCAGTGGTGCGCGGAACTCGACTACGTCTACTGCTATCTGTCGTACTACGGCTACAAGATCGGTCAGGCCACGATGGACGGCTTCTGGGGCGAGATGGCGAAGCTCGGCAAGGATCGCAATCCGTATCGCGCCGGCTTCCTGCAATTCGTTGGTGTCGGCGAATCGCGCCAGCACGCTTTGGAGCTATACGCCGAAGCGGCCGAGTACTTCTATGGGAATTGCCTGCACATCGACCCTCGCTTCGCCGCACCGCCCGGCTACGCAACCGAGGCGACCCAGCGCAAGGGGTTGCAAAGCCAGGTCGCCAAGGCCGCATCCTACGCCAGCAAGTTCAACACGCTGGCGCGTGAGATGGATGCGATCGTGGAGAATGGCTACGTGATCGTCGGTTCGCCCGACGAGGTGGTCGAGCAATTGCACGAAGTCGCGACCAACCTCAATGTCGGGAACCTGATGCTGCTGCTGCAGTTCGGCAATATGGGCAAGGAGCTGACGCGCTATAACACGCGCATGTTCGCCGAGCATGTCACGCCGAAGCTGAAGCCGTTATTCGCCGAATGGGAGCATCGCTGGTGGCCGCAACCCATGGACACAGCGCAACGTGCCGCGGTGCCGGCCTATACGCCGCGGATGCAAGCCGCCGAGTAGCCGCATGGCTGCCGCCGCGCTGACCACCACCTGCTGCGTAGTCGGCGGCGGTCCGGCCGGGATGATGCTCGGCTTGCTGCTGGCGCGCGCCGGAATCGACGTGACGGTGCTGGAGAAGCACGCCGATTTTCTGCGCGACTTCCGCGGCGATACGGTGCATCCGTCCACCTTGCAGCTTATGCACGAGATGGGGCTGCTGGACGAGTTTCTGTCGCGACCGCACCAGGAAGTACGAACACTGGCAGTGGAAATCGGTGGCGATACGGTGCAGGTCGGCGATTTTACCCACCTGCCGACGCAGTGCAAATTTATCGCCCTGATGCCGCAATGGGATTTTCTCAATTTCCTGGCAGAGCATGCCAAAGTCTATCCCGGTTTTCACTTGCTGATGCGCACCGAGGGCACCGGACTGCTGCGAGACGGCGACCGCGTGACCGGCGTTAGCGCGCATTCGCCGGACGGTCCATTGGAGATCCGCGCCGGCCTGGTGGTTGCGACCGACGGACGGCATTCCACCCTGCGCGACGCAACGAACCTGAAGGTGATCGATCGCGGCGCGCCGATGGATGTGCTTTGGCTGCGGCTGTCTCGACGTGATGGTGATCCGGCGCAGACGCTTGGCCGGGTGGGTGCCGGCCGCATTCTTGTGACATTGGATCGTGGCGATTATTGGCAATGCGCCTTCGTCATCGCGAAGGATGGGTATGATGCGGTGCGCAGTGCGGGCCTGGAGGCTTTCCGTGCCGAATTGGTGCACCTGGCGCCGCATTTCAGCGGCCGGGTGCAGGAGATCGCAAGCTGGGACGACGTGAAGCTGCTGACAGTCGCCTTGAACCGGCTGGAGCGTTGGTATCAGCCTGGCCTGCTGCTGATTGGCGACGCGGCACATGCGATGTCGCCGATCGGCGGCGTGGGGATCAACCTGGCGATTCAGGATGCGGTGGCGGCGGCGAACATCCTGGTGCCGCCGTTGCGCCGGGGCACGGTGACCATGGAGAACTTGCACGCCGTGCAACGACGCCGCGAGCTGCCTACGAAGCTGACCCAAGGCGTGCAACAGTTCATCCAGAACCGCGTGATCAGCAACGTTCTGAAAGCCACGCAAGCGCCGCGGCCGCCCTGGCCGGTGCGCATGTTGGGGCGATTTCCGTTCCTGCAACGATTTCCCGCGCGTGCGGTTGGGCTGGGCTTCCGGCCGGAGCACATCCGCCCAATTTGACATAACCCCTTGCGGCTACAAGAGTCTGCTCTTGCATTGGTAAAAGGGGAAAGTCCATGACAGTTCTGCGTGCATCCAACCGCTCGACCAAGCGGCAGCCAGACGCCAACTTCACCGGTGTTGTGTTCTCCGACGAGATCGTCACCGGTAAGAGCCCATCGCGTATGCGAGCCTCGGTGGTGTCGTTCACACCTGGAGGGCGTACCGCCTGGCACAGCCACCCGGTTGGTCAGACATTGTATTGTCTGTCGGGTGCCGGGCGTGTGCAGTTCGAAGGTCAGCAGGTGCAGGAGTTGCGTCCCGGCGACACGGTGATCATTCCGCCAGCCACCCGCCATTGGCATGGTGCTGCGCCGGACAAGCTGTTTGCCCACCTCGCGATGTCCGAGACGAGCGACAAGGGTGAAGGCACCGCGTGGTTCGAGTACGTATCGGACGCCGATTACAACGCAGCACCCGCACCGATCACCTGAACCCGACCAGTCGCAACGGCGCTCTGTCTCGTCATTGCGAGCGAAGCGAAGCAATCCCCCTCGACCCGTCGCACTGATGCTGATGTGAGATTGCGTCGCTTCGCTAGCAAGAAACAAAGGTCTCCCCCTCCCCTTGAGGGCTTGGGCCGCGAAGCGGACCAAGGTTGGGGGGAGGGGTCGTGCGGCACGCTACCCCTCCCCCCCCCAACCCCCTCCCTCAAGGGGAGGGGGAGTTCCTTAATCTCCGGCGATTCCGCTGTTTCATTCAGGGCGGGTCGGCTGCCGACCGGTGGTTAACTCTCAATGACTGCGTTCCGCCGTTAGCGCGCGCCTGAGATCGCCAGCCATCGGCTGCGCCGACGCGCCGGCGGCCGGGCCGCGCAGGCCCCCAGATAAAGCGCGCATCCGGCGAACCCCAGCATGGCAAGGTCAGCCACACCGGCGAACCCGGCGAGCGCCACCAGACGCGCCGCCAGCAGCGCCAACACGATGCCACGATGCGGTAGCATCGCAACGCGCAGCGGATTGGCACCGTTGCGAATGCGCCCCCGGCGAAATACCACCCGCAGGCTGGTCAGCGCTACCAATCCGAGCACTAGCAACAGCATGCGAAGAAAGCTGGCTGCGGCATCCCATTGCGTCACCGCCTGCGTCAGCGCTCCGGCCTGTGACAGGATCCAGGCGATCGATGCTGCGTCCAGGCAAATTCCCACCACGCGCAGCGGATCGAGGCCAATCCGGTCGGTTATCAAATCGGCGAGCGGCTGGAACACATGCTCGATCAATGCATTGTCAAAACGGGCGAAACTGGCTTGCATGGGCTGGCACCGTTAGCGGGAGATGGTCCGAAAATACCGTTCCGGCTGCAAAGTCAAGCACAAATCGGAATGGTTTCGCGGACGCCTTCGGGCTGCGGACGGCAGCGTATCGTTTGTCGGCGCCGGCACGTGCGCAGCGCGTGCCCGACGTGGGAGGTGTTCCGGTGTCGTCACGAACCGCTGGCGTGCCGGGTGCTTCTCCTGCGGGCTTGCCTCCGGCATGGTGGCGGCACAGCCGGGGAAGGAACCGTCGATGAGAGTCCTGGAAGGTATCCGCGTCGTCGATGTGAGTCGCGTGCTCGCCGGCCCGTATTGCGCGCAGCTTCTCGCCGATTTCGGGGCCAGCGTGATCAAGGTGGAAAGTCCCGAGGGTGACGAGAACCGCCGCTGGCTGCCGATCTTGCCAACCGGGCACAGCGGTAATTTCGCCTCGGTCAATCGCGGCAAGCGCAGCATGGTGCTGAACCTCAAATCGCAAGCTGCGCGCGGCGTGTTGCGCCGGCTTGCGGCGGATGCCGACGTGCTGTTGCACAGCTTCCTGCCGGATACCGCTGCCCGTCTTGGCATCGGTTATGACGATCTGCACGCAATCAATCCGCGCCTGGTGTTCTGCAGCATCTCCGGCTACGGCGCGGATGGCCCGCTGGCGGAGAAGCGCGGCTACGACCTGATGGTGCAGGCCTTCGCCGGCGTGATGTCCACCACGGGTATCGTTGACGGCCCACCGGTTCGGTGCGGCGTGTCGTTCATCGACATGTCCACCGGCCTTTCGGCCTATGGTGGAATTGTCACCGCACTGTTAGGACGGCAGCACACCGGCCAAGGCACCTGGGTGCGCGCATCGCTGCTGGAAACCGCGGTGGCCCTGCTGGGCTACCATGCCGTCGGCTGGTTGCAGGCCGGCATCCTGCCGACCCCACAGGGCTCCGGAAGCTGGCATCTGGTGCCGTACCAGGCGTTTCGTTGCGCCGACGGCTACATGCTCGCTGGCGCACCGAACGATGCGGCGTGGCAGCGCTTCTGCGATGCGCTGGCCTGGCCGGAATTGGGACAGGATGACCGGTTCCTCGGCAACCCCGCGCGCGTGGAGCAGCGCAACACGCTGGTGCCGATGCTGGAGGAAAGGTTCGGCCGCCATCCGGTCGCGTACTGGATCGAGCGCTTCGAAGCACGCAATGTTGCCTGCGCCCCGCTGCACAAACTGGATCAGGTGATGACGCATCCGCAGGTTCTGGCCAACGCCATGGTGGTTGAGGCAAAGGAAGCCGACGGCGCCACGCAGCAACTGGTCGGCACGCCCTTCAAGCTCGGCGACGGAGGCGGCACCGCCTCGACTGCGCCACCGGCGCTGGGCGCCGATACCGATGCCATCCTCGCTGACACCTTAGGTCTGTCTGCTGCCGATATAGCTGCGTTGCGTGATGCCAGCGCGTTTTCCGCAGCATGATCGCCGAGTACCGCATCCGCAAAGGGAGATAATCGTGACCGAGACCGAGCGCAATCTGGTCGAATACGCCTGCCAGGATCATATCGCGATAATAACGCTCAATCGCCCGGAAAAGCTGAACGCGTTTTCCGATGACATGGTCGCCGCGCTCGCCGCTGCACTGCGGCAGTTCGACATCGACAACGATGCGTTCGTGGCGATCATCCATGGTACCGGCAGGGCGTTTTCCACCGGCGCCGATGTGCGCCAGCGCCAGTTGCGCCGTCGCGAGGAGTTCGAAAAGCATGGCGGACCGCAGGGATGGGGAACGCATGCCGGGGATTTGCTGACGCGCGCGGTGAACTGGAAACCGGTGATTGCCGCGGCGCATGGTTATGTGATGGGTCTGGCGCTCGGCATCGTGCTGGAATGCGACCTGATCGTTGCGGCGGCCGGCACGCAATTCCAGGTCACCGAAACACCGCGCGGCCTGGGCGGAGCGAAGTACTGGGCGCTGCTGAATTTCCGCGGCGCCGCGGCGTTTGGCACCGAAATGGCGCTGACCGGACGCTTCTTCACCGCCGAGGAGGCTTTGGAGAATCGGGTGATCAATCGCGTTGCGCCGGAGGCGCAGCACGTCCAGGTCGCGCTTGAGCTGGCAGAGGCGGTCGCACGCAATCCGCCACTTTCGGTCCGCGCGACGATCCGCTCGCGTCGCTGGTATATGGAATTGCTCGAGCGCGAGGTGGCCATGCAGACCGCGCCGTTGAAACTGTATCTCAGCGAGGATTTCGGCGAGGCGGCACGCGCTTTCGTAGAGAAGCGGAAGCCCGGACCATTCAAGGGTCGTTAGTCGGCGACATACGCGTCAGGCCGACAAAC
>Ga0265338_10011512_pt1 | contig 10206 bp, 10 predicted proteins | sample 42126metaG_FD_193579 | JGI IMG/M metagenome (GOLD analysis project Ga0265338, IMG submission 193579) | Rhizosphere microbial communities from Carex aquatilis grown in University of Washington, Seatle, WA, United States - 4-21-26 metaG | ecosystem: Host-associated > Plants > Roots > Rhizosphere... | reverse complement strand
ATTGCCGTGAACGACGAGCTAGGCCAGATTGAACAAAGTTTGCCGCTGATGGGGGATCTGCTAGCCCCGGGTGGGCGGCTAGCAATCATCAGCTTCCACAGCTTGGAAGACCGACTGGTCAAAAGCTACTTTGCTGAAAATGCTGGCGACCGATACGATGCCGAACTTCGACTACTGACCAAAAAACCACAGACCGCTACCCCGAGTGAAATTGTTATCAATCCGCGCGCCAGGAGTGCAAAACTCCGGGCCGTAGCAAAAATAAAAACCAAAGAAAGGGCAAAAAGGAACTCGAATGCCGATAAAGGTACAGAGTACTTCCCGCGCGTACAAAGTCCGAGTTAGGGTCTTATAGACTCCTAAGCTCCCGGACGACGGGAACCCGGCAGCGCTTAAAGAGTATGTACTAAAGCGCTGCCACCAAAAAACAAAAATATGACCTATTCATCTGCAGTCGCCGCTAGCCGAAGAGGCTACGCCAAGCGCAATCAAAACTCGGTTAGCTTTACCAGCGCCGCGCGAACGCTGGGGCCGGTTAGCAATACCATTATATTAATTGTCCTAACCTGTTTGATCGGCCTGCTATATCTTACGCAGGTTACCAAGACCAATAGCTATGGCTATACTATAAATAGCTTGCAGGAGCAACAATCGCAGCTTAAAGATCAAAAGGCTAATTTGGAAGTAACCGCCGCCCGTTTACAATCGCTTGATAGAGTGGCTAGTAGTAATGTGGCTAAGAGTTTAGTCTCTGTTGCCCCGGCAGGTTCTATTCAGTAACGAGTTTTAATGAATCCAGATCAGCCGACAAAGAAAGTGTCGCGTCCGCCGAGCGCTAACCGCCGTTTGAATGTATGGTATGGCGTTCTAATTTTAGTTATTGCGATTATTATCGGCAGGCTTTTTTATTTGCAGGTCATTCGGCACGATCACTACCGGCAAGCGGCCTTGAGCGATCAACTTAAGGAATCGATCATACCAGCCGAGCGGGGGATTATTGAGGCCCACGAAACCAGCGGCGTGGTGCCGATAGTTCTAAATCAAAAACTCTATACCCTGTATGCGGACCCATTGTTTATAAAAAATCCTCATGACTCTGCCGTCAAGACCGCGGCCATAACTCATGGCGATGCCGGCCAGTACGAAAGCTTGATGAAGACTAAAGACAGCCGTTATGCCATCTTGGCGAAACGTTTAAGCGAAGATCAAAATCGGCAGATCTTAGGCCTCAAACTACCAGGTATTGGCACCCAAGCTCAGGATTACAGGACCTACCCACAGGGTAATCTAGCTTCGCAAGTACTCGGATTTGTCAATAATGACGGCCAGGGGACGTACGGAATTGAACAGGCTCTTGACGCCCAGTTGGCTGGTAAGCCTGGTGAACTCAAGGCCATTACCGATGCCGCTGGGGTGCCTTTAGCAGCCAGTCGGGACAATATCCAAATTGATCCGAAAAATGGTAGCAATGTGGTACTGACAATCGATCTTGGTATGCAAAAACAACTAGAGACTATTTTGAAGGCTGGCTTGGATAAAGCCCATAGTGGCTCAGGAAGCGCTTTGATCATTGACCCTAACAGCGGTGCCGTTAAAGCCATGGCCAATTGGCCGACCTATGACCCCAGCCAGTATTACAATGTCACCGATGCCAGTCTATTTACCAATGCGGCGGTCAGCTCGCCGCTAGAAGTTGGTTCGATTATGAAGATACTAACCGCCTCGGCAGCCCTCGATCAGGGCGTTATCAAACAGGATACTACCTATTACGACCCCAGCCACTGGCTGCTTGATGGTCACGAGATAACTAACATTGAAGAAGATGGTGGGGCAGGGACGCGCAGCATTGCCCAAATTCTGGACCTTTCGATTAATACCGGGGCAACTTGGATGCTAATGCAAATGGGCGGTCAGACCGGGACCGTCACCCAGACAGCCCGTGATAAGTGGCACGATTACATGGTTAATCATTTCCAGCTCGGTAAACCGACCGGCATAGAACAGGGCTATGAATCCCCTGGCTATATACCACCCCCCGATCAAGGCTACGCCTTGCAGCTAACCTATGCTAATACCGCTTTTGGGCAGGCCATGACAGCGACACCGCTGCAAATGGCCGCAGCTGCCTCCAGCATATTAAATGGCGGAACATACTATCAGCCGCGCCTGGTCGATCAGACCATTGACTCTTCTGGCAAAACTACTACTAAAAAACCGGTGGTGGTTAGGCGCGACGTTGTTTCGTCGCAAGTTTCGCAAGAGATGCAGAGTTTAATGGAATATGTTGTCCATAGTCATTATTTATCAGGTTTCACGTATCTGACTTTCCCCGGTAATTACATCGTGGGCGGTAAGACTGGTACTGCTCAGATTGCCGACCCAGCCGGTGGCTACTATGCCGACAAATACAATGGTACTTATATTGGTTTTGTAGGCGGTGATAAACCGCAATATGTTATTGTAGTTCGAGTTAATCAACCGAACATTGGCGGCTACGCTGGCTCCGGAGCGGCCCAGCCAATATTCTCAGATCTGGCTCACATGTTGATTGATGATTTTAATGTAACGCCTAAAAGTGGCTCTTGATAAAAGTGCTATAATGGCGGGGAATAGGTAAAATACATAAAATGGCAACCAATATAAATTTCGTTATTAATTCGCACGATATTCGGCAAATTTTTATATTTGGTTTTTTTGGTTTTGTTATTAGTATGATTTTAACACCGGCTTACACAGAGCTGGCCTATAGGGGCAAGTGGTGGAAGCGTATGCGTACTACAACCGCGACGGGTGAAGCCGCACCGGTTTACCAAAAACTACATGCCGCCAAGCATGAACGCCATATTCCGACAATGGCAGGCATAATTTTTGTCATTACGACCGCAATTATTACGGTTATTGCTAATTTGAGTCGTTCGCAGACATGGTTGCCGCTGGCCGCCATGAGTGGCGCCGGGCTTATTGGCCTGGTGGATGACGTTATTAATATTCACAGTACCGGTGGTGTTGCCGGCATGCGGGCTAAAGTCAAATCAATGTTCCTCCTGGCAATTGCGTTGGTTGGTGGTTGGTGGTTCTATTCCAAGCTCGGGGTTACTGGCATTCACGTACCGTTTTGGCACGACATACACCTCGGCTGGCTAATTATCCCACTCTTTATGTTAGTTATTTATGCTACTGCCAATGCCGTGAATATTACCGATGGGTTAGATGGTTTGGCCGGTGGGCTAGGGGCGATTGCTTTTAGCGCCTATGCGCTAATTGCTCTCCTCGAAAAAAAGTACGGGCTTTCCGGTTTTTGTATGACAATCGTCGGCGCTCTATTGAGTTATACCTGGTTTAATATTTATCCGGCTCGATTTTTTATGGGCGACGTTGGTTCATTTGCTTTGGGGACGGCTCTGGGTGTAGTAGCCATGCTGACCAACACAGTTCTTCTATTACCCATCATCGGTCTGGTGTTTGTAATCGAGACCGGTTCGGTAGTAGTTCAGATTACCAGTAAAAAACTCCGGAATGGTAAGAAAATTTTTCGCTCCAGCCCAATTCACCATCACTTTGAGGCTATCGGCTGGCCGGAGACTAAAATTACGATGCGCTTTTGGGTGATCGGCGAGATTGTGGCCTTTATCGGTATCATCGCCTATATTCTCGGGGGCAAGTAGTGGATTCTCGGCCCAGGCGTAGCACATATGCGCGTCTGCAAGATAAGCTGGGTGGCAAGATAGCTGCACGTCGTCATAAACCAGACTACTGGCTTTTAGTCCTAAGCGCGTTACTTCTGACCATTGGCTTGGTCGTCGTTTATTCCATCAGCCCGGGCCTAGCTGCCTCGCAGCATATAAGTCAAAACTATTTCATTACCAAGCAGCTGATATCCGTAGCGCTTGGTGCGGTGACCTTCGGCTTGGCAGCCTCGATACCTGTCGAGACCTGGAGAAAATCTGTTGGCCCTTTGGCTATGGTGACCATCATAGGATGTTTGATAGTCATGGTTACGCCGCTCAACGTGGCTTATCCGGCCCATCGCTGGATAAGGCTGGGTAGTTTTTCGTTTCAAATTGCGGAGTTAATTAAACTAACACTTTTAGTATGGTTGGCGAATTTTCTAACTCGGCAATGGCGGGCAGGCAAGTTGGCAGATTCTAATAGCACCCTAAAACCGCTGATAGTACTCCTTATTATCATCGGCGTGATAGTCGCTAAGCTGCAAAGCGACCTGGGCTCAACCGGAGTTATGATCCTAATGATTGGTGCGATGGCTTTTACGATCGGCATACCCCTAAAACGTGTTGCTACAATTGCTGGTCTCGTCTTAGTGTTGCTGGTGCTAACTATAGCCTCAAGCTCTTATCGCCGAGAGCGTTTAGCTACCTATCTGCATCCTGAAAGCAATTGTCAGACCAGCGGCTACCAAGAATGCCAGGCCTTAATATCGGTCGGCTCGGGCGGCATATTTGGCTTGGGGCTTGGTAATAGCGTTCAGGCCTATGGTTACCAGCCGGAGGCCTCTAATGACTCAATCTTTGCTATCATGGCCGAGAAGTTCGGCTTCGTCGGTACATTGGCAATCATGGCGATCTATGGAGTATTTATTACGCGATTAAAAAAGGTCGCCGAGCGTACGGCTGATCAGTTCAGCCGACTCCTAGTAGTCGGTGTGTTGGCTTGGTTCAGCACCCAGGCTTTTATTAATATAGGAGCGATGGTGGGGCTGCTACCGCTGAAGGGTATAACGTTGCCACTGATTAGTCAGGGCGGGACTAGTTTAATATTTCTGACGGCGGCTCTTGGTCTGGTTTTCCAGATTTCACGTTATACTAGTTACAGTATTACCGAACCCCAGGCGGCAGATAATTATGAAACAACCAACACCAACTATAGCCCTGACGGGCGGCGGCTCGGGCGGGCATATAACCCCACTCTTACCACTCGCCCGCGAACTTAAAAAACTATCACCCAATTGTCAGATTATCTATATTGGTCAAAAGGGCGATCCCTTTGACGGCTTAAGAGCCAGCTCTAGTGATTTTGATTTTACGGCTTACGTTCGAGCTGGCAAGTTCCGCCGCTACCACGGCGAAAGTATTTGGTCCCATCTTGCCGATGTTAAAACTATAGCTCTTAACGTCCGTGATTTTTTCAGGGTAATACATAGTGTTGGGACGTCGCTAAGCATACTGCGCAAAACCATACCGGATGTGGTGTTCTCGAAGGGCGGTTTTGTAGCGGTGCCGGTTGGTGTCGCGGCCCGCATCCTGAGAATCCCAATCGTGACTCATGATTCCGATGCCGTGCCCGGTCTGGCAAACCGTATTTTAGGTCGTTGGGCAGTTATACACGCCACGGGGCAGCCAATCGCTTATTATCCTTATCCCAGAGCCAGTACTATCCATGTCGGTATACCTATATCCCAAGATGTTAAAAAAGTTAGTCTCGAAGATCAGGCAGGGTTCAAAAAAGAGCTTGGTGTCCCAACGACTAGTCAGCTACTTTTTGTAGCTGGAGGTGGCAACGGGGCCCGCACCATAAATCAACTGTTAAACTCTGCAGCTCCCGGTCTATTACGTAATAATCAATCTCTTTATATCGTACATCTAACGGGTCAAGTCCATGAGGCGGCTGTAAAGGAAGAATATAAAAGCATGCTTGGCGAGTTTGAACTTGAGCGCGTACGAGTACTTGGTTTTACCAACGACTTCTATAAATACGTAGGCGCAGCCGACTTAATTATTAGCCGGGCAGGAGCAACAGTGCTCGAAGAGTTTGCCGTGTCGGCCAAGGCATGCATAATTATCCCGAGTCCATTCCTGGCTGGCGGACATCAGCTTAAAAATGCCGAAGAGCTCATGAAACACGACGCTGCTGTAGTCATCGGCAATGAAATCCAAGCCGATGAATTGGTAGCCGTCATTGATGAGCTTTTAACTAATAATACTCGTCGCTTAGAACTTGCCAAAAACCTTAATGTCATTGCTAAGCCCGGTGCAGCCGTTAAGCTGGCTGAGATAATTTTAAAAATCGCAACCAAGCAGGGGGTATAGGTAAATGCAGCTCAGGCGCCGGCCCAGCCAGCCCACGCAAACAAACCGGGCACCACGTACCTCGTATTATCGGGGTGGTGCGCTTGAGGGGAAGACAAGTCCGTTTGAAAAGAAACGAGAATCGGTCCACCGGCATCAGCGGCTTGCTGCATTTATAGACATCGTTATTATTTTGGTTGTGCTGTTTTGCCTGGGCTACAGTCTAATGGTACAGCCAACGCCACGCATTATGATCAACAGCTTGGCCTATCATCCCACTTCGGTCTACCAGGCCGCCGCCAGACAGGACCTGAGCGGTCTTAGAAATCGCAATAAAATTAGCTTCAATGAGCAAGGTGTGATTGAGTCTTTGCAAAAACAATTTCCGGAGATTTCTACCGCTTCCGTGGAGTTGCCAATTTTCGGTCAAAAGCCTACTTTGCGTTTAACGATCGCGCCGCCGGCGTTTGTGCTTAATTCTAATGGCAGTAGCTATGTGATCAATACTGACGGTGTAGCCGCTATCGGCGCTAGCAAACTATCTGGGTCTCAGAAACTATTAGTAGTAGTTGATCAGAGTGGTTTTAAAACCACTGTTGGTAGCCGAGTGCTCAGCGCCGATAACGTCAGCTTTATCACGCAAATTATTGCCCAGTGTAAACACACCAATGTGCCCATCTCTTCCATGAGTCTACCTGCTTTGGCTGGCGAGCTAGATTTGCACACAGTTGATAAGCCCTACTATGTAAAGTTTTATTTAGACGGTAATGCAATGCTTGAGACTGGCCAGTTCTTGGCAGCTAGGCATCAGTTCGCGGCATCACATCAAGACCCCGCGCAGTACCTTGATGTGCGTGTTAGCGGTAAAATTTTCTACAAATAGGGTTTTTAAAGAGAACTTAGTCAGTTACCGTGACACTGCCAATCATCTCGGGGTGAATTGAACAGTGATAATTAAAGGTGCCGGTATCATTAAAGGTAAAGCTGTAGGACTTGCCTTGGTCTAGGGGTGATGAGCTGGGACCGCTCTTACCGTCATTCTCAGTAACCGTGTGCTGAATTGAGTCCTGGTTAGTCCAGGTTACGGAGGTTCCTTTTTTAACGGTGATATCTGCTGGGCTAAAAGCCATGTTGGCTATATCGACCTTATCGGTGGCCGTAGGAGCGTTATTTGAAGCGCTGGACGACGTTGTTGATGAATTACTCGAGCTGCTAGTACTAGTTGAATTAGAACTGGCCGGAGTGTTCTTGTTTCTGCCTACTGCTAGCCAAATGCCGCCACCAACTACGATCACTACGACAACGGCTATTATTACTTTTTTCATTGAATCTCCCCAATTTAAGTCATTCCATTATAGCCTTAAAGTCCATAAGCTTATATAATTAATTCCTGAATATGATTAAAACCAAGGGTTTAACCAAAGCTTATCGTAGTCGGCGATTCAAAGAAGTCAAAATTGCCGTCGATGACCTATCTTTTGAGGTCGAGACAGGTAAGGTCACCGGCTTCTTAGGGCCTAATGGCGCCGGCAAATCGACTACTATGCGCTTGATGCTCGGCCTGGACATAGGGAAGGGCACTACCACCTATGACGGCAAAAGACTCAGTGAGTATGATCGGCCCTCAAAGGTGGTCGGCATCCTGCTTGAGGCCAAGGCTTTTCACCCTACTAGGACGGCCAAAAACCACCTTGAAATCTTGGCTGCCGCTGGCGATATCCCCTATTCCAGAGTGAAAGAAGTTTTGGAAATTGTCGGCCTGCAAGACATCGGCAAAAAACCACCAGGTAAATTTAGCCTGGGCATGAGCCAACGTCTCGGTATCGCAGCCGCGATTTTGGGTGAGCCGAAGTATTTGATATTAGACGAACCAGCCAACGGCCTGGATCCTGAGGGTATAGCCTGGCTTAGACAATTTATTCGTGATTATGCCAAAGAAGGCCGGGGCGTTTTGGTGTCTAGCCATCTGCTCAGTGAAATGTCTCAAATGGCCGATAATGTGGTTGTCATAGGCCGTGGTAAACTTATCGCCGATACATCTATCAGCAAGCTGATTGCCGGCAGCAGCTCCGGGGTTTTTGTTCGGGCAAGTAGTTTATCAACACTGGAAACTGCCCTTAAAAATGCCGGTTTTAAATTTGAGAAGGAAGACAACGGTCTATCTGTTATGTCTGCCAAGACGGATGATATAGGTAAATTGGCCCACAGCGCTAAAATTGCCGTACTGGAGCTGACCCCAAAGACCGCCTCATTGGAGCAAGCCTTCCTGGAGCTGACGGAAGGAACCGAAGAGTACCAAGGGCAGCCTGAGGAGGCTAAAAAATCATGAAGTCCAGCATAAGAGCCGAATTTAGAAAACTCCTGAGCGTAAGATCTACCTACTTTATCGCGCTAATAGCCCTAGCGTTGATCGCTTTCCTGGCTTTCTACGTACAGGGTTTCAAGAACTCCGCTACAGACTCTAGCAGTCTTTTTCTGGCGGGTACCGTCACTATGATGGCCAGTATTACGTCTGTGTTTGCTGGCATCACGGCATTATTACTCCTGGCGCACGAATATCGTTATAACACCATAATTTACACGCTTACAGCCAGTAATAGCCGAAGTAAAGTCCTGTTTTCTAAGATCCTAGTAATCATGCTCTATGTTCTCATATTCTCACTAGCTCTGGGTGCGCTTGGCGTCGGGCTGGTATCAGTCGGCGTGGCTGTCTCGGGTCATCACATCGTCCACCAAGACATAAATTATTTATCTTATCTGGCCAAAGTAATTTTCTATTCTGAGGGTTACGCTCTGGCTGCGCTGCTATTTATAGCCTTGATACGCAACCAAGTTGGCGCTCTAGCTGCGCTATTCATTATCCCAGGCACGGTAGAGGGCTTGCTGAGCTTGCTCCTGAAGCACAACTCCGTATATATGCCATTTACAGGTCTATCGCAGGTCATACAGCCACCGACGCTACCCGGCGCTATGGCTGACAAAGCGCACGAGGCCGCCGCCGGTTATCTGTCCGCGCCCAGAGGGGCTCTGGTTTTCCTGGCATATCTCGTATTTGGTTGGGTTATCGCCTGGTACTTATTCTTGCGCCGCGATGCTATCAGCTAAGTAGCTGGGCAGGGGATGGATCGTTGTAATTTTTATAATATAGTTTTGTTATAATATACCCAATGACCAATAGCCAGCACACGAATGAATTTTCAGTCATATTATTGTTGGATAAAACTTCTAAGGATAAGATCGAAGATATCCGAACATCTATGCCAGCCTCGCCGTACCGGGATGACTGGCCGCACTTGACCTTACTGCAGGGCTGCCATACACCGCGTTCTATGAGCGATGTAGAGCTTTATAATATTCTTTGCCCAATCTTGAATCGACTACTCAAACCTAAACTACACGCTACTGTTGCCGGGTTATCGAACCTTTTCGGTGGCTACTATAAGGATACGAGCTCGATAATCCTAAGCACATCCAACGATCTTCAACGCGAACATATCAGCTTATTGTCTAGCCTAAGAGGCTCCCACTTCAAAGTTGACCGGAAAGAATCTATATATAGACCTCATGTCACCATCCGCTTGGGTGTGCCGATGAATCAGGGGAGTCTTCAACTAGCTAACGAGCTTTTCCCAGAAGGGAAGAGTATTAGATTTGATAAGTGGGAAATTTATAGGTTAATTTCTAGTAGAGGTAAAAGACAATTCTATAAAGTGTTGTCGTCGGCCGTCTGAACTAAATGTCGATAAACTACCCTACTAATGTTCGTATTTTGTTCAAACATTTGTTTTTCATAAGTCAGTAGGGGAAAGCATACTAGGACTATGCTTTAGTCAAAAGTCAAATGATTAATATAAATAGACAAAGCAGGGTAAAAATATAAAAAGAAATAAAATCGCCAAAAATCAAATAGCGACATAAGCACTGTGGATAAGTCTAGTAAATCCTACAGCACTTGCCCGTTGGGAACAACCAAAGATCACGCTGATAAGCATTAAAGATCTAGGTAGAGAGCAATGTGTAGTAACGTAGAGCTAAATGCATAATTATTAGATAAATACAGGCAAAACCCCCTGTTAATAGGAGTATAACGAATCAACCCCTAAGCTCATATAATGAGTCGCAAAATATACATTGTACGACGTATAGTCTTCGACTTGATTTTGTATTACCCCACGTCCCGTTG
>Ga0265338_10011511_pt1 | contig 10207 bp, 12 predicted proteins | sample 42126metaG_FD_193579 | JGI IMG/M metagenome (GOLD analysis project Ga0265338, IMG submission 193579) | Rhizosphere microbial communities from Carex aquatilis grown in University of Washington, Seatle, WA, United States - 4-21-26 metaG | ecosystem: Host-associated > Plants > Roots > Rhizosphere... | reverse complement strand
TCTTGTTCACGAGCTCCACCTGCTTGGCCCCGACGAAGACGGCGACCGTGCCCGAGTCGCCCGACCAGCCGCCCATCAGGTCGGGTCCTGGGTGGCCGCCCCCGAAGACCAACCGGACGTCGCACAGGTAGCCAGGGCCCGTGGGAGTCGTGAGCTCGACGCTGAAGTGCCCGTCAGGCTTGCCGTCCGGAGGGGTGCCCGGAGTGGCGAGGCCTTCGACCCTGTTGACGCCGAGGACGTCCTTGTCGAGGCCGTAGAAGCGGAAGTCGCTCAGCACGGCCGCCGGCGTCGCCTTCCCCGGCACCTTCAGCCAGGGGCCGAAGTACGTGTCGGTGGCTGCCCGGACCTTGACCCGGAAGAGCTGGCCCGCCCCGAACCGATGGTCGATCCTCTTGCCCGGCACGCAGGTGATCGAAGTCAGAACCCCAGGGAGCCGATTGGCGCAACCCGGCCCGTCGTTCACGTACAGGTCGAGCCGGACGCCTCCGGCCGAGCGCGGCAGCAGCAACCAGGTCTTCTCGTCGCCCGGGTCGATGTTCAGCTGCTTGCCGTTTCGGAAGACGGCAAGGATGGCAGCCGTGGCGACCGTCTGCTGGGTGCTCGCGAACGCCTCGGGGTAGGGGCCAACGCCTTTGCTGTCGCCTTTGCTGGCGCCTTCGGTGTCGCACTTGCCGCCGGGTGCAGGTGAGGGCTGGAATCCTGGCGAGCAGCGCAGGAGCATCAGATCGCCTCCCCAGGAGCGGGCGCCCCTGGGACTGGCGAGCACGACGCTGAAGTGGGCGTCGCGCTCGCCGTTCGGCTTGGCGTCCCGTCCCCGGCCGACGACGTCCTTGTCGAAGCCGAGGAAGCGGAGGTCGCGCACGACGATCGGCGGCGCCGACGCGGCGGCCGACGCCCGGCCGGCCTGTGCGGCGTTGCCCGCCCCTGCAAGGACCAGCCCGGCCACCGCTCCTCCGAGCGACGCGGACACGATCGCGGCCCGGCTCATCCCTCGCCTGGTCATTCGCCGGCGCACGGACGCTCCTCTCCTGCCTCGAAGGGGATCTGGGGCGCTGCGCGTCCGCAGCCCATCCGTAGTTCCGCTGAACCCGCCCTCGCGGCGCTACCGAAGCACGTCGGCCGCGTTGCCGCCTCGTCTGACCCGTAAACGGAGCGTTGTCAAGGCACGCAAACGACCGCAGCGTCCAGTTCACAGGCGGGGGGTCGCTGGCTAGATCCCAGCCGCGCCCACTCACCGCCCCGTCCTGCGCCGCCGCAGGAGCTCCTCCTCCACCTCGGCGACGTCCACACCGGCGACCGCGAGCAGGACGTAGAGGTGGAAGAGCACGTCGGCCGCCTCCTCGACGAGCCGGCCGTCGCCTGCCGTGGCGGCGATCGCGGCCTCCACCGCCTCCTCGCCGAGCTTCTGGGCTGCCCGCTCGACGCCGGCGTCGGCGAGCGAGGCGACGTACGAGCCCTCGGGGCGGTCGCGCACCCGCTCGCTGACGGTGCGCCACAGCTCCGGCGCGAAGCAGGAGAGCGAGCCGGTATGGCACGCAGGCCCGGCCGGGCGGACGCGCACGAGCAGCGCGTCGCCGTCGCAGTCGTCGCGGAGCTCGACCACGCGGAGGACGTTCCCGCTCGTCTCGCCCTTGTGCCAGAGCTCCTGCCGCGAGCGGCTCCAGAACCAGGCCTCGCCGCTCTCGCGGGTGCGCTGCTCCGCTTCGGCGTCCATCCAGGCGAGCATCAGCACGCGGTTCGTGTCCGCGTCCTGGACGATCGCGGCTCTCAGCTCAGGCTGCATCGCGGAGCGGGACGCCGAGCCCGCGCAGCTCCTCACGCAGCGAGACGAGCCGGGCCGGGTTCTCGTGGAGGATCGAGGCGAGCAGCGCCGCCTGGGAGACGCCGAGCGCGGCCGCGACGTGCGCGGCGTTGCCCGCACCGCCGGAGGCGATCACGGGCAGGGAGACGGCGTCGCGCAGGGCGGCGAGCGTGTCCAGGTCGTAGCCCTCCTGCGTGCCGTCGCGGTCGATCGAGGTGACGAGCAGCTCGCCGGCGCCACGCTCCTCGCACTCGCGCGCCCACGCGATCGTGTCGCGCGCGGCGTCGCGCGTCGCGCTGTGCGAGTGGACGCGCCCACCCTCGGTGTCGATCGCGACGACCACCGCCTGGGAGCCGAGCAGGCCGGCGAGCTCGGAGATCAGCTCCGGGCGAGCGAGCGCGGCGGAGTTGACGCTGACCTTGTCCGCGCCCGCCTCGAGCACCGCGGTCGCGTCCTCGACGGAGCGAATCCCGCCGCCGACGGTGAACGGGATCGAGACGCGCTCGGCGACCGCGGCGGCGACCTCGACGGCCGAGCCGCGCCGGTCGAGCGTTGCCGCGATGTCCAGGAAGACGAGCTCGTCGGCGCCGGCGTCCGAGTAGGCGGCGCCGAGCTCGACCGGGTCGCCGACGTCGCGCAACTCCTTGAAGCGCACGCCCTTGACGACGCGGCCGCCGGCGACGTCGAGGCAGGGGATCAGGCGCGGGAGAGGCATCGCTCCAGGAACCTCGCGCCGGCGGCGCCGCTCTTCTCCGGGTGGAACTGGACGCCGAGGAACGAGCCGGTCTCGACGATCGCGGCGACTCCCTCCGACATGGCGGTCGCTGCGGGCGTCTCGGCGGCGTAGGAGTGCGCGAACCAGTACGTCTCTCCTTCCGGCTCGACTTGCGCCCAGCCGATCCGCGGCACACGGCCCTCGGTGAGGCGCACGGCGCGGCCGGGGACGAGGCCGAGCCCGTCGACGCCGCCGTCCTCGTCGCTGTGCTCGAGCGCGAGCTGGAGCCCGAGGCAGATGCCGAGGATCGGGCGCTCCGCCTCAGCGCGCGCGCGCAGCGCCTCGTCGAGGCCGCGCTCGCGCAGGCCCGCCATCGCCGTCGCCGCCGAGCCGACGCCCGGGAGCACGGCGAGGTCGGCGTCGCGGAGACGCGAGGCGTCGTGGACGACCTCGGCGTCGGCACCGAGCCGGCGGAACGCGAGCACGACCGAGCGGACGTTCCCCGCACCGTACGCGGCGATCGCGACCTTCACAGGACGCCCTTCGTCGAGGGGAGCCCCTCGCTCTCGCGCGCGACGGCCGCGCGGAGCGCACGCCCGACCGCCTTGTAGGCGGCCTCGGCGACGTGGTGCTCCTCCCGGCCGGTCGCGGTCACGTGCAGCGTCATCCGCCCGGCCGAGGCGAGGCTCTCGAGCGCGTGGCGCGCCAGTCCAGGATCGAGCTCGAGCGAGATCTCGGCGCCGCGGCGCCCGCCGAGGTCGACCGCTGCGTCGGCCTTGGCGTCGTCCATCACGACGGTGGCGCTGCCGTAACGCGCGATCCCGGCCCGGTCGTCGAGCGCGCGGTCGAGCGCCTCGCCGACCGCGATCGCCGTGTCCTCTGCGGTGTGGTGCGGGCCGGTCTCCCAGTCGCCGGCGCCGTCGACGACCAGGTCGATCCCGCCATGGAAGGCGAGCTGCTCGAGCAGGTGGTCGTAGAGCCCGGCGCCGGTCTGGACGCGCACCCGGCCGACGCCGTCGAGCCAGAGCCGCACGCGGATCGCCGTCTCGGCGGTCGCTCGCACTGTCCGCGAACGACGATTACGTAGTAACAGACTGTTACTTGGGTCTCCGGCGAGCGCGGCGAGCAGGAGGTCGTCGTCCTCGCGGTCGCGGACGCTGATCCGGATTCCGCCGCCGGTGACGCGCACGACACAGCCCGCGCCCAGGAGCTGCTCGAAGACCGGCTGCGGATCCTCGACCGGGACGAAGACGAAGTTCGCGTGCGTCGGCAGCGGCGCATAGCCGAGCTCGCGGAGACCGGCGGCGAGCCGTTCCCGCTCCTCGACGACCCAGGAGACGTCGGGCGGACTCCGCAGCGCGGCGACCGCGAGCGCAGCCGAGAGCGTCGAGACCGGCGCCGGCGACTGCCGCGCACGCAGCTCCGCGGCCAGCTCGCGGGTCGCGAGCGCGTACCCGACGCGCGCGCCCGCGAGCGCGAACGCCTTCGAGAACGTGCGCACGACGACGACCTCCTCGTCGTGGATCAGCCCGGCCGCGGTCTCGCCCGCGTACTCGAAGTACGCCTCGTCGACGGCGAGCGGCCGCGCCTCCGGCAGCGGCGGCAGGTCGCCGAACGGATTGCCCGGACGGCAGGCGAAGGTCAGCACGGGATCGTCGTCGCCCACGCGCGCTCCCGCGAGCTGGGCGGCGATGCGGAAGAGCGGGTAGGTCGGCTCCTGCGGGATCGCGACGCTGTCGCCGGGGCCGGCGAAGGCGCGTCCGCAGAGAAGCAGCAGATCGTCCGCGCCCGCGCCGAGGACGACGTTCTCCGGCTCGACGCCCGCGTAGCGCGCGATCGCGGCCTCCAGCTCGACGTAGCCGCCGTGCGGGTACATGTTCACGTCCGCGAGCGCGGCGGCGAGCGCGCCCGGCCGTGAGGACGCGAGCGGCCGCGCGGGCACGTTGCCGTCGAAGCGCACGATCTCGACCGGGTCGAGCCCGGCGCGCCGCGCGAGCTCCTCGGTCGACGGCGCCCACGCGTACGGCTGGTAGTCCGGGATCGCCCTCATCGGGCCACCGCAGCTGCGTGCGCGGGCAGCCCCTCGACCTCGGCGAGCGCCTCGACCGTGGGCCGGACGAGCGCGAGCCCTTCCGGCGTGAGCCGCTGCACCGTCACCGGCTTCAGGAACGTCTCCAGACCGAGGCCGCCGACCGAGCGCGCCCAGCCGCCGGTCGGGAGGACGTGGTTGCCGCCGGTGCCGAGGTCGCCGGTCGGGACGGGCGAGCTGTCGCCGACGAAGATCGCGCCCGCGTTGCGGATCCTCGGTGCGAGCGCTTCCGCCTCGCCGAGCAGGACGACGTGCTCCGGCGCCCGCCGCTCCACCTCCGCGAGCGCGGCCTCGAGGTCGTCCGCCTCGACGATCGCGCAGACCGCGTCGGCGCCATGCTCCGCCTGCGCTGCGAGCTCGAGCTCGGCGAGCCGCCGGTCGCCGCCACGGCCGAGCACGACGACGACCTCCGACGGCCCGGCCGGGAGGTCGATCGCGATGTCGCGGGAGACGAGCAGCTTCGCCTCGTTCACGTACGCGTTTCCGGGACCGACGATCTTGTCGACACCCTCGACGTAGGCGAGGAAGCCGATCGCCTGCGCGCCGCCGATCGCCCAGACCTCCTCGACGCCGAGCAGCTCCGCCGCGCGGGCGACGAGCCCGGCTCCCGCGGGAGGCGTGCAGACGACAAGACGCCGCACGCCGGCGATCTGCGCCGGCACCGCGCACATGACGAGCGTGGAGACGAGCCCGCGCGGCACGTAGATCCCGACCGAGTCGAGCGGCACCCAGCGGCGCTCCAGCTCGACTCCCGGCTCCACCTCCAGGCGGACGTCGGCCGGGCGCTGCGCGGCATGCCAGCGCCGGACGCGGTCGGCGAGCGCGAGCACCGCCTCCTCGGGCAGCTCACCGGACGCCTCCGCGCGCGCAGGCTCGACGCCGTCCAGCTTGAGCGACCACTCGCGCACGGCCTCCCAGCCGCGCCCCTTCACGTCAGCGACGGGGTTCATCCCAACATTCGCTCCACCGGAACGAGCAGGATCGAGGAGGCGCCGGCGGCCTCGAGCTCGGGCAGGAGGCGCCAGACGTCGGCTGCCGGGATGAGGCTGTGCACCGCGACCATCCCCGGCTCGGCGAGCGGCAGGACGCTCGGGGCACGCGAGCCGGGCACGAGCGCGCAGATCTGCTCGAGCGAGTGCTCCGGCGCGTTCAGCATCAGGTAGCGCGTGCCGCGCGCGTCGACGACGCTGCGAAAGACGCCCGCGAGCTGGACCGCCTCGGCGCACGGCTCCGGCGGGCCGATCAGGACGGCCTCGGACTCGAGCAGCGTCCCGAGCGAGCGGAGGCCGTTCGTGCGGAGCGTCGAGCCGCTGGAGACGAGATCGACGATCGCATCCGCGAGCCCGAGCCGCGGCGCCAGCTCGACCGAGCCGCGCACGTCCACCAGCTCGATCGGCTCCGACAGCAGCTCGCGCGCCAGCCGCGGGAAGCTCGTCGCGACGCGCGCGCCGCGGAGATCGTCGAGCGAGCGGCGCGGCGACTCCTCCGGCACGGCGGCCTGCAGCGAGCACGCGCCGAAGCCGAGCCGCGCGAGCTCACGCACGTCCGCGCCGCGCTCGCGCACGATGTCGAGCCCGGTGATCCCGCAGTCGACGACGCCGTCCTGGACGTACTCCGGAACGTCGTCCGCGCGGACGAGCAGCGCCTCGACCGGCGCGTTGCGGCACGGAAACGCGAGCGCGCGGTCGCCCGGCGTCTCCGGCCCGAGCCCCGCGTCCTGCAGCAGCTCGATCGCGGGCTCGCGCAGCCGCCCCTTGGACGGGACCGCGATCCTCAAGCGGGCTTCCGGCGCCGGCGCTTCAGTGCGAGCGCGTAGCCGCCTTCGCCGTTGCGGAGCCACTGCGCGACCCGCGTCACCGTCGTCGTCGACGCGTGCGCCCGGCTCGCGACCTCCAGGTACGGCAGCCCCTGCTCCAGCAGCTGCGCCACCTGCCAGCGGTGCGCCATCGCGTCCAGCTCCGAGCGCGTGCAGAGATCCCGCAGGAACGCCTGCGCCTCTGCCGGCGTCTTCAGCGCGGCGACCGTCTCGAAGAGATCGTCCCAGTGTCGTTCCTCCTCCATCGTGTTAGCATGGTAACACAGTGCAACCGGAGTTCGCAATTCTGCCGGCCGTGGACGTGCTCGACGGCCGCGCCGTCCGCCTGGAGCGAGGCGACTACGGCGCCGTCGCGACGGAGGGCGGTGACCCGTTCGAGCTGATCGCGCGCGCCGCCGCGCTGCGCCCTCCCCTCGTCCACGTCGTCGCGCTCGGCGCCGCCCGCGACGGCGGCGCACCGGTCGCGCTCGCCCGCCGGGCCGTCGCGGCGGCCACGCCCGTGCCCGTGCAGCTGGGCGGCGGTGTGCGCTCGGTCGCCGACGCGGAGGCGCTCGCCGACGCCGGAGTAGCCCGCGTGATGATCGGCACCGCCGCCTTCGGGCCGAGCCCGCTGGAGGAGTTCGTGGCCGCGCTCGGCGAGCGGCTCGTCGTCGCCGTCGACGTCGCGGACGGGCGCGTCCGCACCTCAGGCTGGCTCGACGACTCGGGGCTCGGCGTCGAGGAGGCGCTCGAGCACTGCACCGCCGCGGGCGTCGTGCGCGTCCTCTGCACGGCGATCGCCCGGGACGGGACGCTCGCCGGCCCCGACCTCGAGCTCCTGCACGACGTGCGCGCGCGCTTCGCGGGCGAGATCCTGGCCGCCGGCGGGATCCGTGACGCGTCCGACCTCGAGGCCGTCCGCGCGACCGGCGTGAACGGCGCCGTCGTCGGCCGCGCGTGGCTGGAGGGACGCCTCTCCCTCTAGGCTCCCCCGGTGCGCCTCTTCCTGCTCGTGCGCCACGGCCAGTCGCTCTTCAACGTGGACGGCGTCGTCAACGGCGACCCGCTGCTCGACCGCGGGCTCTCGGAGCAAGGCATCGAGGAGGCGCAGCGCCTCGGCGGGCAGCTCGCGAACCTGCCGCTCGACCTCGTCGCCGTCTCGCCGTTCCCGCGCGCGATCCAGACCGCGAACGTCGCGATCGCGGGACGCGAGGTCCCGCACGTCGAGGACGACGACCTCGGCGACGTGCGGATCGGCGAGCTCGAGGGCAAGACGCTCGCCGAGTACCGCGCGCACCCGGCGCACGACGACCACACGCAGCGCTTTCCCGGCGGCGAAAGCCTGAACGAGGCCGCGCAGCGGTACGCCGCCGCGTTCGAGCGCCTGCTCGCGCGCCCGGAAGCCACGATCCTCGTCGTCTGCCACGAGATCCCGGTGCGCTACGCGGTCAACGCAGCCGGCGGCACCGACGACCTCGACGCTCCACTCCACCTCGTCGCGAACGCGGCGCCGTATCTCTTCGACGAGTCCGCGCTGGCAACGTCAGCCGAGCGCCTGCGTACGCTTTCTGCGTGAGCGGACTGGGCTCGCCCGTCCTGATCCTCCTCTTCGCCGCCGCGTCGGTCGCGACGTGGCTGGCGGGCGTGATGCTGTCGAAGACGACGGATGCGCTCGACGTGCGGCTCGGGCTGGGCGACGAGCTCGGCGGGATCATCCTGCTCGCGATCGCCGGCAGCCTGCCCGAGCTCGCGATCACCGTCTCGGCCTGTGCCGCGGGGCATCTCGACCTCGCGGCCGGGAACCTGATCGGCGGGATCGCGGTGCAGACGATGGTGCTCGTGGTCTGCGATTTCGCGTCAGGCCGCGAGCGTCCGCTGACCTTCCTCGTGGGCGCACTGACGCCGGTGCTGGAGGGAATCCTCGTTGTGATCGTCGTCTCCGGCGTGCTGATGGGGTCGCTGCTCAAGCCGTCCACCGCGATCGGCGGCGTCGTCAGCCCGGCCTCGCTGGCCATCTGCGTGGTCTGGGCGGTCGGGATCTACGTGATCAACAAGGTCCGAAAGGCGCCGCATTGGAAGGTCGAGATGGCGGGCAGCCGTCCCGGACGCAAGCACCGCCGGCAGCAGCACCCGGACCAGCCGCACCCGTTCGCGAGCGCGTCGACAGCGCGCGTGGCGGCCCTGTTCCTCGGCGCGTGCGGCGTGACCCTCGTCGCGGGCGTCCTACTCGAGGTCTGCGGCAACACGCTCGCCGACCGCGCGGGCGTGAACGGGGTCATCTTCGGCGCGACGATCCTCGCCACCGCGACCGCGTTGCCCGAGATCTCATCGGGGATCGCGGCGGTGCGGCTCGGCGACAACGCGCTCGCGCTCGGCGACATCTTCGGCGGCAACGCCTTCCAGCTCTGCCTCTTCCTGCTGGCCGACATCATTGCCGGCACACCCGTGCTCCCCACAGCAGGGCGCCTGAACAGCTGGCTCGCCTCGCTCGGCGTCGCGCTGACCGCGATCTACGGTTTCGGCGTGATCAGCCGCCCGGAGCGAGCGCGCTTCCGGCTCGGCCCGGATTCGATCCTCGCGGTGGTGGTGTTCGCGCTCGGCGTGGCCGGGTTGTTCGTGCTACCGCACTGATGCGGAGAATCGTCCTCTGCCCGAGCCACGCGAGGCGCTGGCAGGCCAGCTTCGCCAGCGCCCGCTTCGAGGTCGCGCCCGGCCTCGGCCACGACTTGCTCGCGCCGTTGTGGCCGCGCGTGCTCTCGTTCGTCGCGCCGACGCGCTAGCGCCGTGCTCGAAACCATTCGCGAGCGAAACGCGGAGACTTGCCTGCGCCAGCGTTAGGGAATGTCACCCGAGCTAGTAGGAGGGCTTGGCCGATATTCCGCTCGTCCGCGCGACGCCGCGCTGGCGCGGGCGCGAGCGCGGGCAGCCCGACCGAGGCGGCTGAGAAGCTCGACTGTGCCAGCGTTCGCGAATGACGCCCGACACCGACGGTGGAGGCTGTGGAGTACGGGTATGCAGAACTGGGACACTGGAGCCGTGGGAGATGTCGTCGGGTCGATCGGCTGCCGCGTCGTTGTGATCGGGATGGCGGGCGCGGGGAAGAGCAGGTTCTCGCGAGCGCTTTCGGCGAGGACGCGCCTACCCGTGATTCATCTCGACTTTCATTACTGGAAACCGGGCTGGGTGAAACCGTCGGAGGACGAGTGGCGCGAGAAGCAACGGGGCCTCCTCGCGGGCCCTGCGTGGATCGCAGACGGTAATGACCTCGAGACGCTCGACCTTCGGCTCGAACGAGCCGAGACGGTCGTTCTACTTGACACGCCCTGGTGGATTTGCGTAGGCCGAGCGTTTCTGCGCGGGCTTCGAAAGCCGGTCGGCGAGATGCCCGAAGGTTGCGACGATTCCGCAACACGACGGCTGCGGGACGAGTGGCGGCTAATTGGGGCCGTTTGGCGCCATCGCCGTTCGGAGACCGAGCAAGCGCGCGCGACGATCTCTCGGCATGGAAGGCACGTGGAGCTACGCGTGATCGCGTCGAAACGGGCAGCTCAAGAGTTCCTGAGCACGCTGACCCAGCAGTAACCGTGGTTGGAACGTCAGCGGTGCCGATTCTCGGTCAGCGATCCTCGCGTAAGCGCGTTCATTTGCGCCAGCGTGCGGGAATGTCACCCGAGCCGGGTGGCGATCCGTCTCCGACTGACCTGGCCCGAGAGTCTCTCGACTTCGAGTGCGATCTCCCGCAAGGCATCCTCGAGCGCTGCGATCTCTGCGGCCAGTTGCGGAATCGCAAGGGACTTCGGCGTCACC
>Ga0265338_10011509_pt1 | contig 10208 bp, 9 predicted proteins | sample 42126metaG_FD_193579 | JGI IMG/M metagenome (GOLD analysis project Ga0265338, IMG submission 193579) | Rhizosphere microbial communities from Carex aquatilis grown in University of Washington, Seatle, WA, United States - 4-21-26 metaG | ecosystem: Host-associated > Plants > Roots > Rhizosphere >... | reverse complement strand
CAACTCCTCCTGACTCATCTCTGTCCGCCCCAATCTGACCTCCTCTCGGAGATCGTATTAAGGGGACATTTCTATCGAGGACAAAAGGGGACATTATCAGCGAGGCACAACATGCGCGGCCCACAATAGCTTCGCTTCACGCGTTTTCCCGAAGGCTCCCCGCAGGTAGCGCCTGCCTCTTGCTATCGAGCACCTCATACACCTTGCGGGCGAGGTCTCGTGGGGAATAGGGCTTCTGGATCACCGGCAGGCCGCGTTGCTCCACTTGCCGGAGGAGCGAGCTATCCGCGCTGTACCCGGTCGCAAAGATCACGCGAAGGTCGGGCCTCTCAGCGACGATTCTCCCATAGATTTCCGGCCCGCTGATTTTGGGCAGCATGACGTCGAGAAGGGCAAGGTCAATAACATCCCGGAGGCTTTGGAATTCCCGGAGCGCCTGTTCGCCGTCGGCCGCAAGCACCACTCGGTAGCCCAGGCTCGACAGAATCTCGAGAGCAATCTCCCGGAGTCCATCGTGATCCTCCGCCACCAGGATCGTTTCCGTGCCGCCTCGGATGGCGCCGTGGTCATCGGGCGGAGCGTTCGAAACCACCTGCGATGCGCTCACCGGAAAGTAGACACGGAAGGTGTTCCCCACCTGAAGCTCGCTCGTAACTTCCACGAAGCCGTCATGCTGGCGGGCGATCCCGTAAACCGTCGCTAGGCCGAGCCCCGTTCCTTTGCCGAGGTCCTTTGTGGTGAAAAAAGGCTCGAAGATGCGCCCGAGCGTGGCTGCGTCCATGCCGGTTCCCGTGTCCGCCACCGAGAGCATGGCGTATTCCCCGGGATGGGCCAGCGGCCTTTGCGCACACGACTGCTCGTCGAACGTCACATTGGCGGTTTCGATCAGGAGCGAGCCGCCGCCGGGCATGGCATCCCGCGCGTTGATGCAAAGATTCATGATCACTTGCTCCAGCTGCGTCGAGTCCGCCCGCACAACGGCCAGATCGCTGGCCAGAGTGGCTTTGATTTCAATATTGCTTCCGATGACTTTCTCGAGCAGGCTGAGCGTTTCGACGACGGAGTGATTCATATCGATATCGCGCGGCGCGAGGATTTGCCGCCGCGCGAAGGCCAGCAATTGCCGCGTGAGAGCCGCGGCACGCTCCGCCTGCTGGCGCACTTTTTCGAAATGGCGCCGAAGCCGCGACCCCGCTTCCGTTTCGTCTGCGCCGATATCCGCCCAGCCGACGATGGCGCCGATCATGTTGTTGAAGTCGTGCGCTATGCCGCCGGCAAGCTGCCCGATGGCTTCGAATTTCTGTGCCTCGAGCAGTTGCTTCTCCAGAGCGATGCGGTCGGTTATATCCTCCACCATCACTTCGAAGCAGTGATCGCTATATCCCGGCACGCGGGCCCAGCGGGCATTGACGCGCACAGTGATCGCCTTTCCATCCTTGCGCTTCCACGCGACTTTTGATTCCAGCCGGCCATCCTTGCGGTATTTAGAGAGAAGCACGTCGCGATCGGATGGATCTGCATAGAAAGCTTTCGTGTTCGGCACGGCAAGCAAATCGTCCGCGGAGTCGTAGCCAAGGATGTGGACCAGGGCGGGATTTACGAACAGCAGCCTGCCTTCCGTGGTGACCCAGTAGATTCCATACGTGGCGTTATTGACCAGGCCGCGATAGCGCGATTCGCTTTCTCGCAGCGCCGCCTCCGCGCGCTTGCGCTCGGCGATATTCAGGATGCTGCCCCGGACGAGCCTTCTCGCGGGCGAGGGGAGCCCCACGAGGTGAATCTCGCAGGGGATCTCGTCTCCCTGCGAATTGCGATGCACCCATTCAAAGCACGGCGTGCCCCCGCTTAAGGCATCGGAGACATGCTCACTGGCGGACAGCCCCGAGGGTCGCCCGTCTGGCTGGATGGCGGGGCTCAGATCGGCCGGACCGTGCTGCATGAGCTCATCGCGAGTCACGCGAAACAGGCGCAAGGCATTGTCGTTGCAATCCACGAATCTGCCCAGGTCGGCATCGAAGACCACAATCGCTTCCGGAGCATTCTCCACCAGCGTGCGATACCGTTCTTCGCTTTCGCGAAGGGCGGCGACGGCTTTCTTCTCGCCCTCTCGAAGAGACCTTTCTTCTTTCGCCCGATTCAGCGCGATCGGAAGGCGGGCGAGCTGGTGCTTCAACACATAATCGGTTACGCCCATCTTGATGCAGTCGACCGCCAACTCCTCGCCAAGCGTCCCCGAAAGAAGGATTACGGGAACGTCGGGGCACATCTTGTTCACCATCGCGAGCGCGTCGATTCCGGTCCACCCCTTCATACGGAAATCGGACACCACGATATCGAACGTCTTTTCTTCCAGGGCTCTGCTGAAATCTTCCCGAGTCGAGACGCTCACCGCCTGAAAATCCAGCCCGGATTTCTTAAGTCCCTTCAAACACAATTCCAGATCGTCGACATCGTCGTCCACAAACAGCAGACGCAACGGTGGCGCCATTTCGACGGGGCCCCTGGGAATGTTTGCTGGCATCGTTTTCTTCTTACCGCGCAAGATAGGCGGAAGCAGGAGGCTTGCTGTTGATAAGCAGCCAATACATCCCGAGTTGGCGGACCACTTCCTGGAATTCGCTGAAGTTGACGGGCTTCTGGATGTAACTGTTCACTCCGGACCGGTAGCTGCTGACCATGTCTTGTTCCTCTTTGGACGTGGTTAGAACGATCACCGGGATCGCCCGCGTCCGCAAGTCGCGTTTCACTTCTTCCAGCACCTGGAGCCCGTCTATTTTGGGAAGTTTCAGGTCGAGCAGTATCAGGTGGGGAACCTGATGAGACGGACGGCCCGCAAAACTGCCCCGGCAGAACAGAAAGTCCAGGGCCTCCTCGCCGTCTCTGGCCAGTTGGATTTTGTTGGCGAGATTGCTCTTTTGCAGGGCGTGCAGAGTGAGTTCGGCATCCGCGGGATTATCTTCCACCAGCAGAATCTCAATGGCGTCAGTTGCGGACAAGTTTCACCTCCCCATTTGTGCTTGTACCGGCATGGTTCCCTCGCGGGCGAGGCTCGAGTGTGAAGAAAAACGCGGCGCCCTTTCCGGGCGTCGATTCGGCCCATACCTCGCCACCGTGCCGGTGAACGATCCTCTGTACCGTGGCCAAGCCGATCCCCGTGCCGGCAAAGTCCTCCTCCCGGTGAAGCCGCTGAAAGACTCCGAACAGCTTATCGGCATACTTGGGATCGAAGCCCACTCCGTTGTCCCGCACCACGAAGGCTTTTCCCTTTTCGGTATCGCGCGTAGCGACTTCAATGACAGCGGGTTGGCGGTCCTTGGTAAACTTCACGGCGTTCGAGAGAAGATTAACCAGAACTAATTTCACCAGGCCCGGATCGCAGTCTGCCTCAGCAAGAGGCTCAATTTTCCATTCGATTTGGCGTTCGGAAATCTCCGGCGGCAAATCGGCCATGGCCTCCCTGACCAGTTCGTCGAGCCGCACTCTCTGCCGTACCATCTCTTTGCGCCCGATCCTCGCCAGATTCAGCAAGTCGTCGACGAGATGCCCCATATGATTGGCTGCCTGCACCACGCGATCGATGTAACGGCACCCTTCCTGGGAGAGTTCGGCGGCGTGTTCTTCTTTCAGAATGCGGGCGAAGCCGTCGATGTGGCGCAGCGGGGTGCGTAGATCGTGCGACACCGAATAACTGAAGGACTCGAGCTCGCGGTTCACGATGCCAAGTTCGACGAGTTTCTGGCTCAGCTCGGAATTGAGTTTGCGGATTTCCTCGGCCTGTTCGCGAAAACTGGCTTCGCTGATTCGCAGGTTCAGTTCCGCCTCCTTTCGCTCCAGGATTTCTGCCTTAAGCGCCGCGTTGGCCTTGATCCACTGGCTGAAGCTGGGAAGATCGACGGCCTCCGGCATGAGCCTGGCCAGCAATACTGCCGTGGGCACCGACGCCGCCGCAGTCGCGGCCTTTATAACGCCGGCCACCCAGTAATTTCCATGCCACAGATTCCACACCTCCATCAGGTGCGTCGACCCGCACGCCACGATGAATACCCCGAACAGCACGAACATCCAGCTGAAGGGCAGATCGGGCCGCCTGCGGATGAAGAGAACCAGCACCACCGGAATTGCAAAGTAAGCCGCGGCGATCAGCGAGTCGGAGATGACGTGGAGCCACACCAGCCCCGGATTCCACAGATAGCAGTAGCCATGAGGTTCGAAGTTCCCCGAGCTGAAAAGCTGCCGCATGACCTGCGCTACGAAGCCCATGTATTCCCTCATCGGCTGAACACCGATGTTCTTGCCGGTAAAATGCGGCGGTTGGGAAGGAGGGTGCTTCCTGCAATTACGGGGGCGAAGATTCAGAAGAGGTGAAATCGTGAGAAGGAGCTAATTTCGGAAAGGAAAGCCTGATCGTGGTCCAATCAGGAACACTTGAGGAAGACTTTTAAGCGAGTCAGCGGCCGCATCCAATGGCAGGCTGGCTACTGAGCCCCTGCGGACTGCGGCGGATGGCTCGCGAAATACTCTCCGAGCTGCGCGGTCAGCTGGGTCAGCCCGTCATGCACATTCTGATCGAGCGCCTGCACCACATCCGCCACGGCCTTACCGGTCACCGGGGCGTCATGCGAGTAAGAACCGTTCCAGAGCGATGCGCCGGTCTTTGAATCCACCAGCTCCAGCTGAATGGAGAATCGCGCCGCGATTTCCGGCTTGTCCACCTCATCGAGAGCATTCAGGTGCCCGCGTAAGATGTATTCGCCGCGCAGGTTGCTGCTGATCGCCGAGACGGAACGGAATTGTCCCGACGAGCGCAAGGAGGCAATGAGCCCGTCCTGCACCATTTCCGTAGGAGGTTCGGCCCACCGCTGGTACTCATAGGTGCCCAGTTGCACGGGACCGGCGCCGTAGACCAGCCGGTCGTCCCGGTACAAGTGGGAAGACGTAATCCGTGCTACCAGCAGCGTCACCGGATATTTCGACGCAGAATTCGCTCCGGTGGCGCCGCCGGGTTCCGCATCGAGCACATAGTATTTCACCGGCCGCGAAGCGCCGCATCCCGCCGCAATCCCCGCGACAGCGAGAAGAAAGAAGGTGGACCGGATCCGCTGCGCCCACCGCGCTGGTTTCGAATGGGAGGTCGTTTTCATTTCGGGGGCGCCTCTCCGGGGGTTCGCGGCTTGATTCCGGACGCGCGAATCAAAGTGTAAGGCCGCGTCTTGATCGTCTCGGTAAACGCGTTGAGGTTGTCGGTCACGTGGCGCAGGTTGTCGACGATTTCGTCCAGATTTTCCGCGTTCGTGTTCACCGTCTGATTCAGCTGGTCGGTCAGCACGTTCGCCGACGCCAGCAGCTGCCGCAGGCTCGCAATCGCCTGCCGAAGCTCGGGGCGGTCTTCAGCGATGGCCCCATCCAGCTGAGCCAGCGCCTCATTTGCCTGTGTGGACGTCTTGCGGAAATCGTCCAGCAGCGGACTCACCTTGGCGGTCGCGGTGTTCAGATTCGCGACCGTCGCGTGAATCGCCGGACGGTCCTCCTCAAGCATTCCGCGCACGTTGCCCAGGCTCGCCGAGATGTTCTCCCGGTTGCGGTCGCTCAGCAGATCGTTTACGCGCTTGAGCGTGTCCTGCAGCTCCACCGCGCGCGCGTTCAAATTGACCACCAGATTGTTCGCGTTGGGTCCGAGACCGTTGATGACGGCCGCAATGTCGGAAAAGCTGATGAATTCGGTGGTTTTCAGAGTCGCCCCGGCAGCCGCTCGGGGCGCTCCCGCTGTTCCGGGCACGATTCCGAGGTAATTATCGGCCAGCGGACTTGTGTTGGTGATGATGGCGGTGCTGTCGATTTTCACCGGCACGTCTGGCTGCACGGAAAAGTCGATTTCCATGCGCGTGGGGTCTTGCGGGTCGCTTCGCACCGTCTGCACGCGGCCCACGGGAGGCCCGCCCGCATAGCGCACCTGCGTTCCAGGGCCCAGCCCGCCCGCATTCTTGAAGTAAGCCCGATAAGGAATGGCGCCACTGGTGAGCTTTCCGGAGAGCACGAAGACGGTAACGAACAGCAAGCCAGCTGCTACCAGCACAAACAACCCGACCAACGCCAGCTCCCGTCTTTTCATTCGACCGTCCAGCGATTACCACCGGCCTGTGGGACGCGCCGGGCGGATCGCAATAGTGGGCGAGTATAACATGGGCTCCCGCAGAGCACGCCCTGCTGCTGCGATGCCGCAAACGCTTGCATAAACCCAGCTCATTTATGCGGCGGCGGATCTTCTCCGGTGAGCATTTGCAGATAATCGATCTCCCCGGTCAACTCCGGTTCCGGAACGCGGTCCAGGAACTGCCGTACGCGCGGCTGCTGGCTCGAGCGAAGCTCTTCGGGAGTTCCCGCCGCCACGATGTTGCCCTTATCGATCAGGATCATCCGGTCGGCAATCAGAAAGGCGCTGGCAAGTTCGTGCGTCACCACCACGATAGTGATGCGGAAGGCCTTCTTCAGCTTCAGGATCAGCTCGTCGATCCCGGCCGCGATGATGGGATCGAGCCCCGCGGAAGGCTCGTCGAAAAAAAGCATCTCCGGATCCATGGCCATGGCCCGCGCGATGGCCGCCCGCTTCTTCATCCCGCCGCTCAATTGCGCCGGCATGTAGTTCTCGAATCCGGAAAGGCCCACCTGATCGAGCTTCAGCCGCACCATGATTTCGATGGTCGATTCGTCCAGCGGCGTGTGTTCGTTCAAGGGCAGGGCAACGTTTTCTCCCACCGTCATTCCGCCGAACAGGGCGCCGCTCTGAAACGACATGCCGAGTTTTTTCCGCAGCGCATCGCGCTCGGCGTCGGACATGGCCGCGAAATTCTTGTTTCCCATCCAGATTTCGCCGGCGCTCGGTTTCTCCAGCCCCACGAGCGTCCGCAGCAGGGTGCTCTTGCCGGATCCCGATCCCCCCAGGATCACCAGGGTTTCCCCGGCCGGCACATCGAAGCTGATGCTGTGCAGAATCTCGCGCTCGCCGTAATTCACGCGCAGATTCCGCACGGAAATGCCCGGGCCGGAGGGTGTTTCGTCGGAGTCGTCTTTGCGGCGTGCGTCTTTAGCCATATTTTATGAGGGCGCTGTGAAGTAAAAAATCGCCGTAAAAATCAGGTCCACCACGATCACTAGAAAAATCGATTTCACCACCGAGGACGTGGTTGACCGTCCCACTTCTTCCGAACCTAGTCCGGTGGCGAAGCCTTCGTGGCACCCCACCGCGGTGATCACGATCCCGAACATCAGGCTCTTGACCAAGCCGGTCAAGATGTCGCGAAGAACCAGCGCGTCCATCGTGGCGCGGAAATAGCTGCCCCAGGTGAAGCCCGCGCTCATCACACCGAAAAATCCGCCGCCGAGCACCCCCATGAAATCGGCCCAGGTGGTGAGGCACGGCATCATCAGGATCATGGCCAGGAATTTCGGCGCCACCAGAAAATGAACCGGCTCGAGCGCCATGGTCTCGAGCGCGTCGATTTCTTCGTTCACCTTCATGGTGCCGATTTCCGCGGCGAATGCCGACCCTGACCGCCCGATCACCATGATCGCCGTCATCAGCGGCCCGAGTTCGCGGGTGATCACGATGGCCACCGCCGCCGCCACCAGTTGCATGGCGCCTAGCTTGCGCAGTTGGTAGGCGCCCTGGAGGGCCAGAATCGTGCCGACGAAAAATGAGATCAGCGAGACGATCGGCACCGCCTCCACGCCCACCGACATCGCCTGATGCACCGCGCGGCTCAGCCGGAATTTCCGCCCGCGAAACGGGTCGACAAAAATCGATCGCGCCGCGCCTCCGGTGAGCCTGGCAAGGCTCCCCACGTAGGCCAGGCCTTCGATGGTGGCTTCGCCGATATTGTAGGCCAGCGCCATAGTAATCCTGAGCCCGGTGACTTCCTATTACGAGAGATACGCTACGTATCGATGCTTGCTCGAAAGCTTATTTCGGCACCGAGCCATTGCCGTTCAAAGCGTCCGCTTCGTTGTCATAGACCTCAAACACCTTGATCAGCCGGGTCAGCTCCAGAACCTCGCGCGCCGTCTTACTCAAGCCGTAAAGAGCGAAGCCCGACTTCAAGTCCCGCGAAGTTTTCAGCCCCTCCACGAGCGAGGCTACTCCCGCGCTGTCGATGTATTTCACCTTTTCCAGGTTCACGACCACGCGGGGGACGCGCTTCGCCTTCAGCAGGTCCAGCAGTACACGGCGCACTTCCGGAGAGTTATAGAGAGTGATATCGCCGGTGATGTCCACAACTGTGGCATTCCCGGCTTCGCGCGTGGAAATTTCCATGGAGCACCCTTAGAACGGTACCGAACGGCACCACTGTTTTTGACAGAGAATCCGCTGGGATGCAACCGTTTTGGAGCGGCGCGCCCGAATCCCGCAGTTCAGCCTGGCTGAGTAACTCACCACTGCAGAGGGAAGCGCGAACGAACTCCGCGTGTTGCTAGCCCCGATGGTCGGGCGGTATATAGCTGCGCAAATCGTAGCCGGTGTAAACCTGTCGCGGCCGCGCGATCTTCTGCTCCGGGTCGAGCAGCATTTCTTCCCACTGCGCGATCCATCCCGAAGTGCGCGGTATCGCGAAAAGCACCGGAAACATCGTCACCGGGAAGCCCATCGATTGATAAATCAGCCCGGTGTAAAAATCGACGTTGGGGTACAGCTTGCGCGAAACGAAGTATTCGTCTTCGAGCGCGATTCGCTCGCATTCCAGCGCGATATCGATCAGGGGATTCCGCCCCATGATGTCGAAGACCTCATAGGCCATGCGCTTCACAATCTTGGCGCGCGGGTCGTAATTCTTGTACACGCGGTGCCCGAAGCCCATCAGCAGCGTCTCGCCCGCCTTCACCCGCTTGATGTACGCCGGAACGTTGTTCACCGACCCGATATCGAGCAGCATCCGCAGCACCTGCTCGTTGGCGCCGCCGTGCAGCGGGCCGTAGAGCGCCGAAGTGGCCGCGGCCGTCGCGCAATAAGGATCGGCGTGCGAGCTGCCCACGCCGCGCATGGCCGTCGAAGAGCAGTTCTGCTCGTGATCCGCGTGCAGGATGAACAGCACGTCGAGGGTGCGCTCGAGAGTCGGATTCGGGCGGTATTTGAGCTCGCTCGTCCGGAACAGCATATTGAGGAAATTGCCCGTGTAGCTCAGCTCGTTGTCGGGATACACGAAAGGCATGCCAAGGCTGTGCCGGTACGCGAACGCCGCAAGCGTCGGCATCTTGCCGATGAGCCGGTAGGTCTGTTTGCGGCGCGACTCCGCGTTGAAAATATCCTTGGACTCGGGATAGAAGGTCGAAAGCGCCGCCACGGTCGAAATCATCATGCCCATGGGGTGCGCGTCATAGTGAAAGCCATCCAGGAATTTCTTGATGCTTTCGTGAATGAACGTGTGGTGGGTGATGTGGTACGTCCATTCGTCCAGCTGCGACTTCGAAGGGAGCTCGCCGTAGAGGATCAAATACGCCGTCTCGAGATAGGTGCTCTTTTCAGCCAGTTCCTCGATCGAGTAGCCGCGGTAGCGCAGAATCCCCAGGTCGCCGTCGATGTAAGTGATCTTGCTTGTGCACGACGCCGTGTTCGAAAACGACGGATCATAGCTCATCATGCCGAAATCCCCGTCGTGGACCTTGATCTTCCGCAGCTCGATCGGACGGATCGTGTCGTTTTTCACCGGAATTTCGTATTGTTTTCCGGTCCGGTTATCGGTGATCGTAAGCGTGTCGCGGCGGCTTCCGGCCGCCGTTCCGTTCGCAACTGTTTCTGTTTTGGGCGGATTCATTCCTGACCCCTTCGGAGGTTTGTGCTGAAATTTCAGTATACCGAACACGCTAATTTATACCAAGACGCGCCGCCGCGGAATCTTTTTCGCCCGAGCGAACGGTGGCACTGGCGTTCGCTTATCCGATAAGATGGCAAACACTGCTTCCAGCGCCAATCGCCGCGGAGCCAAGGAGACGCCGAATGCCCTCATTTCCAGGGGTCGATTTCCTCGACTTCGATTCCCTCCTGAGCGACGACGAAAAGCTGGCCCGGCAAACCGCGCGCCAGTTTGTCGATGACGCGATTCTTCCCATCATCGAACAGTGCAATCGCGAGGGTCGGTTTCCGATGAGGCTTGTGCCCGTGATGGCCGAACTGGGCTTTTTCGGCGCCAATCTCAACGGCTACGGCTGCGCGGGCATGT
>Ga0265338_10011508_pt1 | contig 10208 bp, 7 predicted proteins | sample 42126metaG_FD_193579 | JGI IMG/M metagenome (GOLD analysis project Ga0265338, IMG submission 193579) | Rhizosphere microbial communities from Carex aquatilis grown in University of Washington, Seatle, WA, United States - 4-21-26 metaG | ecosystem: Host-associated > Plants > Roots > Rhizosphere >... | reverse complement strand
ACGCAGGATGTGAAACAGTGCGCGCGAGCCGAGCTTGTCGGTGGGATGGTCGTCGGCGGGCACGGGAACCTCGTCGGTCGACAGCCCGAGCTTGAGCGCGCGCACGAGCATCTCGACGTCCCAGCCAGCCCCGCGATCGCTCATCCCGAGTGCGATCAGCGCGGGGAACTTGAGCGCCCGTACGGGCCCGACACTCGACCAACGATGGCGATACACCGCGTCGATGAGGCCCGTGACCAGCTTGACCGAAGCGCGTTGGCGGCCGGCCGTTGCACCGAGCACGAGCTCGACGCCGCGTTCGAGGATCGGCGCGACGAGCGCATCGAGTGCCGCCGCCGCCGCGGGGCGATCGCCGGGGATGAACACGACGACGTCGGGGACGCGCGGCAACGACGAAAAATGGCTCTGCGCGCGCAGGCAGGCCGCACCGTAGCCGCCCGAGCCCTCGCGCAACACGAGCGCCCCAGCATCGCGCGCCAGCTCGGCGGTGCGATCGCGCGAGTTGCGATCGACGACGACGACCGAGCGGATCGACCGATGCGGCAACGCGCGCAACAGCGCCGTCAGGCTCGCCGCGTGGTCGCGCGCCGGCACGACGACGTCGATGACCGGTGACGACATCCGGGGCCAGGATAGCAGGGCCGCGGGCGGCCGTGGTACACGCAACCTGCGATGGCGCTCACCTACAAAGACGCCGGGGTCGACATCGATGCCGGCGAGGCGTTGGTCGATCGCATCGGACCGCTCGCGAAGGCGACGACTCGGCCCGAGGTGCTCGGCGGCATCGGCGGGTTCGCCGCGCTGTGCCGGATCCCGACCGGCTATGTCGAGCCGATCTTGGTCAGCGGCACCGACGGCGTCGGCACGAAGCTGAAGACCGCGCTCGCGTCGGGTCGCCACGACACGATCGGCATCGACCTGGTCGCGATGTGCGTCAACGACGTGCTCGTCACCGGCGCCGAGCCGCTGTTCTTTCTCGATTACTTCGCGACCGGCGCGCTCGATGTCGAGGTCGCCGCTTCGGTGATCGCGGGCATCGCCGACGGCTGCAAGCAAGCGGGCTGCGCGCTCGTCGGCGGCGAGACCGCCGAGCTGCCCGGCCTGTATCACGGTCGCGACTACGACCTCGCCGGGTTCTGCGTCGGGGTGGTCGAGCGCGCGGAGATTCGCCCGCGGGCGACCGAGCTCGCGGTCGGCGATGTCGTGATCGGCTTGCCGTCGGCGGGCCTGCACTCGAACGGGCATTCGCTCGCCCGCAAGGTCGTGCTCGACGTCCTGCACCTGCCCCTCGACGCGAAGCCGGACCTGCTCGAAGGCGCGAGCGTCGCCGCCGAGCTGCTGCGGCCGACGATCATCTACGCCGAAGCGTTTCGCGCGCTGCGCGGTCAGCCGTGGAAAGCCGCCGCGCACATCACCGGCGGCGGGCTGATCGAGAATCCGCCGCGGATCTTCGGCGACGACAAGCTCGCGGTCGAGCTCGATCACGGCACGTGGGACCGACCCGCGATCATGAAGTTGATCGCGACGGCCGGTGTGTCCGACGACGAGATGCTGCGCACGTTCAACTGCGGCTTGGGGATGATCGTCGTCGTCGCGCCCGAGTTTGCCGAGCGCGCGGTTTCGCTGCTCGCGCCGGCGCGTGCCCGGGTCGTCGGCAAGCTCGTCGAACGCGGCAGCGGGGCGGCATCGCGGCTCGTGTGATGCGGATCGGCGTCTTGGTCTCGGGCAACGGGACGAACTTGCAGGCGCTACTCGATGCCGAAGCACGCGGCGCGCTCGCCCCCGCGACGGTCGCGGTCGTGATCTCGAATCGGCCGAACGCGCCCGCGCTCGACCGCGCGAAGCTCGCCGGCGTGCCGGCCGAGGTCGTCGATCACGTCGCGTTCGCGGATCGCGCGGCGTTCGAAGGCAAGCTACTGGAGCTGCTCGCCGCCCAGCGCGTCGAGGCGGTCGTGCTCGCCGGGTTCATGCGCAAGCTGACCGCGACGTTCCTCGACGCGTTTCCACTCCGGATCGTCAACACCCATCCGTCGCTGCTGCCCGCGTTCCCCGGCCTCGACGCGGTGGGGCAAGCGCTCGCCCACGGCGTGAAGCTGACCGGCGTGACCGTGCACTTCGTCGACGCGAGCCTCGACGGCGGCCCGATCATCGCGCAGGCGGCGGTGCCGATCCTCGAAGGCGAGGACGCTGCGGCGCTGCACGCGCGAATCCAACGCGAAGAGCATCGCCTGCTGCCCGAGGTCGTGCGCTTACTCGCCTCGCACGCGCTCACCGTCCGCGGCCGAACCGTGGTTAGCTCGGGTTCCTAGTGCCGACGAACTCGTATGACCTGGTCGTGCTCGGCGACGACCTGGCCGCGCTGGTGTGTGCGACCCTCTGTGTGCGGCGCGGCATGCGCACGCTCGTCCTCGGCGACGATCGACCGGCGCGCTACACGCTCGGCCCGCACAAGCTGCCGATCGAGCCATCGCTGTGGCCGGTGTTGCCCGGATCGCCAGGCGAGCGCGTGCTCAAAGAGCTCCACGCCGAGCTCGCGTTGCGCCGCAAGCTGCGCGAACCGCGGATCGCGGCACAGCTCGTCACGCCGGAGCTCCGCATCGATCTCGGCGCCGATCGCGTCGCGACCGAGCTGGCGCGGGAGCTCGGCGATGCCGACGGCGAAGCGATGCTCGCGCATTGGGCGAAAGCCGGCGACGTCGCGCGGCTCGTCGATCCGCTGTTGTCCGGCGAGCACGCGTTCCCCGGCGTCGGGTTCTTCGAGCGTCGAGAGGTCGCGCGGCTGTCCGAGCTCGCGGTCGACGCTGCGAACACCTGGTGGAACGAGCTGCAGGCTGAACCACGCGGTCCGATCTGGCGGCATCTCGCGGCGATCGCGTTGCGCCATCCGTCGGCGCCACCCGCAGCGGCTGCCCGCGCGATCGATGCATGGCGCGCGGGGCCACCTGCCCTGCGCGGCGACGGCGATGCGGTGCGCGAGCTGTTCGTCGAGAAGCTGACCACCGCCGGTGGCGAGCTGCGCGCCGGCAAGGTCACCGAGATCGCGATGTCATGGGGCAAGGTTTCGGGCCTGACGCTCGCGAGCGGCGACGATATCGGCGCGGCGCAGATCGTATCGAGCCGACCGCCGAGCGAGCTCGCCGAGCTGCTCGGCAAGAAAGCGCCCAAGCGGCTGTCCGAGCTCGCGGACAGCGTTTCGCTCGTCGGGTATCGCTACACGCTCAACGTCGTTCTCGATGAAGCTGGCATCCCCGAACATATGGCGCCGACCGTCGCGGTGATCGCGCAGCCGGACAAGGATGCGATCGGCGACGCATCGTTCTCGATTCACTTGTCGGAGACCGACGACGCTGGCCGCGTGGTCGCGACGATCGCAGCGGTGCTCGCGGTCGACGGCCCGATCGAGGCCGATCGGCTCGCACCGAAGTGCATGGCGTTGCGCGCGGGGCTGTGGAAGAAGTTCGGCGACGTCATGCCGTTCTTCGAGAGGCATCTCGTGCTCGCGCACTCACCGTTCGAAGCGACCCCGCCGCAAGTCCCGGGTGGACGCGGCAGCTACGACGTACCGCGCAACCTGCCGCTGCCGATGGCGCCGGTGTGGAAAGGCCAGCTCACGACGCCGGTCGATCAAGTCGCAGGCGCGGCGATGGCGTACCAGACCGGACTGAAGAACCTGACGCTCACCGGCGATCAGATCCTGCCCGCGCTCGGCATCGAGGGCGCGCTCGCGTCGGGCTGGAGCGCGGCGAAAGTTGCCTGCGCGATCGCCGGCAAGAAGAAGGACTATCTGCGCGACGAGCTCGTCGGCGCCGCGGGCTGACTAGTTCGCGCCGTAGACCGCTTTCCACAGCGTTTCGAGCGGTTGCTTGCACTCCGGCGATCGATGCTTCGCGGTCTCCCCGGGCTCGAAGCAATCAAGATCGAGCTTGTCCTCGGCCATGCACGCCTCGACGAACCGCGTCTTGAGTTTCAAGACCTGTGCATCGCGAGCTTTCTGCGTGTCGTCCGTCGGTTGGCCCCCGGCGAACGCGGCCGCAAACAGCTTGGTGTTCTCTTCGAGCATGCGATCGCGGATCGCAGCGCACTTCTCGGCTCGCGACTGACCGCACGCGGTCATGACAACGAGAGCGATCAGAATCCGTTGGTTCATATGCAACTTCGAGACATCGGGTTGATCGTCAGCTCGTCGGCGCCGCGGGCTGAATCACTTGTAGACGGCCTTCCACAGCGTCTCGAGTGGCTGTTTGCACTCGGGCGACGGGTGATCGGTCTGATGCTCGAAGCACCCGAGATCGAGCGTCGCTTGCGCCGCGCACGCATCGGCGAAGTTCGCCTTGAACTGCGCGAGCTCCTTGTTGCCCTGCGCCTCGAGCTTGGCCCTCTCGTCGAGCGACACGACCGCGCCGAGCGCCTCCTTCAGGGAGCTCTCCTGCACCGACAGCATGATGTCGCGCAGGGCCTCGCATTTGTCGCGGCGAGACTTCGAGCACGACGCAATTGCGGCGAGCATCACGAGCACAACGGCGCGATCGAGCTTCATTGCAACCTCGGGATGTCGAGTAGATCAGCGGCGGCAGCGTCGGCGACGACCAGGATCGCCGGTTCGCCGACCGGGATCCGGTCGAGCGTACCGCTGTGGACGCGTAGCATCGGCGCGGCACCATACGCGCGCGCCTCGACGAACAGCTCGCGCGGGTCCGCGGTCGGATGCCCCGCGAGGATCGCGCCGCCGACCGCCGGCAAGCAGCGCTCCGCGATCGGTCCGAGCGGGCCATCCTCGCCAGTCGCAGCCACGACAACGCACGGCCCGAGTAGCGCGAGCTGTCCGGGATTGCCGACCATCGTGCCGCGTTGGACCGGCAGCTCGTCGAGCGCCCGTTGTACCGCCACCGCGAGCCGAATCCGCGAGTCGCGATAGACCGCGATGCCGCGTTCTGCGAGCACGCCTCGACCGAGCGCCTCATCCCAGCGCCGACCGACGACGCGCGCGATGTCGATCGGAGTCGCGCCCGGCTCGCCCGCGAGATGCGAGCCGTAGAGCAACGTGATCGCGGCGGCGAGCTGCGGAGAGATCTCGAACCGCGCGACGATCTCGTCGATCATCGGCGAGGTCGGTGCCCCGCGATCGATCGAGCCAGCAGCGACCGCGCGCGCCCACGTCGTCACGTCGTCGCGCCACGACGGGCGCGGATCGATCCACGCGAGCGACGCCGGCTCGTGACTGCGCGGCTGGGCGTTGCGCATGCGCTCGCGCCACGTCGAGAACCGCTCGGAAAGGCTCGGCCCGATCGGAGTCGGTACCGCTGCGCGCGACTTCGCCGAGCCACCCGCCGCGGGCGCCGCGGTCGGGCCGCGAAACAGCGATGGCCGCGTGTCGGCGATCGCCGTGGGCACCGGTTCGCCCGCCATGTCGTCTTCGTCGGCCTCGTCTTCGACAGGCACGATCAGCTCGGCCGGCTCGACCTCGCTCGACACGTCGACCTCGTCGTCGGCTGGCGCACCATCGCGCACCGGCTCGCGATCGAGCGCGGCGAGCGCGAGCGGGCGTTGCATCTGCGCGGCGAGCACCGCCAGCGTGCGACCGGGCACGATCGCAGCCGCCTCGACCCGATCCAAGCCGGCGACCGCGATCGTTCGCTGCGCCGCGCGGCCATCGAGATCGATCATGTAGAGCTTGCCGGTATCGGCGCCGATGCAGCCGACCACGTCGCCGCGCGGATGTCCGATCGCGTGTGCGATCGGCTCGGGCAGCTGGTGAGTCTTCGGCTGGCCGCGATTGACGAGCGCCAGCACGTCGACGCGCGTCGGATCCGCCTGCGTCGTCATCCACAGCGCGCGTTCGGTGCCTCCGATCGCGGTGATCGTCGTCGGCCGAGCGAGCTTGAGCTTGCGCGTCGGCATCCGCGTGTTCGGATCCCACTCTTCGATCGAGCCGGCGAGCGCGACGACAAAACGATCCGCGACGGCACCACCTGCGACCGGCAGTGATCGCGCCGGAAACTGATATGGCGTGACGTGCGAGTCGCTCGCGGTGAGGATCGCGGCTCCGTTCGCGCCGACCGCGAGCGCGTGGGCACCGACCGACGCGACGAGCCGCATCGCCGCCTCGAGCCGGAGCTCGGCGAGCGAGCGCGGGCCGCTCGGCCCATTCGGATCGAGCAGGTGCACCGTGCTGTGCGCCGCGAATCGCGACAACACGAGCAGCCGCGCCGGGGAACCGACCCACGCGACATCGCTCGCGACCGCCTCCGGATCGATCCCGATCTCGGCGATCGGCATGCAGCTCGGCAGCTCGATGATCGACACGCGCTCGGTCTCGTGCACCGCCGCGAGCGCGCCATCGCCCGAGATCGCGAGTCGCGGACGCGCCTTCGGTACGAACCCGTGTTGAATGGAAGCCGACGGAGCGATCACCTCGCCGGCGATCGTATCACCGGCCGGGCTCGGGCGCGTCCAGCTCGGCCAAGCACGCTCGGTCTGGCTTGCCGAACGGCGGGAGATCGTCGCGGGTCGCATCGTCGAGCACGACGCACTTCGCACCAGTGCCGCAGTCGGCGTCGTTGTCACACGACTTCGTGCATCTCCCGGGGCCGTTCATCGGCGCTTCGTGACGCAGGCCGTGATGCACGCACATGAACGATTTGCAGCCAAACGAGTACGAGCAGCTGTCGCCGTACGGCCCCTGGCCGAACAAGTTCCACGCGACGAGCGCGCCACCGGCGAGCAACAGCACCGCGAACACACCGGTACCGATGCGCTTGAGCATGGGCGATGCCACGAGCGCTCAGCCTTCGTTGATCGGCGCCGACACGGTGTTCCACGCCGTGTTCATCACCGGCGCGGCGGAGCGATAAGCGTCATCGGTCATGTTGTTCGCGCTCGAGTTAAACCGGCCGATCATGTTGTTGCCGTTGAGCGCGCGGTCCGTCAACGTATGCTTGCCGTCCTTGATCGCCTGGTAGGTCCGGCCGAACAGGTCGTCGAGCGCTTGTTGCGATTCGGCAAAGCTCGCGTCGAGGTGCTCTGCTGACTGGATGATCGCGTCGGCGACGCGCGACGCGCTGGCCGGATCGATCGACATGCTGTTGAAGCCGCGGAGGTCGTGCTTCGTCGTCTCGACATGGACTTTGAAGTCGTCGACGATGTGCTTCGAGGCGACCTTCGCAGGACCTTTCAGATCGGTGCCGTCTTGCGTCTTGCCGGTACGGTTCGTGAGCGCGACCGCGAGCTCGTTGTGGTAGTCCTCGGCCTTGCTCGCAAGGATCGTCGCCATCTGATCCGCCGAGCTCGCGACGTATTCGGCGGCGGAGTGGATCTGCGAGGTCACGTCGCCCTCATCGTGCGAGGTGTCGGGACCGCCCGGCAGCGCGACGTCGGCGCCCGAGCCAGCCGCGGCGTCGGGTCCAGCTCCTGGTGCCGGCGCTGGCGCGGAGCTCGGCGCAGGCGCCGAGCTCGGCTCGCTCGCGAGCGTCGCCGATCGCGACGCGTCGGCCGCATGTTGTCCGGCTTGCGCGGCGTGATCGGCCGCTTGCTGCGCCTGCTGGGCGTGCGCCGCCGCGTGGATGCTCGCGATGAACGTCTGCGCGTACGCCTTCTCCTCGGCGAGCTGTTGCTCGAACGAAGCGAGGTCGGTCATGAACTGATCGGCGTCGGTGATGTTGCGATCGCACTCGCCGAGCGCGTCGGCGGCGCCCTGCGCTTCTTTGCCGGCGTTGGCGCCGAGCTTGACCGCGGTTTGCTCGGCTTGCGCGGACGTTCCAGCGGCGCCGTCGGCGACCCCGTGCACCGCTTGCTGTTGACGGCGCAGCGCGCCCGCGTACTCGCGCATGTCACCCATCGATACGCCACACAGCCCGCGCAACACGACCGACGCGATCTTCTCTTGGATCCAGCCGAAGATCTGCGCAGCCTTGTTCTTCGCCCAGCGTTTCACCGCGCCGAAGATCCGGCCCCAGAACCCGCGGGTCTCGGGCTCCGGCAGGTTGACCGCGGCGCGATCCTGCGACGTCGACTTCGCCTGCTCCTGCTTGTCGGCGCCTTGCCCTGCCTGGTTCTGGCTCTCGCCGGCGTGCGAGACGTTCGATTGCGCGTCGGCCGACGTCGCCTTGCTCTCGTCTTGATTCTTCTTCGCCGCGGCTTGGCGCGCTGCTGCGTATTCTTTGTACTTGCCGTACACCGCGAGCGTGTCGGCCGCCTTCTGCTTGCCGTCGATCTGCGCCTTCTTGAACTCGACCGCGACGTTGCGCATGTAGCCGAACTCGTGCGCGGCTTCGTCGAACTGCGGCAGCAGCGCGGGCCAGTAAGGCAGCGGCTCGCCCCCGGTATCGGGGACGTCGGCGCCGCCATGGGCATTCGCGCCCCCCGGAGCAGGCGCGCCCGCATTCTCGTGCGGCGCATTCGCGATCGCGGCGTCCGGTCCGCTCGGCTCGCCGGGATGGCCGGGCGCTCCGCCAGCACCGGGCGCGTTGCTCACCACCGGCGCCTGGCCTGCGACCGGGGTACTCGCGGCCGGCATTGCCGCGTTCTGGACGGCCGGAAGGGCGGAGTTCTGCACGGCGGGCAATGCAGCGGTCGCGGCGGTGGCTGCACCCGCGGGCTTGGCCGGCGTTCGCTTGATCCCCGCGAGCATCGTGCGCGTGGTCGCCGCGACCGACATCGAATGCGCGCCCTTCGAAACGAACGCGGTGAACGATGCTTCGCGCTCGCGACGCTCCGTCGTCGCGATGTCGGCGTAGGTGCCGTGACCGCCGCGCGAAGCCGCACCACCGGCGGCGCCGCCCTTGTCCCACTTGAGCGGGCGGCCGAGTGAGTAGTTCTCCGACGACTCCCACGCCGATTTCTGGCCCTTCCAGTGCAACATCTCCAACACCGGATCGACGCTATCGACCGTGTTACGCGTGATGTCGCCCCAGGTTTCGTAGTCGGCTGCGTGCGTCCGTTCCGAGCCGGCGGCCATACCGGACAGCTGGTTCTCGTAGGCGCGGTTGAGGCTGCGCGCATCGTCGTACTTCTTGAGCTCGCCGTTGAGCGCGTTGAGTCGCTCGTTCTCGGCGTCGGTCCGCGTCGTCTTCGCGAGCAGCGTCGTGCGCTCGCTGATCTGAGGCTTGTACTCGGTTGCGAGGGCGAACCGCGTGTCGCGCGTGCCATGGACATGGTCCATCATGTTGTCGCGCGCGTTGACGCCGCTGTAGCCGTACTTCGTGTTGTCGTAGTACTCGTCGTTCATCCGCGTGAAGCGGTCGTGCCGCATCTGCTCGAGGCGGTCTTTCATCGCGCGACGCTGCTCGTCCTTCTGGAACGCGACCTCTGCCTCGGTGCGGACGCGCTCGCCCTCTGCCACCGCGTGCTTGTCATCGAGCGACGCGGTCGACTTGTTCTCGGGATCGGTCTGCCGCTGCTTCTTGGAGTAATTGCGCCAACGCGTTTCTTCGAGATGTGCCGCATCGCGCGCCTCGGAGGTCATCACCGCGTGGCGGGTGTCGGCCTCGGCGTTGTCAGCGGCGGTCGCCCACTTCTGTCCGAGCGCCGTCTTCTCGCCCCAGCTGCCGACGTTCTTGCCCGCGCTCTCGCCCCAGTTGCCGACCTTGGCTTCGAGATCGAACCGATTCGCGGCGCTACCGCTCCACGCGCCGACGCGATCGAGCGTCTTCGCCGCGGTCGACGTGCCGTACTTGGACATCAGCTTGTTCTGGATCGCTTCGAGGTGCGCGGGCGCGTTCGCGTACTGCCTACCGACCCAGCTGTTCTTGATCTTCTCGGTCCCGCGACCGATCAAGCCCATGTCCTTCCACTTGCCCTCGACCTGGGTGAACGTCGCGCCGCCGAAGCCGAGCTTGCGGACGATCTTGTTCGCGAACAGTTTGATGTCGCCGGTGACCTTGTTCGCGATCTTGCCGATCGAGGCTCGCGCACGACGAAACAGCGACGCGATCACGCCCTTGCTGTTGCCGAGCAGGCCCTTCATGAACTTCGGACCGAAGATCATGGCCATGTTGATGATGCCGCCCGCGGCATCGTTCGCCTCGCTCATCATCAGGTCGGCGGTCGCAGCTTTTTCTTCGGCCGACGCGCCCGCTGCGATTTGCTTTGCGAGCACGACGCCGTTGAGCCCGGTCAAGATGCCGGCGATCACGAACGCGATCGCGCTGCAGATGACGCCGATCACGTTGAGGATGCGAGCGATGCCTTCGATCGCGACGCCGATCGGCGGG
>Ga0265338_10011507_pt1 | contig 10210 bp, 6 predicted proteins | sample 42126metaG_FD_193579 | JGI IMG/M metagenome (GOLD analysis project Ga0265338, IMG submission 193579) | Rhizosphere microbial communities from Carex aquatilis grown in University of Washington, Seatle, WA, United States - 4-21-26 metaG | ecosystem: Host-associated > Plants > Roots > Rhizosphere >... | reverse complement strand
CTGCTTCTCGAGACGGGCCTTGAGCGCGTCGACCCCCATGCAACGGATGTAGTTCACCGGGCCACCGCGGAAGGGAGCGAAGCCGGTGCCGAAGATCACGCCGGCGTCCAGCAGTTCCGCGTCGGCCACGATCTGCTCGCGGAGCACCATCACCGCCTCGTTGAGCATGGGCAGGATCAGGCGGTCCTGTAAGTCTGCATCGGTGGGACCCGCCTTGGACCTGTCCTTCTGCGGCTTGCCGTCCACGTACTTGTAGTAGCCCTCGTTGGTCTTGCGGCCGAGCTTCTTGGCTTCCACCAGTTTCACCAGGCTATCCGGAATCTTCTTGTTGAACTCCTTGGCGAAGACCTTGGCCACGGACAGGCTCACATCCAGGCCCACGGTATCGGCCAGCTCCGCCGGCCCCATGGGCATGCCGAAGTCCAAGGCCGCCTTGTCGATGGCTTCCAGGGCGATCCCATCGTCGTGTGCCAGCATGGCTTCCATCATGTAGGGCATGAGGATTCGGTTCACCAGGAAGCCGGGCGCGGACTTCACCGGCACCGCCAGCTTGTCGATGTGACGGGCGAAGGCGAGGGCCTTAGCCACCACTTCCTTCGGCGTGTCCTCGGCATGGATCACTTCCACCAGGGGCATCTTGGCCACGGGATTGAAGAAGTGCAGTCCCACCAGGCGCTTCGGATCCTTGAGCACGGTGCGCAGAGTCTCCAGGCGGATGCTGGAGGTGTTGGTGGCCAACACCTCGCCCGGGCCCATCACCGCGTCGAGCTTCTTATAGAGATCCTGCTTGGCGTTCACGTCCTCGAAGATAGCTTCGATCGCCACCTGGGCATCCTTCGCGCCATCGCCGGCCACGTCCATCTTCAGGCGGGCGGTGGCGGCATCCACCTCGGCGCCCCGGAGTTTCTTCTCGAAGAGCTTGCGGGCCCGGCCCATGGCGGGTTGGATGTATTTCTCTTCGCGGTCCTGCAGCGTCACGTTGTAGCCGCGCAGCGCACACCAGGCTGCGATGTCACCGCCCATGGTACCGGCACCGATCACGTGCACATGCTTCAGGTCGAGATCCGACTTCTTGCCCAGGGACTTCAAGCGGTCCTGCAGCAGGAACACCCGCATGAGGTTGTGAGAGACGTCCAGCACCATCATGTCGGCGAAGGAATGGGCTTCCGCTTCGTACTGGGCCTCGCTGGCGCCGTACTTCTTCCACAGGTCGATGACCGCGTAAGGAGCAGGGTAGTGGTCGCGGCGCACCTTGGCGGCCTTGACCTGCTTCGCCAGCACGTTGGCGATGATGGGTCGCAAGAGGGCGGAGCCCAGCAGCTTCTGCAGGCCAGGCGCGCTCTTCTTGGGATCGCCCTTGAGCACGAGGCGCGCGGCCGTCGGCCGCGCCATGTCTTCCTTCACCAGCTTGTCGATGAGGCCGATCTTCAGCGCTTCCTTGCCGCGCACGTTGCGGCCACTCAGCATGAAGCTCATGGCCGGCAGTACGCCGCACAGGCGCACCGAACGCACCGTGCCGCCGAAGCCGGGATGCACGCCGATCTTCACTTCCGGCAGGCCCAGCGCCAGCTTGTCATCATCCACGCCTACGCGGTAAGTGCAGGCCAGGGAAAGTTCCAGGCCGCCGCCCAGGCAGAAGCCGTTGATGAGTGCGGCCGAGGGGCAGGGCAGCTTCTCGATCTGTTCCACGATCTGCTGGCCGCCGCGGGTGACCTGGAAGGCCTGGTCGTGGGCGCGCAGATCCTTGATCTCCTTGATGTCGGCACCGGCGATGAAACCGCTCTTCTTGGCGGACCAGATGACTAGCCCCTTGGGCTTCATCTGGGCTATCTGCTTCAGCTTCTCCGAGAGTTCGTACATGACCGCCGTGGACAGCACGTTGGCGCTGGCACCGGCCTTGTCGAAGCACAGCCAGACCACGCTGTCCGCGTCCTGCTCGATGCGCCAATTGGTCTGGGTAGTGTTATCGGGCATGGGAACTCCGGAATGGGTAGGGGCAGGGGAAGATGCTCATAATAGGAAGCGGCCGACGGGGCCGCAAGCATGCGACCTATTCCGGCGCGACTTTCTCGGCGTCCAGGCCCGTGAAGCGGGTCCCGGCCGGCACCTTGAGCAGGCGGGAGCGGATCTCGTGGTCCACCCGCGTCATGTTCTGGTAACGGGCGTCATCCTCTCCGGTCTGGGTGCCGCTCAAGGTGCGCTGGATGAAGTTGCGGGCGCCCCGCTGGCGCAGCCGCGAGGCTTTTTCATATACATCAAACCAATCACCCGAGACCCGGTCGCCGAAGCGCAGGGCTGAATATTCGCGCAACACCGCCATGCGCGCCTCGTTGGCGGCGATGTAGGTACGCGCTTCGGGATCGGACTGGATCATCTCGCTGCTCTGGGCGCGCAGCTTCTTGCGCACCTCCGGTGGCAACTCCAGGATCTCCATGTTCAGCAGGCGCCGGTCAACGCTGTCCATGAGTTCACGGCGCAGGGCCTGCAGGGGTTCGCGCTCGCCGCGCAGCCCGGCCTCGAACTCCAGCAGGTTGCTGCGCACCGAGGCCTGCACCTCCGGCGTCATCTCCTTGAGCAGGGCTTCCCGCAGGCGGGTGAAGCGTTCGTCCTGATGCTGCACGCTCAGCCAGTTGCCCCAGGCCTGTTCCATGTTGGCACGGCGCCGGCGCAGCACTAGCCATAATGCAGCCACGAAGGCGAGCAGCGTGAGGGATGCCAGGAGCACGCTCATCTCAATGCGGGCTCTTGACCTGGAAGTCGCAGACCAGCGGCAGGTGGTCGGAGAGATTCACTCGCGGGATGGCGAAGCCGGTGGCCTCGATGGACGGGCTGTGCAGCATGAAGTCCAGTTGGCGCACCGGGCGGCCGCTGGGCCAGGACGGGAGGTTGCGGATGTTGGGGTTGACGAGGCCGCAACCGTCGCGGAACTCGGCGATCTCGTGGTCGCCCCACAGGGTGTTGAAGTCGCCGGCCACCACCACCGGTTTCTCCGAACGCTGCACGAGTGTGGCGAGGTGACGCATCTGTTGCTGCCGATGGCTGTGCTTCAACGACAGGTGCACCAGGAACAGGCGCACCTGGTCCAACTCCAGTTCCATGATAAGCCGCTTGATGCCCAGTTCAAAGTAATGCGGCCGCTGCACCGCCTCGGGGTAACGGGTGAGGAAGGCGTTGCCCTGCTTGTTGACGATGGGCAGGCGGCGGTTGATGGAGTTGAGGCCGTATTTGTTCTCGAAATGATGGGAATGGCCGATGGCCTTGGCGATGGCTTCGGCTTGGTTCACCGCAGAGGAGCGGGGAGAGCCCATGTCTACCTCCACCAGGCCCACCACGTCGGGCGCCTGGCCCTGGATGAACTCGGTGATCTTGGCCAGGTTACGGCTGGTATTGCGCAAATAGCCCGCGCCCGGCAACGGCAGATGGAAGGTGGGGCCGGTGCCAGTGGCGTAACGGATGTTATATAGGAGCAGGCGCAAGCGTGGATGGCGGTTTAGAATCGTGGAAACACTATAACAGCGGACCCCTCCATGGCGGCGCAAGCCAGCCTAGGTAAAATCACCGGCAACAGCCTCTGTGTCTACACGGAGGGCGATGAGCTATACCAGGACATGCTGGCGGCTATCCGCGCCGCGCGCCGCACTGTCAAGTTCGAGAGCTACATCTTCGCCGACGACGAGGTGGGCAAGCGCTTCATCGAGGCCTTGGTGGAGCGCGCCCGTGCCGGCGTGCAGGTGCTGGTCTACATAGACGCGGTGGGCTCGCTGTTCTCGGGTCCCCATGCCGTGGAGCGTGCGCTCAAGGCCGGCGGGGTACAGGTGCGCTGGTTCCAGCGCTGGAACTGGCGGGATCCTTCGCGCTATAACCGCCGTAACCACCGCAAGCTCCTGGTGGTGGATGGCCAGGTGGGCTTCTTCGGCGGCTTCAACATCCACCGTGAGAACTCCCACACGGTGTTCGGCGAGACCCGCTGGCGCGATACCCACGTCCGGGTCACCGGTTTCCTGGCGCGGGGCCTGCAGACCCTGTTCGATGCCTTCTGGCGCAACCAGATACGGCTGCATCCGGAACTGCAGGTGCCGGACGGCATGTTCATCACCAACTACTCGCGCCGGGGCCGCACCCATCTGCACCGGCTCTATGGCCGCAAGTTCGCCGAGGCCAAGCGTTATATCCACCTCACCACCCCGTACTTCGTGCCGGACCGGCACACCCGGCGGGAGCTGATGCGCGCGGCGCGGCGTGGCGTGGAAGTGAAGCTGCTGGTCCCGCGCCGCATCGAGGAGACACTGGCCCGGGTGGTGCAGTGGGCGGCCCATGCCCTCTACGGCAACCTGATGGCCGCAGGGGTACAGATCCATGAGTACCTGCCCCGTATGCTCCATGCCAAGACCCTGGTGGTGGACGGGGACTGGTGCACCGTGGGCACCGCCAACGTGGACTACCGGAGCTTCTTCCTGAACTACGAGTTGACCCTGGTCAGTACCGACCAGACCCTGGTGGATCGGTTGGAGCAGGACTTCCAGGCTGATCTGGAACAAGCCTTACGTATCCAGCCCAAACGCTGGGCAGATCGGCATCCCTGGCTGCGCTTCCTGGAAACCATCGGATGGGCAGTGCGGCATTGGCTCTGATATCAAATGCTAATTTACTTTTAAAAGTATTGGTATCTATTTGATATTTAAAGTAATTAAATACAGATTATCGAGGGAATCCGACTCAGTGCTAGAGTGCCGCATCCCTAGATTTTCAGTCACCTGGATCCCTCGAGGAGCAAACACATGCTGCCCCGTCTGGTACTAGCCCTGAGCGCGCTCTGCCTGGCTTCCACTGCCTTGGCCGCCGAGGGCGGTTTCACCCTGGAGCAGGAGCTGAGCTATCCCTATCCCCAGGAACTGGTGGCCGCCCCCAAGGGCAGTGCCCTCGCCTGGGTGCAGGACGAGCTGGGGGTCCGCAATGTCTGGATGGCGGACGGAGCAGGAACCGCTCCCCGGCAACTCACCCATTACAGTGCCGACGATGGCCAGGAGATCACCCAGCTGCAGTTCTCCCCGGATGGGAACTACCTCCTGTTCGTGCGGGGCGGAGACCACGATGCCAACTGGCCCGAACCCCTGGAACCGGATCCCGATGCCGCACCGGTGAAGCCGGAGGTGCAGATCTGGAGCATCTATCTCAAGGACGATAGCCAGACACTGGTGAGCGACGGTGATGCACCGGTCATCGCTCCGGACAGCAGCAAGTTGGCCTTCATCCACGAGCACAGCGTGTGGTGGGCCCCCTTGGGCGGCAATACCAAAGCGGCAGCCCTGTTCTTCGACCGCGGGCATCCCTCGGATCTGGCCTGGTCACCGGACGGCAAGTCCCTGGCCTTCGTGTCGGGACGCGAGGATCACAGCTTCATCGGCATCTACCGGGACGACAAGACTCCCCTCGAATACCTCGCGCCCACCACCAACCGCGACTTCATGCCCCAGTGGTCGCCGGATGGCGCACGCATCGCCTTCGTGCGGGTGCCGGGCGATGCCGGCGCGCCGCAGCCGATCCTGAAGCCGGTGCCGAATCCCTGGTCCATCTGGGTGGCAGCGGTGGCTGATGGCAAGGCCGCACTGGTGTGGCAGAGTCCCAAGACCCTGCGCGGCTCCTATCCGGAGACGGAAGGGGAGGCGAACCTGCATTGGCTGGCAGGTGACCGGCTGCTGTTCCTGGCGGACCTGGACAACTGGCCGCACCTGTATTCCATCGCATCGTCGGGCGGTACGCCGACGCTGCTCACGCCCGGCAAGTTCATGGTGGAGCACACCAGCGTCGCTGCCGACGGCAGCCGTGTGATCTACAGCGCCAACACCGGTGAACTCGCCGGCGACCAAGACCGGCGGCATCTATATATGGTGAACGCCAGCGGTGGTGGGCCCGTAGCACTCACTCACGGTGCCACCAGCGATTGGACACCCCGGCTCGCCGGCGACGGCAAGACTTTGGGGTTCATCCAGGCTGGCGTACAGACGCCGCCGCTGGTGATGGCGGGCGATGTGAGCAAGGCCGATTGGCAGCCGCTGGACAAGGACCGTATCCCGGCGGAATTCCCCGCCACCGGCTTCGTCACGCCCAAGCCGGTGACTTTCAAGTCTGCCGATGGCCTCGAGGTGCATGGGCAGTTGTTCGCTGCGGACGGCGACTCGGCCAAGAAGCCTGCGATCATCTTCGTGCACGGCGGCCCGCCGCGACAGATGCTGCTCAGCTGGCACTACATGGGTTACTACTCCAACGCCTACGCCGTGAACCAGTACCTGGCGAGCCACGGTTTCATCGTGCTCTCGGTGAACTACCGCCTCGGCATCGGTTACGGGCACGATTACCACCATCCGCCGCACTGGGGTCCCACCGGCGCCGCTGAATATCAGGACGTGGTGGCGGGCGCGAAGTTCCTGCAGCACGACAAGCGAGTGGATGCCAAGCGCATCGGCATCTGGGGTGGTTCCTATGGCGGCTACCTCACGGCCATGGCCCTGGCCCGTAACTCCGACCTCTTCAAGGCCGGCGTGGACTTCCACGGTGTGCATGATTGGTCCTACGATCTCGCGGAATGGTACACCGGCGGCCGTAAACGCTACGAGCAAGGTGACCGCGTGCAGGCATTCAAGCAGGCCTACCTGTCATCGCCCATCTCGTCGGTGAAGGGCTGGAAGTCGCCGGTGCTGCTGATCCAGGGCGACGATGACCGCAACGTCTACTTCAACGAGATGATCGACCTCGCCAACCGCCTGCAAGATAAGGGTGTGCATTACGAGGAACTGGTGCTGCCCAACGAGATCCACGGCTTCCTGCGCCACGCATCCTGGCTCACCGCTGACGCCGCTACCGTGGAGTTCTTCCAGCGTCAGTTCGCGGTCAAGGCGGACTGACCGAAGCGATGGCACGCACAGCGCTGGTGATCGGCGGCGGCTTGATGGGCGTCACCAGCGCTTGGTATCTGGCCGAGCGGGGATTCGAGGTCACGGTGTTGGAGCGGCGCGAGGCGTCGGCGCTGGAGACCAGCTTCGCCAACGGTGGGTTGCTCACGCCCAGCCAGTCTGATCCCTGGAATGCACCGGGGACGTGGCTCTACCTGTTGAAGCTTTGGCGCGAGGACTCGCCGCTGCTGCTGCGGCCCCGTGCCATACCCGGCATGTGGCGTTGGGGGATAAGGTTCCTGGCGGCATCGCGCGCGGCGCCCTGGTGGCGCGCCACTGAAGCCAACCTGCGCCTCGGCCTCTATAGCCTGCAATCCTTGCGCGAACTGCGCAGTCAGGTGCCAATGGATTATCCACACTTGAGTGCCGGCACTCTCAAGCTCTTCCGTGATGAGGAAGCCTTCCAGGATTCCGCCACCCTGGCACGTTCCCTCACATCACTTGGGTTACAGCATCGCGAACTCACGCCGGATGAGGTGGTCGCGCTGGAACCTGCGTTGTCGCACGTGGCGCAAGAGCTGGTGGGAGCCATCCACTATCCGGATGATGAGAGCGGTGATGCCCATCTCTTCTCCCGTGGGCTGGAACAGCGTGCGGCTCAAGCCGGCGTGAAGTTCCGCTACGGCATCGAAGTCATGGGCTTCAAGGACGGCCGGGGCAGGATCGATGCGGTGCGCACCAGCGCAGGTGCGATACGGGCCGATGCCTATGTGCTGGCGGCGGCCAGCCATAGCCCGCTGCTCGCGACGTCGCTTGGACTGAGACTGCCGATCTATCCGGTGAAAGGCTATTCGGCGACCTTACGCCTGCCGCGACCGGAGCAGGCGCCCGGCGTGCCGCTGGTGGATTTCGAGCAGAAACTGGTGGTGACGCCCCTGGGCGATCGCCTGCGTATCGCCGGCACCGCCGAGTTCGCCGGTTTCGATACCAGCCCGAACCCTCGGCGTAGCGCGCATCTGCTGCGCCAGGCGACGCGCCTATTGCCGGCCATCGCCGAGGCTCGTGAAGTGCAGCACTGGAACGGTCTTCGCCCTATGACCGCCGACGGACCGCCGATCCTGGGTGCCACGCCTCACTCGAATCTCTTCCTCAACGCAGGTCACGGTCCTTTGGGTTGGACGCTGTGCGCTGGATCCAGCCGCGCAGTGGCGGACCTAATCGCCGGTCACAAGCCAGGCATCGATCTCACGGCGTATTCGCTGGCGCGCTTCGGAGGCTGATCACCGCTCCGGCGCGGCATCGATGCGCTTGTAAGTGGCTACGCCTTCCAGCGACACGCTCACCGGCGTCCCGCGCAGGTCTTGGGCGAAGGTCACGTAAGCCTTGCCGAGATAGGCATAGTCCCATTGCACCTGGGCGGTGTCGTGATCCCAGTGCTTGAGCTCGCCCACGAAGCGTTTGCTTACGCGCAGCATGAGCTTGCCGTGTTCCAAGGTCACCCTGATGTCGCCATAGAGGTCGTTGCCGTAAGTGCCCACGTAGTCCACCAGGGGCAGGGGCGCTGCACCGGATTCATAGATCTTGGCCAGGCTGAGCTGAGCTTGCTTGTCTTCCGGGGTAGGAGCCGCTGCCTTCAGGATCGTGGTACTCCAGTCCTTCTGCGGTTGGCCGGTGTAGGAATCCACCACCTTCCATACCAGGGCCATGGGCAGCCAGCTCTGGTCCATGTTGCTCAATACCACCACGCCCAGGTGCTGCGAGGGCACCATACCTAAGCCCGCGCTCATGCCGTCGATGTGTCCGGAATGCCAGACCACCTTGGTGCCGGCATAGTCCTGCAGGAAGAAGCCCAGGCCATAGGCGTAGAAATGGCTGTCAGGATTGAGGGCGCTGAGGAACTTGGCCTCGCTGTCGTTGCCGCCGATGAGCATCTGCGGCGTCTGCATCTCGTGGATCACGGCCGGATCCAGCACCTGCTTGCCTTCGTAGCGGCCGTCCGCCAGCAGCATGCGCAGCCACTGCGCCATCTCACCCACGCTGGAGTCGATGGCGCCGGCCGGGTCGATGTTGTCGATATTGTCCCAGGCGATGGGTTGCACCCGTCCGTCCACCTCGGCATGGGGTGAGGCTACGTCACCGCCCTTGGGGAAGGCAGCGACGCTGGTGACGGTGGTGTCCATATGCAGCGGCACGAAGAAGTGCTGCCGCACGTAGTCACGCCAGTCCACGCCCGTGAGCTGCGGCACCACCTCGCCGGCAGTCATGTAGAGGCTGTTGCTGTAGCAGAACTGGGAGCGGAAGCTGTAGGCAGGTTTCTGGTAACGCAGGCGGCCGATGATCTGCTTGGAGTCGAAATCGGTGGCGTACCAGACCCCATCCTCGCCGCAGGTGCCGCTGCGGTGGCTGAGCAGGTCGCGCAGCGTCACCTCGCGGGTCACGTAGGGGTCGTACATCTGGAAGCCCGGGAGGAGATCCACGATGTGGGAATCCCAGCCCAACTTCCCCGACGTCACCAGCGTGCCGAGGGCGGCAGCGGTGAAGGCCTTGGTATTGGAGCCGATGCCGAACAAGGTGCCGGCATCCACGCTTGTCGGCTCGTCCAGGTTGCGGCGACCGAAGCCGCGGGCCCAGACCACCTTGTCATCTTTCACCACCGCGATGGCGAGGCCCGGTACTTTCCAGTCGACCATGGCGTGCTCGATATAGGTGTCCAGGCCCTGCATCTGCTGCGGCGGCGCCGGTTCGGCAGCGGAGGCGGTAGCAACGGTGAGCAGGCAGGCGAGGGTGACAGACAGGTGGGCACCGGACATGACAGGCTCCCTGGAGTGAGTCTAGGAATGCGAAGTGTGCGAAACAATGACGGGAACAATCCATGAAGCTACGCGGTTTATACGGTATAAACTAGGGCACGAAGCATCCGGCGGGGGCGCAGGCGATGCTAGGGACGAGAGGGAGACCGCAGGTCAGGGACTGCGGTAGTTGAAGGGCAGTTAGGCCCGTTTCATCCACCAGGGAAGGTATTCGCCGTATAAGCCTCTGCGTCGGTTCGCGTTGCGTGACCGCAGGGGAGAGGCATGGCCAAGACCGCGTTCCGGCCGGAAGACACCACCACCGACATCCGCAATGCGCTCCAGCAGGAGCGCAAGATCAAGTCCGATTTCATCTCCGGCATCCGTGAGGGCGCCAAGGTCTACGGGCGCGCGCGTGCCTGCCTGCACCGCTTGTTCGAGGACGTGCGCCAGCACCGCCCGGTGGACCTGGAGATCGCCAAGGAAGTGGTGTTGGCCATGCACGAGAGCCTGGCCAAGAACCAGAACACG
>Ga0265338_10011506_pt1 | contig 10210 bp, 3 predicted proteins | sample 42126metaG_FD_193579 | JGI IMG/M metagenome (GOLD analysis project Ga0265338, IMG submission 193579) | Rhizosphere microbial communities from Carex aquatilis grown in University of Washington, Seatle, WA, United States - 4-21-26 metaG | ecosystem: Host-associated > Plants > Roots > Rhizosphere >... | reverse complement strand
CCGACGACGAGGCGCGCGTGCGGCAAAAGCCGTTTCAGCCGGTCGGCCATCATTTGAATCGTCATCACGCGGTTGTGCAGAAAGAAAACCTGTCCGCCGCGGTTCAGTTCGCGCTGGATGGCGTCGCGAATGACGCGTTCATCGAATTGGGTGACGATGGTCTCGACCGGCAGGCGGTCGTGCGGCGGCGTCTGGATGGTGCTCATGTCGCGCGCGCCGGTGAGCGCGAGGTAAAGCGTGCGGGGAATCGGCGTGGCGCTCAACGTGAGCACGTCCACCAGCGTGCGCAGGCGCTTGAACTTCTCCTTGTGCAACACGCCAAACCGCTGCTCCTCGTCAATCACGACGAGGCCGAGGTCCTTGAAGGTGATGTCGTTTTGAATCAACCGGTGCGTGCCGATGACGATGTCCACCGCGCCGCTGGCCAGATCTTTGACGACGCGTTGTTGCTGGCGGTGCGTACGAAAGCGCGAGAGCAATTCAATACGCACCGGATAATCCGCCATCCGCTCGCGGAACACGTTGAAATGCTGCTGGGCGAGCACGGTCGTCGGCACCAGCACGGCGACCTGCCGGCCGTCCATCACGGCCTTGAAGGCGGCACGGATGGCGACTTCGGTTTTGCCGAAGCCGACGTCGCCGCAAATCAAGCGGTCCATCGGCTTGGGCTTTTCCATGTCGGATTTGGTTTCCTGAATCGCCCGCCATTGATCGGGCGTTTCTTCGAAAATGAAGGCGCCTTCGAACTCGCGCTGCCAGGGGACATCGGGTTTGAAGGCGTGGCCGGGTTGCGATTCGCGCACGGCCTGGATTTGCAGCAGTTCGGCAGCGACATCGCGCACGGCGCGTTCGGCCTGTTCCTTTGCTTTGTGCCAGCGCGCACCGCCGAGCGTGTTGAGTGGCGGATGTGCTTTGCCAGCGCCAACGTATTTGCCGACCAGATGTGCTTCGGTCACCGGAACGTAAAGTTTTGGCGGCTCATCACCGGGATGGGCGGAGGCATATTCGATGACGAGGCACTCCGTGCCGGTTGAGAGTTGAGCGTTGGGAGTTGATGGATGACGGCTGCTGCCCGCCGGCAGATTTTTCAGGCCGAGAAAGCGACCGATGCCGTATTGGATGTGGACGACGAGGTCGCCTTCCTCCAGTTCGGTGAAATCAATGTCGAGCGCGGAGCGGGTGGCGAGCGCGTGCGGGGATTTCAGCCGTCGCGGACGCTGGATTTTGTAGCGGCCAAAAATTTCCGCGTCGGTGACGACGACGAGTTTCGCCTCGTCACAAAGGAAACCGCGGGAAAGAATGCCGATTTGGATTTGGGGTCTAGGATTTGGCGTCCCGGGTTGTGCGTCGTCGGGCATTTTCTCCAGACCCGAGACGCCAGAGCCAGGACCCAGTTCGCTCCAGATTTCCTCAAATCTTTGCCGTTCGCCGTCGTTGTTGCAAAAGACGTGAACGGCGTAGTCTTGCCTCAGCCAGCGATGGAGTTGATTGAAGAATTCACGGCGCTGCGCCTCGGCAATGTGCAGTTCGGGCGCGCGTTCGGCCAACGGGCGAAAAGCGTCGAGCGAAGAAAACAATGACGCACCGCTTAGCCCCATCCCTTTCCCCGCCTGGTGGGGAGAGGTTGGTTCGCGCACAGCGGGACCGGGTGCGGGGATTGCTTCCTCTCCACTCAAGTCCAACCGCGTCATGCCCTGACGCTCGAGTTCGGTGAGAAATTCGCCCCACGTAACGAGGAACGGATCGCCAGCGGGAATTGTCTGCGCGTATTCGTCAGCCCGGAGGGCAAGTTGCGCCGGTTCACAAAGCAGAAAAATGGTTTCAGGCGGCAAATAGTCCAAAAGCGTGGCGAGCGTTTTGACTTCGGAGTGAAGAGTTACACGAGTCTCATTTTCCCGGTCGGGGGTTAGTATAACTCGCCCCTCCGATTGAAGGTGTTTCAGAATACCCAGCTCGCCGCCGGGGGGGATGGTGATGCCTGGAATCGCCTCGCGCGACATCTGCGTGAGCGGATCGAAGTACCGGAGTGATTCCAATTCGTCGCCGAAGAATTCCAGCCGCGCGGGCCACGGACTGGTAAGCGGCCAGACATCCAGGATGCCGCCGCGCAAGGCGATTTCACCTTTTTGCGTCACTTGCGCTTCGGGTTCGTAGCCCTGGTCTTCGAGCCATTCGATCAAATCCAGTGGATTGATTCTGTCACCACGTTGCAGCTTGCGCGTGCGTTTCTGGATTTCACCCGGTGGAAAGGTTTTCTGGAGCAGGGCAGTGACGCTGGTGACAAGCAATTTTGAGTTTTGAGTTTGCAGTTGTGCGTTGTCAGCCAAGGCAACGAGCGTTTGGAGGCGGTCACTGATGGTGTCGGCATGCGGGAGCCTGTCTTCATGGGGGAGAATTTCCCACGGCGGATAAAACAGCGGTTGAGAGTTGGGAGTCGGGAGGTGGGGATCGCTGACTTTGGACTTTGGACCCTGGATTCCGGACTCAGCTTGCAGCCACGTCTCGATGTCTTGCTGGAAACTTTCCTGTATTTTCAAATCCGGCGCGACGATGACGAGTGGCCGCCGGGGGAGAATTTTTTGAAGCAGGACCGCAAGCAACGGCTGCGCTGCCTGGCAAACCCCGGCGCCGGACAACACTCCGCCATTCTCCAGGCGCCGCGCGAGGGATTGCACGGCGGGAGCTTTCAAGATGTCAGCGAACAAGTTGTCCACCCTCTGCAGCGCTGCGGGGGACGGGCTTGCCGCCGACGCTGCCGCGTCTTGCGCCAAGCTGGAAGAAGGTCGCAGCGGCATGGCAAACCGTCAAGCGATTGAATGTTTGTGTTTGACCTCATTTCCTCCAACCGCGCAACCTTCCCGCGATGGTTGAAAACATCATTGCGCCCAATCCGTGGATGATGCTGCCGTTTGTGCTGTTGCTTGGGGCCATCGCCCTGGCGCCGTTGCTCGCCCCGGACTGGTGGTCACGGCATTACCCCAAAGTTGCGCTTGGCCTCGGCATTATCACGCTGGGCTATTACCTTTTGGTTCTGGGGGCGTCGGGCCGCGTGCTCCACGTGGCGCATGATTATGTCTGTTTTATCGCGCTCGTCGGGTCGTTGTTTGTGGTTTCCGGCGGCATTCATATCAACGTGAAAGGTGAGGCGACGCCGCTCGCCAACGTGGTGTTTTTGCTGGTCGGCGCCGTCCTGGCAAATTTGCTGGGTACGACCGGTGCGGCCATGCTCCTGATCCGCCCGTGGATACGGATGAACCGATACCGCGTCACGGCGCATCATATCGTTTTTTTCATCTTCATCGTCGCAAACGTCGGCGGCTGTTTGACACCCATCGGTGATCCGCCGCTGTTTCTGGGTTATTTACAGGGAGTTCCCTTCTGGTGGGTGGCGGAACATTGTTGGCGGATGTGGGTGACGGGCGTCGGAATCCTGCTGGCCATGTTTTACGTCGTGGACCGGCTCAATTTCATCCACGCGCCGCAGGAAATTCGCCAAATGGAAACGGCGCACGACGCCTGGAAATTCGACGGGCTGGCGAATCTGTTTTTTTTGGCCGTCATCCTGGGCGCGGTGTTCATCCATCAGCCCGTTTTTCTGCGTGAAGGAATCATGCTGGCTGCCGCGGCGGGCTGTTATTTCACCACCGCCAAATCGGTGCACGAGGCAAACCGGTTCCAGTTCCATCCGATTCAGGAGGTGGCCATTCTATTCGCCGGCATTTTTGCCACAATGATCCCCGCGCTCGACTGGCTCGATGTGAACGCCCGCGCGTTGCTGGGCGCGCATCCAGTGCCGGGAGTTTTTTATTTTGGCACGGGTATGTTGTCCGGCGTGCTGGATAATGCGCCGACGTATCTCAGTTTCCTGAGCGCACTCTTTGGCACGAGCGGCGCGCAAGGAATCGGGGAATTGCTGAGCGGGAATACCTTGAATCTGGTCGCCATCAGCATCGGGGCGGTTTTTTTTGGCGCGGCAACTTACATCGGCAACGGGCCGAATTTCATGGTCAAAGCCATCGCCGACCACGAAAAAGTCCGCACGCCGACGTTTCCGGGGTTTATCTGGAAATTCACACTGCCGTTCCTCCTGCCCATGCTGGTGGTGGTGTGGCTGATTTTCTTTCGCGGGTGATTTGAAACATTTTCTTTGCGCGCGGCGCCGGTTTGCGGGAAAATAAGGACTGTTCCGCCAAATATTGGAGTGCGCACGCTCTACAACATTCTGTTCACGATTTTTTTCGTGTTGACGACGCCGTATTATTTCCTGCGGATGTGGCGGCGCGGCAACTGGCTTCCCGGTTTTTTCGAGCGCTTCGCCTGGTACAACCGGAACCTCAAGCAGGCGCTGACCAACCGCCAGGTGGTCTGGCTTCACGCCGTCAGTGTCGGCGAGGTCAATCTTTGCACGCAACTCATCCGCGCCCTCGAGCCGCGCGTGCCCAACATCAAAATCGTCGTTTCAACGACGACCACGACCGGCATGGCTGAATTACACCGCCATTTGCCCGCGCACATCAGCAAAATATACTATCCCATCGACTACTGGAAGTTCGTCACCCGGGCCTTGAGCACCATGCATCCCGTGGCCATTGTGCTTTTTGAAGCGGAAATCTGGCCGAACTTTCTGTGGCGCGCACGCGACCTGCGCATTCCCCTGTTTCTGGCCAACGCCCGGCTGTCCGACCGCTCCTACCGCGGTTACCGGCGGTTTGGATTTTTGTTTCGCCCGCTCTTTGCTTCCTTTGCGGGTGTCAGTGCGCAAAACCAAACGGGCGCCGAACGTTTGCGCCAAATCGGATGCCGGCCTGAAGCGGTCCGGATCGTGGGTAATTTGAAATTTGACGCGGCCAGGCTCGACGGCCACCGGCGGCTCGACGTGCCGGCGCTGTTGCGGCGGATCGGCGTGCCGTCCGACGCGCCGGTTCTGGTTGGCGGCAGCACCCACGCGGGCGAGGAGCTGGCCCTGGCGGACATCGCGCAACGACTGCGCATGCAGTTTCCGAAGCTTTTTCTCGTGCTGGTGCCCCGGCATTTCGAGCGGTGCCGGGACGTGGGACGGCAATTGCGCGCGCGGGGCGTCAAATTCATTTTTCGCAATGAAATCCGTGCCAATGCGCGGCTTCCCGAGGGTCAGGTCCAGTGTTTGCTCGTCAATACGACCGGCGAGTTGCGATTCTTCTATGAACATGCGACATTGGTATTCGTTGGCAAGAGCCTCACGGCCGTTGGCGGTCAGAATCCGATCGAGCCTGGGGCGGCGGGCAAGGCCATGGTATTCGGTCCAAACATGCAAAATTTCACGGACATTGCGCGAAATTTCGTTGCTCAAAACGCGGCGGTCCAGGTGGACAGCGTGGAAACTCTGGAAACCACAATTGCGGAATTGCTCGCGGATGGAAACCGGCGCGAGGAGTTACGCCGTAATGCGCTTCGGGTGGTCCGTGAAAATCGGGGCGCGGCGGGTCGAACGGTGGACATGATTTTGGAAAATTTGAAGGGCCGCGGGATTTACATTGTGCCGGACAAATAATTAATTTCACCATGAAGTTTCCCCGCTTGACGAAACGAGACGGACTTTTTCATATTCACGCCCGTTTTCGGTTCATGAACCGGGAGCATTGAGTGCGTATGTCGAAATCGAAGGTTCGTAATGCCGGGGCAAAATCCGCTTTGGGGAGAAAAGCGCGTGGCTTCGCAATGCCCGCTCCGCCCCGGACCGGTTCCGCCCCGGCCAGGTCGCGGAACGGTGCTTTGCCGGGTCCACCCGTTACCGATCTTCCGGGGATAATCAAGGAACTCATCCGGCTCGCGCAGGAGCAGGGGCATTTGTCGTACAATGACATCAGCGACGCGCTGCCGGACAACGTCACCGAACCCGACCTGGATGAGGTTTTTGGCAAGTTGCGCAGCCTGGATATTGAAATCGTAGACCAGGCGGAGGTGGATCGGGTCAAGGTCGCCGAGGCCGAGGAGGACGACACCAGCCGGCTCGACGCGCTTGACGATCCGGTGCGGATGTATCTCAAGCAGATGGGGCAGGTGGCGTTGCTGACGCGGCAGCAGGAGGTTGAGATTTCCAAACGGATCGAGGCGGCGGAAAACGAAGTCCGCAAAATCGTTTACGGCCTTGGTTTTGCCGGCAAGGAACATATTGCGCTCGCGGAAAAACTTCTGGCCGAACCGCCGCGCGAACGTTTCGACCGCGTCATTCTTGACAAAAAAGTGGACAACCGGACCGCGCATCTTCGCGTGTTGCACAAGTTCGTCGCGCGCATACACCAGATCGATCAGGAGGTGGATCATAAATATATCGCGTGGCGAGATGCCCACACCCGGATTCAGCGCCGTCGCGCGCAGACGGTGTTCAAGCGCGCCGACCAGAAATTGCAGGCCATTTTCCCCAGATATTGTTGCAAACAAAAGGTCATCGAGGAAATGGCGCTGGTCGCCGAAAACATTCACGACAAGTTCCAATACAGCCTGCGCGCCCTGGCGGAAACCGAGGCGCAGCGCGAATCCTCCGCGCAACAGCATCTCATTGAAGCCGAACGGCATAAAATCCGGGCGTTGGAGGAATTTGTCCGGATGCCGCATGCGGATTATCTCAAAACCTTTGACCGGCTGCGCGAATTCTCCAACCAGGCGCTGCAAGCCAAAACCGAAATGGTCGAGGCCAACCTGCGTTTGGTCATTTCCATCGCCAAAAAATACACCAATCGCGGGTTGTCGTTCCTCGATTTAATTCAGGAAGGCAACATGGGACTGATGAAGGCCGTCGAAAAATTTGAGTACCGGCGCGGCTACAAATTTTCCACCTACGCGACCTGGTGGATCCGCCAGGCCATCACCCGCAGCATCGCCGATCAGGCGCGCACCATCCGCATCCCGGTGCACATGATCGAGATCATCAACAAACTGATGCGTTCGCAAAAGCGATTGATCCAGGATTTTGGCCGCGAGCCGACGCCGGAGGAACTGGCCGAAGACATGCAAATACCCGTGGAGCGCGTCCGCGCGCTGTTGAAAATGTCGCAGCAACCCATTTCCCTGCAATCGCCCGTCGGCGACACGGAGGACGCCAATTTTGGCGATTTCATCGAGGACAAAGCGGCCGACAATCCGCTCGACATGACCAGCTTCAGTCTGCTCAAGGACCGGTTGGGCGACGTGTTGTGCAGTCTTACCGAACGCGAGCGGAAGGTTTTGGAATTACGTTTCGGCCTCGGGGACGGGTGTGCGCGCACGCTGGAGGAGGTCGGCCTGCAGTTCCGGGTCACCCGCGAACGCATCCGGCAAATCGAAGCCAAGGCGCTCCGCAAAATGCGCCATCCCACGCGCATCCGCCAGTTGCACGGTTTTTTGGAAATCGAGGACCTGGATTTGAACGCCAAAGCCGAGTGAATTTTTCCATCAGGGTACGCAGGGGCGCGGGGTACAAGGCTGGGCTGAAATCACCACCGTCGCCGGCGACAAACCCTCCGACCGCGCGGTCAATTTGAGTTCGCCCGCTTCTTTCGTCGATTGCACGATGATTTGCGCCAGACCATTGAACACGCTGCGTTTCCACTGGGGCATTTCAGGCTTTTCCCCCAAGCGCAGGGTAACGCCTTTGTTGATACCGCCGGCGCTGTTCCAGTTCGCCACCGCGACGGCGATGTCATTTTCACCCGGGTGGAGCACGCGTTTCACATCAAAGGCGGGTGACGACTGCCAGTCGTGGGATTCCCCGGCCTTCCGGCCATTGACATAAACCCAGCCGTCCTCGTCAATCATGCCGAAACACAATTCAACGCTTTCCGAATCGAGTTCCGATTCGGTGACCTGAATTTTCGCGCGAAAAACCGCCCCGGTGCGGCCCTGCAACGGCCCGCTGGCGGATTGTGGATCGGCCGTCTGCCAACTCGTATCGTCGTAGTTGGTTTTGAGTTCGGGCAGATTTGTATCATACACATTCGTCACATTTTTCCAGCGCCAGCCGTCGTTGATGGCAACCGTTCGGCTCGGCCAGTTCGGCAGATAAACATCCGGCTCGTGGCAACTGGGATCGCCATTGCCGACGCCCAGGATTTTTCCGGGACCTGCCAGATCGAAATCCACCAGGTTGGTCGCCACCGGTACCACGCGGTTCTGCGCGTCGCGCACGGAAACGGTGATGACACTCACGTCCTCACCGTCGGCGTTGATGGCCGCGCGGTCGGGTTCCAGTTGCACAGCGGCGGGCACGCCGGTGGTTTCCACCTTCGTTGTGGCTATCAACTTATCGTTGTTGTCGTAACCCTGGGCCGAGAGAATGCCGGGCTTGTATTTCACCGTCCATTCCAGGTGCGAATTGGGTTTCATCGTCTTCCGGCCCAGGCTTTTGCCGTTCAGGAACAATTCGACCTCCTTGCAGTTGCTGAAACACCACACGTCAATGTCCCGGCCTTCCTGGCCCGTCCAGTTCCAATGTGGTAGCAGATGCAGTACCGGTTGGTCCGTCCACCACGATTGGTAATAGTAAAAAAGGTCCTTGGGAAAACCGCACATGTCCATGACGCCAAAGTGCGAATTGATGCACGGCCAGCCGTAAGGTGTCGGTTCGCCGCGATAATCAAAACCTGTCCAGATGAAACCGCCTGACAGCCACGGCCGGTCCGCAAAGTAGCTCCACCAGCGCTCGGCGGTGGTGGACCATGGCTGTTCATTCAAGTCGTAAGAACTCACGTAACCGCGCACGGCATCGTTCGTGTAAATGCCGCGCGTGCTCACGGTGCTGGCCTGTTCGGTGCCGACTTCCGGCTGGGCCGGGTGTTCCCGGTGATAATTGTCCATGTTCTGCCCGACGTGATAATTCCAGCCGCGAACCTCAATGACGGAATTGATGTTGCCCTCGTAATCATCGCCGACGGGCGCGGCATAGGTAATCGGCCGCGTCGGATCGAGCTGCTGGAGGAGCGTTTGCATGGTGTCGGCGACCCGTTTGCCGGCGGGCGTGTCCTGCACGGTGAACTCCTCATTGGCGATACTCCAGATCGCGACGCTGGGATGGTTCCGGTCGCGCCGGATTTGGTCTTTGAATTGGGCCAGGTTCGCCGCGTCGCTACCGAGCAGGCGGTTTTCATCCATCACCAGCATGCCCAAGTGGTCGCAGGCGTCGAGCAGTTCCGGCGTCGGCGCATTGTGCGAGGTGCGGATGGCGTTGTCGCCCATCGCCTTCAATTTTTCGACGCGAAAATATTGCAAACGATCCGGCAACGCCGCGCCCACACCAGCGTGGTCCTGATGATTACACGTGCCTTTCAACTCGTAAGGCTTGCCGTTCAGCAAAAATCCCTTGTCCGGGTCGAACGCCACGGTCCGGATGCCAAACTCGGTTTCCTTCTGATCAACAACTTTTCCGTCGCTCTCCACCGTCGTGACCAGCCTGTAGAGCTTGGGTGATTCGGGCGACCAGAGGATTGGTGAATGAGAAACTGCGTCTTCTCCAGAGATGGTCATCATTTCGATGATGCTATTTGTCGGGAAGAGATAGAACGCCGACTTAATTTCCTGCTCAGACTGTGATTCCAAGTCAACAGGTTGAACAGTTTTGCCAACTGGTTTCCCATCCGGACTAAAAATTTCACATTGCAGTGTTCCGGCGACATGGTTGGTTTGTGAGTTGCATAATTCAGTTTGAATGTGAATTGTCGCCAAATCTTCGGGGATATTGTTTTTGAACTGGCTGTAAACGAAAACCCCATCCGGCGCGATGGCGACCGAACCGGTCTTCTCCAGCCAGACATGCCGGTAAATCCCCGCGCCTTCGTAAAACCAGCCTTCAAACTGCGACGCGTCCACCTTTACGGCGACGATATTTCTATCCCCATAATTCGCCACGTCGGTAATGTCGTAACGAAAGCTGTCGTAGCCGCTGTTGTGATGGCCGACGAACCAGCCGTTCACAAACACGTCGCAATCGCGATATACGCCGTCGAATTCCAGCCAGAGCCGCTGGCCGGCGTCGGTTTTCGGCAGTTCAAACGTGCGGCGATACCACCCGACGCTGTTTTGCGGAAAGCCGCTCCCCAACGCCTTGAATCCGTGCGAACCGTCGGCGCTGGAATCAAATGGCAGTTCAATCGCCCAATCGTGCGGCAGGTTCACCGTGCGCCAGCTCGCGTCGCTCAACGACATGCTGGCCGGGCCGCTGCCGGTGCCGGCCTTGGACAGGTTTTGGGCAAAGCCCCAA
>Ga0265338_10011505_pt1 | contig 10211 bp, 7 predicted proteins | sample 42126metaG_FD_193579 | JGI IMG/M metagenome (GOLD analysis project Ga0265338, IMG submission 193579) | Rhizosphere microbial communities from Carex aquatilis grown in University of Washington, Seatle, WA, United States - 4-21-26 metaG | ecosystem: Host-associated > Plants > Roots > Rhizosphere >... | reverse complement strand
AGGTGCCCATCACGAGGCGCAGGTGGTCCACGTGCAGGCCCTCGGTCACCATCCGGTGCTCGGCCTCGACCATGTCGTCGTAGGCGTATTTCGGAAAATGGGCGCGCAGCCCGTCGCTGGGTTTGGACGACTTCCCATGCCCCAGATCGTCCGGGAAGATCAGGAAGTACTTGCTGATGTCGAGCGGCTGGCCGGGGCCGAAAAGCTCGCTGCCGAACATCGGCGCATTGGCCAGGTTGTCACCCGAGCCGCCGGTGCCGTGCATGATCAGCACCGCGTTGTCCGCGTGGCCAGCGGCGTCGCGATGCAGCGTGCCCAGCGTCCAGTAATGGATGCGCACCTCCGGCAGGGTCTCCCCATCGGCGAAGTGGAAGTCATGGATCGCGAAATCGCCGCCTGTCAGCGGCGGCGGCTGGTAGCCGGGCGGTGCGGCGGCGGGTTGCGCCATGGCCGCCGAACCCAACATCAGCGCCGCGCCCGCCAGAAGGCCCGCCAAGGTCTTGCCCATCGTTCCCACCACTCCAGCTTTACCCATGGGCCGGAGCTAAACCCCTGGGCGCGGCGCGGCAAGCTCGGGCGGCCCGTGGCGAGGCGCGGGCGAAAAGGCTAAGCCTCGCGTCATGAGCGACGACTATGCGCTGACCACCGAGCGCCTGACGCTGACCACGCCGGTTCTCGCGGACTTCGAGGACAGCGCCGCGCTATGGGGCGATCCCGAGGTGGTGCGCTACATCGGCGGCAAGCCGATCTCGCGGACCGACGCCTGGGTGCGGATGCAGCGGCAGGCCGGAACCTGGGTGCTGTTCGGCTACGGCGGCTGGACCGTACGCGAACGAGGCACGGGCCGGTTCGTCGGCGAGATCGGCTTCGGCAACTACCGCCGCGAAATCACCCCCAGCTTCGACGACGTCCCCGAGGCCGGCTGGGTGCTGGCGCCCTGGGCGCACGGCCAGGGCTTCGCCAGCGAGGCGGTCGCCGCCGCCCACGCCTGGGGCGACACCCGCTTCGTCGGCGCGCGCACCGTCTGCATGATCGATCCCCGCAACGACCCGTCTCTGCGCGTCGCCGCCAGGGCCGGCTATGTCGAGTTCGCGCGCACCCAGTACCGCGACGACGAAGTGGTGCTGCTGGAGCGTCCCCTGCCCGCCCGCGCCGCGGCCAGGAGCGTGTAGGCGAGCGGCATGCGGCCGGAGATCCTCTTTCCCCTGTTCGCACCCATCGACGGCCTGAAAGGCGTCGGCCCGCGCGTGCAGCCGCTCCTGGAGAAGGTCGCCGGCCCGCTGGTGCGCGACGTGCTGTTTGTCGCCCCGCAAAGCCTGGTCCGCCGCGAGAAGACCAAGACGGCCGAAGCTGTCGAGGGCGAGCACCAGACCCTGCTGGTCACCGTCGACAGCCACCAGCGTCCCGGCCGCGCCGGCCAGCCCTGGAAGATCCGCGCCTTCGACGACACCGGCTTCGTCATGCTGGTGTTCTTCCGCGGCCACGGCGTCCACCTGGAGCGCTCGCATCCCAAGGGCGCGCAGCGGGTCGTCAGCGGCCGGGTCGAGCGCAGCGGCTTCGATCACGAGCTGCAGATCGTCCATCCCGACTACCTCTGGGCGGCCGACCGTGCCGAGGAACTGCCGGAGTTCGAAGCCATCTATCCCGCTACCGCCGGCTTGCCCTCTCGCGCCGTCCGCCGCTTCGCGCTCGAAGCGTTGGAGCGCGCGCCGGCGTTGCCCGAGTGGCAGGACCCCGCCTGGCTGGCGCGCCAGAAATGGCCGGCCTGGCGCGAGGCGCTGGAAGCGCTCCACCACCCCACCGGCGAGGCCGACTTCTCGCCCTCATCGCCCGTGCGCCGCCGCCTCGCGTTCGACGAACTGCTCGCCCACCAGTTGGCGCTGGCGCAGCGCAAATCCGCCCGCCGCGCCCAGCCGGCCCGGGTCATCGCGGCCAGCCCCCTCGCCGACAAGGTCGAGGCCGACCTGCCGTTCCGGCTCACCGGCGCGCAGGTGCGCTCACTCAGCGAGATCCGGGCCGACCTGGCCTCCGGCGAGCGGATGAGCCGGCTCGTGCAAGGCGACGTCGGCTCGGGCAAGACCGTGGTCGCCATGTTGGCCATGGCCGACGTCGCCGCCGCTGGCCTGCAGTCGGCGCTGATGGCGCCGACCGAGATCCTGGCGCGTCAGCACTACGAGACCCTGGCCGCGCCGCTGGCCAGCCACGGGATCAAGGCCATCCTGCTCACCGGCCGCGACAAGGGCGCGGCGCGGGCCGAGAAGCTGGCGGCCTTCGCCAGCGGTTCGGCGGCCGTCGCTGTCGGCACCCACGCGCTCTTCCAGGACGACGTCGCCTTCCACGCCCTGGCGCTCACCGTCATCGACGAGCAGCACCGCTTCGGGGTCAGCGAGCGCAACCGGCTGCAGGCCAAGGGCGAGGCCGCGCACCTGATCGCCATGTCCGCCACCCCGATCCCGCGCACCCTGGAACTCACCGTATTCGGCGACCTCGACGTCTCCCGCATCGACGAAAAACCCCCGGGCCGCACCCCGGTCGCCACCCGCGCCGCGCCGATGAGCCGGGTCGGCGAGATCATCGCCCGGCTGGATACCGCCATCGCCAGCGGCGCCCAGGCGTTCTGGATCTGCCCGCTGGTCTCGGAATCGGAAATGGTCGATCTGGCCGCCGCCGAGGCCCGCGCCGCGGCGCTGCGCCAGCAGTTCGGCGCTCGCGTCGGCCTCATTCACGGCAAACTCCCAGCCTCCGAGAAAGACGCGGTGATGGCCGATTTCGCCGAGGGCCGCCTCGCCATCCTGGTCGCCACCACCGTGGTCGAGGTGGGAGTCGACGTGCCGGCGGCGACCATCATGGTCATCGAACAGGCCGAGCGTTTTGGCCTCGCCCAGCTGCACCAGCTGCGCGGCCGGGTCGGGCGCGGCAAGGGCGAAAGTTCCTGCGTGCTGCTCTACGATCCGCCGCTCTCCGAGATCGCCAAGACCCGGCTCGACATCCTGCGTCGCACCGATGATGGCTTCGCCATCGCCGAGAAGGACCTGGAGCTGCGCGGCGGCGGCGACCCGCTGGGCCTGAAGCAGAGCGGCTTTCCCGCCTATCGCCTGGCCGACCCCGTCGCCCACCGCGACATGATCGCCGCCGCGGCCGACGATGCGCGGTTGATGATGGCCCGGGACCCGAAGCTGACTTCCGAGCGCGGCCGCGCCCTGGTGGTGCTTCAGGAGCTGTTCGACTGGCGCGCCGGCGCCGGAGCCGCGGCGGGGTGAGCGGCCTGCCAGGCGGCGAGCCTCGCCTGCGCATCGGCTTCCAGGTCGGCCCAGAACAGGTTGAACCCCGGCTCGCGCACCCGCTCGATCCAGTCGCCTGACGGCCTGAGCAGCGCCGAGCGCGGCGGCGTCACCCGCAGCACCCCGGCCTGGCACTGCGCCGCGACCTGTCGGGCCATGAACCCTGGCCGGACGCCCCACTCCAACCCGGTCGCGGCCGCCGCGCCCAGGTTCAGCCGCTCCGGCGCCAGCGCCTCGCTGTTGGAGCCCAAGAGCGGGTTGACGCACACCGGCTGGCGCGCGCCGAGCGGCTCCAGCTGGTCCTGGTCGTTCCACACCATGGCCCGGCCCAGCAGCCGCCGCGCGCCGGTGAAATCCCCCTGCCGCACCGCGATCCAGGCCAGCAGGCATCCTGCCTGGTCCCGCTTCTGGCAGGCGGGCACTGGCGAAGACGGCTCGTGCTCGTCGGCGGGCGCCACCGCGTCGATCAGATAGGCCGCCACCAGCTGCGCGCGCAGCTTCGGGTTGGGCGCGATCTCCTGGCGCAGCAACCGCTCGCCCAGATCGCCGCCCTGCTCCACCCCCACCAGGATGAACGGCCGGCCATGGTTGCGATTGGCCAGGTACCAGTCGAACGCCGCCTTCACGTCGGCATAGGCGAACTGGCGCGCCTCGATGGCGTCATCCCAGAGCGTGGACTTGGTGTAGAGCGTCGCCTGCCGATAGCGCGGCGCATAGAGGTCGCCGACGCTGGCGAACGGCCCGGCGTAGTTGGGCAGCATCACCTGGCTCAGCACCACGCCCGCTGCGTGGTCGCCGATCGGTGCGTTCCAGTGCCGCCCGCCGTTGTAGGAGGTGAACGAGGCCGGATAGGAAGTCGGGTGGATGAAGAACACGTCCACCGCCGCCGGCGTCGGATCGCCAGGATCGGGATAGAGCGCCCAGGCCGCCTTCAACCCGAAGTCGGGCGCCGCGGGCGGGTGGTCCTTGCCGAACGGGACCTTGGGGTCGAGCAGCGCCTTGACCACGTCGTCGCGCCAGAGGTAGCCGGCCAGCAGCAGCACCGCCATCAGCCCGCCGCCGAGCGTCATCAGCCAGAACCGCCATCCGCGACGTCGCCGCGCGGCCATGCCGGCCTCAGCTGGCGACAGGCGAGCGCACGTGCTCGGGCCGCATGCCCAGCCCCACCGCCCGCGCCGCCAGCCCCTGCAAGAACGGCGTCCGATCCACCAGCTTCGCCGGCCAAGGCGCCCGGATCGTCGCGCCAGCCAGGGTCGGGGCGATGATCCGCCGCTGGATGAACACCTGCACCGCTTGGGTGACCTTGGTCGGCGGCTCCCGCCGCTTCTGAACCGCCTGAAGATCGCTTAGCGTCAGCGTGTGCGCCTTCAGCGGCTGCCAGAGCAGGTTCGCCGTGGCCACCGCGTCCTGGATGGCCAGGTTGATGCCGATGCCGCCCACCGGCGACATGGCGTGCGCCGCATCGCCGATGCAGAGCAGCCCGGGCAGACACCAGGTGGTGAGCCGGTCGACGCTCACCGTGAGCAGCTTCACGTCGTCCCAGCTCTCCAGCGAGCCGGTGCGCCCGGCCATGAACGGCGCCATGTGCTCGATCTCGGCCCGGAACGCGTCCAGCCCCTTGGCCTTCACCTCGTCGGCGCCGCCCTTGCTGACCACGAAGCCGCACTGGAAGTAGTCGCCGCGCGGGATCATCACCAGGATGCGGCCCGCCGCGATCCGGCCCAGCGGCGCCCCATCGTCTTCCTTCCCATCACGCGGCAGCCGCATCCAGAGCACGTCCATCGGCGCGCCAAGGTCCTCGACCTGCAGCCCCGCCGCCTCGCGCACCGTCGAGGTGCGCCCATCCGCGCCGATCACCAGGTCGGCGGTGATCTCCAGCGCGCCGTCCGGGCTCTTGACGTCGACACCCACCACCTTGTCGCCTTCGCGGCGCAGGGTGGAGGCTTCCGCCTGCATCAGCAGCCGGAAGCAGGGAAATGCCTTGGCTTGGTCCGCCAGGAAGTTCAGCAGGTCCCACTGCGGCATCAGGGCGATGAACTTGGCGCGCACCGGCAGGCGGCTGAAATCGGCCACGTGGATCAGGTCGTCGCCCACCCGCCCGGCCAACTGCCGGACCTCGAAGTGCGGCAGCTTCAGGAAGTCGTCCAGCAGCCCCAGCTCATCCATCACCCGCAAGGTTGAGGGATGCACGGTGTCACCCCTGAAATCCCTTAGGAAATCGCCGTGCTTCTCAAGCACCGTCACATCGACGCCGGCGCGGGCCAGCAAATAGCCCAGCATCATCCCCGCCGGCCCACCCCCGGCGATGCAGCAGGTGGTGCTAAGCGCCGTCATCGGTAGGGATCCGGTTGCGACAGGAAACCGCGCACATAGTCGCCGATCCCGTCTTCCAGGGCGGTGAACTGGCCCTCGTAGCCGGCCGCGCGCAGCCGCTCCAGCCGCGCCTCGGTGAAATATTGGTAGCGATCCCGCAGGGTCGCCGGCATCTCCACATACTCGATCCGGGGCGCCGCGCCGGCGGCGGCGAACACCGCCTCGGCCATGTCCTTGAACGACCGCGCCCGCCCCGAGCCCAGGTTGAACACCCCGCTGACCTCCGGCCGCTCCAGCAGCCAGGCGACCACGTCGGCGACATCCCGCACATAGACGAAATCGCGCAGCTGGCCGCCGTCGGCGTAGTCATCGCGGTAGGACTTGAAGAGCTTGACGTTCCGGCCTTGCGCCACGTCGGGCCAGATCTGCGCCGCCACCGATTTCATGCCGCCCTTGTGCTCTTCGTTTGGCCCGTAGACGTTGAAGAACTTCAGCCCTGCCCACTGCGGCGGCGCGTGCCCGCGGCCCGCCTCGCGCACGGCGAACTGATCGAACAGGGCCTTCGACCAGCCGTAGGCGTTCAACGGCCGCAGCCCGGCCAGCGCCGCCAGATCGTTGTCGTCCTCGAAGCCCAGCGCGCCATCGCCGTAGGTCGCCGCCGACGACGCGTAGATCAGGCGCCGCCCATGCTCGGCGCACCAGCGATAGAGGTCGCGCGACAGGGCGAAGTTGCTGCGCAGGATCTTGTCGGCGTCAGGCTCGGTGGTGGAGGACACCGCGCCCATGTGGACCACGGCCTCGACCTCGCGCCAGCGGCGGCCGAGCCACTCGAACATCTGCTCCGGCGCGATCAAGTCGGCGATCGGATGCTTGGCAAGGTTGCGCCAGCGCCCCTCCTCCGCCGCGCCCACCCAGTCGCAGATCACCACGTCGAGCCCCGGGTCCTGGCACAGCCGTGCGGCGATATTGGAGCCGATGAACCCAGCGCCGCCGGTGACAAGGACGGTTCGGGTCATGCGCGGCGGGACATTTTCTCGATGGTCGCGGTGGTCGAATGCCCCTGCACCAGGTCGGCCAGCCGCACCACGCCGCCCCAGCTCTCCACCAGGTCGCGCCCCACCACGCCGTCGAGATTGTAGTCCGCGCCCTTGATCAGCACGTCCGGCCGCGCCGCTTCGATCAGCTTCAGCGGCGTCTCTTCGTCGAACGGCACGACCAGGTCGGCCGAATGCAGCCCGGCCAGCACCAGGGCGCGGGATTCCAGGTCGTTCACCGGCCGACCCTCACCCTTCAACTCGCGCACCGAGCGGTCGCTGTTCAGGCCCACGATCAGCCGGTCGCACCACTCGCGCGCCTGGGCCAGATAGGTGATGTGGCCACGGTGCAGGATGTCGAAGCAGCCGTTGGTGAAACCCACCTTCAGCCCGCGCTCGCGCCAGCGGGCCGCCTCGCGGGCCATGCGGTCGGCGTTGGCGATCTTGGCCTCGGCCGGCGCTACCCGCTCGATGATCTCAGCCTCGATCATCTCGTCCGGCGTCACCGTCGCGGTGCCGGCTTTCTGCACCACCACGCCGGACGCCAGCAGGGCGAACTCGATCGCCTCCTCGAGATCCGCCCCCGCCGATAGCGCCGAGCCCACCGCCGCGAGCGTGGTGTCGCCTGCGCCGGACGTGTCGAACACTTCGGGTGGCGGCCGGCGGAAGTGACGCACCGGCGCGCCGCGCACGGCCAGCGACATGCCCTTGGCGGATCTGGTTACCAGCACCGCCTTGCAGGCGCTGAGCTGCAGCGCCCTGGCCAGCGCCACCTCGATCTCCTCGTCGGTCCCGGTGGGAAGATCGACCGCGTGGGCCAGCTCGGCCGCGTTCGGCTTGACGATATCTGCCGCGCCGTAGCCCGCGAAGGAGCGCGCCTTGGAGTCCACGATCAGCACCGCGCCTTCGCGCCGCGCCGCCGCGTGGGCCGCCTCGATCACCGCCGGCGTCACCAGGCCCTTGCCGTAGTCGGAGATCAGGATCGCCCGCGCGCCGCGCGCCGCGTCCGCCAAAGCCCGCGCCACGTCGCGCTCCACGTCGCCGCAAATCGACCGCGTGGTTTCCTCGTCCACTCGCAGCAACTGCTGGCCGGACGAGACGAAGCGAGTCTTGATCGTGGTCGGCCGATCCGGATCGGTGATCAGATAGCCTTGGATGCGCGGCTCGCCAGCGATCAACGCCTTCGCCTCGTCCCCGCCGACGTCGGGGCCGATCACCCCCACCAGCGCCACCTCCGCGCCCAGCGCCGCGACGTTGCGCGCCACATTGCCCGCCGCGCCCAGCATCACGCTCTCACGCGAGCGGGCCATCACCGGGATCGGCGCCTCGGCAGAGATGCGGCCCACCTCGCCATAGACGAAGCGGTCCACCATTAAGTCGCCCACCGCCACCAAGCGGCAGCCTGCCACCAGCCGCAGGCGCTCTTGCAGGCCGGATAGATCCATCAGGGTCCGGTCTCCCGAAGCTCCCACCCAAGGCGCTGGTTCAATCGGACGGGGGGTGAAAAGTCCAGTGAATCAGGCGCTCACCCGGCGGCGCTTGGCCAGCGCATCCAGCTCCAGCAGCTCCTCGATGAGCGGTTCGAAGTCCTCCAGCCGGATCATGTTGGGGCCGTCGGAGGGGGCGCTGTCCGGATCTTGGTGGGTCTCCATGAACACCGCCGCGACCCCCACCGCGACCGCGGCGCGGGCCAGCACTGGCACGAAGCGCCGATCGCCCCCGCTGGCGTCGCCGGCGCCGCCCGGCTGCTGCACGGAGTGGGTGGCGTCGAACACCACCGGGCAGCCGATCTCAGCCATGATCGCCAGGGAACGCATGTCGGAAACCAGGGTGTTGTAGCCGAAGGAAACACCGCGCTCGGTGGCCATGACGTTGGCGTTGCCCGCCGCCAGCGCCTTCTCGATGACGTTTTTCATGTCCCAGGGGGCCAGGAACTGCCCCTTCTTGATGTTCACCACCCGTCCGGTGCGCGCCGCGGCGGTGATCAGGTCGGTCTGCCGCGACAGGAAGGCCGGGATCTGCAGCACGTCGATGACCTCGGCCGCCGGCGCGCACTGGTCGATCTCGTGCACGTCGGTCAGCACCGGCAGGCCGGTCACCTCGCGCACCTCGGCGAAGATCGGCAGCGCCTGGCCCAGCCCGATGCCGCGATCCTTGCTGATCGAGGTGCGGTTGGCCTTGTCGAAGGAGGTTTTGTAGATCAGCCCCACCTTCTGGCGCTCGGCGATCTCCTTCAGCGCGTGCGCGGTCTCCAGCGCGTGCTGGCGGCTTTCCAGCGCGCAGGGTCCGGCGATGATCGACAGGCGTTCGGCGTTGCCAATCCGCACCGTGGCGCCGCCCTGAACCTTCACCTCAACGATCGCGTTTGGCTGCAAAGACGAGGACACGTGGCTCCGATCCAATGGGCTTAGCTGGCCGTAGATGTGACGTGCGCCTGGCGCCGGCGCAACCCGCAGCCCGCGATTCGCTTGAGCGCACAACGGTGTTATGTTGTGACTAATAAAGAGACACTGGAGGCGACGTTGGACGGTGCACTCGCCGTAATCGTCGGACCGGATGATCCGGAACTGCGCAGGGCGCCGGCGGCCTTCCGCACCGTCCTCAAGATCGCGTCAGACAATTGGCAGTACGGCAAGCTGACCTTCGTGCTGCCATCCGGCCGCGAAGTCAGGATCGTCGGCGGCGAACCGGGTCCGGAAGCCCATCTGATCATCCGCGACTTCCGCTTCCTCTCGCGGGTGCTGACCGGCGGCGACATCGGCTTCGGCGAAGGCTTCATGGCCGGTGAGTGGGACACCCCCGATCTCTCCGCCTTGCTCGAGGCCTTCACCGCCAACCTCGACAGGCTGACGCGCCTGCTGCAGGGCGGATTCTTCTACCGGATGGTCAGCTTCCTGAACCATACCCTGCACCGCAACAGCCGGGCAGGCTCCAAGCGCAACATCCTGGCGCACTACGACCTGGGCAACGCCTTCTACGCTCGCTGGCTCGACCCCTCGATGACCTATTCGGCGGCCCGCTACGAGCGTCCTGGTCAGCCGCTCAGCGAGGCCCAGCGCAACAAGTACGCCAGCCTGGCGCGGCAGATCGGGCTGGGGCCCGACAACCACGTGCTGGAGATCGGCTGCGGCTGGGGCGGTTTCGCCGAGTTCGCCGCCCGCGAAGTCGGCGCCAAGGTCACCGGCATCACCATCTCGCCGGCGCAGTACGAGTTCGCCAGGAAGCGCCTGTTCGACCTGGGCCTCGCCGACAAAGCCGACATCCGGCTGGTGGACTACCGCGACGTTGAGGGCCAGTTCGACCGCGTCGCCTCCATCGAGATGTTCGAGGCGGTGGGCGAGGAATATTGGCCGCTTTATTTCAACAAGCTGCGCGACGTGCTGGCCCCCGGCGGCCGCGCCGGCCTGCAGATCATCACCATCCGCGACGAGCTGTTCGCCCAGTATCGGCTGCGCGCCGACTTCATCCAGAAATACGTCTTCCCGGGCGGCATGTTGCCCTCGGAGACGCGGTTGAAGGAAGAAACCGAACGGGCCGGGCTGGAATGGCGCGACATCGTCCGTTTCGGCCAGAACTACGCCGA
>Ga0265338_10011502_pt1 | contig 10214 bp, 9 predicted proteins | sample 42126metaG_FD_193579 | JGI IMG/M metagenome (GOLD analysis project Ga0265338, IMG submission 193579) | Rhizosphere microbial communities from Carex aquatilis grown in University of Washington, Seatle, WA, United States - 4-21-26 metaG | ecosystem: Host-associated > Plants > Roots > Rhizosphere >... | reverse complement strand
GCTCGCCGCCGCGCTCGCCGCCGCCCGCGCGGGCGCACAGGTGATCGCGTGCGCCATCTACCCGCTCGCGCTGACGCTTCACCGCGTCTCGGGCGAGGCGCTCGCCGAGGCACTGGCCGGAATCGGCCTCGACCCGGGCATCGACGTCGGGGCGCTCTGGCGGGCGTGCGATCTCGTCGACGAGCACATCGGCGACCAGCCGGTGACCCCGCTCGCGCCGCGTCTCGCCGTCCGTGCGGCGCAGCACGACGTCCCGACCGGGATCGTCGCCGGGCTCGACGCGACGCTGCGCACCGAGGGCGCCGGCGACCGGCTGGACGAGGTGCTCGAGGAGCTCGATCGCATCCGCGTCGAGACGGGCTCGCCGCCGCTCGCCGCGCCGATCGGCCAGGTGCTCGCGTCGCAGGCGCTCCTCAACGTCCTCTCCGCGCGGCGCTACCTGACCGTCGTCGACGAGGTGCGCTCGCTCGTGAACGGGAACTTCGGCACGCCGCCCGGGCCGGTCGACCCGGCCCTGCTGCGCGCCGTCCAGCTGACCGCCGACCCGGAGTCCCAGGAGAACGCCGCGCCGCCGCTGCAGGAACTCCGGGAGCAGGCCGAGGGGCTGGCCTCGAGCGAGGAGGAGCTGATCCTGCTCGGGCTGTTCGGCGCGGACGCGGAGAACCTCCTGCGCGGGATCCGGAACCGCGGCCGTCGCGACGACGAGCTCTCCGGCGTCGACCAGGCGCGCGGCGAACGGATCCGCGAGCTCGTGCGAATCGTGCAGGAGTCCGGGATCGGCGAGGTGACGGTCGAGGAGGAGGGGATGCGCGTCTCCGTGCGCGCCACCCCCGACCTCGTCACGCCCGTCGCGAGCGACGCGCCGCTCGGGCTGCCCGAGCCGGTCGAGCTCGGGACGGCGGCGGTCGCGAACGGGCTCGTCCGGATCGAAGCGCCGATGGTCGGAACCTTCTACCGCGCGGGGCAGCCGGGCGCGGAGCCGTTCGTCGAGGTCGGCGACGTGGTCGCCCCCGGCGAGACGCTCTGCATCCTCGAGGCGATGAAGCTGATGAACGAGGTGAAGGCCGACGCCGAGGCGGTCGTCCGCCGGATCGCGGTCGAGAACGGGGAGCCGGTCGAGTTCGGGCAAGTCCTGTTCGAGCTGGAGCCGCTCGCCGGGCGTCCCGCGGTCTGACGGAATGTTCTCCCGCGTCCTCGTAGCCAACCGCGGCGAAATCGCCGTCCGCGTGATCCGCGCCCTGCACGAGCTGGGGATCGAGGCGGTCGCCGTCTACTCGACCGCCGACGAGGGGGCGCTGCACACGCGCCTCGCCGACAAGTCCGTCCGGATCGGGCCACCGGCGGCGAGCGAGAGCTACCTGAGCATCCCGTCCGTGATCGCGGCGGCGACGACGACCGGGTGCGAGGCGGTGCATCCCGGCTACGGCTTCCTGTCGGAGAACGACGAGTTCGTGCGCATGTGCGAGGACAACGACCTCGTCTTCATCGGGCCGCCCGCGGACGTGATGGCGCGCATGGGCGACAAGGCGCTCGCGAAGGCGGAGATGCGCGCCGCCGGCGTCCCGCTCGTCCCCGGCACCGAGGGCGTGACCGGCCCGGAGCACGCGCGCGCCGCCGCGGACGAGCTCGGCTACCCGGTGCTGCTCAAGGCGGCCGCCGGCGGCGGCGGGAAGGGCATGCGGCTCGTCAGCGAGCCTGGCGAGCTCCACGACGCCTTTCAGCGCGCAGCGGCCGAGGCGCACGCCGCCTTCGGCGACGGTTCGCTCTACGTCGAGAAGGCGATCTCGCCGGCGCGCCACGTCGAGATCCAGGTCATCTGCGACAACCACGGCACCGTCCTCACCTGCGGCGAGCGCGAGTGCTCGATCCAGCGCCGCCACCAGAAGCTGATCGAGGAGTCGCCGTCCCCGGCGCTCACGCCCGAGCGCCGCGAGGAGATGGAGGCAGCCGCCGAGCGCGCGTGCCGGCACATCGGCTACCGCAACGCCGGCACGTTCGAGTTCCTCGTCGACCCGAACGGATCGTTCTCCTTCATCGAGCTGAACGCGCGGCTCCAGGTCGAGCACCCAGTCACCGAGCTCGTCACCTCGATGGATCTCGTCCGCCAGCAGGTGCGCGTGGCCGCCGGGGAGCGGCTCGAGCACGGCGGCCGCGCGTCGCGGGCCGGCCACGCGATCGAGGTGCGGATCAACGCCGAGGATCCGCGTGAGGACTTCCGCCCGGCGCCGGGGACGCTCACGCGCTTCCGGCCGCCGCTCGGTCCCGGTGTCCGCGTCGACACGTTCGTCGAGGAGGGCACGACGATCACGCCGTACTACGACTCGATGATCGCCAAGCTGATCGTGCGCGACAACAGCCGGCACCTCGCGATCGAGCGCGCCCGCCGCGCGCTGAGCGAGTTCGAAATCGCGGGCGTCCCGACGACGCGCGACGTGCTCTACGAGATCCTGGGCAGCGACGAGTTCCGGAGCGGCGAGTACTCGACCTCGTTCCTCGACGAGGCAGGACCACGGCTCTCGTCACTCGCTGGAGCGGCCGCATGAGCCCGGTCCTGGCGGAGGACGGCAGCGGCAGCGTCTCGATCGCAGACGCGGCGCTCGCGCAGGTCGTGACCCAGGCGGTCGAGTCGGTGGACGGAGCGCGGCTCCTGGGCGGCCGGCACAAGAGCGAGCTCGAGCTCGCGAACGGCCGGGCGCGCCTCTCGCTGACGCTGGCGGTCGCGTACGGGCGCGTGCTCCCGGACGTCGCGCGCGCCGTGCAGGAGCGTGTGGCGGAGGCGCTGCGCGGGATGTGCGGCGTCGAGGTGTCCGCGGTCGACGTGACCGTCGAGGAGCTCGACCGTTGATGGCGCCGAGGACGTCGGCGCAGCCGGCGGACGGTCTTCCGGCCGGGCCTCGCCGGCTTGGCCGGCGAGGCTTCCAGCCATGAGCCAGATCAGCCGCCGCGAGGCGCGCCGCGCCGCGGTCTTCCTCCTCTACCAGTGGGACGTGACCGGGCAGCCGCTCGGCTCGCTCTACGAGGAGGTGCTGGACGAGTATTCGCAGCGGCTCGCCGAGGCCGTCACGGCGCGCGCGGAGGAGCTCGACGCGCGCATCACCGAGGCGACCTACGAGTGGACGGCCGACCGCCTCGGCGCGGTCGAGCGGAACGTCCTCCGGGTCGCGCTCGAAGAGCTGGACGGAGGCGAGATCCCGGTCGAAGTCGTCCTCGACGAAGCGATCGGTCTGGCGAAGCGCTACGCGTCCGACGACGCGGGCAGGCTGGTGAACGGCATCCTGGGACGGATCGTGAGGGAGCGGAACAATGGCAGCTGAGGACTCGCTGGGCCATGACTCTTTAGGACGTGCCGAGGAGCTGCTCGCGCGGCTCGAGGCGGCGCGTGCCGAGCTGGAGCAGCTGGCCGAGACGGAGGGCGGCTCGCCCGAGCGCGCGCTCGAGCTGCTCGGCGAGCTGTCCGAGCTGGCGAAGGCCGTCGAGGAGGAGCTGGAGAAGGCACAGCGGGATGCGGGGGACGATGCCCAGGCCTGCGCAGCTGCGCGCGCTCGTCGAGGAGCGCCTGGAGTCGCTCGAGCTCTGGCCGCAGCTGCACGGCCAGGCCGAGTCGGTGCGCTACTCGCTCGAGGTCGGCGGCAAGCGCATCCGGCCCGTGATCTGCCTCGCCACGGCCGAGGCGGCCGGCGCCGAGCCCGAGGCGGCGCTTCCTGCCGCGCTCGCGCTGGAGCTCGTGCACACGTTCTCGCTCGTCCACGACGACCTCCCCTCGCTCGACGCCGACGAGGAGCGGCGCGGGCACCCGTCCACGTGGAAGCAGTTCGGCGAGGCCGTCGGGATCCTCGCCGGCGACGCGCTCCAGGCGGAGGCGTTCCGGCTTGCGGCCTCGTACCCGACGAGCGAGATCGCGCGCGAGCTGGCGCAGGCGACGCTCGGGATGATCGGCGGCCAGTTCCTCGACATCACTGGTGCCGACGACGAGGTGATCCTGCACCGGCTGAAGACCGGGTGCCTGTTCGCCGCGTCGGTCGGGCTCGCCCTCTGGGCGGCGGAGATCCCCGCGGAGGAGCAAGGCCCGTGGCGCGCGTTCGGAGACGAGCTCGGCCTCCTCTTCCAGATCGTCGACGACATCCTCGACGGCGACGGCTACGTCCTCTCGCACGGCGCCGACGGGGCGCGGCAGCTCGCCGACGAGGCGGCCGAGCGCGTGCGGGCGCGTCTCGCGGAGGTCGGTGCCGACACGTCGGTGCTGCGCGAGATCGTCGACTCGCTCGCAGTTCGCACCGCCTAGGTGAAGAAGCGCCTCGACGTCCTCCTGGTCGAGCGTGGGCTCGCCGAGTCGCGCGCGCAGGCGCAGGCGCTCGTGATGGCGGGGCTCGTCCCCGGCTACGAGAAGGCGGGCCAGCAGGTGGATGAGGGCGCGGAGCTCGTCGTGGAGCGCGGCCCGGCGTACGTGTCGCGCGGCGGGGAGAAGCTCGCGCACGCGCTCGATGCGCTCGGCGTCTCGCCGGCGGGGCTCGACTGTCTCGACGTCGGCGCCTCGACCGGCGGCTTCTCCGACGTCCTGCTCCAACGCGGTGCCGCGCGCGTGATCGCGCTCGACGTCGGACACGGACAGCTGCACCCGCGCCTGCGCGACGACCCGCGGGTGACCGTGCTGGAGCGCGTGAACGCGCGCGCGCTCGAGTCGCTCCCGTTCCCGCCGCAGCTCGTCACCTGCGATGTCTCCTTCATCTCGGTGCGCGTCGCCCTGCCGCCCGCACTGCGCCTCGCCGCGCCCGGCTGGCAGGCGGTCGTCCTCGTCAAGCCCCAGTTCGAGGCGGGCCGGAAGGACGTCAAGGGTGGCGTCGTCCGCGACGACGAGGTGCGCCGCCGCGTGGTGTGCGACGTGGCCGACGCGGCCCTCGGTTGGGGGGCGAGCACCCTCGGCGTCGTAGACTCGGGACTGCCCGGTCCGAAGGGGAACCGGGAGCTGTTCCTCCACCTGGTACAGAGCGACCGACCCACGCTTCCCGATGACCTCGACGAGCGCCTCGATGCAGCCCTCGCAGCCGGTTGACTCCGTCTTGATCGTCGGCCACGGCCGGCTGGACATGCACGAGGCCGAGGCGCGCGTCCGCGCGGTCGCGGAGGCTGCCGGCGTGTCCGTCGTGGACGAGCCGGAGCAGGCGCGGCTCGCGGTCGCGCTCGGCGGCGACGGGACGATCCTGCGCACGCTTGCGCGGCTGCTCGGCACCGGCGTCCCCGTCCTCGGTGTCAACTTCGGGCGGGTCGGCTTCCTCGCCTCGATCGAGCCGGAGCGGTTGGAGCAGGACCTGCGCCGCGTCTTCGCAGGCGAGTACAAGGTGCTCGAGCAGGCGACGGTCGCGGCGCGCCTCGACGGGCAGAAGTTCGTCGCGGTCAACGACATCGTCGCGACGAGCTCCACGTTGGGGCGGATGGTCGAGCTGGCCTGGGCGGTCGCCGGCGAGGATCTCGGCGTGATCCCGTGCGACGGGATGATCTGCGCCACGCCTACCGGCTCGACCGCGTACAACCTCTCGAACGGCGGGCCGGTGCTCGTGCGCGGCCTCGAGGCGATGGCGATCACCTTCATCGCGCCGCACTCCCTGCACGCGCGCCCGCTCGTCGTCCCGCGCGGCGCCGAGGTGACGGTGCGGAACGTCACGCCGGGCATCGACGCGGCGGTGCTCGTGGACGGCTACCGCAGTGCCGAGCTGGCGCCGGAGGCGAGCCTGACGGTCACGCTCGGCGATCAGCGCAGCCTGCTCGCCGCGCTCCCGGAGACGACGTTCTTCGGGCGCTACCGCGAGGTCTTCACCTCGCACCCCTGACCGGAACCGGCAATGGGCGGCGTCGGATGCCGGGCGTACCATCGTCCGGGTGCTGCGCCGCCTTCGCATCGAGAATCTCGTCCTGATCCGCGAGGCCGAGCTCGAGTTCGCGCCCGGGCTGAACGCGATCACGGGCGAGACCGGCGCGGGGAAGACGATCCTCGCCCAGGCGGTCGGGCTGCTGCTCGGGACGAAGGGCGACGACGGGTTCGTCGGGCCCGCGGGCGACGAGGCGTACGTCGAGGCGGAGCTCGACCTGCCGGAGGAGCTGGACGAGCTGGCGGAGCTGAAGCCGGAGGACGAGGACGCGCTCCTCGCGGCACGCCGCGTCTTCGCCGACGGGCGCACGCGCGCGTACGTGTGGGGCCGTGCCGCCGCGCGCGAGGACGTCGCCGCCGCGGTCGAAGGCTTGATCGCGATGTCCGGCCAGTTCGAGCAGCGCCGGCGCGCGCGGCCGGCGTATCAGCTCGAGGTGCTCGACCGGTTCTGCGGCGACGAGCAGCTGCGTCGCCGCGCCGAGGCGCGCGCGGCGTGGCGCGAGCTGCAGGCGGCCCGGAAGCGCCACGAGGAGCTGACCGCGAACGCGGCACTTGCCGACGCGCGGCTCGCGGATCTGCGCGCGCTCGCCGAGGACACGGCCGGGATGGAGGAGGGCGGCGAGGAACGTCTACGCGGCGAGCGCGAGCGCCTGCGCCACGTCGCCGAGCTCGCCGAGGGAGCTGCGTCGGCGGCGGCTGCGCTCGCCCCCGACGACGGCGAAGGAGCGGCCGGGCTGGTCGCGGTCGCGGAGCGCTCGGTCGCGCCGCTGGAGCGCCTCGCGTCGGAGCTGCAGCGCGCCGGCGACGAGCTGCGCGACGTGGAGCTGCGCCTGCGCGAGACGGCTTCCGACCTGCACGCATTCCTCGCCTCGCTCGAGGCCGAACCCGGGCGGCTCGAGCAGCTGGAGGCGGAGCTCGACCGGATCGCCGAGGCGAAGCGCCGCTTCCGCTGCCAGACCTACGAGGAGCTCCTCACCCGCGCCGCCGAGGCCCGCGCCGAACTGGCCGCGCTCGAGGACGGCGCCGACCCGGCGGCCGCCGCCGCACAGGCGCTCGCCGCCGCCGCGGAGCGAGTGCATGCGATCGCGCTCGAGCTCCGCGCCGAGCGCAACGCTGCCGCTCCCGCCTTCGCCGACGCGGTCGCCGCAGAGCTCCACGACGTCGGCATGGGGGAGGGCGAGTTCGTCTGCGAGCTGCGGGAGCGCGACGAGCCAGGCACGACCGGCGCCGACGACGCCGTCTTCCTGGTTCGCCCGAACGCAGGCATGCCGTTCGCGCCAGTCGCCGAGACCGCGTCGGGCGGCGAGCTCTCCCGGATTGCGCTGGCGATCGCAGCGGTCGCGGGGGGAGAGACGCTCGTCTTCGACGAGATCGACGCCGGGATCGGCGGCGAGACCGCCAACGCCGTCGGCCGCGTCCTCAAGCGGCTCTCCGAGCGGGCGCAGGTGATCACGATCACGCACCTGCCACAGATTGCGGTGCTCGCCGACCGACATTTCCGCGTCGAGAAGATCCCCGGCGACCCGACGCACACCCGCATCGAGCGGCTCTCCGACGGCGAGCGCAAGGCCGAGCTGGAGCGGATGCTCGGCGGCCAGGAGTTCCTTGCCACGGTACGCAGCTGAGCGCGTCCTGCTCGCGTCGCTCGAGGATGTCTGGGGCTTCCTCGCCGAGCCGTACCATCTCTCCGACTGGTGGCCGGGGATCGCCGGCGTCCAGCCGGACCGGCGCGGGCTCGCCCCTGGCGCGCGCTGGCAGCTGCAGTCGGGGCCGCAGCCGAGCTTCGGTCTCGCGCTGCTGCGTCGCCCCGGCGCGTCGGGGACGCTGCTCGTGACCGACGTGCAGCAGGGCCGCCGCGTCGCGTTCCATCTCTCCGGCGAGCACCTCGACGTCGAGCTGGAGCTGGAGAGCACCGCGCCGGACCGCACGCGCGTCTCGCTGCTTGTCGACGGTCCATGGGGCGCGCTCTCGCGCTCGCTGCCGCAGCGCGCGCTGCAGAACCTCTACGACCTCGTCCAGACGGGCGCGCAATCCTGATGGCCTGCTACCCTGGAATCCCGTGAGCTCACGGGCCCCCAAGTACGTCTTTGTGACCGGGGGCGTCGTGTCGGCTCTGGGCAAGGGAATCGTCGCCGCATCGCTCGGGCGGCTGCTCAAGGCGCGCGGTCTGCACGTCCAGCTGCAGAAGTTCGATCCGTACCTGAACGTCGACCCGGGGACGATGAGCCCGTTCCAGCACGGCGAGGTCTTCGTGACCGAGGACGGCGCCGAGACCGACCTCGACATCGGTCACTACGAGCGCTTCGTCGACGAGAACTTCCTGCGCAACGCCAGCCACAGCGCCGGCGCGGTCTGGGACACCGTCCTGCGCAGGGAGCGCAAGGGCGACTTCCTCGGCGCGACCGTGCAGGTGATCCCGCACATCACGAACGAGATCAAGGCGCGGATCCGGCGCGCGGCCGAGGCGAGCCAGACGGACGTCGTCATCTCCGAGATCGGCGGCACCGTCGGCGACATCGAGTCGCTGCCGTTCCTCGAGGCGATCCGCCAGTTCCGGCGCGAGGTCGGACCCGAGAACGTGATGTACATCCATGTCACGCTCGTCCCGTTCATCGAGGCGGCGGGCGAGCTGAAGACGAAGCCGACGCAGCACTCCGTGATCGAGCTGCGCCGGATCGGCATCCATCCCGACGTCGTCGTCTGCCGCTCGCACGAGGAGCTCTCGCGCGACATCCGCGACAAGATCGCGCTCTTCGCCGACGTCGACCCGGGCGCGGTGATCGCGAGCCCGGACGTCCCGGACGTCTACCAGGTGCCGCGCGTCCTCCGAGAGGAGGGCCTCGATCGGCTTGTCTGCGAGAAGCTCAACCTTGACGTCGGCGAGCCGGATCTGCGCGACTGGGACGAGCTGCTGGCGCGGATCGACCGCCGCCGCGGGACCGTCTCGATTGCGCTCGTCGGCAAGTACGTGAAGCTCCGCGACGCCTACCTCTCGGTGCACGAGGCGCTCAAGCACGCAGGCCTCCACCACGGTTGCAACGTCGACGTGACCTGGGTGGACGCCGAGCACATGTCGTACGAGGAGACGGCGGAGCTGCTCGAGGGCGTCGACGGCGTGCTCGTCCCGGGCGGCTTCGGCTCGCGCGGCTGGGAGGGCAAGATCCTCGCGTGCCGCGTCGCGCGAGAGCGTCGGATTCCGTACCTCGGCATCTGCCTCGGCATGCACGTCGCCGTCTCCGAGTTCGCGCGCCACGTCGTCGGGCTCGAGGGCGCGAACTCGACCGAGATGGATCCGGAGACGCCCTATCCGGTGATCGACCTGCTCCCGGAGCAGAAGGGGATCGAGGACCTCGGCGGGACGATGCGCCTCGGCGCGCAGGCGGTCGAGGTGGCGGAGGGCACGCGCGCCCGCGACCTGTACGGCGAGGCCGTGATCCACGAGCGCCACCGGCACCGCTACGAGGTCAACAACTCGTATCGCGAGCAACTCGTCGAGCATGGGCTCGTCGTCAGCGGCACCTTCCAGGAGGGGCGGCTCGTGGAGATCGTGGAGCTGCCCGAGCATCCGTGGTTCGTCGCGAGCCAGTTCCACCCGGAGTTCAAGTCGCGCCCGACGCGCCCGGCGCCGCTCTTCCGTGGCTTCGTCGGCGCGGCGCTCGACCGTGCGCGCGAACGCGCGGGCGAGCGCGTCGCCGTCTGAGCGTCCGCCCATAGGATCGGAGCGTGTCCGACGCCGTCGACCTGTTCGTCGAGCTGGCCGCGCTGCCGACGCCTCCAGGCGAGGAGCGCGCCGCCGCCGATGTCGTGCTCCGCTTCCTCCGCGACCTCGGTCTCGACGCAGACGAGGACGACGCCGGGCCGCGGATCGACTCGACGATGGGCAATCTCTACGCGCGGCTCGAGCCCACGGCGCAGGGGACGCCGCTCTTCCTCTGCGCCCACCTCGACACCGTCCCGCCCGACGGGGAGCTGAAGCCGGTCGTCGAGGACGGGATGATCCGCAACGCGGGCGGCACGATCCTCGGCGCCGACAACAAGTCGGCCGTTGCCGCGATGCTCGAGGGCGTCCGCCGTGTGCTCGCCGAGAACCGGCCGCACGCGGGGATCGAGCTGGTCTTCACGCCGAAGGAGGAGGTGGGCCTGCTCGGCGCAGGCGCCTTCGACGCCGGCCGGCTGCGCGCCGAGATCGGCTACGTCTACGACCAGGCGGGGCCGATCGGCGAGATCGTGCTCGGCGCGCCCTGGTCGCGCTCGTTCGAGGTGCGCTTCCACGGGCGCGCGGCGCACTCCGGCATGTATCCGGAGGAGGGCCGCTCGGCGATCCAGGCGGCCGCGAAGGCGATCGCCGACC
>Ga0265338_10011500_pt1 | contig 10215 bp, 9 predicted proteins | sample 42126metaG_FD_193579 | JGI IMG/M metagenome (GOLD analysis project Ga0265338, IMG submission 193579) | Rhizosphere microbial communities from Carex aquatilis grown in University of Washington, Seatle, WA, United States - 4-21-26 metaG | ecosystem: Host-associated > Plants > Roots > Rhizosphere >... | reverse complement strand
AAAATCAATCGGCAGCCGCATCCCGCGCGTCGCGGTCGGCTTGAGCAGGTGCAGGACTCCGTGCAGGATGGACATGTCCTTGTTCGGCGGAATCACATAGACCCAGTCCGGCCGCACCGTGGTCCGGTCCTTGACTTCGATCACCTTCATGCCCGTGGCGCGCTGGAGCAGTTCGGACATGATGCCTTTGCGCGTTGGATCGAGGTGCTGAACAATAACGAATGCCATGCCGCTGCCCGTCGGCACTCGCCCCAAGAACTGATCCAAGGCTTCGAGTCCTCCGGCGGAAGCGCCGATGCCGACGATTGGAAAAGTCGCGCTCGCGGGCGCGGCGGAAGTTTCCGGGCGAATAGTTGGAACGGTCTCTTTTTGTCGATGCGACGATGATGACTTTTTTTTCATGCGCTTATTTACTGCGCGTAATCATGGCATCTTTGGTTCCGGTTGAACAGCGCGTCATCACAGGTTTTTTAATGGCTTGCGAGTGCGCTTTCATGTCAGCGGTCGACCGGCCATTTTTTATCCTCTGTCCGCGCCAACCAGCTCGATTAACTTGGGAGCGATTGCGTTCAAAGGCAGGATAAAATCAACGTCACCGGTCTTGATGGAAGTCTCCGGCATGCTGAAATCCTGCGACGTGGGCCGGTCTTGCGCGATGACTGTGCCGCCCCGCTCCTTGATGATCTGTACCCCGAATGAGCCGTCACCGTCGCCACCGGTGAGCACCACGGCAATGGCCCGCCTTTTGTATACTTCTGCCACCGAAGCAAACAGCGGCTCGGCGGACGGACGTGCAAAATGAATTTTTTCCGCAGCGGATGAGGAAAGTTTAAGTCGTCCATCTTCGACCACAGAAAGGTGGTGATTGGGCGGGGCGACAAAAACGCTCCCACGATTTAACACGTCGCCCGTATGCGCCTGCTTGACTGCCAAATGGGTGCGACTATTTAAAATCTCGGCGAGAATACTCTTATGTTCGGGAGCAAGGTGCATCACGATGGCAATGGCGGCCGGAAAGTTCCCCGGCAAACCGCCCAAGATGACTGATAAAGCTTTCAAGCCTCCGACCGAGGCCGCCATGGCGATGACGGGGAACGAATGACGCACCGACGCCACAGGGAATTCCAAACGCGCACCTTTGGCCGGCTTGGTTAATCGGCGCCCGGATACAGATTTCTCTTTCATGGGACTGGAGAGATTAATTGGGAAGCCTGGATATGTTCCATGGAAACTCAATTTTTCAGCAGTTTCAGCAATGCCTTGGCCGCTTCGGCGGAGGAGGCGGGATTTTGGCCCGTGATCAGCAATCCGTCAGTTTGCACATAAACTCCCCAATCGGATCCTTTGCTGTAATGCGCGCCCGCTTTTTTCAACTCATCTTCCAGCAAGAACGGCACCACCTTGGTCAGCTTTACGGCCGCTTCCTCGGTGTCGGAAAAACCGGTCACATTCTTGCCTTTTATCAGTGGATCCCCGCTGGGCAATTTGACATTGAGCAAGGCACAAGGCGCATGACAAACCAGGGCCATGGGTTTTTCCTGTTGCTGGAATGCCTCGATCAACGCGATGGAATTCGTATCCTTGACCAGATCCCACATGGGTCCATGCCCGCCCGGATAAAACACCGCGTCAAAATCGGATGCCTTGACGTCACTTAATTTCAAGGTGTGTGCCAGCTTCTTTTTGAGCGACTCGTCTTTGTCAAAACGTTGGGTGAATTTGGTCTGGGCAGCGGGGAGTTGACTGCTGGGATCAATCGGCGGCGGGCCGCCTTTTGGGGACGCCAGTGTGATTTCCGCGCCGGCATCCGCCAGTTCAAAATAAGGCGCAGCAAATTCCTCCACCCAAAAACCGGTTTTCTTGCCGGTGTCACCCAATTCGCTGTGCGAGGTGAGGACAATCAAAATTCTCATGATGAGATGCGCTGGCATGTTGTTTTGCGATTTAAGCGGTGAATATTGGCTGTCGCACAATCGGGTTCTACGGCCAGATTTATTTGCCGAACATCTTCGCCACGATGAAAATCAGCACGGCTCCGCCCAGGCCGCCTACGAAAAGGAGATAAATCAGGGAATGCCCAGCGGCGGCAAACACCGGCGTTATCAAAAGCGCCTACATAGGTAGGAATGGATGAAAAAGGATAGCCCGGCAACCATCTCGCGATAGTTGCCAGGCTGTGGATATGCTTAAACCAAAGCGCTTGCGCGCTTACGATTTATTCCAGCGGGTCGGATGCCCCGGCGCAAATTAACCGGCTGCTGCTCCGAGCACTCTTTTTCTGAATTTTTATTGCAACCGCATTCACCCAAAGCTTCTTTGTCGCTACCATCCAATGCCAGCTTGGTGAGCGTTGCATTGGCGGCCTTCTCTTCGCCTAGAATTTCTTCCAGGAGACCGGCAGCTTTCTGGTTTCCCAACAGCCCGGCCCATTCGTGCAGGGCGCCATAGGCGGCGATTTCGTGATGTTCAACTTTCTGTGCGGCCGAGATCAACGCTGCATTGAGAGCGGGTGACCCTTTGAATTCTGCCACGATGTCGCCACCTTCTTCCAGCAGTGCCACGGTGGTTTTGCACGTTTTGCCTTTGGCTTTTTGATCGAGGGATTTGAAAACCTGTTCGATCTTCGTTACATGGCCCTCGGTTTCCTTCAAGTGAACCTGTAACGCCGACTTCAACTTCTCACACGTGGCGGCCTTGACCAGCTTCGGCAGTGCTTTGACGATCCGGCGCTCGGCGTCATACATGTCCCGGACTCCATCCAGGAATAAATCTTTGAGTGTTTTCATATTTGTATTTTGTTTGGTTTTGTAAGCAATTACGTTGTGTCAGAACGGTGAACATAGGCGGCGGACTCTTTGAGGGCTATGGGGTGTTACCCGACCTGGAATTTAGGAAGCCGCTCCAAACTTGAGGGTTGAAGGAATATCATCTGATTGCCGGTTGAAAATCTTGCCGTGTGCATGCGACCACAGGGCGAAGTGCGCGGCAAGTAACCACCATAGGATTGACGAACCAGAACGTGAGGCCCGAGCGCACCGCGCCGCGGATTCTCGATGTGAATAGGACATGAGCCTTGAATTCAAGACAAGACGCCCAGTTCGTCCAGATATTTGTGGAGTTCGGACGCATCTCGGAAAACCCGGAACGCACCTGCGCGAAATAACTCATCCTCGCCGTAGCCGCCGCTCAGCAAACCGACGCTGAGCATCCACGCACTGTACCATAATTGTTTTCGTGGCGGCACCTGGAGCCCTCTTATCAAAGCCGTGACCTCGGCAAAAGAATCCGAGATGGCCGAGGCACGCCCCATCCGCGATTTTCGCGAATCCAAGCCGGCTCCAAGTTCCCCGGGCGGACGGCCCGAGATGCGCGCCGAATGCTGCAAATTCACTTCAGGGTCGAGAACGATCTATTAGAATCGGGGAATCGTGGTCGGACTGGGGAAAGCAGGTTACCTCTAGCCGTGGTGTTTTTGCATCACTGGCGCGGCGGTGCCACCGTGTTCCGCAATCAGCTTCATGGAAGAAGCGCCAGACGACAGTGGCCCCTTGCTCTCCTGCGAGATAAAATCCAACTGGCCCTTGCCTGCCACGGCTCGCAGCCGCGACGGAAAACTAACCTCCTTATATCCCGGCTAGGGAAACACCCCATAGTGCCGGCAAGATTTCCCGCCTAGTATGCAGGACTTGGAAAGAGGCAGCCCTCAACGATAGCAAAGCAGAACAAGGACAAAGGCAAACTTTGGTCAACAGACGGTTCAATAAAACAAACGAAAGATAAAATATGTCAAAGAAATCTGTATTCTGTATCTCCACCTCACGTCAGCAAGCCGATCAAATTGTCGGCCAGCTAAAAAGCGCGAACTTCTCCAACAACGACATCTCGGTGTTGTTCCCCGACAAGGGCACGACCCGTGATTTCGCGCATGAAAAGCACACCAAAGCACCGGAAGGTGTTGCCACGGGCGCAGGCGCGGGCGGTGTAGTCGGCGGAGCATTGGGATGGGTGGCCGGGATTGGCGCACTGGCTATTCCGGGCGTTGGCCCCTTCATTGCGGCAGGGCCAATTATTGCCGCATTGAGCGGTGCCGCCGTTGGTGCGGCCGTGGGAGGCATTGCCGGCGGGTTAATTGGTCTGGGCATTCCTGAGATCGAAGCCAAACGTTACGAAGGGAAGATTAAAGAAGGCAATATCCTCATCTCGGTCCACACCGAGAATTCTGAGGAAATCACCCAGGCCAAGGACATTTTTGCGAAGGCAGGGGCGCAGGACATTTGCACTACGGGTGAAGAGTCCACACCCAAGAAGGGCAAGGCCACCGGCCGCGCAGCGCGGTCGGAAAGAGAACTGGTCGGGACTCGTTCCTGATTATCACCATGATTCCTGCGGCCGAGATGACTTGGCCGCAGGTCCTTGTCAAACTCGTCAATTGCAGAGAAACGAAGCGAACATGAGAACACTCAAAGATCTATTTCTCACCGAACTGGCGGACATTTATGACGCCGAGCGCCGCACCGTCAAGGCATTGCCGCAAATGGCCAGCGCTGCGACCTGCGAAAAGCTGCGGAAGGCGATTCTATTCCATTTAAAGGAAACCGAAGGCCATGTGACCAAACTCGAACAGGTCTTCCAATTCTTCGACCAACCAGCCAAAGGGAAAACTTGCGAAGCCACCGCAGGGCTGCTGAAAGAGGGCGACGAAATCGCGTCGGAGTTCAAGGGGTCACCCGCCATCAACGCCGCGCTGATCTCGGCCGCACAGAAGGTTGAACATCATGAGATGGCTTCCTATGGCACCCTGCACGAATGGGCTGGTTTGCTAGAGAAAAAGGAGGTCGACGACCTCTTGCTGGAAATCCTTGGCGAGGAAAAGGCAGCCAATGATGCGCTCACCGCGTTGGCGCGCGCCAGCAGTAACAAAGAGGCTCTGGGTGAATCCGACGAAAAACGATTGAAGGATACGCCTGGCAGCGGATTGAGAAATCCCCGCAGGGGTATTCGCCCAGTTGGCCTTGGCCGAAATCGGGTCGATTCCATTTTGCATTAATCGGTGAGGGCCTGCGGCCGCCGCGAGAAAGTGACGCGGTTGCAGGGCTGGCCATGGGTCTGACATACCATTTCAAAATCAGGGCTCCGGCGAGCGCGTCGCCGGATGAGCTTGAAGTATTCCTCAAAAAGGTGGAAGGAGTTGCAAAGCAAGCCGACTTCAAGCCGACGCATGTGTTCCGCGCCCAGTTTGACACCAGGACTACATCGACATGGAGGAGGAGGGGCAGATCACCTTCGAGAAGCGGGGCGAGGGCGGTTTGCATTTTGGCTGTGTCGATGCTTCTCTGGATTGGCGTTACGACGATTCCCTTGATCGTGTGGATTTCTCCTTCGTGGGCACTGACGAGGGAACCGAGGTGAGCGGCAGAGGTTGGGCGAAGATGGAGGGCAAGGGCAAGCAGATGATCGGCCAAGCCCTCTTTCACCAGGGCGATGAATCAGGGTTCAAGGCGAAAAAGGGATGGTGATTTATGGAGTCGCAGAAGATTTCAGAAATGGCCCTGCATATTGGCACCTCGGGTTGGAGCTATGATCATTGGCATGGGGTGCTCTATCCACCGGGCATTCGACCGCAAGAACGGCTGGCCTACTACGTGGGGCGCTACGATACCGTCGAGGTCAACAGCACTTATTATCACTGGCCAGCTCACGCGACCTTTGCCGGTTGGTTTCGGCGAATTCCCGATAATTTCCTGATGACGGTAAAAGCGCCCCGTGGCCTGACCCACCGCCAGCGCCTTTACGCGCCGGAGTATTGGTTGAAGCGCATCTGGGGTGGCCTGAGTCATCTTGGAGCCAAATGTGGTGTCCTGCTCGTGCAACTCCCACCCGACATGATGTACGACCACGCCCGCCTGGAATACTTCCTTCAGAGAACACCGGCAGGACTGCGGGTTGCCCTGGAGTTCCGCCACCCGAGCTGGCATCGGGAGGAAGTATTCAATCTCCTGGAGCGACACGGCGCTGCCTACTGCGTGATGAGCGGAGCCAAGCTTCCCTGCATCCTGCGGGCTACTGCACCGTTTGTTTACGTGCGTTTGCATGGACCTGATCCACACCACCTGTATGGCGGCTCCTATTCCGAGGACAGTCTCCGTTGGTGGGCTGAGCGCATCCGGGAGTGGGCCGCCATGCCGCGCGAGGTATTTGCTTATTTCAACAACGACGGCGAGAGCAATGCTGTGCGCAACGCGACGAGATTGCGTGAATTGTTGAAATAAGGGTCTGCACTGAGAAGGCGGAAAGCGTTCCTCCCCCCCTCCAACAACACTCAACAAAACCGATAGTTTCGACAGTCAGGCTTCGCCACCGGATCTGGCTGCAAATTCAGCGCCACGGCAACCCTCTGGAAGAACCCATGGGCCACACGCACCCTGGGTTCGCAGCGCGGGTCTTTGTCATTCGTAATCGTATATTCCATTGCCCCCCATGAGCGCCAGAGTATCTCGTTTTGCACTTCTTGTTCGAGATGCCGATTTTCTGCGGTATCCTTCTCGATTGGCGCCTTCAACCTTCAACCTCTCATCCAGCTTTGCAATGTCTAATTCATGATGGTGTTCCTTAGCCATCAACCGGAATTGGGCGCGGGGTTGGAGACCGCCGAGTAGGCCGCTGAGTATTGGTACCGCATTCCCGTCCCCCGTCCCAGTGCGCGGTCGGCAATGAGATCACGCGCCATCGGTTTCTCCTCATAAGCCGGCTTGCCAGCGGCGGCCACCTGCAATGCATATTCCGCGTGCGTGTCCGCCCCGGCATAAAGATGATGGTGGCTGGCGCGTAAAGGCTGAAAAATCCGGGGGCGGTCACTTTCTGGACATTGGCTCGCACGCCCTGGACCTGCTAGATTCTTTCTTCGGTCCGCTCAGTGATGTCGCGGGGGTGGCAGGCAATCACGGGGAAAGCTGCCTGGTCGAAGATACGGTGGCAATGAGTTTTCTTGACATGAGTTTTCTTGCATGAGTTTTCTTGCTGGTGGAATTCCGGGAGAGTGGCCTCGTGGAATTTTGCCAGTGTGGAAAGGGAAGATGCGTTTGCGATCACGTGAACGGAGGGACGACTTGCCTTCTCCTTGCCGGGCGACGAGCCATTACGGCTGGAAAACTCCGGTGGTGTCCAGATGTTGACCCGGCCCAAACCGGACCATGTGCAGCAACCATTGATTCAGTCGGTGGTGCACGACATGCTCGGGCAGGGTGTATTCCCCAGCACCGGGGAAACAGCCCCGCGCGCCTCGCGCATCATGGACACGGTGCTGACGGGCTATTATGGCGGCCGCATGGATGAATTCTGAGGCGTGGCCGGGACGGCAACAATAGGCCAAGCCGGCGGGTGTTACCCGGTGACCGGACCCCTTGCGCCCGAAGCCAATATTTGAGATTGTTGGCTACGGCGACGGCATGGCATATGTCGAGCACCGCACACCGCCATTGCAAAGAGGCCGCAGCCTTTACGTCTGGATGCGAATGTCCGACGTCGTGGGCCAGGACCGGTTGCTGGAGGATGTCCTCAAGTTCGCAGCCGCAAAAATCGGCGCGTCGCCCAATCGTTGAAATGCGGATCCTGCCAACTGCTGATGTGCTGGCGAACGATTGCCCCGTGCGACGAGATCCCGGCCAAATACTCTGCGCCCTGGTTAATGCGGATTCCGATCCAAGAGCATCAAGTCACGGGCGTCGCTGAGATACAGAAAGCGATTATGACTATCAAGAAAGCAGCGACAGATTCTCCCAAATGGAGGCGGTCAAACCGCAGTCAATAGAACGCTCCGGTTTTCGGGAGCGTTCACGGGAGTCCAGACTTTCAATTCGACGAAATGCTCGCGGCGGTCGTCCACCAAGGGGAGCAGTTCCACGGCGAGCTCTTTTCCGTCCAGAAAGAGTTGATTCGCTTCGGCCGGATCAGCGGCGAACCGGTTGATGGTGATGTGGTAGACGGTTTGGCGGTAGCGGTAATGGATTTTACTTGTGGTCCAGTCTTTCGGAAGACGGGGCGCCAGACGCAGCTTATCTCCCACAAGATTTACGCCCAACAGCGTTTCGATGAGCAGCCGATACATCCAACCGGCTGATCCCGTGTACCAGGTCCAGCCTCCGCGACCGGTGTGCGGCGCGACGGCATACACGTCCGCCGCGACGACGTAAGGCTCAACTTTATAGATGGCGATTTGGTTGGGCGTCCCGCTGTGATGGACAGGATTGAGCAGTGCGACGAGTTCCCACGCGCGTTCGATGTCCTCCAGGAGTGCAAAGGCCATGGCGGTCCAAATCGCGCCGTGGGTGTATTGGCCTCCATTCTCACGAACTCCCGGGATATAACCCTTGATGTAACCGGGGTTGAGCGGGGATTTGTCGAACGGCGGATCAAACAATTGAATCAGTCCGGCGTCACAGCGGACCAGGCGCTGATCCACCGACTCCATTGCTTCGCGCGAGCGGAGAGGATCGCCGGCCCCGCTGATCACCGACCAGCTTTGCGGCAGGGAATCAATCTGACATTCTGGATTGGTCTGGGAACCGAGTGGATCTCCATTGTCGAAGTAGGCGCGGCGATACCATTGGCCGTCCCAGGCGTGTTGTTCAATGTTCTGTTGCAGTTGCCGTGCCTGGGAGAGGCAACGTTCGGCAAAGGCCGGATCGCGGTGCGCACGGGCCAGTTGGGCAAACTGAGTGAGCACGTCGTAGAGAAAGAATGCCAGCCAGACACTTTCACCGCGCCCCTGGTATCCGACTCGATTCATGCCGTCATTCCAGTCTCCGCAACCCATCAAGGGCAGGCCGTGCTCGCCAAATTTAAGTCCACGCTCAATGGCGCGCACGCAATGTTGATAAAGCGTGGCTGACTCCTGCGAAATATTCGGCAAATCATAGTAGGATTCCTCCTCTGGCTTGACGTGCCGGGCTTCGAGGAACGGGATTTTTTCGTCGAGCACTCCGGTGTCAGCGATGCACGTCACGTAACGGCAGGTCACGTAAGGCAACCACAGAAAGTCGTCGGAAAAATGCGTCCGCACGCCGCGGCCGGAAGGTGGATGCCACCAATGTTGCACATCGCCTTCGCGAAATTGGCGCGCGGCGGCGCGGAGTAAATGCTCCCGAGTGAGGGCCGGCTCCGCATGTACCAATGCCATCACGTCCTGCAACTGGTCGCGGAATCCGTAAGCGCCTCCGGATTGATAAAACCCAGTGCGACCCCAAAGCCGGCAACTCAAAGTCTGATACAACAACCAGCCGTTGGCCATCACGTTCACAGCGGGATCGGGCGTGTCCACTGTCACCGCGCCGAGGGTTCGATTCCAGTATTCCCAGACGCCTTCCAGAGCCTCCCGGTTGGCGTCGGCCCGGCGAAAGCGCCGGATCAGATTCTGCACGTCAGCCACGCTGCGCCCAACGCCGAGGCGAAACCCCGTTTCCCGCTCCTGGCCTTCGAGCAAATTGAAGGAGACCTGCATCGCGCCGCACGGATCCAGTCCCGCGCCGACTTTGCCGGACAGACGGACACGTTTTAGTGCCGCCGGTTCCGCCAGGCTTCCGTTCCTGCCAATGAACTCTTTCCGGTCACCGGTCAGAGTGCGCGTGGACTCGTTCACGTCCAGGAACACGATGCGATCGGGAAATTCGGTGTTGTAGTAGTTGCGCGCCAACAGTGCGCCGGTTTTGAGGTCCACTTCGGTTTGCACATGCAGAAGGCTTTTGTGGCGCAAGTCGCCCAGCACCCATTCCCAGTATCCCGTGACGGAAACGCGGCGCGGCCGGCCCGAGACATTGCGCAATTTCAAAACCGTGAATTTCACCGGGGCGTCCATCGCCACATAAACCCACAACTCGGAGGCGATGCCGTTTTCGGTATGTTCGAACACGGTGTAGCCAAAGCCGTGGCGAATGACGTAAGGGGTGGTGCCTCGCGCGGGCAACGGCGTGGGCGACCAAAATTGCCCAGTCTGCTCATCGCGGATGTAGAAGGCCTCTCCTGTGGTGTCCTGGACGGGATCGTTGCTCCACGGCGTCAGTCGAAATTCATGGGAGTTCTCAACCCAGGTGTAGGCCGCGCCACTCTCCGAAACAACTGTTCCGAACCAGGGATTGGCCAGGACATTGACCCACGGCGCCGGGGTCATGAGACCGGGCTGAAGGGTGATGATATATTCGTGGCCATCCGGGCTGAAGCCGC
>Ga0265338_10011498_pt1 | contig 10217 bp, 12 predicted proteins | sample 42126metaG_FD_193579 | JGI IMG/M metagenome (GOLD analysis project Ga0265338, IMG submission 193579) | Rhizosphere microbial communities from Carex aquatilis grown in University of Washington, Seatle, WA, United States - 4-21-26 metaG | ecosystem: Host-associated > Plants > Roots > Rhizosphere... | reverse complement strand
CCTGAGGGTTGTTCTTTAAAATAAGGAAAAAAAGGACGACATCCAAAAAAGCGATGCCAAGCAAGGGGACACCGATAATGTAATGAAGATGGCTCATTAATTTGTCATTTTATCATAATAAAAAATGCACAACATTCTTAATTTGGGTTTTTTATTATATAATATAAGAAATTGATCTTGGACCTCTATAGAAAGGACTTTTATGCCGCTTCCCCGAGAAGGAGAAAAAGCCCCTGATTTTAATCTGCCTGCCGCCAATGGCAAAAACATTGCCTTGAAAGATTTGAAGGGCAAGAATGCCGTTATCTATTTTTATCCCAAGGACGATACGCCGGGATGCACCGTGGAAGCTTGCGGTTTGCGCGACAGCTTTAAAGAAATAGAGAAGCTGGATGCTGTCATCTTAGGCGTCAGCCCGGACTCCGTTGCTTCCCACGGAAAATTCATCAACAAATTCCAACTGCCTTTTCTCCTGCTGGCCGACGAGGATAAAAAGTGTGCTATGGATTATGGCGTCTGGGTGGAGAAGTCGATGTATGGCAAAAAATATATGGGGGTGGCCCGAACTACTTTTATGATCGACAAGAATGGCAAGATCGCCAAAATCTTTGAAAAGGTAAAACCCGAAGGCCATAACCTGGAGATCATCGAAGCCTTGAAATCATTGGATTAGGTAAATGGAAAAGATATTTCTTAAAGCCATCGTGCTTTCAGCCTTGGTCTTATCCTTCTCCACTGCCGAGGCAGCCAAAGCCCCCTTCATTCCCAAAGGCGGCAAGCTACTCATTATCGGACAGCAAAAAGACACCATTGAATCCTACATCAATGATATTGGAATTGTCCCCGGCGGGCTCATGTTCTATACTTCCATCCAGACCATGGATGGCCTTGATAAACCGGCTAATTACGGCGCAGGCATCCAGCATGCGCAATATTTTATCGACAGCTATCCCCATACCGTTATCCAACTGGGTTTGTACATGGTCGGCGCTCTGGATGATACGCTAAGTGGAAAATATGATAAGAATATTTTAAAACTGGCTGACTGGTTGAAAAATGTGGGAACCCCGGTTTATCTCAGGATAGGCTACGAATTCGATCTGCCGGAGAACAACTACGACCCCGCCACGTACAAGGAAGTCTTTCGTTATATCGTTGATCATTTAAGGGCCCAGGGGGTGCATAACGTCGCCTATGTCTGGCACACCTCCTGCCAGATCGAATCCCATGGTGATCCCCTGGATTGGTATCCTGGGGATGATTATGTGGACTGGTTTGCCGTTTCCTTGTTTAACCCCATGCAGATCGCCATTGCCAAGAAATTTGCGATCATGGCGCTGGTGCATAATAAACCCTTGATGATCGCCGAATCAACCCCTGCAGGGCTTTATACGGAGGAAGGCAAAAAAGAATATTTCAGGCATTATTTTGATTTTATCAACGAGTATGACGTGAAGATCGTCTGCTACATCAACAGCAATTGGAACTCCTACCCCCTTTTTAAAGCGCAAAACTGGGGCAATGCCCGGCTCCAGGATGATCCGGCCATCAAAAACATATGGCTGAAAGAAACAGCTAACGGCTATATGCAATCTTCAACTGAACTCTTCGATAAACTTTAGCGGGGCACAAAATCCGTATTGGGACTGATCTCTAAAATGACTTCTGCAATCAATACAGCTGTTGATTCCAGGTCATCCAAAGAACAGGTTTCCACCATGGTATGCATATAGCGATTAGGCACGCTGATCAAGGCCGTGGCGACACCTTCACGGCTTAATTGCATGGCCCCCGTGTCTGTTCCGTCCGCCCTGCCAAGGGAAGAGAACTGGTAAGGAATTTTTTTGCGCTTGGCCACCTCAATGAACATTTTACCCAAGACGCGGTTAATGGCAGGCCCGGCATGCAGCACCGGCCCATGCCCTAAGCTAACTTCGCCTACGATACGCTTGTCAATGCCCGGCGTATCCGAGGCAAAACCTACGTCTACGGCAATGCCGACCTGGGGATTGATGCCATAGGCGCTGGTACGCGCCCCCCGCAAGCCCACTTCTTCCTGGACCGTTGAGACGCCGTAAACCCCGACGTCCTTGCGCAACTTCTTAGCGCTTAAGATCTTGATCACCTCGGAGACCACAAAGGCGCCGGTTTTATCGTCGCAACCCTTGGAGGAAAAAATATGATGACGTAATTCGATATAATTAGGCGCAAAAGAAACCGCATCACCCAGGGCCACGGCCTTGAGAGCATCTTCCCGGTCTTTGGCCCCGATATCGACCCACAGGTCCTTGATGGGGACACTTTTATTGCGGTCGCACTCTTCCATAAGATGGATGGGCTTTTTGCCGATGACCCCGTCGAGGAGTCCTTTTTCAGTCTGTACCTTCACCTGGGAACCCGGGACCACACCTGAATCGATGCCGCCCACCGGCACCACGCACAAAAAGCCTTCGGCCGTGATGTGGCTGACGATAAAACCGATCTCGTCGCAATGGCCGGCCAGCATGATTTTATAATCAGCCTTGGGATTTAATACGGCAATGGCATTACCGTGCACGTCTCTCTTGAAGTGATGAGCATATGGCTTGGTGCGTTTGGCCCATACGTTTTGAGAAGCCTCTTCAAAGCCGGAAGGCCCGCATTGACTTAAAAATTCACGTAAAAATTTCTTTGATTCACCATTCATATCATTTCCCCGAATTATGTTATGAGTAACGTTGTTTAATATATGTTTCTAAAATATCTATGAAACCTTCCTTGATATGCTCTCCTTTGAGCATCTTGAATTCCTTGCCGTCAATATACACCGGGGCCATGGGGACCTCCGAGGCGCCGGGCAGGCTGATGCCGATGTGGGCATGACGGCTTTCACCTGGGCCGTTAACGACACAGCCCATTACCGCTATTTTCAATTCCTGGACACCCGGGTATTGTTTTTGCCAAAGGGGCATTTTTAATTTGATGTGCGCGTTAATGTCTTGGGCCAAATACTGAAAATAATTGGAGCTGGTCCGCCCGCAGCCGGGGCAGCTTGTCACAGATGGAGAAAAATATCGAAAACCCATCGATTGTAAAAGCTCTTTGCAGACCTCCACTTCCTTTGATCTGGAAACATGAGGTTGGGGGGTCAATGAGACGCGGATCGTGTCGCCTATGCCCTGCTGCAATAAAATGGCAAGTGCTGCCGCTGAAGAAACCGCTCCTTTGATGTCAGAGCCCGCCTCTGTAAGGCCCAAATGCAAGGCAAAATCGCAAGCGCCGGCCAGCTTCTGGTAAACCGCCACCATGTCCTGCAGCCCTGACATCTTGACGCTTAAGACCAGTTTTTCCTTGGATAAGCCTGCTTTTTCGGCAAGCTCTGCAGACTGCAAAGCGCTATGTACCATGGCTTCACGGGTGACTTCGCTAAAACTCTTCGGTTTAGAAAGCCTGGCGTTACGGTCCATTAATCCGGTCAGTAACTCCTGATCCAGGGACCCCCAGTTGACGCCAATGCGCACGGCCTTGCCGTTATCAACAGCGATCTTGATGATACGGCTAAAATTATCGTCATGCATTTGGCCCTTGCCCACATTGCCGGGATTGATGCGGTACTTATCCAGCAGCTTGGCGGTCTTGGGGTTTTTATCAAGCAAGTGATGCCCATTAAAATGAAAATCCCCAATGATCGGAACAGTGATCCCCTCGGCGTGCAGGCGGATCATGGCTTCAGCAGCGCCCTTGGCAGCGTCATGGTCATTGACGGTCCAGCGCACTAACTCAGATCCAGCAGCGATCAATTCTCTGGTCTGGGCCAAGGTCGCCTCCACATCGGCGGTCGGCGTGTCAGTCATGGATTGGATACGTATCGGATAATCCGAACCCATGGCCAACTTGCCGATGCACACAACGGGTGTTTTACGACGGTGTATATGGCTCATAATTTGAATTTACTCCCAAGGTAAAAATGATATAATTGATAAATTCAAGGAACCGTATTATAAGAAATGAATCTATAAAAAGCAAGTCAAGAAGGTCCGCATGAACATATTTTTAGCTAAAACCCAGGGATTCTGCGCAGGGGTCGCCAGCGCCATCGATATTGTCGAGCTGGCGCTTAAAAACTACGGCACGCCTTTGTATGTGTATCATGACATCGTGCACAATACTTCGGTGGTGGAGGACATGAAAAGCCGGGGGGTCATCTTTGTGGAAGACCTAAAAGACGTGCCTACAGGCTCAAGGATCATCTTCAGCGCTCACGGCATCCCTCCCAGCCTCATCAAGGAGGCCAGGGAGCGCCAATTAAAATATGTCGATGCCACCTGCCCTCTGGTCACCAAGGTACATAAAGAAGCCGTAAAATTTTCAGACCAAAAGATAGAAACCCTGCTCATCGGTCATGTTGGCCACCAGGAGCTGATCGGCACCGCTGGTTATGTGCATCCCGATCTACTACACATCATCGAGAACGAAAAAGATGTGGATCGCCTGGACATTTCCCCTGACAAACCCATCGCTTATATCACACAGACCACGCTCTCCGTTGATGAAACGCGCGGCATCATCGAAAAACTAAAGGCTAAATTCCCTAAGCTGATAGGCCCCTCACGCTCGGACATATGTTACGCCACCAAAAACCGCCAGGATGCGGTCAAGGAGCTGGCCCGTTTTTGCGATATCATCATCATTTGCGGCTCTCCTCACTCTTCGAACAGCAACCGCTTGAGGGAGACCGGCGAAGGACTGGGGGTGCTGAGTATTATTATTGATACCGCTGTCCAGATGGATTGCTCTATTTTAAAAGGCAAAAGCAATGTGGGTTTGAGTTCCGGCGCCTCCGTCCCCCGTTACCTGGTGGATGAGATCATTGATAAGATAAAAATATTTGAACCTCGATCCGTTGTGCATGAGTTTGCCAATCCTGAAAAAAACATTGTGTTTCCGGTATTGCAATTCAAGGAATAATGTTTATGGCCAAGCTGATCATTGATAATATGACCTATGAGGTCCCTGACGGCCAGCAAATAGCCGAAGCTTGCGAGGCAGCAGGCATCCCGTTTTCCTGCAATTCCGGCGTCTGCGGCACCTGCCAAATCGACATCCAGGAAGGCGCAGACAATCTTAACGAATTAAATAAGGAAGAAACAGACCTGGCCATGGACCGCACTCACCGTTTGGGATGCCAATGTAAAATTTTACAGGGTACGGTAAAAGTAACATATTAAATGTTCATACTTCAAGAATGCCCCATTGATATTGCCCAAGCAAGGAAACTTTACGGTAATCCCGCTCCTAACGGTGCCCTGGTCACCTTTGAAGGAACCGTACGGGCCGATGAGCTAGAAGGAAAGACGGTCAGCGGTCTTTTATATATCGCCGATGTCCCGGCCTGTATGGAAGAGGGCAAAAAGATCACCGGAGAGGCCCTGTCTAAATTTGCCATTTCCGAAGCCGTCTGCATCCAGAGGACAGGGTTCTTAAAGGTCATGGAGACCGCGGTATGGATCGGCGTATGGGCTCCTCACCGTGATGAGGCCTTTAAAAGCTGCCGATATGTTATTGAGGAGATCAAGAAAAGACTTCTTATCTGGAAAAAAGAATCCTTTACCGATGGGAGCTCTGCGTGGGTCAGGAAAACATGAAGAAAACAGCCTCTGCCCTCTTGTCTGATTACACAACTTTTCAGTTAGGCGGGCCTTGCCGTTGCCTGGTGGAATGCACCACACCGGAAGAACTCATAGAAGCCGTTCATCAATTTAAAAAAGAAAAAATCCCTTTCTTACTGATCGGCGGCGGTTCCAATATCGTGGTGTCTGACCATGGGCTGCCGTGCGCCGTGGTCCGTTATTTATGCCCCCATCCCCTTATTGAACGCAAAGGTAATGAGGTGACGGTGGCAGCTGGCACCAATCTTGATGATTTGTCTCTTTTCTGTGTAAATGAAGCCCTGGAGGGCTTGAATTATGCCACCGGTATCCCTGGTACCGTTGGAGGCGCAGTGGTCGGCAATGCCGGGGCTTGGGGAAAACAGGTCGGGGATGTATTAAGCTCTGCCGTGGTTCTTGACCATCAAGGACAGATCAAAACCGTAAACCGAGATTATTTTGCATTTTCTTACCGTCATTCACGGCTTAAAGAAACAGAAGAAATCATCGTATCCATCACCTTTACCTTAACGCCGGGCGACTCCATGGCTTTGGCCGTTGAGCGCGCAGAGATCCTAAAAAAACGCGCACAAAAGCACCCTGACCTGACCACCTACCCTTGCGCCGGTTCTTTTTTCCGCAATATCGAACCTACTTCTAAAGCCGGGCGGCGCCAGGCTTCAGGCTGGTTTCTTGAGGAGGCCGGCGGCAAAGATCTCAAGGCCGGCGGCGCTTTTATTTTCGAAAAGCACGCTAATATCATCGTCAAAGGCCCCCGGGCCAGTGCCCAGGATGTCTATGACCTGCATTTAAAAATGATGACCGCGGTCAAAGAGAAATTCGGTTTACAGCTGGTCCGCGAAGTCCGTTTTGCCGGCCGGTTCGACAATGCGGCAGATGCTAATGAGACTAATTTTTGGTAATTCTTCAACAACAAAATTTGCATTCCGTAAAAATATCGGCTATATTCAAATTAAGAGTTGTTGTGCGATAAAGGCAAACCTATCGTAAGATAGGGACGCAAAACTAAAGGGTCCTGAAAATGGACAGCCAGGTGCCGCATCTACACTTCAATTTAGCTTCCGCACCAATAAGTCCAGAAGGATTTTTTTTATTATTTGTAGTCTCTTTAATATTAATATTATTTACTCTGTTTACCTCTTTTACCGCCAATCTGGCTTTTGCCGAAGATACAGGCGCCGCGGTCCTTGTCGGAGATGAGGTCCAAAGCGACGGATCGGTCTTGCGCAGGGACCAGGAGGACAATGACCGGGGAAGGCAGGGATACCAAGGGGTTTTACAAGCAGGCGGCCGCCAAAATACAGAAATAAGAAAGAACAATATTGCTCCACCCCGCCATAAACCTTCCCATCGACAACGGGAACGCGTGGAAAAGAAAATGACATGGGATGACAGCTAACCGCCGATCTGGTACATTTCAACCTTCGGCAAGGCATGAATGTCCTGAGGGATTTTGGAGCGGATCTCGGAATAACGGTCATACCGCTTGGTCCAAACATCACGGATGAGCTCGTTTAAAGTTTCATCGCAAGCTCCCTTTCTTAAAGGGCCGCCCAAATCCACCCCATGGGTGGCAAAAAGGCAGGTGTACATCTTGCCGTCGGCTGACAAGCGCAGGCGCCTGCAGGTGCCGCAAAAGGCCTTGGTCACGGAAGAAATGAAAGCAACCTCACCTTTGCCGTCCTTAAAGCGAAAAATCTCCGAAGTCCCTCCCTCTTCAGTGCCGCTGAGGCGTTGTAGAGGGAATACGGCATCGACCATGGAAATAATTTCATGCGATGGCACCACCTGGGAGGTAGCCCAGTGGTTTTGGTTGCCGACATCCATGTATTCAATGAAACGCACAGTGTGAGAAGTGCCGCGGAAATATTTGACCAGATCCAGGATGGTATGGTCATTGACCCCCCGCTGAATAACGGCATTGATCTTGATGGCGCGAAACCCAGCTTCTTGCGCTGCATGAATGCCCTCCAGAACGTCCTTGACCTCTCCCCTCTCTCCGCTCATTTGCCGGAAAACATTTTCATCCAACGTATCCAAACTTACGGTCAAACGGCCGAGTCCGGCCGCTTTCAGACGCGAGGCCCAATAGGTCAACATAGAACCGTTCGTGGTCAACGCCAAATCGTCGACGCCTTCAATAGCCGATAGCTGATGGATCAATTCAGCAAGATCAGGCCTCAGCAAGGGCTCTCCACCGGTCAGCCTCAACTTACGCACGCCTAAGGCCACAAAGACCCTGGCCAGATGCGTGATCTCGTCGAAGTTGAGCCACTGCTTTTGATCAAGGAACTTGTATGAATGGTGAAATTTTTCCGACGGCATGCAGTAAGGACAACGAAAATTACAGCGGTCGATCAAGGAAATCCGCAAATCATGCAAAGGTCTGTTGAATGTATCTATGATAGGCATTACTTAACCTTGAGGAGTCTCCGTAGATCAGCACGGCTATTTTCCCTCAATTTCTTAAAAGTTTCATTAAAAATATTCAATCCTTTAAATGGCTCTTCCATATCACTTTATAATTTTTGATGATCGGTGGCGCTGACCCAATTCAAAACGATGGGCAAATTATTCCATAGATCAAATTTCTCAACAGTAACCCACCTAATACTATAAAGAGAAAACGGATTAGAGATCGTTTTATCTGAACAATAAAGCTGTGTGATCCGGAGCTTGTGGGGGTTGTTAATATCATCTTTGATCATTTGAGAACCCGCCATAGTAAGAAAAGAGATGTCTCTTTTTACCTGGATTGCCGACCGATAATCTTTGGGTACATCAAAATTTAACATAAGACATTTCTTTGCCGGTAAGAAGAAAGACGTGGAAATCCCAACCGAACAAGTGGCGCCAAAACTCCAGCCCCAGTTGGTAATATTTTCTCTCTTCCACAATCCGTCGCTTGGGAATGAATCATGACAGTTAACGGTATCTGGAATATTAACAGATACGTTTTTATTAAAATCAAACCAGGATCCCAACCTTTTAACGTTATCCCCGTTGTCTACCGTTTCTCCATAGAGCTTAACGATCGCTTCATGGTTGCGTCTAAAAGAATCCCGGTTATTAAAATAAAAGACGGGGAATAACAGCAGTAAAATTAAAATAAAAGATTTATTTACCCTTCTATTCCCTATAAAAGAAAAATATAGGATCTTAAAAATGAAGGCAATAAGAACGGCATAGATGGAAGCTGAAAAAACCGATAAATATCTAGCAGACATGACCGGAGTACGTAAATAAAACATGAATAATAGAATAAAGCTGATAAGCGCCCAAAATAATGTCGAATACGACGCCCTGAGAAAAATATTTTCAGAAGAAAGTTTTCTAAAAGATTTAGAAAGAAATAAGGAAAATAAAAAGAATACTGACAACAGAAACATGATGAAATGCGAAAAATTATAAGCAAAAAATTCCATTTCAAGAAATCTAAATGTTTTTGAATGCCACAGTCGGAAATGAAAAAACAATCCTCCCAAAAGATCTTTGGCAGCGCTCAACAAAGATTCTCTATGAAAGGGATAATCAAACCGTAACATGTAGTTATGATAGGCCGTAGTTAAAACTCCTACCCAACCAAATTCAAACGGGGAACCAAAACGCAGATCATTGACCCATAATCCGGCGAATATCCCAAAACAAAAACATGTAATACCCATTAAGATGGCCCTGACATTGCACTTTTCCCTATACGCATTAAAAGCCGCAATGACAAACGTAGCCGATCCGTAAGCCACCAAATCCGGACGTATTAGCCAAATAAACCCACTGAATAAACTAAGAACTAGGAATATCCTGCTATTAGGCCTTAAAAGGTAGGCCCAAAACAAAGAAAGCAATAGATATGTAAAAATACAGCCATAAAAAACTGTTTCTTCATAAACGGCCGAACGCCCCTGGTAAAGACCTATAAAAGTAGGACAAAATATGATCCAAGCTATAAAATACCAACGTAGAATGATCTCCATAAGGCTGGGGGCTATTAACCCTATGGCCTTTAATATTAATCTTAAGGATAGGTTAAGAGCGATGATCATCATTGTCAGATAAAAAAGTAAGATCAATCTGTCCGGGAAAGAGGCAAAACCGAATACTCTTGCCATCCCTTCAAAGGGAAGCCTAAGCAAGGCCACGCCTATCCCCCATGGTTGTTGTAAACCATGCCCGGTCCAAATCAGGTCCAGAAAGCAGCCAAAAGGCTTTTGGCTTAAAGCTATATGTCCTTGCAAAAAAGCACTGGTTTGCAATCGATGGGGATCTTGAAAAGCTGTATAAAGTTTTGAAGGGCCTGAAGTTAAAGAAGAAAAATGAAACAGCATCTTCATCAAAAACATAAAGATGCCTGTTTCAAGGATGTAATACTTTAAATTTCTAATAAATAATTGATAGGTCACCTAAGCCTTACCCTCAAATTGCTTGTGGGAATAATCGCCCTTCGCCCGCCTGGTGGTTGCCAATATAATTTCAAACCACAAAAAGCATAGGCTTGATAATACTCCAAACAAATTCCGTGCATCCCTTTATTTAAAAAAATCGTATTTTTGAACTCCTCCATAGGGTGCA
>Ga0265338_10011497_pt1 | contig 10219 bp, 10 predicted proteins | sample 42126metaG_FD_193579 | JGI IMG/M metagenome (GOLD analysis project Ga0265338, IMG submission 193579) | Rhizosphere microbial communities from Carex aquatilis grown in University of Washington, Seatle, WA, United States - 4-21-26 metaG | ecosystem: Host-associated > Plants > Roots > Rhizosphere... | reverse complement strand
TCGGGCGCGCGATCGTCGACCATGCCCGGGAGACAGACTCGGATCTGATCGTGCTCGGCTCGTCGCCGCGCTGGCGGCGCCAGTCGCGTTTCTTCTCGCCGACCGTCGACTTCGTTCTCCGCAACGCCCCGTGCGAGGTGCTGATCGTCGCCTTCCCGCAGAGGGTGCTCGACGAGGAGCGCGACGCCTGAACTCGCGGGTGCCGCACCCTGAGCTACGCTGGCGCGCGTGAAAGTAGTGATCATCGGCTGCGGCCGCGTCGGCGGGGCCGTCGCTCTCGCCCTCCGACACGCAGGCTGGGACGTCAGCGTGATCGACGAGCGCGAGGACGCGCTCGGTCGACTAGGCGACACCTGGACCGGCGAGTTCCACGTCGGCCACGGGATGGACATCGCGCTGCTTCGCAAGGCCGGCATCGAGAACGCCGACGCGGTTGTCGTCACGACGGACGGCGACAACTCCAACATCGTCATCGGGCAGATGGCCCAGAAGCAATTCGACGTGCGCTCCGTCGTCGTCCGGATCCTCGATCCGGCCCGCGCCGAGTTCTTCAAGACGCGCGGTCTGAACGTCGTCTGCCCGACGCAGAGCGCGATCGAGACGCTGACCAACGCCGTGCGCGCTTACGAAGGCGCACTCAACTAGATGTATCTCCTGATCGCGGGCGGTGGGAAGGTCGGCTCGAACCTGGCGCGGGGGCTGATCCGCACGGGCCACGAGGTGACGCTGATCGACCAGCGGCCGAGCCGGTTCGATCAGCTCGAGCCCGAGTTCGAGCACCAGGTTCATCGCGGCGATGCGACCGAGCTGTTCGTGCTCGAGCGGGCAGGGATCAAGCGGCCTCCGGACGTGGTGGTCGCGGTTACCGGCGACGACGAGGACAACATCGTCATCTGCCAGCTCGCGCGGGATCTCTACGGCGTCGAGACGACGATCGCGCGCGTCAACGATCCGCGCAACCAGCCGTACTTCGATCTGCTCGGGATCTCGCCCACCGTCTCGGCGACGGCCTCGATCATGGGACTGATCGAGCACGAAGTGCCCGAGCACGGGCTGATCCATCTGCTCGAGCTCCGCAAGGAGAACCTCGAGATCGTCGAGATCCTCGTCGACAAGAACGCGGCCTGCCTCGGCAAGTCGATCCGGGAGGTTGCTCTGCCGGAGGGATCGCGTGTGATCGCGATCGTCCGGAACGGCAAGGCCGAGGCGCCCGAAGCCAACATGCAGCTCGAGCCCGGCGATTCGCTGTTCGCGATCCTCGAGCCCGGCAAGGAAGACGAGCTCCGCCGCGTGCTCGTCCGGCCCTGAAGCGCCTCTAAACCGTTCACCCGGTTCGGCGACTACCCTGTGAAGGTGGCGCGGATCAAGTCTCCGGTGATCGTGGCGTGCGCCGCGGCGTGTGTCGCCATCCTGGGGATCGTCTCGGCGCTCTCTCCCGAGACGGCAGCGCAATCGCGCTTCGTCGCCGGGACGCTGCCTGCGGGCTGGCCCTCCGTCGCGCGGACACTGACGATCACGATCAGCCTGGGCCTGCTCTGGCTCGCGCGAGGCCTCGCGCGCCGCAAGCGGCGGGCATGGCAGCTTGCCGTCGCGCTCGTCATTGCCTCGGCGATCACCCATCTCGTGAAGGGCCTCGACTACGAGGAGGCAATCGGCTCGTTCGCCGCTTTGCTGCTGCTGCTGAAGACGCGCCGCCAGTTCGCCGCCCCCGGCGATCCCGAGTCGGTTCGCCCGCTGATCCAGGTGACGCTCGCGATCCTCGTCGTCGCCGGGATCGCGGCTCTCCGCTTCAACGGCACGGTCGCGTATTCCGACCGGTTCGACGACGCCCTCGCGATCGCGATCGGCATCCTGGCCGCGCGAGCCCTCATCCTCTGGCTGCGCCCGATCGCAGAGCGTGCCGCGCACATCCCGGACGACCGGCGCCGTGCCGAGGCTCTCGTCCACGAGCATGGGACGGACAGCCTTGCGTACTTCTCGCTTCGCCGCGACAAGTCGATCTTCTTCTCGGAGAGCCGTCGGTCGTTCCTGGCCTACCGGGTCGTCGCCGGGACCGCGATCATCGCCGGCGACCCGATCGGCGATCCGGAGGAACGGAGCGAGCTCCTCGCCGAGTTCCGCCGTGTCGCCCACACGAAGGCCTGGCGGGTCGCGATCGCCGGGGCGAGCGGGGACGGGCTCGCCGACTACGGCCAGCTCGGCTTCCGGGCGATCTATCTGGGCGACGAGGCGTTCGTGCGCCCGGCGGCGTTCTCACTCGACGGACGGCCGATCCGCAAGGTGCGCCAGTCGGTGACCCGCCTCGAGAAGGCCGGGTACCGGGTCGAGTTCGCTGCTCCCGACGAGATCGGCGAGGCTCGCCGTGAAGAGCTCCGGTCGGTGTCCGAGGAATGGCGCGGGCGGTGGCCCGAGCGCGGCTTCACGATGGCGATGGACGGGCTCTTCGCCTATCCGGACGCCGTGCTCGCACTCGCGATCGGGCCCGACGGGGCGCTCGGCGGCTTCATGCAGCTCGTCCCGGCTCCGGCGAGCGGCGGCTACTCGCTCGCCTCGATGCGGCGACGGAGGGACACGCCGAACGGCCTGATGGAGTTCCTGATCGTCGAGACGATCGGCTGGGCGCGTGAACGCGAAGTCAGCGAGCTCTCGCTCAACTTCTCCGTGTTCGCCGAGTACCTCTCGGGCGATCGCCGCTTCCTGCGGATGCTGCTCCTCAAGGGCGACCGGCTCTTCCAGCTCGAGCGCCTGTACAGCTTCAACCGGAAGTTCTTCCCGGAGTGGCGCCGGCGCTACTTCTGTTTCGAGCGCTGGACAGATCTCCCGCTCGCCGCGTTTGCCTACATGCATGCCGAGTCCTTGCTGACGCCGCCCGGGCCGTGGGCGTCGAAGAGCACCGACCTGACCGCGCGATGAAGCTCGCCGCCCCGCTCGTCGCAGCCATGATGCTGCTTCTCGCGGCGGGGGCTTCAGGTGCGCCGGCGACCGGCACCGACTGGACGCGGTTCGGGTTCGATGCGGCCCGGTCGAACACCGGACCGGCGTCGACCGGGATCACGACCCACAACATCGGGAAGCTCCGTCGCCAGCAGGTGACACTTGACGGCACCGTCGATTCCTCACCGATCTACCTGCACGACGTGACGGTGAACGGCGCCTCCCACGATGTCTTCTTCGTGACGACCACCTACGGCAAGACCGAGGCCATCGATGCCCGTAGCGGGAAGCTCCTCTGGCGGTTCACGCCGCCGGGCTACGCCGGATTCGCGGGCTCTGCCCAGATCACCACCATGACGCCGGTCGCAGATCCCGGCCGGACGTCGATCTATGCCGGTGCGCCGGACGGCGAGATCCGGAAGCTCTCGGTCGCAAACGGCTCCGTGCTCTGGGCGACGCCGATCACGCGCGACCCGACCCACGAGAAGCTCGCCTCGGCGCTCAATTACGCCAACGGGCTCGTGCTGGCGGCCACCGACGGGTACATCGGCGACGCGCCGCACTACCAGGGCCACGTCGTGACCCTGAATCCGGCGAACGGGCACATCGTCGGTGTCTGGAACTCGCTCTGCTCCAATCGCCATGTGATCATTCAGCCCTCGACCTGTCCCGAGAGCGACTCGGCGATCTGGGGCCGCTCCGCTCCCGTCGTCGATCCCTCGACGGGCGACCTGCTCGTCGCGACGGGGAACGCGGTCTACGACGGCAAGACCTACTGGGGCGACAGCGTGCTGGTGCTCTCGCCGAACGGCAAGGAGCTCCTGAAGCACTGGACACCCGCCAACCAGGACTTCCTGAACTCCAACGATCTCGACCTCGGCTCGACCGCTCCGGCTCTGCTCGAGAATGGCTATTTCGTCCAGGGCGGCAAGGACGGGCAGCTGCGCCTGCTCTCGCTGTCGCATCTCGCCGGGGTGAACGCGACGACCGGCGGCGAGCTCCAGACCGTCTCGACTCCCGGCAGCAACGACCTCTTCTCCGAGCCGGCAGTCTGGCAGGGGACCTGGGTGTTCCTCGCGACCGCCTCCGGGACCGCGGCGTGGCGGCTCGAGGGCGGCCGCCTGACGCAGGCCTGGTCGAGCACGAACGGCGGAACGAGCCCGGTCGAGGCGGGCGGGCTGCTCTACGTCGAGGGCAACGGGGGCATCGCGGTCTACCTGCCGGCCACCGGCCGCGAGGTGAACGACCTCCCGCTCGGGGACGTCCACTGGCAGAGCCCGATCGTCGTCGACGGGATGGTCGCGGCCGCCGAGGGCAACTCGAACGACCACGCGACGAGCGGCATCCTGGATATCTACCGCGCACCCTGACCCGGCTCAAGACGCGGCGAGCGCGATCACCGCTGCGATGGCCCAGCAAGCGACGGAGCCGAGGATCACCGGGTCGGTGACGAGGAGCTGCTCCGGCTCCTCGCCGAGGTCGCGGCGCCGGATCAGATGCAGGTACCGGGTGACGCCGGCGAACACGAACGGGACGGTCACGAGCATCACGTGGGAGCTCTTGACGGTGTAGGCGTAGGCCGCGTAGACAGCGACGACGGCCAGCGCGGTCGCGACCACGAGGCGGTCGAGCATGGCGATCGAATACCGCTGGAGCACGGGCCGCCCCGGCGTCTGGTCGGTCGACATCAGCACGAGCTCTGCGCGTCGCTTGGCGAGGCCGAGGAAGAACGCGAGCAGCGCCGTGCAGACGAGCAGCCAGACCGAGATGTGCACCTCGACGGCCGCCGCGCCCGCCGCGGCGCGCAGCACGAACAGGCCGGCGATCGTCAGCACGTCGATGAGCACGATTCGCTTCAGGAGGAGGGAGTAGAGCGTCTGGACCCCCGCGAATCCGGCGAGGTAGGCGACCGAGATCGGGTTGAGCACCGCTGCGACGCCGAGCCCCGCCACCAGCAGCGCCGCGGCGGCCCCGAGGGCCGTGCGCGGAGCAAGGTCGCCGCGCGCGATCGGGCGGAAACGCTTCGTCGGGTGCTTCCGGTCGTGCTCCGCGTCCCGGACGTCGTTGACGAGATACGCAGCGCTCGAGGCGGCGCAGTAGGCCCCGAAGATCGCAACCGCCGCGGCCCACGAGTGGCCGTCGTGGTAGCGCTTTGCGAAGATCAGCCCTGCGAAGAGGATCAGGTTCTTCGTCCACTGCCGCGGCCGCAGGGCCGACAGCAGCGCGGCGCTGCTCCCCACCATCAGCCAGTCAGAGCTTCGAGACCACGCGCTGAGGTGCGTGGCGCAGGACAAGAGCCACTAGGCGCATGGCCGCGGGGGCCCAGACGACCGCGCTCCCCTTGCGCAATCCGGAGACGATCGCCGTCGCGACGTCCTCGGGATCGACGGCAAGGGGCATCGCTTTGGCGCCGCGGGTCATCTTCGTGCGGACGAAGCCCGGCCGGACGATCATCAGCTCAACTCCCGTGCCGGCGAGCCGCTGCTGGAGGCCCTGGGCAAAGGCGTCGAGCCCCGCCTTGGAGGCGCCATAGATGTAGTTCGACCGCCGTGCGCGGACGGCGGCGACCGACGAGAGCACGACGATCGTCCCGTGCCCCTGCGCGATCATCCGCTGGACGAGACCCGAGAGCACGGTGACGCCCCCGGTGAAGTTGGCCTGCACGATCGCAGCGGCCGCGCCCGGGTCGTGCTCGGCCTCGGCCTGGTCGCCGAGCACGCCGAACGCGATCAGCGCGAGGTCGACGTCGTCGTGGCGCTCGAAGAGGCCGTCGATCAAGGATGTGTGGGTATCGAAGGCGAGTGCGTCGAAGGCGGCACGCTCGGTGGTGACGCCTGCCGATTCGAGGTATGACGTCTCGAGCGCGTCAGGGTCACGGGCGTAGAGCACGGCGGTGAAGGGCCCTTCGCGGACGAGTTCGCGAAGGGTTGCGGAAGCGATGTCCGAGCCGGCGCCGAACACCGCCACGGTCTGAAACCTGCCGACGGCGTCCCTCATCGCGTCCGGGCCCGGACCTGCCGGCCGACGCCCAGTCGGCGCGCGAGGTCGCTGCGCATCCGCCCGTCCGGGTCGAGCGCTGCCCGCGTCTCCTCCCACTCGGCGAGCTGCGGGTACATCGCACGCAGCCGGTCACGCCGCAGGCGCGAGTCCTTCGCGAGGTAGACCCGGCCTCCGGTCGACGCCACGATGTCGTCGGCAACGTCCAGGAGCGGCCCGAGACCGGCGGCCGGCAGCGGGATGTCGATCGCGACCGTCCAGCCGGGCTGCGGGAACGAGAGCAGTCCCTCGGAGCCGCCGAAACGCTTCAGGACGACGAGCGCGGCCGGACGCGGCCCGCTGCTGACGAGCCGGACGAGCTCCAGCAACGCGTTCTCGGCGCCGAACGGGACGACGAACTGGTACTGCAGGAACCCGCTCCGCCCGTAGATCCGGTTCCAGTTCCGCACCGCGTCGAGCGGGAAGAAGAACGGCCCCAGCGCCTGGAGCGCACCCTCGTCTTCCCGCGCCGCCTTGAAATAGAGCTCGTTGAAGGCGGCGACCGTCGCCGGCCGGATCAGCGGAGCGAGCGATGCCCAGGGCGGAACCCCGATTCCGCGCTCGGACGGCGGCGCAAGTGCCTCGGATTGGCGATCGGCAGGAAGCTCGGCGCGGGTCGCGTGGTCGCCTCGAAGGAGTAGCGCACGCCCGAAGCCGCGGCCCGCGATCGCACAGTCGAGCCACGCGACCGAGTAGCGGTGGAGGTGATCGGTCGCCGTGAGGCGGTCAAGGGCGTGCTCCAACGTCGGCGCGCGCTCGGTCGTGACGCGCATGACGCCAGTCTCGACGGGGACGAGCCGAAGCGTCACCTCGACGATCACACCGGTCAGGCCGAGCCCGCCGACGGTCGCCCGGAACTCCTGGGGAGTCCGAGCCGGGTCGAGCTCGCGCAGTTCGCCGGCCGGCGTCAGCAGGGTCAGCGAGAGCACATGCTCGCCGAACGACCCGTCGCGATGGTGGTTCTTGCCGTGGACGTCGTTCGCGACGGCGCCGCCGGCGGTGACATACCGCGTTCCCGGCACGACGGGCAGGAACCAGCCCGCCGGCAGGCAGCGCGCGATCAGGTCGGCGAGGGAGCAGCCGCCTTCACAGGTGACGATGCCCTCCGCCTCGTCGAAGGCGAGGATCCTGTTCATCCCGGTCAGGTCGAGCACGAGGCCCCCTGCGTTCTGGGCGACGTCGCCGTAGCTCCGCCCGAGACCTCGTGCGATCACGCCGCGCGCCGGCGCGCCCGCGAGCTCGGCGGCGATGTCGTCGGTCGAGAGTGGGCTGTGAACGGCGGCCGCGCTCGGCGCCGTCCTTCCCCAGCCCGACAGGAGGCGGCGTGCGGTCACGGTTTCGAGTCTAGAGGCTTGATGTGCATTGAACGTGCCGTCGGGGCCGTTCCAGGCGCCGCGCCTGGGGCGGCAACCGGCGCCACGGACAATGCGCATCATGCCTCTAGTGGTCCAGTTCGGCCAGCGACCTGACCACGCGGGCTTCGGGGCCCAGCCGCTCGAGCAGCCGTTCGAGTGCACCGGGCCCCGCTTCGAGCGCCTCGATGCGCCGGGCTGCACCAAGGTGGGCCAGCGCGACCACGGCCAGCTCCTCCGGCCGTGAGGTGAAGACACCGACTCGAACCTGATCGGCCTGGAGCCGGCGCAGCGCCGCCGTCGCCCGCGCGCTCGGCCGGAGGTAGACGGGCGCATGATCTTCGGCGAATCGCGTCAGCAGGGCGCGCCAGTTCGGCAGCTCCTCGTCGAGCCGCTCGGGATCGACGTGGGCTCGGCGGGAGACGTCCGCGAGCCATGCCTCCCACAACGGCTCGGTGTCGCCGAGCACTCCGTCGAGGTCGAGAGCGAGCGCGGTCACGAGCTGCGGCGGCGGACGGGGATGACGGCGACGGCGCCGCCCTCGGTCACGACGCGGACGTCTGCGCCGTAGTGCTCCGAGACGAGCGCCTCGGTCGCGATCTCGCCGGGAGGGCCGGCGGCCACGAGCCGGCCGTGAGAGAGGAGCAGGAGCCGATCGGCGTACTGGGCCGCGAGCGTCAGGTCGTGCATCGCGCAAAGGACAGTCAGGTCGCTCTGACCCCGCAGCGTCGCGACGAGCTCGAGCGCCTGCTGCTGGCGCCCGATGTCGAGCGACGTCGTGGGCTCGTCGAGCAGCAGCAGCGGCGCTTCCTGGGCGAGCGCCCGCCCGAGCACCACCCGCTGCTGCTCGCCGCCGCTCAGGGTGCGCAGCGGGCGGCGTGAGAAGGGCTCGAGGTCGAGGCGTTCGATCGCCTGGCCCGCGGCTGCGAAATCATGTGGGCTCTCGTTCGCGAACGCGCCCAGGTGCGGTGTTCGGCCGAGCAGTACGTACTCGTCGACGCGCATCGCAGGGGGCAGGAGCGGCGCTTGCGGGACGAACGCGAGCCGCTGTGCGACGGCCCGGCGCGCCAGGCTGGATACCTCCTCGCCGTCGAGCGTGATCGAGCCGCGGTAGCGGACGAGCCCTGCGACGGCGCGCAGGAGCGTGCTCTTGCCGGCTCCGTTGGGGCCGATCAGCGCGATCCATTCGCCGGGTGAGATCTCGGCACTGACGCCGTCGAGCACGGTTGCGTTCCCGAGCTCGACCGAGAGCCCATCGAGGACGATCGCGGTCACGTGAACGTCCGGCTCGTGCGCAGCACGATCGCGAAGAACGGCGCACCGAAGAACGCGGTGACGACGCCGATCGGCAGCTCCGCCGGCGAGACGATCGTGCGGGCGATCACGTCTGCCAGCACGAGGAACCCGCCGCCGGCGAGCAGCGACAGCGGCAGCACGATGCGGTAACTCGAGCCGATGACGAGGCGGACGGCATGCGGGACGATGATGCCGACAAAGCCGATCAGCCCGCTGACGGCGACCGCCGCCGCGGTGCCGATGGTCGCGAAGACGACGATCGTCAACCGGACGCGCCTCACGTTGACTCCGAGTGTCGTGGCCTCCTCGTCGCCGACGGCGAGCACGTCGAGCATCCGCCGGTGGGCGAGGATCACGGCCGAGCTGACGACGACGTAGGGCGCGACGAGCGCGACGTCGTGCCAGCCTGCCGTGTCGAGCCGTCCGAGGATCCAGCTGTAGACCTCCTGCAGCGATTGGGAGTGCTGCTGCTGGATGAACGTCTGGATCGCGGTCAGGAACGAGACGACCGTGACGCCGGCGAGAACGAGGGCGGCCGGGCTCCTCCCCCCGGCGGCCGACGTGCCGAGGACGTAGGTGATTGCAACCGCGAGCGACGCGCCGCCGAAGGCCGTGAGCGGAAGCAGGTCGTAGGACCCGACCGCATTGCCGGCGTAGGCGATCGCGATCGTCGCCCCGAGCCCCGCCCCGGCGGCGACGCCGAGCAGGTACGGGTCGACGAGCGGGTTCCGGAAGACGCCCTGATACGAGCCGCCGGCGAGCGCCAGCATCCCGCCGACCAGGAGGCCGAGCACGACCCGCGGCGCGCGAAGCTGCCAGAGGATCGCCGAGTCGGTCGCGGAGAGGTTGGAATGGATGCCGAGCAGCGGGATGTGCGACGCGGCCGAGCGGATGATCGCGCCGATCCCGATGTGGACCGGCCCGACGAACAGCCCGACGAGCAGCGCGACGGCGAGGAATCCCACGGCGCCGAGCGCGGGAACGAGCGCGCGGGGCGGGGAGGGGGTGCGCGTGGCACCACCCTCCGCCAGCTGCCCGCGCGCGGCGATGCTCACTTGGCGGCGAGCTCCTTGACCCTCGCCGCGACCTCCCGCATGAAGTCCACGATGCGCGGCCCCCAGCGCGATGCGATGTCGTCGCTAACCGGCAGGACACCGCCGTCCTTGATCGCTGCGATGGTTCCCCAACCGGCGCGGCCGTCGACCCTGGCGACCGTCTGGCCGCAGCAGATCGTGTCGGCGAGGACGATCAGGTCGGGGTCGGCCGCGACGATGTACTCCTCGGAGAGCTGGGGATAGCCGGAGCCGGTCTTGTCGGCCGCATCGGCGATGTCCTTCAGCCCGAGCATGGTGTAGATGCGGCCGATGAACGTCTTCGACGTCGCGGTGTAGAGGTCGGGCTCGAGCTCGTGGTAGACGGTGATCGGTGTCGCCGGGTGCGGCACCGAGGCGACGATCGCCGCGATCTGGCTCTTCATCTGCGCCACGAGCTTCGCCGCGTCCGTCGTGTGCCCGGTCGACTTCCCGAGCTGGGCGATCTGCGCGTACGCCTGCCCGAGCGTAGCGGCGGTCGGCTCCACGAGCACCGGGATCTTCAGCTTC
>Ga0265338_10011496_pt1 | contig 10219 bp, 12 predicted proteins | sample 42126metaG_FD_193579 | JGI IMG/M metagenome (GOLD analysis project Ga0265338, IMG submission 193579) | Rhizosphere microbial communities from Carex aquatilis grown in University of Washington, Seatle, WA, United States - 4-21-26 metaG | ecosystem: Host-associated > Plants > Roots > Rhizosphere... | reverse complement strand
GAAATTGGCATGGTCCGTGCGTGCAAAAGCTAAGGAGCAAGAAAGAATATGCAGAAACCGTTTCGCTTTGGTATCGTCTCCGGGGGAGTGAAGGCTCGTGCCACCTTATTCGAGAAAGTGCGCTGTGCCGAGGAACTTAGGTATGCGACCTGGAGCATGGCCGATCATGTCTCTGGGAGCAGCGCGTCTGTGCCCATCTTGGCCATGGCTGCCGCTGTCACGACCTCTCTGCGCATTGGCAGTTGTGCCTTCTGCCATGCGTTCCGTCACCCGGTTATGCTCGCCCGCGAAGTCACCACCCTGGATCGGCTCTCCGAAGGGCGGGTTGAGTTGGGACTGGGTCCAGGATATGTGCCAACTGATTATCACCAGATCGGTCTTTTGAGGATGCAGGAGCCCACATCAGTCGCTTTGAGGAAGCTGTCCGGCTCATCAAGTACTGTCTGACACAGCCAGAGGGTTCTTTCTCCGGGACGTATTATCCCGCGACCGATCTGGACAACCGACCTCTGCCACTCCAACAACCTCATCCACCACTCTACATTGGCGGCGGCGGCAAGCGGATGCTCCAGTTCGCCGCGCGCGAGGCAGATATTGTCGGCATCGGACCAAAGCATGGTACTTGCGGCATGCAAATGAGCGAAATGACGCTTGAATCCACAGCACAGAAGGTTGCGTGGGTGCGCGAAGCCGCAGGCGAGCGGTTTGACTTCCTGGAACTCAATTGTGCCCTGTTGCATGTAAGGATTACCGATCAACCCTCTGGAGAATCACTGGCAGAACCATCGGTTGCATCCAGATGGGGTCATGGGGAGGCATTCCGCTTACCTGGGATGTCACCACGCCCATCGAGGATGAAATAGAGCGATACCACTGGAAACGGTCAGAACTCGAACAACGACTCCTCGCCCAAATTTGCGAACAATGCGGAGCCACTCGCATGACCTCGAAGATTGAGGTTCACCACATCCGAGCACTCAAAGACTTGGAAAAGTACGACGGTCGAGAAAAGCCTCAATGGGTCCAGATCATGGCCGCCCGCCGGAGGAAAACGCTTGTTCTCTGCCATACCTGTCACATGGACATTCAATATGGGCACCCACACAGGCGCAACAAGGTATCACGATCACGGACAGAAGAAACCTGCTGATGCTGGAAAGCCGGATGCGGTTAACGTCGCACGTCCGGTTTGGAGGGTTGCGACACGAAGTTGCATACATAGCAGTTGAGCCTGGAAACAGGACTCAACCCAATGATCTGCCATCGGTACTCTACCGGGACATGCAGCGGGGGTAACGCTGCTGTGTGAAGCTCCTGGGACAATGTAACCTCACTCGAAAGAGTGGCGCTTGATCCGTGAGGAAAGAGCGCGACTACTAGCACGAAAGCGGTCGGGGGCTAGAGTTGAATGATATGGTCAACTCAGGTGAATCGCTGATAAACGTCGGAAACCGGTAACAAGCCAAACGTGCTGAGAGGCTTGACCCAAAAGGGACGTGGCTGGTTCAGGATCTCCCTCATATCCTGACGCAGACAAAACGCCACCGGCGGACAGGCGAGATCTACGTCATTCAGGTATGTATGCAGAACGTGGGAACTCCGTCGTTCTCCCGACTTCGGGAAAGCTGACTGCAAGGAAAGCCGATAGAACGGCGGAAACAGGAAGATGGAGAAAGCCAACGCTACTCTGTAATGGGGTAGATAGAGATGAGTCAATCATCTCGCGCGAAAAGCGAGCAGACTTCCATCTGGTCTTTCATAACGAGAGAGTTTGGTCAACCGAGAAAGGAAGCGAAGCAGATGACGGCAAACACGCCTGTTCAGACAGGAATGGATGCTGGTGCGGTTTCCCACGAAGAAATGGACTGGGATTCCATCGACTGGAATGCAGCCCATCAAAACGTGCGTCGGCTCCAGATACGCATCGTGAAGGCGACGAAGGAAAAGAGATGGGGTAAGGTGAAAGCCTTGCAACGGCTCTTAACCCGCTCGTTTAGCGGCAAAGCCCTTGCTGTACGACGAGTGACGGAAAACCAAGGGCGAAGAACGCCAGGCGTGGACGGAGAAATCTGGACCATGCCAGGTCAGAAAGCACGAGCCATTCAAGCGCTTCAACAAAAGGGGTATCATCCCAAACCGCTCAGGAGGGTCTACATCCCAAAAAGCTCAGGGAAGATGCGCCCACTCTCGATCCCTTGCATGAAGGACCGGGCAATGCAAGCGTTGTACCTGCTAGCTCTGGATCCCATTGCAGAAGTCATCAGCGACCCCAATTCCTACGGATTCCGTCAAGAACGATCCCCAGCAGATGCCATTGAGCAATGTTTCTCTGCTCTCTCTCGACAGAACTCAGCCCAATGGATACTGGTAGGACTCCCTTAAGATATTGTTGGCGAACTCCTCCAAAGGGGTAGGAGAAGAAATATGACATACTGAAAAGGAAAGAAGGTTGCTAGAGAAAGGCAGAACATCCATGTCCATGCATCCCCAACCAATCCCAGCTATTCCAGAAGAAACAGCACGTGTAGCGCGGACCATTCTCCCTCAAGGAAACGTGTATATACAGATGAGAGATGAGCTAGGGACGCTCTACAAAGACGAAGACTTTCTTGATCTGTTTCCGAAGGATGGTCAGCCTGCTGAAGCGCCCTGGCGTCTTGCTTTGGTGACGCTGATGCAATATGCGGAGGGGCTGACAGACCGGCAAGCCGCCGATGCGGTGCGGACACGGATTGATTGGAAATATGTCCTCAGCCTGGACCTGACGGACTCCGGCTTTCACTTCTCTGTGCTTTCGGAATTTCGGAGCCGTTTGCTAGTCAATGGAGCTGAGCGGAGGCTCTTTGATCTCTTACTTGGGCACTTTCGGGAACGTGGATGGGTCAAAGCACGCGGGAAGCAACGAACGGATTCGACACATGTACTGGCAGCCATTCGCACCCTCCGCCGGTTGGAATTGGTAGGGGAAACCATGCGCCATGCCCTCAATGTGCTGGCTGAGGTCGCTCCCGAATGGCTCTTAACGCACATGGAACCTGCATGGGCTGAGCGGTATGAGAAACGCTTCAGTGATTTTCGTCTTCCCAAAGAAGCCACCGAACGGGTAGCGTTGGCCGAAACCATCGGAGCAGATGGTCGTATCCTTTTCGAGCGCATTTGTGCCGAGCAAGACCTTCCCTGGTTCAAAGATCTCGATGCCATCCAAACACTGCGGCACATCTGGCTTCAGCACTATCACGCGAGCCCGCAAGGGGCCCCTTGGCGAGCCGATAACGAACTTGCGCCCTCAGCGTTGCTTCTCACTTCGCCTTATGATGTGGACGCCCGTTTTTCTCGAAAAAGAAGCACCAGTTGGAACGGATACAAGGTGCATTTGACGGAAACCTGCGACGCGGATGCCCCGCACCTGATCGTGGAAGTACTGACCACCGCTGCAACCACTCCTGATGGGGAAGTGATGGGAACCCTGCATGAACATTTGGAAAGCCTGGACTTGTTGCCCGACCAGCACCTGGTGGATACGGGCTATATGGACGCAATCATCCTCGCGGAGAGCCAACAGCGCTTTCAGGTGGATCTCGTTGGCCCGGTAATGCCCGGTCGCGCCCTGGCAAACGAAGGAGAAAACAGGTTTTGATCACCGGCAATTTCTCATCAATTGGCAAACGCATCAAGTCACCTGCCCAACCGGCCAACTCAGCCAAAGCTGGGGCATGATCCATGATCGGCATGGGAATGAGGTTGTCCGAGTACGGTTTCCGCCCTCCACATGCCGGGATTGTCCTTTCCATGCTGGCTGCACGAACAGTCCAGCACGAGTTTTGATCTTTCAGCCCAATGAACAGGCGTACCTGGCATTGCAAAATGCTCGCGACCGAGAAAAAACGCCGGCCTTTTACGCGCTTTATGCCAGACGTGCTGGCATTGAAGGAACCGTGGCTCAGGCGGTCCGCACCTGCGAAATGCGCCAGGCCAGATATATTGGCATCAAAAAACTTCAGCTTCAAGCATTGTTTACCGCGACCGCCATGAATGTTCTTCGTGCTTGCGCCTGGGTTGCTGAGGAAATTCCCGCACAAACGCCTGTTTCGCGCTTTGCTAAGCTTGTTGCCTCTAGAAAAGCTGCGGCGGTGGCTTAGTCAGGGAGTTCGCCAACAATATCCTTAACTGGTGGACGAGCATAAGACCCCCTTGCGCAAACGAAGCAAGGGGCGTAGCCTTGCGGAAGAAGGTGAGCAAGATGGTCGTTTCGCCTTCTTTGGCCACCGCCGTGTTGGCTCGGTCCACGGAGACGGAGCAATCCGAAAGGTCAACACTTCCTGTACGCTCCACACATGGTCCGTCAGCCCCGCAGCCATGGCAGGGGTGATGGAAGCTTCGCCCTTGTGTTCCTGAGTCCGAGCCCAACGCCTGCTCAGTTCGTGATGTGGCCAGCAAAAGTTGTACGTGCATCCTACCAGCCACATCCCGGCTTCGAGCCGTTCTACGCGACGGACAGCGTGTCGGCACCGACGGGTCAAGCTGGCCAGGCGTTCGCGCAGCGTTCCATTGAAACGCTCGATAAAGGCCGTGTTCAACTCGTTTCCTCCCCGCGTTTGAGCCAACATCTCCTGGGCCTGTGTAAGGGTTCCCTGGGCCATCCGCCGGATGATTTCGACTACCCGCTTCTTCGCGGTTTTTTTGATGACCGTGCCAATCACGAGTTCTGGCCACACCTGCAAGGCACACCGTCCTCGGGTTCCCTCTCGTGGGAGCTTGTCTCGAAACGTACGACGGATACTGTTGGGGTAGGCTGCCCACCCGTCCGTCAGCACCAGGAGCCTTTTCCGGGGCTGGCAACACGCTTTGACGAGTCTCAGGATGCGATTGGCCAGATCCCGATCTCGCCTCAGACTCACCACCCCTCCCAACCAGAGGCGGGTCGAAACCATGAGAGCCATCGCCATCCAGGGAACCATCTGCCGTCCTTTTGCCCGGATCTCATCCACCTGGACATGTTGCAGATCCAATTGCGCTTGCATCACCTGATCCTGATGGATGTTCTGGCAATGCGCTCCCGCTCGTTCCTGCCACCGCGCCACTGTCCGCTCGTCCAATTCTAGCGCGTGGACAATTGCCTGAACGGGACATCCATACGCCAGCAGTGTCACCACGACTACAATCAGTTCCTTCGGCTTGCGTAGCCCCTCCATCATGGTTCCCTGATGGATGCCAAAGGTTTTTTGGCATACCTTGCACTTGTAGCGTTCCCGCTTTTTTCCATGGCGAACAAGGTTGCCAGTCCCGATCTTCCCTCTTGCAGAACAGGCTTCGTTCGGGCAAAATAGTTGCGATGCATTTTTCAGTTGTTCTGTTTTCTTCATACATTACAGCATACTGATTGATGCTCTTTTTTCAAACTCAGCCTTCTCGTTCTCCACCAGTTAGCGGAGTCCTACCTTCTCTTTTTGGACTGCCTGCATTTTTTTGCCAAAAAGAGAACATTTGCTACGCATGATGTCATCTCTTTTGAGATGAATTTGAGGCAACAGTATACAATTGGATTATTCTCTTTCGTAGCTTTTGCAAGAGCGAATTGTCACGAACTCAACAATAGGGTTCAAAGGAATAGTGACAATTTGTTGGCCCGTCCCTCTACTTTTTGAGCAGTCTGCACTTTTTTGCCAAAAAGAGAACATTTGCTACGCATGATGTCACGTCCTTGACATTTTCACCCGAAAAATATATAACTATCTCAAAATACCGAGACAGGGAGGAAAAGAGAGAAATGACGGAAAAGACAAGCCTGGCAGAATGGAGAGTAGAGCAGGGATGGACACAACAACAGCTTGCTGAAAAGCTAAACGTCGCAACTCGGACCGTGATACGATGGGAAAACGGTGACAGCCTTCCGGACGCGTTCAATCGTCCCTTACTACAGGAACTGGGATTTCCCCCGAAACAGGATCGTATCCCCGAGCAGCCAGCTGTAGCTCCTCAGTCGCTTGAGCATCCGAGTACGTACTTCGTGGAGGATCGCTCCAATCAGGAAGAAATCACCCGCTTGACCGTTCTCGATGCGATACTTACGAAAGACATGGGGGGCCTGTTGCCGGAGCAGCCAGATCCCCATTTCAAGCGGGTGCTTGATGTCGGATGCGGCACCGGCGGCTGGCTGATTGAACTGGCGCGCACGATACCAGATTGCCAGTTGCTCATCGGGGTGGACGTGAGTCATACCGCTATCGAGTACGCTCGCGCCAGGGCCAGCGCTGCTGGTCTGGGCGATCGTATAGAGTTTCGCATCGGGGATGCCCTGCGCATGCTCGAATTTCCTGCGAACTCGTTCGATCTCGTCAATCACCGTGCAGCCGCGTCCTGGCTGCGCACCTGGGATTGGCCCAAACTCTTGCGGGAGTATCTGCGCGTGACGTGTCCTGGCGGCATTGTAAGAACCACCGAGTTGGACTGGTTCCAAACGACCAGCCCGGCCTTTGAGCAGTACTCAATCCTCTTTTTACAAGCGCTCAATCAGTCAGGACACCTCTTTACCCCAACCGGCGATGGAGTGACACGCGAACTAGCGCGCCTGTTGTCTCAGTATGGCCTTCTCCAGGTGCAAACGCGAGACTGTACCTTGGAATATCGCCCTGACACGGAAGGGTGGCAGAGTTTTTTAGGAAATACCGACATTAATTTTCGGATAAGTTTGCCCTTCCTCCACAAATGGACGCAGGTGTCCGATGACGAATACCATTCCCTCTGCAAAAGGGCCCTCAGCGAGATTCAGCAGTCCGACTTCGTGGCCAGATGTAACGTGCTCACTGCCTGGGGGGTTAAACCAAGTGAAAGAGGAAAACAGGTTCTGCAAACATCGTGAGCATCGTGTGCTCACACGATGAACAGGATATTTCTCAGGAAAGCTCCTTCTTCCTCAGGAACTTCCACATCCAAATCCCCTGCCAGAGGAGGATGGGAAGCTCCTTCGGTCTTCGAGAGAAGCAATGAGCTCATCTTACGGCCTCTGCGCATCTTGAGCTTCACCCGATTTGAGAGAGTCCCCAAAGCTGAGATATACTAAGCCAAGCTTGGGGAAGGAATCAGATATGGGCAAGATTCAAAAAGTCTACACCAAAGAATTCAAAGAGGAAGCCGTACGACTGGCGCAAACATCGGGAAAGCCTATTGCGCAGATTGCACGTGAGCTGGGCATCTCGGACAGCGCGATTCATGGCTGGCGCAAGGAATTAACAGAACAGGGACAAGAAGCATTTCCGGGCAAAGGACATCAGACAGCCTTAGAAGAAGAAAATCGGCGGCTGAAACGGGAATTGGAAAGAGTTCAACAAGAGCGCGATATCCTAAAAAAAGTAGTGAGCATCTTCTCACGGGATTCCAAATGAAATAGCAGTTTATTGAACAATACAAGCACACATTTCCCATCGTGGTCATGTGCGATGTCCTTGGAGTCTCGGAAAGTGGCTTTTATGCCTGGCGCAAGCGCCCTGCCAGCCAGCGCACCCGAGAAGATGCTCAGTTGACGCAAGCAATCCGGCAGGTGTTTCTCACACACCAGGGCAGATATGGAAGCCCGCGTATCTATCGAGAACTGAAAGATCAGGGGCGTAGAACCTCCCGCAAACGGGTAGCCAGGCTGATGCGTGAGGCGGAAATCTGCGCCAGGCGCAAACAGCGCCGCGCGTTGACCACCCGCAGAGACCCTTCTCATCCAGTGGCTCCCAATGTCTTACATCGGGATTTTACAGCAACAGAGCCACATAAAAAATGGGTGACTGACATCACGTCTATTCCTACAAAACAAGGATGGCTCTATTTGGCAGTCATCCTGGATCTCTATTCACGAATAGTTGTAGGGTGGTCCATGTCAGGGAACTGCGATGAGGAGCTGGTAGAACATGCGCTCGACCAGGCCCTGGCCCGTCGTCGCCCTCAAGCAGGCTTGTTGCATCACAGTGATAGGGGGAGTCAATATACATCACGAGCATATCAGGTGTGTTTAGAGCGATCGGGGATGATTGTTAGTATGTCGCGCAAGGGCAACTGTTGGGATAATGCTGTCATGGAAAGCTTTTTTGGCTCATTGAAAGATGAGTGTGTAGGGAGTACAGTCTACGCATCTCATGATGAAGCGTGATCAGAACTTTTTACCTATATGGAGGGGTATTATAATCGTGCTCGTCGTCATTCAACGCTCGGATACGTGAGTCCATTTGTTTATGAACAAATGAGGAATCAAGAGAGATAACGTGCTATTTGACATATGGCAGTTTTTCTGGTATGATAAAAACATCAGCGTAACGTTACGTCAGAACGTTTTTCATCGTCCTCATCTCAAACCTCTGGAGACTCTACGAAAACGGGGCAAGCTCAGGGCTATCTTAGCCCCGTTGATTTTGAGTTGTCTAAACGCTAGTTCTCTGGTTTGGATCCTCTCTAAAAGGGGAACAATTACACTTCTTCGCTAGGAGGGATAAGGAATGCTCGGAGACGATCCGCGTCCAAGATTTCTGTGAGCGAGAGAGAGAGAGCATCGGCATATTGGATGTAGTCACTCAAACTTGCTTTCGCGAAGTGATCGACCTGTTCGATAGCGAGTATCACAGACAGATCCTGACCAGAAAGTCGTGCTAGCTCTGTGATTGAGAGATCCTGACATTGCCGGAGAGCCATACAGTGTTTTCCGACTATCTTCGCTCGTACCTCTGGCAGCGGCGATTGAACCGGACTGAGAAGCTTCTTCAAGTCTTGGGTGTGCCTGTAGGTAGACAGCAGAACTTCCTCACTCAGACTCTTCTGTTGGCACATTCTCAGATCCCCTTGGCACCTCGGACACTTCGCTAGTTGAGGCGTTAATGGGAGAAGAGGAAGAAATGATCCACAGTGACCACATTGATCGAGAAAATATCCTCTGTGCTCAATACATCCAGGCAGAACCAGGAAACGCCAGAGGAGCGAGTAGTAAGGCGGATCAGAGGTAGCCAAGCAGGCTGGACAATAGCGTAAGGAGGAAGCGAGGCTGCTTTTCAGAAAGCGGTGGAGAGCAGTTGGATGCAGAGAATATCCAAAACGCTGAATGAGGAAATGGAATGTCAGAGGGAGGAAACGTTCTTCTGGGTACCCTGTAATTTGGGCTAAACCACCGTAATGGGAAGAAGTAGGATAATCGGGAGAGATGCAAACATTTTCCAGTCTACGTCGAGGGATTCCTAGCAGTGCTACCATCTGTCTTAAAGACCTCAGCCCATTGGCCTCCGCAAGACGGATCAAGTAAGAAGTCATGGACTCAAAGGGTTCCGGTAGTGGATGGAGCGGTAATCTTTTCCAAATGGCGTGTGAAGCCTCGAACTCGGCTGTTTCCATACCAGGCTTACCTCTGTTCTCTTTGACGAACGAGATTCAGAAAATCGGTGACTTGTTTTGTCTGAATATCTTTCCAGGCTGCTTCCAGCGTGGATTGCTCCAGACAGGGGCGGCTCTGCTCAATAGCTCGACGGCAGGCATCGCGAATGAGGATCATGATGTCACGCAGAATGCCGCCAGTCCACTGCTCAATGAGCTGAGCAGGCCCGGGATTTCCCTCAACTTGGCGTTTGGTCAGATGGGAGTCCTGACTGAATGGGAGGAACAGCTCAAGAGTAGCAAGCAAGCTATCTAGCCTGGTCCCAATATATTGCGAGAGTTGGAACACGTCATTCCAACGCCCTTTGATTTCGGGGTCTCCTTCCGTCCAGATAATGGGATGGGTGGCAGCACAGATCATCGGGATACCACGGGTCATATTTGAAACCTCTAACACCCGGCGCTTGAGTTCAGGACGCGTAATGTGTTGAACTTCATCGATCACAATGAGTTCAACACCGCATCTCTGAAAATACAGGACCAACTTCATGAGCAGAATCTCTTCATTGTCGCCTTTGAGATAGGTCTGCCCACATTCGAGTAGCATGCGCCACAACAGGGGCCTTGCCGTGTTCTGGCTAACAGGGGCTTCAATGCCGATGATCGGGACGCGATTACGCTCCCTTTCTACGACTGGCAGGTGATTGAAAATGAGCCAGTCCAGGTAGGTTGTCTTGCCCATCCCCGATTCCCCTCCCAGCAAAAAATTGCGCGTTTGCCCAAGGGACCGATAGCCTCTCACCTTGGCAATCTTGTCGTCAAGTTTGCGCAGATCAGCCGTCATGAAGAAGAGAAAGGAGTTGAGCCAGAGCAGCCGTTC
>Ga0265338_10011493_pt1 | contig 10220 bp, 6 predicted proteins | sample 42126metaG_FD_193579 | JGI IMG/M metagenome (GOLD analysis project Ga0265338, IMG submission 193579) | Rhizosphere microbial communities from Carex aquatilis grown in University of Washington, Seatle, WA, United States - 4-21-26 metaG | ecosystem: Host-associated > Plants > Roots > Rhizosphere >... | reverse complement strand
AGGAGACCGTTAACGTCGTTCCGCTGACGTCATCGGAGCGCACCTCGATGAGGCCGCCGTGCGCCTTGACGAGCTCTCGGGTGATGTAGAGACCCAGGCCGAGCCCGCTCGACTTCGTCTGTTTGCGGTGGCTGCCCGCCAGAGGTTCGAACAGGTTGGGGAGCTGCTCGACTGGAATCATTCCCTGGTTGTGGACCGTCACCGCGACGGCGTCGCTCGAGCGTCCGTCGATCGCGACCTCGATGCCGTGCTGCCGCTCGCCGTGCTGGAGCGCATTTGCCACGAGGTTCGAGAACACTTGCGACAAGCGATCGCCGTCCCAGAGACCCTTGGTGTCTCCCGAAGCCGAGAGCCGGAGCATCCAGCCCGGGTTCGCATCGTCGAGCTCGTCCATCACCTGCTTCACGACGACGCGGAGATCCAGGGATTCGGGAACCACGGGCATGTCGCCTAGCAGGCGGATCCGGGTGAAGTCCAGAAGTTGATCGATCATCCTCGTCATGCGCTCGCCGCTCCTGACGATACGGGTGAGGGGCCTGACGTTTCGCTCACTTTCGTTTCGGCTCAGCACGAGGTGAGCGGTCGTGATGATGGCGCCCAGGGGATTGCGCAGATCATGGGCGAGAATCCCCGTGAACATCTCGTTGAATCGGACGGTCTGCTGGAGCTCGGCAGTGGTGGCGGCTCGCGAGATCGCAGCCGCGACGTGATTCGCGATCGCCTTGGCGAGCTCAATCTCCTGGGCACCAAGCTCATGGGGCCGATCGTAATAGACCATGAACTTGCCGATGAGCCGGCCGCCTGCGACCAGCGGAATGAACCCCAAGGATCTGATCCCCTCGCTGCGAAACACCGGAAGGTACGACGCCATGGACGGATCTGTATGGACGTCGCCGCTGACGATGGGCTGCGGATTCTGGGTCTCCCGTGACCAGGGCGAGTGGCCATCGACCGCTCGCCGGTAGCGCTCCGACAACCCGTGCCAGGCCCTGAAGCGCATCACCCCGCCCGCGTCGAACACGAGGATCGAGGCTCGGGGCGCGTGCAGAGCGCCTTCTATCGCGGTCAGCGCCGCTTCGAAGACCTCCTCCGCTCGTTCGGCGTTGTTGGCGGCGACCGCCAGACCATACAGGAGCTCGGCTCGCCCGCGGCTGTTCTGCTCGGCCTCCAGGAGGCGCAGGCGCTCCAGCGCCTGGGTCGCGTAGCGCGCCACCAGGAGCAATACGTTCTGTTCTTCCCCATCGATCGGGCGCGGATCGTCAAACGTGAATCCGAGCGCGCCCACCGTCCGGTCGCCGGCCGCGAGGGGCAGGCACGCGATGCGGTAGGACTTGCGCTGAGTCGCGAAGCTCGCCAGGTGAGGATAGCGGCGTACGAGATCCTCCTGGGACGTCAGCCACACGGGTTTCCCATCCCGGAGCGAGTCGGCGACTGGAAACGCACCCTCTCGTTCGAGCGATATCGATTCGACCGCCCGCCTCGCTGGTTCTGAATAGCCGCTGGCCCGCGCCAGACAGGCGCTGTCGTCTCGCACCAACCAGAGCGCCGCGCTCGATGCCTCGATGGCTGCTCCCACCTGATCCACGACCGCTTCGAAAACCTGCTCGGTTGACACCGCGTCGGCGATCGCGGCGGTGATCTTGTTGAGGCGCTCCATTCGCTGCAGCTGGACCTGCTGCCTGCCCTCGGCGAGCGCCTTCTCGGTGACGTCGCGCGTGAAGCATCGGGTGTGAACGAACTTGCCGTCCTTCCACAAGACGTTCGAGCTGATGAGGACGTGCTTGATCGAACCGTCCTTCGCGCGCAAACGAGCCGCATGGTTGTGCAGCTCTTCGTTATGGGCGAGACGCGCGAGAATGGTCTCCGCGTCGGCGCGGTCGACGTAGAAGTCGCTCACGGGACGTCCGACGTACGCGTGCCTCTCGTAACCGAGGAGATCGAGCTCGGCTTGGTTTGCCCACAGAATCGTTCCGTCCGGCCCCACCCAGTGCAGGGGAATCGTCGCGTTCTCGACGAAGTCCCGCAGCTCCTCCTCGTTGCGACGGAGCGCCGCTTCCGAGCGCTGCAGCGCCGCGAGCGAATCGCGAAGCGCGCGTTCCACCTTCCTGCGTTCGGCGATCTCGACGGTCAGCGAGTGCACCCGCTCCGCCGAGCGACGCGAAGCGCTCCCCGTTTCGGTGGCAACGTCGGTATGTGAGTGGCAGATGCGCTGCACGTCGCGCGGTTCATCGTAGAAGCTGGCCATCGCGTACGCGCACAGCAGCGTGAACGAACGCTGCTTCTGGAGATCGCTCCACAACTCTTCGAGGCGAATCGCTGCGTTCGGATTCCCGCCGCTCCACAGCACATCCACCATCTCGCCGTAGGCGCGGACACGACCGCAACGGTCCGACGCGAGACGATCCAGCAGGGGTCCCATCGCGCTGCCGAAGAGACCAGCGTCGGGCTCCGCAGCGACCATGAAGCGCGACAAGGTCTCCTCGGCATCGAGCAGCACGAACCGCCCCGCCGCGCGGGCGCCTTCGACATCGATCCCCCTGGCGCCGAGGAGCGCCGTCAACGCCCGGCGATGCGGCTCCGTCGCGATGATTACGGCTGGCTCCCCGACGACGAAGCCGGACGCAACGAAGTCGGCTATTACGTTGCAAAGCGCGTCGTCGCTCTCGTAGAACTGGACAGTATGAGACGGTTCGGCGCCTCCGTCGGGCTGGAGGTTTGCCCGGGCCGCCGCATCGTGTCTTGCGTTATGAGCCCTGTTCACGGAATCGATACCACCTTCGTAGAAGGTCCCGAATAGGTACGTATGGCACCTGTCGTCGGCAAGCCTGGCTAGAAGATATAGCCACTCGAAATCGTCTATGCTCGCGGCTCTTGGATCCTAGAGACACAAAAACAGACGGGAGCCCAACCGAGATGGATGACGAACTTACAACCCTGGAACGCTTCCGCTCCGGTGTCCCTGGCCTGGACACAATCTTGGATGGCGGAATATTCGCGGGGGGCATTTATCTCATCAATGGCCGCCCCGGTCTCGGCAAGACGATCCTCGCCAACCAGATCGCTTATGGTCACGCGTCGTCGGGAGGAAGAGTCGTCTACTTGACGTTGCTCTCCGAGTCTCACGCTCGACTTATGTTGGGCTTGCAACAGATGACCTTCTTCAAGCCCGACCTGGTGGGAGACTCGGTCCAGTACCTGAGCGGGTTTCAGGCACTCGGCAATGAGAAGCTCGACGGTCTCATCGCCGTGGTACGCAAGGTCGTTCGCGATCAAAAGGCCACGCTGCTCGTCATCGACGGCTTGGTCGCCGCGGGGGCGCTGGCCGAGTCGGCGCTCGATCTGAAAATCTTCATCCACGAGCTCCAGGTGGTGCTCGATCTTGTCGGTTGTACGGCGCTGCTGCTGACGGGCGCCGAAGGAGGGGATGGCGACAGCTACGCGCAACGAACGATGGTCGACGGCCTCATCACGCTGAGCGCTCACCGAGTCGGCATGCAAACGGTCCGCAACATCGAGATCGAGAAACACCGGGGCAGTAGCCACCTGACCGGAGCGAGCTTCTATGAGATCTCCTCGCAGGGGATCCGGATCTACCCGCGCACCGAGGCGACGCTCGGCATTCGCAGCGCCGAGGAGAGCGCGCGCCCGTCCGCGCCGATGGCAACCGGGATCGCGGGCCTGGACGCGATGATGAATGGTGGACTGCAGCCTCACTCGACCACGATGGTGCTCGGGTCACCAGGAAGTGGGAAGACCCTCTTCGGGCTCAGTTTTCTGGAGGCCGGGGCGAAGCAGGGTGAACCTGGCTTGTATCTGGGCTTCTTCGAGACGCCGGCCCGAATCGCGGCCAAGGCGAGATCGATCGGGCTCGGTCTTCCCTCGGAAGGCGCGCCCGGGGGCATCGAGATCCAGTGGTACGCGCCTCAGGAACAGCTCGCGGACCGGCTCGTCGAAGTTCTCCTCGAACGCATCAGCGAGCGAAGGGTCAAGCGGCTGTTCATCGATGGGTTGGCCGGGTTCAGACGCGCGGTCGTATACCCTGAAAGGATCGGTCCCTTTTTCACCTGCCTCAGCAACGAGCTGCGCGCCCGGGGGGTGACCACCGTCGTTTCGGAAGAGGCGCGCGGGCTATTCGAGCCCGGCCTCGAGACGACGGCGGACGGCACCACGGCGATGGTCGAGAGCATCGTGTTCCTGCGCTACGAGGAGCGCCGCCCCAAGCTTCGTCGGCTCATCTCACTCATCAAGATGCGCGAAGGTCGCTACGATTCATCGGTCCGGGAGCTGAGCATCACGGCGCAGGGGCTCGCCGTCGTCGGCAGAGGGAACCGCAACGTCGGGCGCATCCCGCGCAAGCTCAAAACCCGTGCGGTCCGCAAGCAGGGGCTAAGGTGAAGACGATCCTCCTCGTTGACGACGAGTTCGCCTTGACCGACACGCTGAAGGAGTTTCTCGAAGACGAAGGCTATTCTGCCGAGTGCGCCGGGAACGGCAAGGAAGCGCTGGAGAGCATGGCGAAGCACCCTCCGGACTTGGTCGTGTCGGACATGATGATGCCGATCATGGACGGCTATTCCATGTTGCACGCCATCCGCGCCACGCCGGCCCTGAAGGCGATCCCGGTCGTCCTCACGAGCTCGGTGAGCCGGCAGGTGGTGCTCTCCCGGGATGCCTTGCTGGAGTTTGCCGGGTTCCTTCGCAAGCCATTCAAGCTCGATGAGTTCCTGGGCCTCGTCGTGAAGCTGATCGGGCCAGGCGCCAAGAGCGGCTGAGGGGAGCGCCTCGATCGCTTGTGGCCCAGCGCCGACCTGACGTCCTCAGGCGCTGCGCAGCACGGTCAGGAAGCGCTCGATCTCGCCAGACAAGCCTTCGCTGAGGCGAGACAGCTCGCCGGCAGCCGACGTCAGCTCGGTGGCGGCAGCGCTGGTGCCCGCGGTGCCGCTGGTCAGCGCCTGGACTTCCTGGGAGACGTTCTGGACGCCGGTCGCGGCGCGGCTGATGTTACGGGTGATCTCGTCGTTCGCCATACGCTGCTCGCCGACGGCGTTGGAGATCACCATGGCTGTCGCGTCGACGGAACGGATCTTGGCTCGGATGCCGGTGATGACCTCGACCGCGATCGCCGTGGCCTGCTGGATCTGAGCGATCTGCCCCGTGATGGCAGCCGTCGCCTGGGCAGCCTGGCCCGCGAGATCCTTCACCTCGGAGGCCACGACGGAAAATCCCCGGCCGGCCTCGCCGGCACGCGCCGCCTCGATGGTCGCGTTCAGCGCGAGCAGTCGGGTCTGACCGGCGATCTGGGTGATGGTGGTGACGATCTGGCCGATCTGCTGCGAGGCCCCCTGCAAGCTGGTCACCGCTTCGGTCGCCCGGTCCGCCTCGGTGACGGCGGCGCGAGCTGCGGTGGTGGTCTCCCGGACTTGCCGCTCGATCTCGGCCACGGTGCTGTTCAGCTGCTCGCTCGCCGACGCGATCGAGGTCATGTTGGCCGAAGCGTCGCTGGTGGTTCGCGCCACCCCGCCCGAGAGGCGAGCCGTGTCCTCGGTGTTGCGAGACAGCTCGCCGGCCGTGGCCTGCAGCTCGGTCGACGCCGCCGCCACCTGGTGGGCGATTCCCTTCACCGCGTCCTCGAAGTCGTCCGCCAGGTTTCCAGCGTAGCGTTCGAGCAAGCCAGTGGCGGCGTTGATCTTGGCCGCTCCCGACTGGAACGCCCCGAGCATGCCGCGCACCAGGAAGCGGCGATGAAATTGCTTCCGGCTGGCGCTCTCCGAGGCTGCGCCAGCCTCGCGCAAGAAGGCGTCCGTCATGTCCAGCAGGTGATTGATGGCCAGCCTCGCGTCGTTCGCATCGCCTCCGATATTGAGGACCGGCACGCGAGCCTCGAGGTTGCCGCGCGCGGCCTCGCGGCAAACCGCGGCGATCTTGGCCAGGGCGGCGCGGTAACCGGCCAGCTCGTCGCCGTTGCCGCTGCCCTTGCCGTTGCTGTTGCCGTTGGTGACGCGCTTCACAGCCGCACTGACGAAGCTCCTCACGACGTTACCCCTTTGCCGCGAGACTCGAACGACCAGACCAGCTGGTCATAGGTCAGCCCGGCCTCGGCGAGGATGCGATCCAGAAGTTGCCGAGAGGAGGCGATGCCATCCTCCTTCTTGACGTGTCGCTCCTGCTCGGCCAGCAGCCGGGCGTACAGCGCGCGAACCTCGGGCAACGCCCTGCGGTTGATGGTACGCCGGTTCGAGTGGTGGCCGACGATCTCGCCTCCGCGAAAGGTCGCGCTGATGTGCGCGAAGACCCAGTACTCGTCCCCCGACTTGCAGCGGTTCACAACGAAGGCGAAGATCTCCTGGCCGACCTTCAGGCGCTCCCAGAGGAGCTTGAAGATGATCCGCGGCATCTGCGAGTGGCGCAGCAGGCTGTGCGGGCGCCCGATCAGCTCTTCCTCGCTGTACCCCGATATGCGGCAGAAGACGTCATTTGCGTACGTGATCTTGCCGGTCGGGTCGGTCTTGCTGACGATGATCTCGTTGTCGTCGAATGAGCGTTCGATGCCCGTCAACGGCCGCTCGCGTTCGATCGAACGTGAGCGCGCCTCTTCCGCCGAATCCGTTGCCAAGCCTTCCACAGGTGCGACATCGGCGGGGCGCGCAAAACCCTGAGTCGGCTCCGTGAGCGCTTGTCACGGCCGGCGATCGACGCCGAGCGAAGCTCGACGAGGAACCACGTGCAGGCTGCTCGCGCCGCCGCTGATCTCGACGGCGTAGCGCGGGGTGTCGCCGTGGACCGGCCCGGTGGCGAGGCGGGCGCCGCCTCCGATCGCGCCCCAGGTCTGGTCGTCGAGGCAGAGCCCGGAGATCCCGCCGCTGACCGCGAGGGCAACGCCGGTGTCGGCCGGGCGGCGGAGCGCGAGGTCGCTCACGCCGCCGGAGATCCGGATCGGGACCACCGCTCCGGGCGCGGGCAGGTCGAGGCGCGCGTCGCTGACGCCGCCGCTGATCTCGAGCCGCGCGAGCTTGCCGGACGCGAGGTCGGCGTCGAACTGGTAGAGGCCGCCGCGGATCTGCAGCGTCCACTCGACCGCCGGGTGGAGAACGATCTCGATGTCGCGGTACTCGCCGGCGAGCGCCGCGCGCATCCACGATCCGATCGTGGTCGGCCACGATACCCGCAGCTCCGACGCCCACACGCGGAGGCGAGGCGGGGTGCCCTCGCCGTAGTCGATCGCGATGAGATCGGTCGCGTCGGGGTCGATGCGGACGCGCGCGTCGGCCATGCCGGACGTGATCGTCAGCGGCATCCGGGTCTGGCCGGCGTAGGGGAGCGTGAGGCGGTCGAGCTCGACGTCGGCGTCCAGGTCAGGAGTGGTGCGGAACGGATGCGAGGCGTGAAATTCCTGGGTCGTCATGGCTTGCTCCTTGGTGTGCGGGGAAAGGCACGGTAGGTTGGAGGTGCAGTGACCTTGAATCTCCAATCAAATATATCTTAGTTACTAAGATATCTTCGTCAAGAGGATCTTGCATCGCCGTGTCGCGCTCCAGAAAACCCGAGAGAATTCATGCTTTCGCCGTGGCGCTGACCCGGGTCGCCGAGGCCGATCGACGGCTCCGCGCGGCCGCGGCCGAGCACGCCGGGCTCAACCTCGCGGACCTCGACGCCGTCGGATACCTCGCCGAGCAGGGTCCGGTTCCCGCCGGGCGGATCGCGGAGGCGATGGGGATCACCAGCGGCGCCGTCACCGGGCTGCTCGATCGCCTCGAGCGCGCGGGTTGGGTCGAGCGCGCGCGCCACGAGATCGATCGGCGCCAGGTCGTGGTGCAGCTGGCGCCGGTGCGGCGCGAGCTGATCGATGCCGACCGCGCGCTGCGCGACCGACTGCTCGGTGAGGCGCTCGCCGATCTCGACGATGCCGTGGTGCAAGAGACCGCGAAGCTCCTCGAGCACGCGGCCGAGCAGCTGCTCGCCGGCGCCGCGGAGCTGGCGCGCGATCGCGCGGCCAGCGACGACGTCGACGCGGGCCGCGCCGCAGGCGATGCGGACCGCGCGCCGATCAGCGGCGTCGAGCACGGCCGGCTGCGGTTCGGGGCCGGCGCGGCGCGGCTCGCGTTACGCGGGGCGCGGATCAAGGACCTGTACCGCGCGAGCTTCGACGGCAAGCGGCCGCAGGTGACGGTCGCCGCGAACGGCGAGGTCGACGTTCAGTACAAGGGGTTGTCGTGGTTCGGCGCGCGCGACGTCGCGGCGCAGCTGACGCTGACGACGGCGGTGCCGTGGTCGATCGAGATCCGCCGCGGCGTCTCGCACCTCGCGGCGGATCTGCGCGAGCTGCAGATCTCGTCGATCGAGATCGCCGGCGGCGCGAGCGAGTCGGAGCTGGCGCTGCCGCGCCCGCGCGGGACGTCGACGCTGCGGCTGTCGGGCGGCGCGAGCCGCCTGGTGATCCGCCGCCCGCGCGGCACGGCGGCGCAGATCTCGGTGCGCGGCGGCGCGAGCAACCTGGTGTTCGACGCTCAGCGGCTGGGCGCTGTCGGCGGCCCGACCCGGCTATCGACGCCGGGGTGGGAGGCGGCTCCGGATCGGTGGTCGATCGAGCTGACCGGCGGCGCCAGCGACCTGTCGGTGATCGAGGACTAGCGCCGTGCCGCTGCACGTGGTGAAGCAGACGTAACGCGCTATCCTCGCGGGCGTGGCACGGCTGGGCGATCGGCTGCACCGACGCGCGCGAGAAACCCTGGTGGGTCGCGAGGCCGAGCTCGCCCGGCTCCTGGCGTTCGCCGCCGGCGAGGGGCCGCTCGCGCTCCACCTCCACGGACTGCCCGGGATCGGCAAGACCCAGCTCCTCCACGCACTGGCCGATCGGCTGCGCGAGCAGGTGCCGGACGTCGCCATCGTCTCCGTCGACGCCGGCGAGGTCGAGCCGTCGCCGGCGGGGCTGTGCGCCTGGCTCGCGCCGGGAGCGGGCGATCGGACGGCCACTCTGGCAGGGTTCCCGGACCCTCCCGCGACGGCCCCCGATCGGCAAGCCGAGCTTCGTCCACGCGATCTGGCCGCCGCCGCGCGCGCCGTCACCGCGGCGGGTCGCCGCGTCCTCCTCGTCGTCGACCGGTACGAGACCTTCCGGCTGCTCGACACGTGGTTGCGCCAGATGTTCGTTCCCGCGCTCGGGGAGAACGTCCGCGTCCTTCTCGCCGGCCGCGCACCGCCGCGACCCGCGTGGCTCGTCGCGCCGGGGTGGTCCGGCCACCTGGTGACGCTCGAGCTCGGCCCGCTGCCGCGTGACGTTGCGCTCGCCTACTTGACCGGCCACGGGATCGAGCCGGCTGTCGCGGCGGCGCTCGAGCGCGTCGCCGCCGGCCACCCGCTCGCGCTGTCCATGTCGGCGGCGCTCGTCGGCGCGGGCGCCCCGGTCCCGGCGGCGGGCGTCCCGTCGGCGCCCGGCGCGCTCGTCGACCACCTCGCGGAGCTGTTCCTCGAGGACGTCCCCGACCCGACGACGCGGCGGGTGCTCCAGGCGGCGTGCCTCGTCCGCACCGTGACTGCGCCCCTCGTCGAGGCGATGCTGCCCGATGTTCCGCCGGAGGACGCGCTCGCGCGGCTGCGCGCGCTGCCGTTCGTCCGGCCGACGGCGCATGGGCTCCTGGTCGACGACGCGGTCCGCAGCGCGCTCGATCGGGCCCTCGCGGCGACCGATCCGGGACTGCGCGCCGACCACCGCCGCGCCGCCGCCGACGCGGTCGCCCGGCAGGTGCGCGCGGCGCCGCGCGCGGAGCTGTGGCGCACGACCGCCGACGTCCTCTACCTGCTCGAGAACCCCGACCTGCGCGAGGCGTTCTTTCCCCGGCGCGCCAACTCGATCTCGATCGAGCCGGCGACGGAGGCCGACGGCCCGGCGCTGCGCGAGATCATCGCCAGGCACGAGGGCGCCGACGCCGCAGCGGCGTTCGCGCCGACCTGGCGCCACCACCGGGCGTCGTGCCACGTCGCGCGCGACGCCGCCGCGCAGGTCGCCGGGCTCGTCCAGGTGCTCCGCCCGGGCGAGCTGGCGCGCGGCGTGCTCGACCGCGACCCCGTGCTCGCGCGCTGGGCGCAGCACCTCCCCGCCGCCGACGATCGGGCGCGTGCGCTCTGGGTGCGGCGATTGATCGACCGCGACGTCGACGAGCAGCCGTCGGCGGCGCAGGCGGCCGCCTGGCTGGACATCAAGCGCAGCTACCTCGAGCTCCGGC
>Ga0265338_10011492_pt1 | contig 10221 bp, 11 predicted proteins | sample 42126metaG_FD_193579 | JGI IMG/M metagenome (GOLD analysis project Ga0265338, IMG submission 193579) | Rhizosphere microbial communities from Carex aquatilis grown in University of Washington, Seatle, WA, United States - 4-21-26 metaG | ecosystem: Host-associated > Plants > Roots > Rhizosphere... | reverse complement strand
GGCACGGAAGGCGGAGATGACCGAGCGCGTGAACGTGGCGCCGCCGTCCGTCGAGACGAGCGAGACCATGGCGCCGGTCAGCGCGGCCTCGCCGCCGAAGTCGCCGGCGACCACGACGAGGTGGCCGTCCGGCTGGATCACGGGCTGCGTCCCGACGAGCAGTGCACCGGCGCGCACCGCCGGCGACCACGTCACGCCGCCGTCGTCGCTGTACTGGACGACCGTCGCGTCGAGGTCGTCGTCGCTGTAGGCGGCGTAGCAGCGTCCGCGGAACGGGCTCGTCGCGTTGTTGTCGCAGGCGAACCAGTCCTTGTCGAGCACGGGGCCGGTCGCGACCGTCACCGGCGGCGACCACGTCTCGCCGTCGAGGGAGCGGGAGACGAGCACGTGCGAGACGGTGTCGCTCTCGATCGTGAGCGAGCCGACGAGCCACGCGCCGTGCACCGAGTCGTAGGCGACGGCGGGATCGGACGCCTTCTCCTGCGTTCCGGGCGGGTCCGAGACGGTCGTCAGCGCGGGCAGGACGGCGCGGCGCCAGGTGCGGCCGGCGTCGGTCGAGACGGCGGTGCCGATGCCCGAGGCCGCGCCGGAGGTGAAGCGCCCGAGCTGGAACGCCGCCACGACGGTCGAGCCCCAGGCGAAGCTGTCCGGCTCGACGGCCGTCTCGTGCTGGCTGCGAGCGTCCGTCGTGAACGGGTCGACCGAGATGCGCCGGGAGACGAGCTCGCAGTCGGCCGCGACCCGGTCGGCCTGGTCGGCGGCGACGACATCCGTCCCCCGTCCGCACGAGACGTGGTCGGTGCCGCCGAATGCCGCCTGGATCTGGTCGGAGCCGTTCCCGCCGGCGAGCGTGTCGCCGCGCGGCGTCCCGAGCAGGAGCCCGCCTCCCGGACCGGCGTGGATGATCGACGCGGCCGCCGGGGCGGCGAGCACGAGCGCGAGCACGAGAGGCGCGAGCAGACGGCTCATGCCGTCGAGGGTACCCGGGGTGTTCCGGGCTTACGCCGCGGTGCGCCGCAGGGGCCGCTCGCGGATCACGCGGGCGCAGCCGAGGCAGACGGTGCGCTCGAACTCCCACGGGATCCCTGCGCGCTGCTCGACCACGCGCGTGCTGACCGCGCGATGTCGGTGCAGGAAGAAATGACGAGGTCGCCGCAGAGCCACCGCTCCAGACCATACTCGGACTCCGCTGCCGCCGAATCGCTGAAAGGGGGTATCCTCGGGTCATGGCGGGAGCTCAGAGGAAGGATCTGCTCGGCCGGTTGGCCGACCTGAGCGAGGACGCGATCCAGCGGCTCGCAGAGGCGCCCGGCGCGGACCGCGTGCTCGGCACGCTGAACAGCCTCAAGGAGCGGATTGACGAGCTGCAGAAGCGGCTGCGCGGGCTCGAGGACCTCGAGAAGCGGCTGTCCGCCCTCGAGCGAAAGGTCGACCGGATGAGCAAGTCGGCGGCGTCGACGACGCGCTCGACGGCCCGGCGCTCGACCACCAAGAAGCCCTAGAGCTCGGGAACGCGGACTCTCAGCGCGCCCGGCACGACCTCGAAGCGGGCGGGCGTCGTCCCCACCTGCTCGCCGTCCACCTCGATCGGGAGCCGCTCCGGCGCGTCGACCGAGACCGCGCGCGAGCGCAGGAGCTCCACCTTGGGGTGCGCGAGGTACGTGCCGCGGTAGATCTTCGGCGCCGTCGTGACGAAGTCGCGCTTGTTGATGTCGCCGATCACCACGACGTCGAAGAGGCCGTCGTCCTGTGACGCATCGGGCGCGAGCAGCATCCCGCCGCCGTGCCAGCGCCCGTTCGCGACGATCACGTCGTGCATGCGCCCCTCGCGGCGGGTGCCGTCGTCGAGCTCCACGGTGACGATCGTGTTCTCCCACTCGAGGAAGACCGCAACGAGCGCGGAGAAGAAGGTCGCCTTGCCGCCGGCGACCTTGGACATCCCGTTTGCGCGCCGCGCGACCGCCGCGCTCATGCCGACGCTGCCGACGTTGTCGTAGAAGCGCTCCGCCTCCGCGCCGTCCCAGCCGCGGTAGGAGACGCGGCCCGCGTCGATCGTCCGCACGGCGCCGTCCCGTGCGACTCGCACCGCGTCGTCGAACTTCGTCGGGATTCCGTAGCTGCGGACGAAGTCCAAGCCCGTGCCGATCGGGATCGTCGCCAGCTCTGTCGTCGGAGAGGGGGCGCCGCCGCCCGCGCGCAGGACGCCGTTCACGACCTCGTTCAGCGTCCCGTCGCCGCCGACCGCGACCACGAGCCCGACGCCATCGCGCGTCGCCCGTTCGGCGAGCTCGATCAGGTGTCCCGGCCGCTCGGAGAAGAGCGTCTCGCCGGCGAGCCCGAGATGCGCCGCGCGGTTGGCGAGCTCCGGCCAGCGCTTGCCCGTCCGCCCGCTGTTGGACGCCGGATTGACCAGGAAGACGGTGGAGCCGCTAATCGTCGGTGACGGCGGCGAGCGCGACGCGCGTCATCCGGTCGACGGCGTTGCGCAGCTCCTCGTCGGTGATCCGCGTGAACACGCCCTCGACGACGATGTCCGAGACGGTCAGCAGGCAACCCGCGTGGATGCCCTTGACCTTGCCGATCCCGCCGAGCGCGGCGACCGTGAAGAGCGCCGACGCCTCCATCTCGACCGCGAGCACGCCCCGCGCCGACCAGCGCTCGTACTGGCCCTCGTTCGGGTTGTAGAAGACGTCGCTGGAGACGATCGGCCCGACGTGCATCGGCTGCCCCATCTCCTTCGCCGCGTGTACGGCGCCGTGCACCATCTCCCAGGACGCGGTCGGGCAGTGCGGCTCGTTGTCCACGAGGTGCATCGCCGTCGAGTCGGCCGGCACCGCGGTCAGCGCGACGATCAGGTCGCCGAGTGCGTGGTGTGGCTGCAGGCCGCCGCAGGTGCCGACGCGCATCAGCTTCGTGCTGCCGAGCTGGATCAGCTCCTCGAAGACGATCGTCGCGCCCGGGCAGCCCATCCCGGTTCCCTGCACGGAAACCGGCTTGCCCTCCCAGGTGCCGGTGAAGCCGAGCAGTCCGCGCTCCGAGTTCACCTGCTTCACGCCGTCGAGATACGTGTCGGCGATGTACTTCGCCCGCAGCGGATCGCCGGGGAGGAGGACCGCGTCTGCGTACTCGCCGGGCTCGGCGCGGAGGTGAATGGCCATGTGGGCAACCCTACCGTCAGTGAGAATGGGGCTCGTGGAGGAGCCGCGCCCAGTCCAGCCGACAGTCTGCAGCCCGACGCTCGACCAGATCCTTTCCTTCTGCGCCCTGGAGCCGGTGGAGCGGGTGTTCCTGGAGGACATCGCCCGGCGCGGGCTCGGTCGCTTCTCGGCGCTGGAGCAGGACGGGCGCCTGATCGCCCTCTGTCATGTGGGCGCGAACGTCGTCCCTTCGGGTGAGGGGTGCGCGGATTTCGCCGACGCGACCGCGCGCGGCCAGGCGCGGATGATCATCGGTGAGGAGCGCGCGGTCGATGCGCTCTGGGACGCGGTGCACGGGCGGATGCCGCGGCCGCGCGACGACCGTCCCGGCCAGCCGGTGTACGCCCTGCGCGAGGCACCCAAGCCGGGCGACACGGGCCTCCGCAGAGCGCATCTCGACGATCTCGGGCTGCTCGTCCCGGCCTGCGCGGCGGCGCACAAGGAGGAGATCGGAATCGATCCGCTGCGCCGCGACGCCGAGGGCTTCCGCTGGCGGACGCGGATGCAGATCGAGGAGAGCCGCTCCTGGATCTGGCTCGAGGACGGGGTGATCCGCTTCAAGGCGGAGGCATCGGCGTGGACGCCGTCCGCGGTGCAGCTGCAGCAGGTCTGGGCGGCGCCCGAGGCGCGCGGGCACGGCTACGCGCAGCGCGCGCTGCGCGACCTCTGCCGGGCGCTGCTCGCGAAGGTGCCGACGGTCTGCCTCTTCGTCCGCCCCGAGAACGACCCGGCGCTGCGGCTCTACGAGAGCATCGGCATGACTCGCGAGCTGACCTACCGGTCGCTGATCTTCTGATGCGGCGGCTGATCGGGCTCGGGCTCGTCGCGTGGCTCGGCCGCTGGGTCGCGCTGGAGGTCGCCTCCTGGCTCGGCCGCCGCCGTCCGCCTGCCGATCGTCGGAGCGAGTGGACGCCGGGCAGGATGCCGCGCCGTCACGAGCCATGAGGGACCGCGTCGAGGCCTTCATCCGCGAGCACGGGCTGATCGAGCCTGCCGGCGAGGTGTGCTGCCTCGTCTCCGGCGGCGCCGACTCCACAGCCCTGTGGCACGTGCTGGGAGCCCTTGGCTACCGCGTTTCGGCCCTGCATGTCGACCACCGGCTGCGCGGCGAGGAGTCCGAGGACGACGCGCGCTCCTGCGCGGAGCAACTCGGCGCCGAGGTCGTCGTCCTGGACGGGACGGGCCTGACCGAGGCGGACCTGCGCGAGCAGCGTTACGCCGTCGCACGCGACCGCGTGCGCGCGACCGGGCACACGGCCTCCGATCAGGTCGAAACCGTCCTGTACAGAATTGCCTCGCGCGGCTCCGCGACCGGGATGGCGCCTCGGCGCCCCGACGGCGTCGTGCATCCGCTGCTCTGTGTCTGGCGCGAGGAGACCGAGGCGTACTGCCGCGAGCACGGGCTCGCCTTCCGCACCGACACGACGAACCGCGCGACGAAGCGCGGCCTGATCCGCAACGAGATCCTGCCGCTGCTGCGCCGGCTCCATCCTGCCGCGGACGAGAACCTCCTCCGCCTGCTCGACCCGCGCGAGACCCTGTCGCCCGCGCTCGCCGAGCTGCTCGCTTCGCCTGCCGGCTCGAAGCGGGTCGACCTCGGCGGCGGCGTGCAGGCCGTGCGCGAGTACGACCGGCTCTGGCTCGAACGCGGCCCGGTCGAGCTCGCCGGCGAGGTGCGCTGGGGCGAATGGCGGATTCGCTCCGAGCTGGAAGGCCTTAGAGTGCGGGGGTGGCGGCCCGGTGACCGCCTCGCCGGAAGGAGCAAGAAGATTCAGGACGTGTTCGTCGACGCGAAGATCCCTCGTTCCGAGCGCGAAGCGTGGCCGCTGGTCGTGCGCGGCGACGAAGTGCTGGCCGTGCCTGGCCTCGTCGAGTATCCGGGGGTCAGCTGTGTCCGCGGCTGAGCTGCAGCGCGCGGTCGGCGAGGTGCTGATCGACGAGCAGACGCTCCAGCAGCGGATCGCCGAGCTGGGCGAGGAGATCTCGTCCGACTACGCGCGCCGCGAGCTGCTCCTCGTCGGCGTGCTCAAGGGAGCCGTCTTCTTCCTCGCCGACCTGATGCGCCACCTGACGATTCCGTGCGAGATCGACTTCATGGCGATCTCCAGCTACGGCGCCTCGACCGACTCCTCCGGCGTCGTCCGGATTCTCAAGGACCTCGACATCAACATCGAGGGCTCGCACGTGCTCGTCGTCGAGGACATCATCGACTCGGGCCTGACGCTCTCCTACCTGATGCGGAACCTCGAGGCGCGCAACCCCGCCAGCCTCGAGATCTGCGCCCTCTTGACGAAGCCGGAGCGGCGCGAGATCGACGTCCCGGTGAAGTACGTCGGCTTCGAGATCGAGAACCGGTTCGTGATCGGCTACGGGCTCGACTTCGCCGAGCGCTACCGCAACCTGCCCTACGTGGGCGTGCTCGATCCGGCGCTCCTGCCGGAAGCGACGTAGGCCGGAAACCGCGGAGCCCTCTCGGGCGAATCCCCGTTGGACCGACATGACGCTGGTACCCTGGATTGACCTGTGAACCGCTTCTTCCGTAGCGCGCTCTTCCCGCTGATCATCATCGCCGCGCTCGTCTGGCTGGCGCTCCAGACGCTGGGCGGGCACGGGACGAAGGCGACGCAGTCGACGACGTCGCAGGTCTACGAGATCGTCCGGGACACGCCGTCGGCGATCGAGGGGCCGGTCGTGATCGACCCGACCAAGCAGTCGCTGACGCTGACCGCGAACGGGCAGAAGTACAGCGTCCACTACGCCGACCCGCAGTCCGAGGCCGCGTTCGAGAAGACGATGCTCGCCAACGGCGTCAAGTTCAACTCGAAGGGCGTCGGCTCGTCGCCGTGGTGGTCGATCCTCACCTCGCTGCTCCCGTTCGTCCTGCTCTTCGGCTTCTGGATCTTCCTGATGAACCAGGTGCAGGGCGGCGGCTCGAAGGTGATGAGCTTCGGCAAGTCGCGCGCGAAGCGGATGACGCCGGACTCGCCGAAGATCGGCTTCAAGGACGTGGCCGGCGTGGATGAGGCGGTCGAGGAGCTCCAGGAGATCAAGGAGTTCCTCGAGAACCCGAAGAAGTTCCAGGCGCTCGGCGCGCGCATCCCGAAGGGCGTCCTGCTCTACGGGCCTCCCGGCACCGGCAAGACGCTGCTCGCGCGCGCCGTCGCGGGCGAGGCGGGCGTGCCGTTCTTCTCCATCTCCGGCTCCGACTTCGTCGAGATGTTCGTCGGCGTCGGCGCCTCGCGCGTGCGCGACCTGTTCGAGCAGGCGAAGCAGGCGTCGCCGTGCATCGTCTTCATGGACGAGATCGACGCCGTCGGCCGGCACCGTGGCGCCGGTCTCGGCGGCGGCCACGACGAGCGCGAGCAGACGCTCAACCAGCTGCTCGTCGAGATGGACGGCTTCGAGATGAAGGACAACATCATCCTGATCGCCGCGACCAACCGGCCCGACATCCTCGATCCGGCGCTGCTGCGCCCGGGCCGCTTCGACCGGCAGATCGTCGTCGACCGGCCCGACCGCGTCGGCCGCCAGAAGATCCTCGAGGTGCACACGAAGGGCAAGCCGCTCGCGCCGGAGATCGACCTGAGCACGCTCGCCGCCGGCACGCCGGGCTTCACGGGCGCCGATCTCGCGAACCTCGTCAACGAGGCCGCGCTGCTGGCCGCCCGCCGCGGCAAGAAGATCATCGAGCAGGACGAGCTGGAGGAGGGGATCATGCGCGTGCTGGCCGGCCCGGAGAAGAAGGCGCGTCTCCTGTCGGAGCACGAGCGCAAGATCACCGCCTACCACGAGATGGGGCACGCGCTCGTCGGCCACTACCTCGAGCACACCGACCCCGTCCACAAGATCACGATCGTCTCCCGCGGCCAGGCGCTCGGCCTGACGATCTCGCTTCCGACCGAGGACCGCTACCTGACGACGCGCATCGCACTGATGCAGCAGATGGCGATGACGCTCGGCGGCCGCGCCGCGGAGGAGATCGTCTTCCACGAGGTCACGACCGGCGCCGCGAACGATCTCGAGAAGGTCACGTCGACCTCGAAGGCGATGATCATGAAGTTCGGCATGAGCGAGAAGCTCGGCCCGCGCGTGCTCGGGCGCGGCCACGACCAGCCGTTCCTCGGCCGCGACTACGGCGCCGAGGCCGACTACTCCGAGGAGATCGCCCGCGAGATCGACGACGAGATCCGCCGCGTGATCGAGGAGTCACACGAGCTGGCGCTGGCGGTGCTGCGCGAGCACATCGACGAGCTGCACAAGATCTCGGCGATCCTGATCGAGCGCGAGACGATCGACAAGGACCAGTTCGAGCGCCTGCTCGCCGGCGAGGAAGAGGCGACCGTGTTCCCGGAGGAGCCGGAGCCCGTGGAGGCGCCGGCGCCGCAGGAGCAGCCGAAGCGCGAGCGCCAGCCGCGGCCGCGGCCGTTCCCGCTCCCCGGCAACGCGATGCAGCCGCCGCCGGATCCCGCCAAGGGCTAGCGCGCCTGGTCGGCCGACTCGTGGAGTCGGTGGCGGTTCCGGCGTTTGTAGTCGTCCAGCTGGTGGCGTGGAACAAGGCCGGGCCGGACTCCGCAGGCCACTGTCTGCAAGTCGCCGTCACGGATCAGTGCCCGAACCTCCTCCTCCGAGTAGCCGAGCTCGGCGGCAACTTCGCGAATGGTGAGTGGCGCGGGCCAGTCCATGCCGGAAGTATCGCTCTCGCGCCCATAGGCTTCGGGAGTGATTTCGATCGAGGAGCGGTTCCCGGGGCCGTCCGTGATGGGCGTCGTCAACGTCACGCCCGACTCGTTCTCGGACGGCGGCGTCCACTTCGATCCCGACGTGGCCGCAGCGGCTGCGCGGCGGATGGCCGAGGAGGGAGCGGCGATCGTGGACGTCGGCGGCGAGTCGACGCGTCCGGGCTCGGCGGGCGTCTCGGCCGAGGAGGAGCTGGCGCGCGTCGTGCCCGTGCTGGAGCGGATCCAGGGGCTGCCGGTCTCGATCGACACGTCGAAGGCGGAGGTCGCGCGGCGCTCGCTCGAGCTCGGCGCCGAGCTGGTGAACGACGTGACTGCGCTGCGCGCCGACCCCGAGCTCGCAGGCGTGGTCGCCGACGCGGGCGCCTACCTCTGCCTGATGCACATGCTCGGCACGCCGCGGACGATGCAGGACGACCCCCGCTACGGCGACGTCGCCTCCGAGGTCGCCGGGTTCCTCGAGGGACGGATGGCGTACGCGATCGCCGAGGGCGTGCGGGAGGAGCGGATCTGCCTCGATCCCGGCATCGGCTTCGGCAAGACGGTCGAGCACAACCTCGAGCTGATCCGGCGGCTCGACGTGCTGCTCGCACTCGGCCGGCCCGTCCTGATCGGCTTCTCGCGCAAGAGCTCGCTGCGCCGGCTGACCGGCTCCGAGGACCTGCTCGCCGCGTCGGTCGGCGCTGCCGTCACCGCGTTCGAGCACGGCGCCACGATCCTGCGTGTCCACGACGTCAAGCCGCATGTGGACGCGCTCGCGGTGGCGGCCGCGCTGGCAGGCGCGTGAGCTCGCTCGCGGGCGTGCCGGGGAGGGGGACTCGGGGGAACCGAGAGGTTCCCCCTTGCGGAGTGGCGCGGCTAGGCCGCGCCGCGGAGGAGGAAACAGCGTGATCACGGTGTTCGTGGAGGGGCTGCGCCTGCGCGGCTTCCACGGCGTATTCCCCGAGGAACGGGAGCGCGGGCAGGAGTTCGTCTTCGACGTGGAGCTGGACGTCGGGGAGCGCGGCACGAGCGACCGGCACGAGGACGCCGTCGACTACGTCGAGGTCGCGCGCGCCGTGCGCGAGGTCTCGGACGCGCAGGCGTTCGCGCTGCTCGAAGCTCTCGCCGCGGCGATCGCAGACGAGCTGGAGCGCCGCTTCGCACCGGAGCGGCTCCGGATCCGGATCACGAAGCCCGAAGTGAAGCCGGACGGCCACGACGCGACCGTCGGCGTCACGCTCACGCGCCCGTGACGCGCGCCTACGTCGCGCTCGGCTCCAACCTCGGCGACCGCGAGCGCACGATCCGGGACGCAGCGGAGCTGATCGGCGCCCGCCGGCTCTCGACGATCCGCGAGACGGAGCCTTGGGGCGTCGAGGGACACCCGCGGTACCTGAACGCGGTCGCGGAGGTGGAGACCGAGCTCACGCCGCGCGCGCTGCTCGACCGGCTGCTCGCGGTCGAGGCCGAGTTCGGCCGCGTCCGCAGCGGGGACGATCCGCACGGCCCGCGCACGCTCGACCTCGACCTGCTCCTGTACGGCGACGAGCGGATCGACGAGCCCGGCCTGACTCTCCCGCACGCGCGCCTGCACGAGCGCCGCTTCGTCCTCGAGCCGCTTGCAGAGCTGGCTCCGGAGGCCGTCGTGCCCGGCCGCGGCGAGGTTCAGACCCTGCTCGCAGGGCTACACTGAGCGCATGTCCAACCTGGACGACCTCGACGAATACGAGGCCGAGCTCGAGCTGGCACTGAAGAAGGAGTACCAGGCCGTCTTCCCGCTTTTCCGCTACTGCGTGCTGACCCAGGACGCGACCTATCTCTGCAACAAGCTCGAGATGCAACAGGCGGTGCCGACAGCGCACGGGCTCCCGTTCTTCCAGCTGGAGCTCGAGGATGTCTGGGTCTGGGACAAGAACCGCCCGACGCGGATCATCCCGCGCACGAAGGTCTTCACCTCGGGCGACATCACGATCGAGGAGCTCCGCGGCGAGGGCGACGAGCCCGCGCTGACCGCAGAGGCGCTCGCCGAGCGGATCGGCGAGCCATTCCGAACCGAAGACGAATAGTCCGCTCGCCCGCTCCGCGTCAGCCGGGCGCGCTTCGCGCGCGCGGCTATCCGCTCTTGCTTTCCGCTCGCTCGGCAAGCGAGCCGCCTGAGGCGGCTCGCGCGACTCTCGGCCGGCCTGTTCGGGCGCGCCCGCGCGTGTCGGGCGCGCGGCCGAGGCGGTACGCTCGGCCGGCCATGCTCTTGGCAGTGGATGTCGGCAACACGCAGACGGTCTTCGGGCTCTTCGAGGGCGTGAAGC
>Ga0265338_10011491_pt1 | contig 10222 bp, 10 predicted proteins | sample 42126metaG_FD_193579 | JGI IMG/M metagenome (GOLD analysis project Ga0265338, IMG submission 193579) | Rhizosphere microbial communities from Carex aquatilis grown in University of Washington, Seatle, WA, United States - 4-21-26 metaG | ecosystem: Host-associated > Plants > Roots > Rhizosphere... | reverse complement strand
GCCCGGCAAATCGAATGGCGCCCCGGCCTCGGCGACCTTCTGGCCAGCCGCGTTGAACAGTGAAACCGATTCCAGCTCATTAGAATTGCCGCGAACCAGTTGATTGAGCGTCGACTCAAGGCGTTCGCGGGAAATGACGCCGAAGAAACCGCGCCGCATCAGCACGCCGCACGTCTTGAAGATGTAATGACCGCGATCAATCAGCCGTTGTTGCGCAGCCTCATGCATGCGGACGTGTTCGACGGCTTGCCAGGCGATCAGCAGCGCCCAGAGTCCCCCGAGCAATCCATAAACCAACCAGCCGCGGCGTGATGTCATAGCGGTGAAAATCGTCTATTAACGTTTAAAGTGCGGGCTTGTCGATTCGTAAGTGGGGACTGATTCATTGGCCGGCGCCGAAGGCGCCGCCGGTGGAATCGTCTCCATATAGCGGTTCAGATCCTTTTGCGTAAATGCCTTGGGCGAAAGATCGTAACGACCGCGCTCGTCGACGCTCATGCGGGCCAGGTCCGACGGCGTGCGGACGACATACGGCGTCAAGAATATGATGAGTTCCGTCTTGGTGTCCGCCTGCACCTTGTGGTGAAACAGCGCCCCCAACCACGGTATGTCCCCGATAATCGGTATTTTGCTGTCGGTGCTCGATTTGCTGTTCTGCATCAGCCCGCCGATGACCACCGTCTGCCCGTCCGGCGTGATGACCACCGTGTTCGCCGAACGCACATCCAGGAACGGCGCCGTCACCGCGCCATTGGTGCCGTTTCCGGTGGAGATCACTTGCGACTGTGTCGGGCTGACCGACGAGATTTGCGGCGCGAGAATCATTTCGACTGTCCCGTCTGTGTTGATGAACGGCGTCACCTGGAGAATGATCCCGACGTTTTGGTAAGAGATGCTGTTTTCCTGTCCGCCAAACGTGTTAAACGTTACGCCGGTGATCAGCGGCACTTGCTGTCCGACAACAATGGTCGCCAATTGGGCGTTGCGCGCCAGAACAGACGGACGCGAAAGCACCTCGACTTTCCCGCGCTCGGCAATGGCGCGAAGCGTCGCCTCGAAACTGTCGCCGGCGATCGTGTAGAGGCCCGCGCCGGGAAGCGTGGTAACGTTCTGGGTCGGGGTAATGCCCTGCTTGAGCAGGCCAAACATATTGGAGCCGCCCGCGTTGACGGACCCGCTGATGTGCTTGGTCACGCCGCCTTCAAGCCCCACGTCAAACGAGTTATTATACGTGACCTCCACAAAAACCACTTTGATCAGCACTTGCGGCTTCGGCATGCTGAGGTTGGACACCACCTGCCCGACATAGCGCGCGGTGTCCGCGTCGGCTATGACCACCAGTCTGTGCGAGGCCTCGTCGACATAATAATTGGCCGTGCCCACCTGGCCGTTGGGCGCGTACGTGGCCGTGCTGGAACTGCTCGACGAACCGGTCGCGCCCGTTGTCCGCGCGGCCCCTCCGCCTCCGCCGCCTCCAAATCCGCCCCCGCCAAAACCACCGCCGCCTCCGCCGCCCGTCCGAGTCTGGCCGAACGCCGTCGTTGCGACCGCAAGGCAGACGCTTGTCAAAAGAATAAATTTGGCTGTCATAGTTTTAGCTTTCTCATCGACCGGGCGTGGCGCCAAAACCGCCGCCGCTGCCTCCAAAGGAGCTGGTGGTGGTGGTGGTTTGCGTGTTGGCGTTTTGCTGGGCGCGTGTCTCCAGCGGGCTCATGTTCTGCGAGTTATTGGCGTTGCGTCCGTTTTGCGTCTGGAACAACTGCTGCATCGCCGCCTGAATGTCCGCCGGGTCCGCGCTCGATATGTCATACGAGCTGACCACCGACGCATGGGCGTCGGTGCTGTCCAGGCTCGCGATGACCCCCTCGATCTCGCTCATCAACGTCCGCGACGCCGTCACAATCACAGATGACGTGCGCGGATCGGCCACCGCCGTCACCTGGCTCTGGCGCTTCATCCGGTCGCTTTGATTATTGGCGCCGCCTCCCCCGCCGCCGCCAAAAAACGGCGGACGGAAAAATTGAAAACCGGGGCCGCGATTGTTTTGGTCCGTGCCGGTCGGCGCGAACAGCGTTGTCAACTCATCGGCGATCTGCGCCGGGTCGGCATGCACCAGGCGGAACACGCGCACCAGTTGGATGTCCTCCACCGGCTCGTCCAATTGGCCGACCACATTGGACACCGCGCCCATGATCTCCGGCGGCGCCGCCGCAACCACCGCGTTCAAATTGTCATCGGACGTGAACACGGCGGAATTATTTGGATTCTTGTCGGCGGCGCTGTCGCCCCCGCCCCCGCCGCCGCCGCCAAAACCGCCGAAGGGGCCGCCCCCGCCGCCAAAATTAAACCGCGTCCGGCCGGCGCCTTGCTGAAAGGCCCTGGAGCGGCTCACTCCGGAATCGGCGCTCTGAAACACTTCCTTCAATTCGCTGGCCACCGACTTGGCGTCCGCGTAGCGCAATGGGAACACGGCGACCGACGCGATCGCCGAACCGTCCAGCGCGTGAACAATTTCGGCGAAGTGATGAATCTGCCTCTGAGTCGCCGTCATGAGGATCGCATTGCCGGCGTCGTTGGCCTGGACCTTTGCCGTCGACGGGATCAACGGCTCCAAATCCTTGATGAGCTGCGCCGGGGCGAGCGAATTGACCCGGATGATCTGTGTGACGACTTTGTCCGTTTGCGGGATTTGGTCGGGATCATGTCCTTCGATGATCGGCGCTTCCTGCCCGGTGCTGTCCGTGCGCTTGATATAGAGCAGGCGCCCTTCGATGCGCACTTCGAAGCCGTTCTTGGAAAGCACATTGTTCAGCAACGTGTCCAATTCCTGCTTGTTGACCGGCGTGGCGCTTTCGAGCGTGATCTTCTGGCGGATGTCCTCGTCGGTGGAGACGACGTAGCCCGCCTTGGCGCTCAGGTAGTCAAGCACAACGCCAAGCGGCGCGTCGTGGAAATTGATGACCAAGCCGTTGGTGCCGCTCAACTCCGTGATGGGCGCCGGCGCGGCAGGCGCGTTGGTGGCCGCGGACGCGGCTGCCGTGAGATTTGTGGCGCTCGGCGCGGCGGCGTTGGTTCCGGCGGGCGCGTTGGTGGATTCGGGCGTTTGGGCCAGGCATCTTGCCGCCAGGCTGGCGCAAAGGATGATCGCTTGGATTTTCATTTCAATTCTCCTCACGTTTGGCTTTCAGGCGTTTGATGATGTCGCTGTCGTTTGGATTTATAGTTGACGATGTCGCGGCCGGCTCTGTCGGCGTGTCAGCCTCGGGCGCCGCGGCCGCCGTGTCGGATGCTTTCCAGGGCCCGCCGTCCTCGCGCCGCATGCTGGAGCCGACGATGAGCTTTTCCGCCGCGCCCTCGGCCGGCTTGAGTTCGACGGAATTAAATGTAACGGCGCCAATCTTGAAACCGTTGATGCTGTCGCCAGGCAACAAGGGCCGCCGCGGCGCGCCTTCGCCGGAAAACAACGCGACCGCCTGCGGACCGTCAAAACCCGCCCCGCAGAACGTGAACGTCTCCACGCGCGGCCTGGGTCGGCCCGGGCCGCGGGGAGGCGTCCGGTTGGGGTCAAAAATGTTTTTGCGCACCATTATCTCGAACGCTTTCTTCTCAAGATTGGTCGACACATTCGTCGCCTCCTGCGCCGATGCTGTCAACGCGACCGCGATGATTAGAATTTGGAGTGCGGCGGCTTGCCGCCGCTTTAAAAGCGGCAGCAAGCTCCGGCGCTCCGAAAAATATGCTTGGCGTGTCTTCATTCTTGCTGGGATGGCAGCATGAGCCCGCTCATTTCCAGCACAAGCGCCAGTTGCTGGCCGGCGTCGTCGCGGGAAGTCAGTTCGACTGAGTCAAGCCTGATGGCTGTCGGGTCCTTCTCCAAGTCGTAAAGGAAATTCATTATCGTCTCCATGTTGCCCGAAACGTCCGCCCGGCACTCCAGCGTCGAATACCCTTCATCCGTCTCGCGCAATTGCGGGCGGAACGATCCAGCCGTCACTCCGGAATCCCTCACCCACGTGTCAAATGCATTGAACATCTTGCTCTCCGCCAGCGTCGCGGTCGACGGCAGCGCGTTGGTCCGCATGTGGTCCCACCGGTCCAGGACCGTGTCGCGCCGCGCGAGCAGTTGCGTGTTGGAATGCAGCCGCTGCGTCATCTCCGCGATCCGCTCCGACCGCGCCCGCCAGCTTCGCGCCAGCGGCTGCAGCACGAGGTAATCGCCCCCCAGCAGCAGCAGGCCGACGGCCACGGCTATGCCGAGGATTTTTTCGCGGTTGAGTTTAGTTTCCATTGGTCACGGCTCCGTCAAGTTGAAAATTGATCGTGAATTGCAGCGGCTTCTGCGCCCGCGGCACTTCCGCGTGCAAACCCGACACCCCTTCAAGCCTGCCAAGCTTGTCGTGCATCGCCAGAAACGCCTGGTTGTCGCGCGCCGTGCCTGAGCAGGTGACGCTGGCCAGGTTCCGAATCTCAACCGTCTTGGCCGCCACCGCGCCGTCGTCCGAAAATGCCTGCGTCAATTTGCGCAACCCCTGCAGCGCGCGGAATTGATTGTCATACCACGAGCGGAACGTCCGGATTTGATCCTGCGCATGGTCGATCGCAGCCACCGGCGTCGAGATCGCGTCCAACTGCCTTTGCAGGCTGTGGATCTTCCATTGCTGCCAGCCGAATGCCGCGATCACGCAAAACACCGCGAAACCCACGGTCGCGCCCGCCCGGATCATCAGCCGCGGCGTCAGGCCCTTGGCGGCGAATTGCTGCCAGGCCTGGATTTTGGGCGGGAGAAATTCAGGATTCGACGTCGCCCCGCGCGCCCAATCCGCCGCCAGCGCCAGCGCCGGTGACAGCGCAATTTCCGGAGGAACGGCCCCGTCAAAATTGGCGTTGGACGCGCGCTGCGCCATTTCAAGCGTCAGCCCCAGCGCGGGCAGGCGCGAGGTCAGGTCGGCGGCCAATTGCTTCGCCATTTCGGTTTGCCCAAAAATCCTCAAAACGCTGCCAGCCGTGCCCAACTCCCCGGGAAGCTGCCCCTGCGTGATGCGCAATTCGCGCGCCACCAATTCCGCCGAGAGCCGCCGCTGCGCGCCTTCCATTTCAATGGCGCCATCAAGCGAACGGAGCGCCACAATGCCCCCGCCGGCCGTGACTTGCAGGCCGATGCTGTTGGCGCCAACCACCAGCGTGAATATCCGCCGCCCGGGGTCCTGCGCCGCCGGTTGCATCGCCGCGATCCCAAGCCCGAACGTGGCCGGCTTGAGTTTGGCGGCCCCCAGCGCCGCTTCCAGCGCCCCGACGTTGCCGCGCGAAACGCTCAGCAATGTCGCAAATGCCCCCCCCTTGGCGTTTTTGAAAATCGAGTTGGCGACGATCAAATCGTCCGAGTGAAAGCCGCGTTCGGCTTCGAGCTGCAAAAAGTCCGCCCGCTCGGCCTCCGGCATGTCCGGCACGGACGTTTGCAGCGAGAGCACGCAATTGAGCGGCACGCAAAACGCCACCCGCTTCTCGCGGATGCCAGCCTTGTCAAGGTGATTTCGGATTTCGCGCCCCGCAAGCTCCGGGTCGCCCGTCAACGGCGACAGCGCAAGGTTCGCGGCGAAATGCTGCCGGATCTGCACATGCCCGTTGGTGCGCCGGACGACCACGCCTTCCAGGCGGTTGCCGTCCAGCGAAAGGCCCAGCGCCGATGCGGCGCGTTTGGAGTGAAAGAAAGGAATCATCACGTGTTCGGGTGCAATTGATCGTAGAGATTCTTGCCTAGCGCCCAGCCCAGGTGCGTCAGGTCCTGGCGATAAATAATTTGCGGGACGCCGCTCGACGTGTCAAACACAAATCGCACCCGCCGATACCCCCGCCCGTTGTGGCCCACGCCCACGATGTCCGCTGTATACTGAAAAGTGTAACACGTAATCAGCGGCCCAATCTTGTCCAGCGTCGTCGTGTCGCCGCCCAGCGCGTCCTTCACCCACGCCACCGACGGCGACGTCGGCGGATTGGATTGCCTGTAATTGAGTATTTGCGCCGCAATATTAGTGTCGCCAAGCACGCACGTCAGCGCCGTCGCCGTGCATGTGTTGATGTTCAGCAGCCCGTTGGTCTTCGGGTTCATCAGTAAAGGCTCGACCTGTTGAAAATCGCTCTCCGACATGCCCGCCTGGTTCGCGCGATAATAAAAATCCAGCACGCTCGTCGGCGGCGCCGCTGCCGTAGTTCCGCCGCCGCCGCCGCCACCACCACGGCCGCCGCCCGCCCCTGGGCCAGTCGAGGCGCCCTGAAAAGTTCTCAGATACGTCACAAACGACGGGAAACTGTTGCTGAAAAGCTCAGTCACGTCAGTCATGTTCGTAACCGTGACCCGCGTGAGGCCGTTGCTCGTCATGCCGCCCTCGTGCGTCCAAACCGTGACGTATTCCAAAATGCCGGAATCCAAATGGCCGTCCTTGTTGTCATGCGGCGGGAGGTCGTCCCCGTCGTTTTCATTCGGATCCACAATACCGTTGAGGTTGGCGTCTTCGCCGTAAAGAAAATCGAGGTTCATGCCGTAGACCATCCGCAATTCGTCAATCGTCTCGTAGTTCGTGTATTTGGCCGTGTACGGCGTCGGCAGCGTCGAGTAATAATCCATCTGCGCGCCCGCGTTGGTGCGCCAGCCGTAAATGCTCTCGGCCAGGTCCTCGGTCATTTGAGGCAACCAAACCAGCTCGTTTGTAAGCGCGGTGTTGATGTTCACCTTCGAGCCCTCGTCGATCAGCCCCCAAAACGGATGATCCGGAATCGCCGTGGATTGCACGAAATTGGTGTCCCGCCCAATGATCCAGAAGCGCCCCGTGCCGACCTTTGTCCCCAACCCGTCCTGGCCGGCTGGCATGTAATTGATCGGGTTCGGAAGCGTGTTGGGCGTCTGGAGGTTCGCCAAAACATTGCTTACATACAGCGCCGCGCCCTCCACCGCCTGGTCCGCTTCCATCGTCGCAATGCGGTTGTCCGACGCCTGTAATTCAGTTGACATCGAATGCGCGAAATAAAGCCCAATGGCCACAAGCCCGAACGCTATCCACATCACCAGGATAAGCACCGAGCCTTTCTCGCGCCGCGCCGAAGCATTTGAGCGCCGCATATTCATCACATCGCCCCTCCCGTTCCGCCCGTCGGCCGGTTCGTTGTCAATAGAATGTCAACCGGCACAACCAGTTGCAGCGGCGTCTGCTCGTCCACCATTTGCACCAGCGCCTTGATCGCCGCCGGCAAGTTCGTCTGCTGCGTCGTGTCCCAGTCCGTCTGCCACTGTGAGCCGTCGAAATACGTAAACGTCACATTCTGCACGCCGGTCAGCAGCAGGCGCGTCTCATCGGGCTGCGGCGTTTGCCCGTTGAGCGGCGCCAGATTATGCGTCACCTCCCGGTAAAGATCCCGCCCCTGCCGCGTCGGCCCGTTCGTCGGCGCCGCCAGCACGTAATCCAGCTTGATGACGTTGCCCCACGGCGCCATTCCGTCCAGCTCGCCCGTCGATGTGTAAAAATCCGGCCCCACCTGCCCCGGCAGCGCGTTGGTGATCGCCGTCGTTTGCAGCGCCCCGCAGTACTGCCCCGTCGGCGGCACAAGGTTCGCCAAGTCGTGTTGGATCGATTCCACCGCATCCTCAATCGGCAGCGCGCCTTCCAGCGCCGCGCTGGTGTTGTTGCGCAGCCGAAGCGCCGAGAAAAAAATCCCGCCAATCGCGCTGATGAGCACCGCAAAAATCGAAATCGCCACCAACACCTCCAGCAGCGTGAAGCCGCCCCTTCGGAGCGCCGCGGCCTGCCCTTGCTTTTGCTTATGGCGGTTCATGCTCATTGTGTTGACTGCGGCGCCAGCGTGCTCAGGTCCACTTCGTAATCGCGCCCCTGCGCGGGAAAACTCACCTTCACCGTCGCCAGCGTCATCTGCGCCAGCGTGTCCTCCGTCCACGGCGTCGTCGAAACCGACCAGTCAAATTTCAGGCCCCGATCCGTCACCGTCCCGCGCTGGCCCGAATTGCGAAGCTGCCCGGTCACCTTCAATTCGTTAAGCACCGAATTGCCAATCCGCGCGGCGACCATCCGCCGTTGCGCGAACTCGCCCGCAAGGCTCGCAACACGCAACCCCTCCACAGCCACCGGAATCACGATGGCTATGAACATCATCGCCGCCAGCACTTCCGCCAGCGTAAACGCCGCGATGCTGCGCGCCCCGCGTCTGGGTAGGGTCGCCTCGCCGAGGCGGCCACCCGCGCCAGGAAATGCGCCTCTATCTGCCTTGCGGCGGTGGCCCGGGTTGAATGTCATAACGCAAATGATTGTCATTTTCGGCGATCCACACTTCGCTGTCATCGCCCTGCTTGAGATAAATATCGTGTGGACTGCTGTCACTTATATAGCCGTCCGGCTGAAACCGGATGCTCGGCAGCGTCCGCGTTCGCGTCTGCGACGGCGTCCAATAATTGGAGCGCACCAGCAACCCGCTCGGCGTCGAAGCCGAGATCTGCACCGACGACGCCACCGAATACGACACCGCGTTGGTGCGCGTCTCCGTGTAACCCGACATCGCCTGCAACCCATACGCGCCCTCTTTGGCGTCGATCCACAGCTCCACCGGCGCTCCCTCCGAAATCGCGCGGCTGCGCCCATAACGCGTCAGCGTCAGGAAGCGCTCCGCCTCATTGTCGAGGTTGCGGCCGCGGAAAAAGTTCCCCATTTCCGGCGCCACAATGCCCATCACAATGATCATGATCGCCATCACGAGGATCAGTTCGATCAACGTAAAGCCGCGGTTATTTCGCTGTTTCCCAGTTGCAAATGTCATCGCCGCCTCCGACCCGGCCATCCGCGCCCATCGACATCAGGTCGAAGCTGGATTGGTTGTGTTTGCCGGGATATTCGTAAATGTAAGCGTTGTTCCAGGGATCCGACGGTATCTTGTCAACATAAGGACCGTGCCAGCTCTGGGCTTCGCGCGGCTTTTGCACCAGCGCGCTCAACCCGTCCCTGCCTCGCGGAAAATAGCCGTTGTCCACCTCGAATGTCTTGAGCGCCGTGCTCAGGTTTTCGATTTGCGTCCGCGCCGCCGTCTGCCGCGCCTGCTCGCCTCGTCCCGCCACGTTCGGATACACGATCGCCGCCAATATCGCCAGGATCGCCAGCACCAGCAGCATTTCCACCAGCGTAAATCCATGCCGCTTTGTTTCTCGCTTCAGGTTGATTCTCATACGCGCTCTTTCTTTCTATTTGATGTAATCCTGCATTTTGAAAATCGGGATGATCATCCCGATGAAAATCGTTCCAATGAATCCCGCGATGAAAAACAGCATCACCGGCTCCAGCAGCGCCACCGCAGTCTTCAGGTTCCGGTCCAGGTCCTGCTCCGTCACCGTCGCGATGCGGATCAATTCCTGGTCCAGCTTCCCGCTTTCCTCGCCGACCGCGATCATCTCCAGCACGGAGCCCGGGAACAAATGTTTGCAGTCCGCCATGCTCTTGCCAAGTTGCGCGCCTTCCTTGACCCGCTCAATCGAGACGCTCACCGCGTCAACTAGAATCTGGTTCCCCAGCGAGCGCCGCGCCACGTTCAACGCCTGCACCAGCGGCACCCCCGCCGTCAGCAGCGTCCCCAGCATCCGGCAGAACCGCGCCATCGCAAATTGGCTCATCAGCGACCCAAGCACTGGCGACTTCAAAATCAATCCTTCCCACGTCCGCCGCCCTCTTTCAGACATGATCCATCTCCGCACCCCAAAAATCATCAGCGCAATGCCCGCGATCACGAACAACCCGTAAGACCGCACCAGATGGCTCGCCCCGATAATCATCTGCGTCAGCAACGGCAGCTTCCCGCCCAAACTCGAAAAAATCTTCTGAAATTGCGGAATGAAAAATGTCAATAGAATCATCAGCACGCACATCGCCAGGCACATCAGCACCGCCGGGTATAGCAGCGCCGCCAGCACCTTCGAGCGCAGCTCCTTTTCCCGCGTCTGGAAATCCGCGATCTGCGCCAGCACCAAATCCAGGAATCCCCCAGTCTCGCCCGCCTCCACCATCGCCACGTACACCCGCGGAAACGTGTCCGGCATCGTCGCCATCGCGTCCGCCAGCGACACCCCGTCCACCACCGAGTCGTAGATGCTTTTCCACTTGGACTGCGCCGCCGGCGACGTCGATTCCTTGGTCAGAATCACCAGCGCGCGGCTCAAAGGCACGCCGGCGGCCAG
>Ga0265338_10011490_pt1 | contig 10222 bp, 6 predicted proteins | sample 42126metaG_FD_193579 | JGI IMG/M metagenome (GOLD analysis project Ga0265338, IMG submission 193579) | Rhizosphere microbial communities from Carex aquatilis grown in University of Washington, Seatle, WA, United States - 4-21-26 metaG | ecosystem: Host-associated > Plants > Roots > Rhizosphere >... | reverse complement strand
ATATGACGAGAAAGCAATCCAGACACTGGACTCCCTGGAGCACATCCGCCTGCGCACGGGAATGTACATCGGGAGGCTGGGTGACGGCTCCAACCCCACGGACGGTATCTACATTCTTCTGAAAGAGATCATCGACAACAGCGTGGACGAGTTCATCATGGGGGAAGGAAAGGTCATCGAGATCGTCCGGAAAAAAGAAGCCATGAGCGTCCGCGACTACGGCCGCGGCATCCCGCTGGGCAAGGTGATCGACTGCGTGAGCAAGGTCAACACCGGGGGCAAGTTCAACGACGAGGTGTTCCAGTTCTCCGTGGGCTTGAACGGCATCGGCACCAAAGCGGTCAACGCGCTGTCCGCAGATTTCGAGGTCGCAAGCTTTCGCGAGGGGAAGTTCATGCAGGGGCTGTTCAAGGCCGGCAAGCTCGCCAGCCAGAAAGAGGGTAGAGAGCCGAAGGCCAGAACCGGCACGCTGGTCCGATTCACCCCTGACCCGAAGATCTTCGGCTCATATGCGTGGAATGACGAGTTCATCTTCAAGAGGCTGCGCTACTACGCCTATCTGAACAGGGGCCTGCGCTTCCTGTACAACGGTGAAACCGTCCTGAGCCAGGGCGGGCTGCAGGACCTTCTCGTGGAGGAGATAGGTGACGAGTCCATGCACTATGAGATAGCCCACTTCAAGGGTCCCCACCTGGAGTTCGCTTTCACCCATACGGCCAACTATGGAGAAAACTACTTCAGCTTCGTGAACGGACAGTTCACTATTGACGGAGGGACTCACCAGACCGCCTTCCGCCTGGGAGTGTTGAAGGCCATCGACGAGTATGCCGGAATCAACTTCGCGGCGGAGGACGTGCGGGAGGGGATGATCGGCGCAGTGGCCATCAAGCTCAAGGACCCCGTCTTCGAAAGCCAGACGAAACACAAGCTTGGCAACAACGAGATACGCGGCTGGGTGGCGGAAGAGGTCAAGCAGCAGACGCTTACCTGGCTGCACAAGAACGAATCAGAGGCGAAAAAGCTCATTGAGAAGATCAAGTCGAACGAACGGATCAGGAAAGAGCTTTCTACGATCAAGAAGCAGGCCCGGGAAATGGCCCGCAAAGTGGAGATCCATATTCCCAAGCTCACGGACTGCAAAGTGCACTTTGGTGACACGAAGGACAAGAGGCGGGAGGAGACGAGCATCTTCCTTACGGAGGGGGATTCGGCAGGCGGCCCGATGATCCAGTCCCGGGACGTCTATACGCAGGCAATCTTCTCCCTCAGGGGAAAACCGCTCAACGTGTACGGCATGAAGCGGGACACCGTGTACAAGAACGAGGAGCTGTACAACATCATGCGCGCCCTGGGGATCGAGGAAGACCTGGAGGGCCTGCGCTACAACAAGGTCATCATCGCCACTGATGCGGACGTGGACGGCATGCACATCAGGAACCTCCTGCTCACCTACTTCCTGCACTACTTCGAGGAGCTGGTCCTGAAAGGACATGTCTACATCCTGGAGACGCCGCTCTTCAGGGTGCGCACGAAAAGCGAGACGGTCTATTGCTACAGCGAGGGGGAGCGGGACGCCGCCATGAAAAGCCTGAAGGGAAACGAAGTCACCCGTTTCAAGGGCCTGGGGGAAATAAGCCCCGGGGAGTTCAAGCAGTTCATGGGTGCCGACATCCGGCTCCTGGAAGTGCAGATACAGTCAATGGGCGGCGTGCACAAGACGCTCGAGTTTCTCATGGGCAAGAACACGCCGGAGAGAAAAAAATTCATCGTCAACAATCTCGTGGCCGAGGTTCTGCAAGGCGCATAAAGGGATGACACAGTGAGCCTGCTCAAGCCCCTGATGGAGAAGAACTTCCTCGAATATGCCAGCTACGTGATCTTGGACCGGGCCATCCCGGACCTGCGGGACGGCTGCAAGCCGGTGCAGCGGCGCATCCTGCACACCCTCTTTGAAATGCACGACGGGAAGTTCCACAAGGTGGCCAATGTCATCGGGGAGTGCATGAAGCTGCACCCTCACGGTGATGCCTCCATCGGAGATGCCCTTGTCGTGCTGGCCAACAAGGACTACTTCATCGAGAAGCAGGGCAACTTCGGCAATGTCCTCACCGGTCACTCGGCCGCTGCTTCCCGTTACACGGAGTGCCGCCTGACGCCCCTGGCGGTGGAAACCCTGTTCAACAAAGCGCTGACGGAGAATATCCCCAGCTACGACGGACGGCGCCAGGAGCCGCGCGAGCTTCCCGCAAAAGTGCCTGTGCTGCTCATGCTGGGCGCAGAAGGCATTGCGGTGGGAATGTCCACTACGATCCTTCCGCACAATTTCATCGAGCTGCTGGAAGCCCAGATCAGCATTCTTCGCGGGAATGACTACTCTCTTGCGCCGGACTTCATCCAGGGCGGCCTGATCGACACAAGCGAATATGACGACGGACGGGGAAAGATCCGGGTACGGGCCAGGATCGAAAAAGTGCCCAGCGCGCAGAAGCTGGTGGTCCGCGACGTTGCCTGGTCAACGACGACGACGAGCCTTATTACCTCCATAGAGGCGGCCGTACAGAAGGGGAAGGTCAGCGTCAGCACCATAAGCGATTTCACCACGGACAAGGTGGAAATCGAACTGCACCTCTCCCGCGGGGCCACGGCGGAGGCGGTCATGGACCAGCTGTATGCGCACACGGACTGCGAGGTGTCGATCAGCTCGAACATGGTCGTCATCAGGAACGACCGTCCCGTTGAAATCACCATCTCCGAATACCTGAAAGAGTTCACCGGCATACTGAAGAAGCAGATCAAAGCCGAGCTCGAGCACGAGCTGGAGAACCTGGAAAACCGCCGGCACTGGCTCACCCTGGAGCAGATATTCATAGAGAACAGGGTCTACAAGGCCATAGAAAAGGCGGCCACGGAAGAGGCGGTGAAAAAGCAGGTCTTCGAGGGCATGAAGCCTTTCAAGAAGCTGTTCGTCAGGGCCATGACAGAGGACGATGTCGCGCGCCTGCTGGACCTGAGGATCCGCCGGATTTCAGCCTACGACATCAAGAAGAACCGCGGGGAGATCACCGACATTGTCGCAGCCATCAGGCAATGCAATGCCCGGCTGAAAAATCTCACAAAAACCACCCTCGGCTGGCTGTCGGGTCTCGTGGAAAAATACAGGGACCTCTTTCCCCGGCGGACGGTCGTGGAGACCTTCCACACGGTGGACAAGGTGGCGGTCGCCAGGGCGAACATCCGGCTGAGCTATGACAGGGAGGCCGGCTACTTCGGCTCCTCCATGCGCGGCTCTGAGTTCGTGATGAATGTCACGGAATACGACCGTATCCTCACCGTGACCTCGGACGGCACCTACCGCATCATGGCACCCCCGGACAAGGCCTGGATGCCCGGGGCTCTGCTGTATGCTGCCGTCTGGGATCCCGGCAAAGGGGAGCATTTCGTCCTTATCTATCGGGACGCGGCGAAAGTGGCGTGGGGCAAGCGGGTGCACATCGAGCGGTTCATCACGAACAAGACCTATTCGCTGGTCAAGGAAGGGTCGGTGGGCATCGATTTCCTTTCCGAGAAGAAGAATCCAGGCGTGCTGCAGCTGAACATGGTGCCGTTCAAGCGTCAGAAAGTGAAGGCGGTCAGCGTGGATCTGGGCAAAGTCCCGGCCTGCGGCCTTACGGCGCGGGGTCTGAAGCTGTCCACCAAGCCGGTGGAGAGCGTTCAGCTCCTGCCGGGCAAGGAAAAGCCGTCACGGGCTGACAAGAAGTAAGGCATCACGCCGGGTCTGTTACGACCTGCAGCTCAAGGTTCCCCACCGCTGCCGGTGAAAGGGGTCTGTCGTACCCGGTCTTTCAACAAACGACTGAATGCCATCCGCGGTGCCTGCTCTTCCGGTCTTGCCTTGAGGGTGATCGTATCCCCTGTCGCAGGGTTGATCCCCACACGGGCCTTCCTCGCCGGCCGTTTGCGCAGGGACAGCCGTCCCATCTTTCCCAGCGGTACCCGCAGGCCAAGAAGAAGCCCTGATTCGAGCATTATGTGGTAGTCGTCGATGAGCTGCCGGGTCTGCTTCTGGCTCAGCTCATTCTTCCGCGCCAGGTACGTGACAATGGATTTTATTGTAAGCTGCTCGGGAAAATCACGGCCGGGACTGGTCACTGTGCGATTGATCCGGACAAAGCCATTCGTAAGGAATATCGTGGCCTCGCGTATCCTTTTTTCCTGTTCTTCGGGCGGCACTGCCGGGTCACAGGCGGCTATCGTGAGCAAAGGGGAAGTGCTTGAAACCGGTCCTGCGCGCAGCGTGGCCGGCTGACCAACGGTCGGGTCGGATTCGAGCTCTCCCTGCTCCGACAGGGCGAGGTGCGGGACATCGGTGCGAAGCTCGATGCTGGCATACTCAGTCCTCCTCCCCGAGCGGTCTCCCCTCAGCGGGCCCATGCTGAGCAGAGAGCCCGACCAGGTCAGGAGCAGGACGCCGCGGGGATCGTCGGCGGAGAGCCGCTCCAGCTCGCGCATGTCCAGCGCCTTGATCTGCGCTTCGAACATGTCTTTCTTCCCAAACCATATCCGGGTCATCACCGCTAAAGAATCCTCCGTTTCCGGCAGACCGGAGCTCCGGATAAGCCCTTGAAGATGGGCCTTTATCGCGGTATTCAAGACGCGCGCGTTTTCCGACATGGCAACCCCCTCCTGAAAAGGTAGTGTCCTTTGTCCGCAATCTCAACCCTGCGGCCAAACGGTCAGGCGGACGGAAAAGGGCTATATTCCGCACAGGAGGAACGTATGAGCGAACACCTTGACCTGATCCCTGTCGAGATCCAGAGCCATATCCGGCAGATCACCAAGACCTCGGGTCTCCCTGACACGGAGGAGTCCGTGGATATGATCGCCCAGGGATGGCTGGAGAAAAAAGAACGCTTCGAGAAGCTCCTTGCCCGCATGAACATGGAAGAGGTCGACCTCCTGGAAAAGACCGACCCACGCGGCTGCCTGGCCATGACATACTCTGGCTCCCTCATCAACATCGGCCCCCTGCGCGAGGCAGGGAGAACCGTCCAATACGCAAGCATCGGCCTGCGGCAGGACGTGCCGGAGATCGCCACGCAGCCAGGGTCCGAGCTCGGGGCCGAAGTCGTGGAAGGCACGCCGGTCACATTCACAAAGGGACCCATCAAGAGCTCCTCCCCTGTTTTCAAGATCGCCGTGACCAGCGAAGACATGGACCTGGAAGAGCAGGAGCAACAGATCACGAAGGCCACGCAGATACTCACGAAGCAGTTCGTGGACGTGAACAAGGAGCTGGAAACGGAGTAGGCTTCCTCCAATGGCGGCACTCGCCGAGAAGCTCCTCGAAATCTACCACCGCAGGGAGCCTCCCGAGCGCGAGGCCTACCTGGAAAATCTCCTGGAGGTGCTGGAAGTCCTGGGAACGGAGCCCGAGGGAGTGCGCCCGGCGGATCCGGACTGGAGGCCGGGCGGCCTCGTGCTGCTGGACCCGGGACTGCCCACGATCGTGGTCCCGGACCTGCATGCCCGGATGGATTTCTTCCTCAGCGTGCTGGCGTACAAGGCGGAAGAGGGCAGGAAGACCATAGACCTGCTGGAGGAAGGTCGGCTCCAGATCGTGTGTCTGGGGGACGGCGTGCATTCCGAAGGCCGGGCTGCCAGGCGCTGGCGGACGGCGATGCACGAGTTCCAGGAGGAGTACCGGGTCCACGCCAGCATGGACCAGGAGATGCGGGAAAGCCTTGGTGTTATGGGAATGGTTATGGAAGTGAAGCGCAGCTTTCCCGGGCGCTTCCATTTTCTAAAAGGAAACCACGAAAACATCACAAACGAGATGGGCAACGGCAACCTTCCCTTCCGCAAGTTCGCCCTTGAAGGCATCATGACGCTGGACTATATGGAGCGCTTCTACGGGGAGGAGATGATCAGAGCATATGCCCTGTTTGAAAAAGAACTGCCCCTCCTTGCCGTCGGCCGGGGCTTCCTCATTTCCCATGCGGAGCCCTGTTCTTTCTATAACAGGGAAAGCATAATCGCATATCGGCGGCATCCCGAGGTGGTGAGCGGGCTCACCTGGACGGACAATGACGAAGCCGAGGGGGGAAGCGTCCAGCGGATGCTGGCCCACTACCTTGGAGAGTCGGAAAGCAGCCACGGCTGGTATTTCACCGGGCATCGACCGGTCTCCGGACGCTATCGGCTGCGCGCCGAAGGCAGGCTCGTCCAGATCCATGACCCGGAGAAATTCATTATCGCCCATCTGCCGGTATCCTCGCAGATCGAACCGGATAGGAATGTCCTTGAAATCGATTATCATGCGGACGAGGTAGTATGACATGGAAAAAAGCCCGGTGCGCAGGATTGGGAAGTACGAGATAATCTCCAAGGTCGCGGAAGGCGGCATGGGGGCGCTCTACAAGGCACGCCATCCCACCCTGGATCGCACTGTCCTGTTGAAGAAGCTCACCCTGCGCGGCGGGAGCCAGTTCATAGAAAGATTCAAGCGCGAAGCCCGCATGATGATGGATTTCAAGAACGACCACATCGTGCAGGTGCACGATCATTTCAAGGAAGGCAGTCACTACTACATCGTCGAGGAGTACGTGGACGGCATCTCCCTGGACGCGCTGATCCGCAGGGAGCGCTATCTCTCCAATGATGCAGCGATGCTGATCCTCTACGAGGTATGCAAAGCGCTGAAATACGCGCACGACAAGCAGGTCATCCATCGGGACATCAAGCCGGGCAACATCCTGCTGTCGCGGCAGGGCGAAGTGAAGCTGGTGGACTTCGGCATTGCCACCTCCATGGAAGACACCGATGACGGGCTCACCCGGGACGGCATGGTGCTGGGAACGCCGTCCTACATCCCCCCGGAGCAGATCGACGACGCAAAGAACGTGGACCGGCGCGCGGACATCTATTCGCTGGGGATCGTGGTCTACGAAATGCTCACGGGAAAGACGCCCTACCCCGGCTCCTTCACGGCAGAGACGATCCACCTGATCCACAAGGGGCGGTATACGCCTCCGCACAAGCTCAATCCCGGCACCGCGCGACTGCTGCGCCGGATCGCGCGCAAATGCATGAGGGTGAAGCCCCGTCGGCGCTACCAGGACCTGAAGGAAGTCATTCGGCTGCTTGAAAAGCGCATCAGGAGACGGGACCCGGCCTCGCTGCAGCACGCCGTACGAAACGTGGTCGAAGGCAAGGAGATCAGCAGCCTGTTCAGGAGAAAACGCACCTGGCTCGCATGGTTCGTGCCCGCGGTCATACTGGCATGCCTGCTTGCCGCCGGAGCCTGGTACGTGTACCAGCAGGGCTGGTGGTTCGAAACATTCGAACCCGGGCGCTACGGGCTGCTTGTCGTCTCCGCCGTGGTGGACACCACGTACAAGGAGACCGACGAGGTCTTCTTCCAGCCGGTGCTCTATCGGGAAGATGACAACCAGCTTACGCGCATCACGGGAATCGATTTCAGGCTCCGTCCGGATGCCTCCCGCGCATCGGCGGACAGCTTTACACTTGCCTCGAAGAAGGTGTATCTGCCTGCCGGAAGGTATCGCCTGAAGGTCAGCCTGGAAAGTGAGCTGTTCTGGAGCTCCTTCACCCTTGCTCCCCGCGTGGTGCAGAAGAAGGTCACCTCCACGATGGACGGATTGCAGATTGCCGTCCGGCAGGGGAGCGGACAGCGGCTGCTGGAAGTGAGCTCCACTATCTCTGATGCGGCAACGGGAGAGGACCTGACCAGCTCCGCAGTGCTGTCCGTATTCCTCTACAACCACTGGATGCCATGGAGCGCCACGCGGCCGCAGGACTTCACCTCGGGAGGGAGCTACCGGCTCCGCTTCGAAAAAGAAGGCTACTATCCTCAGGTCTACAGCCTTGTGGTCAAGCCTTACCAGACGGTGCTGAACCTCGATGTGCGGCTGGTGCCGCAGCCCGGAACGCTCACCCTGGTCTCTCATGCTGCAGGGGCAGAGCTGCTCCTGAACGGCTCGGATTACTACCTGAGGGGCGGCAAGGACGGAAAGTTCGAAAAGCTCGCGTCCTTGGACACCGGCAATCAGCAGATACAACTCAGCCCGGGGGACTATCGCCTGACAGTCCGCCGTCCACCGGCGCAGGAGAAAAGCGTGAACTTTCACCTGAGCCCCAGGGGAGCGGTCTCCCTGAGCATCAGCTTCGACCCGCAGCGGGGATCCTTGAACGTCGAGATGACCAGATAGGGGGTACGCATGACTACACTCGCTCGCAGGCTCATACTCCTCGCCATAGGACTGCTGTCAGGCTTATGCGCGTGGCCGGCAGCCGAACTGATCCTCTTTCTCCAGGCGGGATTCCCCTCGTACCTGATTTTTTCCGTCTTCCTGGGGGCAGTCACCGGTGGGCTGATGGGGGCATTCTTCGGCGCGGCCGAGGGCATCACCTCGCGCGTCAAATCCCGCATCCCCACAGGCCTCGTTCTGGGGGCGCTCGTGGGCCTCGTGGGCGGAGGGCTCGGTCTCCTTGCAGGACAGGCCGTCCTCTGGCTGATCGGCACTCTCGTCATGCAATCCTATTCCAGTTTCCAGCGCGTGGTGCTCCCGCTCTCACACGCAATCGGATGGGCGGTACTCGGCGTGTTCGTCGGCGCCGGGGAGGGCGTGCGCGCCGGATCCTTGAAAAAAATCGGAATCGGGATCCTCGGCGGCATGGCCGGCGGGCTCCTGGGGGGCTTTGTCCTGGAATATGGGAGACTGCTCCTCCCCCGCGCGGGTATTTCACGCCTGTTCGGCTTCGCCGTGCTCGGACTGGCAATCGGCGGGTTTTACGGCCTGATCGAGCGGGGGATGTCTTTCGGAATCTTCCGCATCCTGACCGGCGGTCTGAAGGGCAAGGAGTTCCTCCTCAACCAGAGGCGCATGCGCCTCGGCCGCTCCCCGCGCAACGAGATTGCCCTTCCCTCCTATGAAGACCTCGCGGACCGCCAGGCGCAGGTCCGAATCCGCAAAGGGGAGGTGGTGCTGGTCAACCTCGAGCCGCGACTTCCCATTTTGGTCAACGAGCAGAAGATCGATGAACGGCGGCTCAGGCTCGGCGACGTGATCCGGATCGGCTCGGCCCGGATCTTCTACAAATACGAATGAGGGGGCTTTCCATGACCCTGAAACATCCTCGGGCACTGATCCTGTCGCTTCTGCTGTTTTTCCCGGGCATCGGCTTTGCGCTGAACATAAGCCTCGCGCAGATCGATGCGTCCCGGCTCCTTGTCACCCAGAACGTACGGGTGTACGTCAGCGTGACAAATGACCAGGGGATGCCTGTGCAGGGGCTCGAGAAGGACGCCTTCAAGATCGCCGAGTCCTCCGACGGGGTGAGCTTCCAGGAGATCCCGCAGATTTCCGTTTTCATTCCGAACGCCGGCGCTGTCTCCGGCATGACATTTCTGCTGCTGATCGATGACTCGGGCAGCATGTACGATACGCTGGACGGCCGGGCCACCACCGATCCCTCGCTCATGCGCATTACGCATGCCAAGGATGCCGTGCGCACGCTGCTCGCCGGCATGACCAATCCGGCTGACCGGGTGGGCCTTGCGTATTTCAATACCTCCTATCACCTTCTCTCGCGGCCCACGACGGATAGACGCGGGATCGACCGCCTGCTGGACGGCATCCAGCGGCCTGCTCCTGACCAGGCCTACACCGAATTGTACGCCAGCCTGGCCCTTGCCGCGCAGGAGTTCGCCGGTATCCAGGGCCGCAAGGCGATCATTGTGCTCTCGGATGGCGAGAACTATCCGTATGTCCAGCACGCCGGCAAGACCCACCCGGTCTTCGGCAACCGCATCTTCACGTACACGGAGTCCGTCACTGCCAACCAGGAAGAAGGCAACACGATCTACGCCGTCAATTTTGGCACCGGGAGCGTTCCGGACAAAAACCTGAAAGACATCGCGCTCCAGACAGGAGGCAAGATCTTCGATGCGAGGAACAGGGACGAGCTGGCCGGCGTCTATGACACGATCCACCAGCAGGTGGCAGGGGAATATCTCCTCACATACCGCGCCACCCTTATCCCTGCAGAAAAGAAGTACGTGCGCGCGAGCATCACCGCGCCCGACGGAGAGGTCTCGGTCACCCGGTTCTACTTTGCCAGCACCGTGTTCGGGCTTCCCCTGAGCAGGCTCACGCTGCTCCTGGTGATCCCTTTTGTCCTGGCAATTCTCCTCCTCTGGGGC
>Ga0265338_10011489_pt1 | contig 10223 bp, 5 predicted proteins | sample 42126metaG_FD_193579 | JGI IMG/M metagenome (GOLD analysis project Ga0265338, IMG submission 193579) | Rhizosphere microbial communities from Carex aquatilis grown in University of Washington, Seatle, WA, United States - 4-21-26 metaG | ecosystem: Host-associated > Plants > Roots > Rhizosphere >... | reverse complement strand
ACCCTGACAGTTGCCCATCCAAACCGCCTGCCAGCTACCGGGCCAACCGACCATTGCCCGGGTGGGACTTCCACCCACAAGGTGATCGCGCCGTTCGGGGCGCACCAAATGCAACAGAGCAGCCAAAACCGGGTTGCAACATAGACCAAACAGAGGCTGGCCAGGCGCGATGCGTCACGATCGAGTTCGCCCGAGGAACAACAAGCGAACCGGCCAGCGCACCGCGGCATCCAATCCAACCATTCAAACCCTGTTCGGCGAGGCCATTCGACATCACCAGGCCGGGCGACTGGTCGAAGCCGAACAATACTACCGGAAAATCCTTGCGATTGACGCGCGGCATCCCGACAGCCTGCACTTGCTCGGTGTCGTCGCCCTGCAGATCGGGCAACCTGCCACTGCCATCTACCTGATCAGGGAGGCGATCAAGCAACGGGATGACGTCCCATTCTACCACCACAATCTTGGCAGCGCCCTGCAAAGTCAGGGCAAGGCGTTGGAAGCGGTGGCGCACTACGAACGCGCCATCGCCCTTAAGCCGGATTACGCCGAGGCCCACAATAATTTGGGCAACGCATTCAAAGGATTGGATAGATTCGCAGCAGCAGTAACGCATTACGAACGTGCCATTGCCCTGAGTCCGAATTATGCCGAGGTCCACAACAACCTTGGCAATGCCCTCAAGGCGCAGAACCGTCTTGCGGACGCGATAGCGCAGTACCAGCGTGCCCTTGCGCTGCGGCCGGATTACGCTCAGGCGCACAATAATCTGGGAAGCGTTTTCGAAGAGCAGGGCAAGCTTGCCGAAGCGGTTGCGGCGTATGAACGGGCACTTGCCTTGTTGCCAAATGTTGCCGAGGTCCACGTCAACATGGGGAATGCCCTGCGAAGACAGGGCAAGCTGGCCGAAGCGGCGGCGCGGTACGCGCAGGCTCTTGCGCTGAAGCCGGATGCCGCCGAGATCCACAATTACCTGGGCAATGTCCTCAAGGAACAGGACAAGCTGGCTGACGCGGTGACGCAGTATGAGCGGGCTCTTGCGCTCAAGCCGGATTATGTCGACGCGCACAATAATCTGGGCCACACGCTCGAAGAGCAGGGCAGGCCGGCCGAGGCTGCGGCGCATTATGAGCGTGCCCTTGCCCTGGATCCGACTGTAGCCGAGGTTCATGTCAATCTGGGCAACATCTTGCAAAGCCAGGGCAGGTCCGCCGATGCGATAGCACATTACGAACGTGCGCTCGCACTCAAGCCGGATGTTGCCGAGGCGCACAACAACCTGGGCAACGTGTTCAATCAGCAGAACAAGCTTGCCGAAGCGGTGGCGCATTACGAGCGTGCTCTTGCGCTTCGGCCGGACTATGCGGAAACTTATCACAATTTGGGCAATGCCTGGATGACCCAGGGCAAGGTCGAAGAGGCGCAACGGGCGTACGAGCGGGCGATCGAACTGGCCCCGCGTTTTTGTCTGTATTACCGTCACCTGTTCAATCTGAAACGTGTTGTTGCCGACGATCGGCACTTCGCCGCGATTGAGAAGATGGCCGCGGACCTGCCGTCGCTTGCAGTGAGGGATCAGAAGGAATTGCACTTCGCTCTTGGCAAAGCCTATGCGGACCTTGGACAGCACGCACGCTCCTTCCATCACATCAGCGCGGGGAATGCGGTCAGGCGGCGTGAGATCAGCTATGACGAGCCAGCGACGCTGGGCATTATGGATCGGGTGGGCGGCGCTTTTACCGCCGATCTGATGCGGGCTCGGCGGGGTGTTGGAGATCCGTCCACAGTTCCGATATTCGTGCTTGGCATGCCGCGCTCGGGCACGACGCTGGTGGAGCAGATTTTGGCAAGCCATTCGAAGGTTTTTGCGGCCGGCGAACGCAGGGATTTTGAGCTGGGCGTGACAAACCTGGTTGCGCGACACGCTGCGGCGCCGTTTCCGGAGATCGTCGCGGATCTATCCGCCGAGGTTTTGCGTCGACTTGGTGCGGATTATCTGGCTGGCGTCGGAACCGAGGCAGCAACGGCAGCGCGCATCGTCGACAAGATGCCGGGGAATTTCGTCTATACTGGTCTCATCCACCTCGCGTTGCCGAATGCGCGTATTATTCATGTGCAGCGTGATCCGATTGATACCTGTCTGTCCTGCTTCATGCTGTTGTTCGAGGCTGGTCAACCGTACAGTTACGATCTGCGGGAGCTTGGCCGGTATTGTCGCGCCTACGCCGCGCTGATGGACCACTGGCGCCGTGTGCTGCCGGCGGGGATCATGCTGGACGTGCGATACGAGGATGTGGTTGCGGATGTCGATCGACAGGCACGACGTATCGTCGCGCATTGTGGTCTCGAATGGGACGATTCGTGCCTGGATTTCCATAAAACGCAACGGCCGATTTCCACGGCGAGCGCGATGCAGGTGCGTCAGCCGATCTATCGCACGTCCGTTGGCCGAGGCAGGCCGTACATGGGCTTGCTGCAACCATTGATCGAAGAGTTGCGCCTGGGCGGATGACGCGCGGGCGCGGTGCTGATCGCGACGCTAACGGCGCCGGCGCACGGATTATGGGCGCCGCACGGTGTGGGTGGCGTGCTGAGTGGGCCTCGGTTCGCTGCCATTCAAGTTCTGGTACGCGAGGTGTACGCACGTGAGTGCTGTCACACTGTGCCCGAGCCACTTGTCACGGAACCGTAGAGATCAGGCCAGCGTCCGAGGGTCCTCGACATCGACCCGGACATGCTCTGTGGGTTGCGGCGTTGCGGTCATGACACACACGCCGGTGGGTGATTCAAATTGGTGCCAGGTGTTCTGCGGCACGACCGTGAGCATCCCGGCGGTGAGCGTTACGGACTGCCGACCTTCTGCGGTCATCAGGTGCAGGGTCGTTGCGCCATCGACTATCTGTACGATCTCGTCGCCCTGGGGATGGCGTTCCCAGGCGCTGAGGCCGGCAAACTTGGCGGTGAAGATCGCGCCGTCGCGATAGGGGGTGACACGCGCGAAGGCGCCCTCGCGCTCTGCCTCGGACGAGGCTGGGGTACGGTCAGGGAGCATGGTCAGCCTGGCGAACTCGGCCTTGAGATCGATGACGGGGATCATAGGTGCCTCCGCGTGCTGGGTGTTGCGGGATGAAGACCCCGTTCTGACTCTAAAGCGTCGAGCCGTCCAATTCAGTGGCATCGCAGGCGCGGTGAAGTAATCTGCCGTCATTGGTCACTTATTGGTGGCAACGCGCCATCGTAGCCGGGGATACGGCCTTCGATGCGGTGATCCCGATCTTCGGAGCAGTTGCGGCAAAGCAATCAAGCGGACACGGAGATTCGCGGAGTGCGTGCGGAGTCGCGCGGAGAGGATTCTATAGGCGCTTCGCTCCGTTTTTGGATTTCTCGTGAAGATTGCCGGAACGGTGGGGATAATCGCTGCTCCGCGAAACTCCGGGTGCACTCCGCGAGACTTCGTGTCCAGGTGATTGCCTGGCCGCACGTGCCGAATCTACGCTCGGCGGGCCTAACCCGGAAACCTACTATTTTAATGTTTCGTCATGATAGCATGCACGCTATTATCGCCCACGCCCGGAGCGGCCGGGCGAGACCCGCCATCAAGAACATCTCGGGGAGGACGATGATGCCCACCATCGAAACTGCCTTGACACGCTTGCTCGACATTCAACATCCCATTCTGCTCTCGCCGATGTACGGCACCTCCGGTGGACGTCTTGCCGCTGCCGTCACTCATGCGGGCGGACTGGGCATGTTCGGCGCCGGAATGCAGCCGAAAGAAATGATCCCGATGTGGCACGCCGAAACGGGCAATGCGCGCGTTGGCATCGGCTTCATTCAGTGGCGCCTGGAGCAAGAGCCGGAAACGTTGGACATTGCGCTGGACAGGAAGCCGGCAGCGATCATGTTGTCGTTCGGCGACCCAACCCGGTTCGCGCCGCAAATCAAGGCTGCCGGCTGCAAGTTGATCTGCCAGGTACAGTCGGTCGAAGGTGCGCGCGTGGCGGCCGACGCAGGAGCGGACGTGATTGTCGCGCAAGGGCGTGACGCCGGCGGCCATGCGGGAACAATGCGCGGAACAATGGGACTGGTGCCCGCGGCGGTGGACGCCGTCGCACCAATCCCCGTTGTCGCGGCTGGCGGGATCGCCGACGGGCGCGGCCTCGCTGCGGCTGTTTCGCTCGGCGCGGCGGGAGTCTTGATGGGGACCCGCTTTTCGGTGACGCAGGAGTCGCTGCAATCGGACTCTATGAAAACGGTGATCACCAAGGCGAAGGGCGATCAGACCGCGCAGACCCGGGTTTTCGATATCGTGCGGGAAGCCGGTTGGCCCTCGGTGTATCCTGGCCGCGTGCTGCGCAACGAATTCTTCGAACGTTGGCATGGGCACGAGGAAGAATTGGCGGCAGGTCCCGCGCTGCCAAGGACAGCGCTGCTCGCCACAGCGGAGGACGACTATACGCAGCGCGTGGTCTGGGCGGGTGAGGGCGTTGACCTGATTCATGACGTTCCCACCGCCAGGGAATTGGTGGAGCGAATCGTGGCGGAGGCCGTGGCGGCGCTACGTTGCGGATCAGGAATGGTGCGCGGGTGAATTGACTGGTCTGGACCCTTGGACGGCCGGCGGTTACTCCGCCGCCTGCTGTTCGGGAATCCAGCTCTTCTTCTCGCCGCGATAGATTGTGCCGGGATTGCCGCTGACGGTGGTGCGCCACATCAGCCGCTTGATGTTGTCGGCGTCGAACCATGTGGCGGCGTGGATCAGGCAGCGATTGTCCCATACGATCAGGTCGCCCGCGGTCCATTCGTGCACGTAGACAAATTGCGGCTGCGTGGTGTGCGTCACCAGGGCTTCCAGGAGGCGGCCGCCTTCGCCATGCGGACCGGGCTGCAGGCCGGCGATCGGGCCATCCACCCAATCCATCTGGCCGTATTCGCACATATACAGCGCTCGCTTGCCGGTCACGGGATGTTCGCGCACCAGAGGCTGACGTTGCGGTTGTTCGTGCGGTGCCAGCGGGCGCGGTGTCTTGCCGTCGAGTACGTCGTTGCGCCCTCGGCCGGCACTGAGGCCGACGTGGATGCCTTCCAGGCCATCGACGCGCGTCTTCATATCAGGCGGCAACGCTTCATAGGCCGCGGTGGCATTGGCAAACAGCGTCTCGCCCTGACCTTGCGGCGTTGGAATGACTGCGAGGAACAGGGAAATATCGGGCGGCGGCCGGCGGTAGCTCTGGTCGGTGTGCCAGCCGCGGCGGTGGGGAAACTGCACGGGCAGCTTGCCGTCCGCGGTCAGCGGAGGATCGGGGCGGCGGGGCGGCGCACGATTCACCGGCGGAATGTTCGAAACGACGAAGATCTCCGGCACGGTTGCGTGCACCATGCTTTGGGCGGTGAGCGTCTGGCGATAGTCCTCGACCTCGGAGCCGAAGATGCGGCTCAGGCGCACCAGCAGTTGCGGTTCGCCGGTCATGGCCTGCATGCCGTGGAGCAGCAGGAGGCCGCCGCTTTCGGCCAGCGCGTGTGGCAATGCAGCGGGGTCAGCTTCGGCCGCCTCGATTAGCGCGCTCGCACCGCCGCCACTCGGGAAGTCGATGCGGCCGCCGAACGTGGCGCCCGGCAATGGTCTGACAAGTTCGAAGCTGCTGCCCATGATGCGCACCTGTCCCGCGGGTATACCGATGACTGGCAGTGTATCCATCCGGTTTGGCGTCCGGCAACCCGAACCGCATTCCCGACGGGAGGTTGCATTGAGTTCACAGTGACGCTCACGGTCGGGGTGGCCGATGGTTGGGTTCGCGCCGGTCGTTCGGCGCTAGCACATTCCTTCGAGATTCTTTGCCACTGCGCGGGTTGTCGAATGCTCGGGGCCGAGGGTGCGCGTGTAGATGTCGAGCGCGTATTGCAGCGCTACTCGAGCACCATACGCGTCGCCGAGGTCACGCAACACGCCGGCCAGGTTGTTCGCGTCGCGGCCGATATTCGGATGGTCCGGACCCAGGGCTTGCTCGTCGAGCGCCAGGGCGCGTTCCAGGACGGCGTGCGCGACCTCCATGTCGCCGGCATCGTGCAGCACCAGGCCGAGATGGTTGAGGTCGGTCGCGACCTCCGGATGGTTGTCGCCGAACGCCTCGCTGTGCAACGCGCGGGCGCGCTCCAGCAATGCAGCGGCGTCGTTCAGGTCACGCAGTTCGTGCGCGAGGCGGCCGAGGTCGCGCAGGTCGTCGGCCAACGCGGGATCGTCTGGGCCGAGGTCGCGCTGGCGTTCCTCCAGGCGGCGTTCCAGGTCGGCGCGCGCGGCGCGCAGGTCGGCGAGCGAGGTTATCGGTGGTGGCATGGGTGGGTCTCGACGTGGTGGTGGCGCACGATAAGGCGGGAATGGCAGGATGCAAAAGGCGGTCGTGCGCTTCGCGCCACTGTGTCATTGCGAGAGGCGTAGCGACGAAGCAATCCCCTGACTGTTGAGTCACGGTCGTTGCGTGCGTTGTCACGCGGGGGATGGCTTCGTCGCTGCGCTTCCCGCAAGAAACCAAGAAACAAAGCACTCCCTCTCCCCTTGAGGGGGCTGGGGGGAGGGGTATCGTGCCGCACGACCCCTCCCCCCCAACCTTGATCCGCTTCGCGGCTCAAGCCCTCAAGGGGAGGGGGAGTGCCTTCTCTCCCCGGAGCCCAAACTGTTTCATCCAGGGCGGATCGGCCGCCAGGCCGGTGGTCAACTCGCAATGACAGTTGGCGGCGCCGACAGTTGGCGGCGCCGTGACGGGAGGGCGGTGCGATAACAGTTGGTGGCGCGATAACAGTTGATGGCGCGATGACGTAGCTGGCGCGATGACAGCTTGAAGCGCCAGGGACTTGCGCGGTTCGGCCGGCGCTGCCACACCCCGCGCCATGACTCAGGAAAAATGGCAGTTCTGGATCGACCGCGGCGGCACGTTCACCGATATCGTCGCGCTCGACCCTGACGGGCGGCTTATCACGCACAAGTTGTTGTCGGAAAACCCGGGGCGGTATCGCGATGCCGCGATCGCGGGGATCAAGACGCTGCTTGGGGTTCCGCTCGACGCGCCAATCCCGCTCGGCCGCATCGCCGCCGTCAAAATGGGCACCACGGTCGCCACCAATGCCCTGCTGGAGCGCAAGGGCGAGCGCACGTTGCTGGTGGTCAATCGCGGGTTTGCCGATGCGTTGCGGATTGGCAACCAGGCGCGGCCTCGGCTGTTCGACCTGGCGATCACGCTGCCGACGATGCTGTATGAATCGGTGCTGGAGATCACCGGCCGCGTGGGCGTCGATGGCGAGGAGATCGAGCGCCTCGATGAAGCCGCGGCGCGGCACGAACTGGCCGCGGCGCATGCCGAGGGGATCAACGCCTGCGCCATCGTGCTGATGCACGCTTGGAAGTATCCGGAGCAAGAACAACGGCTGGCGGCGATCGCTCGGGAGGTCGGGTTTAGCCAGGTGTCGGCGAGCCATGTGGTGAGCCCTCTGCTGCGGCTGGTGCCGCGCGGCGATACGACGGTGGTGGATGCGTATCTGTCGCCGATCCTGCGGCGTTACGTGGCGCAGGTGGAGAGCGAACTCGCGGGGGTGCGGCTGTATTTCATGCAGTCGAATGGTGGGTTGGCGGAGGCGCACGGGTTCCAGGGCAAGGATGCGATCCTGTCGGGACCGGCGGGCGGCATCGTCGGCGCGGCTCGGACCGCGGCGATGGCGGGCATCGATCGGGTGATCAGTTTCGACATGGGCGGCACGTCAACCGACGTCGCGTTGTACGACGGCGGGTTCGAACGGGCGTTTGAAACTGCGGTGGCCGGGGTGCGGATTCGTGCACCGATGATGGCGATCAATACGGTGGCGGCGGGCGGCGGTTCTATTTTGCATTTTGATGGCGCTCGGTTCCGGGTGGGGCCGGACAGTGCGGGAGCCGATCCGGGGCCGGCGTGTTATCGGCGCGGCGGGCCGCTGACGGTGACCGACGCGAATGTCTGCGTGGGAAAAATCCAGCCGGCGCATTTTCCGGCGATCTTCGGGCCGAACGGCGATGAGCCGCTGGATGCGGATGTGGTGCAGGCGAAGTTTGCCGAGCTGGCGGAGGAGATTGCGCGCGCGACCGGACGGCGGCGGACGCCGCAGCAGGTGGCGGAGGGATTCTTGCAGATCGCGGTTGCCAACATGGCGAACGCGATCAAGCAGGTGTCGGTGCAGAAGGGGCATGATGCGGCACGTTTCGCGTTGCAGTGCTTCGGCGGCGCGGGCGGGCAGCACGCTTGCGCTGTGGCGGATGCTCTGGGGATGGAGACGGTGTTCATCCATCCGTTTGCCGGCGTGTTGTCGGCGTATGGCATGGGGCTGGCGGACCAGACCGTGATGCGAGAACAGGCGGTGGAGGTGCCGTTAGAATTGGAGACGATGGGGGAATTGGAGGACGTTGCCGACCGGCTGACGCTCGATGCGGAGGTGGCGTTGGCGGGGCAGGGGGCCGATCCGGACCGGATCTCCACGTCTCGGTCGCTGCATCTGCGGTATGCGGGGACGGAGGCGGCGCTGATCATTGCGCTGCGTCAACATGACCTGATCGTTGCGGATTTCACTGCGGCACATCGCGCTCGGTTCGGGTTTGCCACGCCGGAACGCGAGCTGGTGGTGGAGGCGGTCTCGGTGGAGGCGATTGCGCCGGGCGAGGCGGTGCGGGAGACGGAGTTGGCGGCGCGGGGCGAGGGGACGGCGGCGGCGATCGATAGCGTGCGCATGTTCATCGGCGATGCGGAACACGACGCTCCGGTGTTCGATCGTGCGGCGCTGCTGGCGGGGGATCGCATCGCCGGGCCGGCGCTGGTGCGCGAGGCGAATGCGACGACGGTGGTTGAGCCTGGCTGGACGGCGGAGATCACGACTCTGGATCATATGATGCTGCGGCGGACTTCGGTGCTGGCGACGCGGATGGGGGCGGGCAGCGAGCGGCCGGACCCGGTGCTGTTGGAGCTGTTCAACAATTTGTTCATGAACGTGGCAGAGCAGACTGGAGCGGTGCTGCAAAACACCTCGATGAGCGTGAACATCAAGGAGCGGCTGGATTTCTCCTGTGCGATCTTCGATGCGGCGGGTTTCCTGGTGGCGAATGCGCCGCATGTGCCCGTGCATCTCGGGGCGATGGGCGAGAGCGTGCGGACAGTGCTGCGTTGGCGTGGCGGAACGTTGAAGCCGGGCGACGTGGTGGCGCTGAACAATCCGTTCAACGGCGGCACGCATCTGCCGGACGTGACGGTGATAACGCCGGTGTTCGACGAGGCGGGACGCGAGATTCTGTTCTTTGTCGGGTCGCGCGGGCATCACGCGGATATTGGCGGGACGACGCCTGGCTCGACGCCGCCGGGGTCTCGCACGCTGGAGGAGGAAGGCGTCGTCATCGACGATTTCCTGCTGGTGGATGGTGGACATTTCCGCGAAGCCGAGTTCCGGGCGTTGTTGCGCGGGGCGAAGTATCCGGCGCGCAGCCCGGACGTGAATGTCGCCGACATCAAGGCGCAGGTGGCGGCGAACGAGAAGGGCGTGCAGGAGTTGCGGCGTGTCGTGGCGCAGTACGGCTGGCCGGTGGTCAGCGCCTATATGCGGCACGTCATGAACAACGCCGAAGAGTCGGTGCGGCGGGTGATCGAGCGGCTGGGCAACGGGCGCTTCACCTACATGATGGATAACGGCTTGCCGCTCTGCGTCTCGGTCAGCGTGGATCGCGAGAGTCGCAGTGCGGTGGTGGATTTTACCGGCACCGGGCGGCAGCATGAGGGGAATTTCAATTCTCCGCCGGCGGTGACTCGGGCGGCGGTGCTGTATGTGTTCCGCTGCCTGGTGGGCGACGACATTCCGTTGAACGACGGGTGCCTGGTGCCGTTGCGGCTGGTAATTCCGGACGACACGTTCCTGTCGCCTCGGCCGGGGGCGGCGGTGGTGGCGGGGAATACCGAGGTCTCGCAGGCGACGTGCAATGCGTTGTTCGGTGCGCTGGGGGCGATCGCGTGTTCGCAGGCGACGATGAACAACTTCATCTTCGGCGATGCGGCGCGGCAGTATTACGAAACGATTTGCGGCGGGACGGGGGCGGGGCCGGGGTTCGATGGGACCTCGGCGATCCATTCGCACATGACCAACACTCGGATGACCGATCCGGAGGTGTTGGAGCTGCGTTATCCGGTGCGGCTGGAACGGTTCGAAATACGCCGCGGGTCGGG
>Ga0265338_10011488_pt1 | contig 10223 bp, 8 predicted proteins | sample 42126metaG_FD_193579 | JGI IMG/M metagenome (GOLD analysis project Ga0265338, IMG submission 193579) | Rhizosphere microbial communities from Carex aquatilis grown in University of Washington, Seatle, WA, United States - 4-21-26 metaG | ecosystem: Host-associated > Plants > Roots > Rhizosphere >... | reverse complement strand
ACCGAGCAGATCGTGGCCGAGGCCCGGGTCACCCGGGGCGCGCTTTACCACCACGTCCGCGACAAGGCGGACATTTTCCGGGCGGCGATGGCCGAGGCGGCGGCGGAGGTGGCCACCCGCCTCATCGACGAGCAGCTGGCGGCCGAGGCCGCCTCGCCGATGCAGGAGATCCGGGAGGGGATGAGCGCCTTCCTCGACGTCTGCATGGAGGGCGACTTCCAGCGGATCGTCCTGGTGGACGGTCCCCGGGTGCTCGGCGCGGACGCGTGGGAGGACCTAGTCGAAAGGTACGGCCGCAGCCTGCTCGAGCAGTGGCTGGCCCGCAGCGTGGGCACCGGCGACCTGGTCGACCTGCCCGTCCACGCCCTGTCGCGGCTGCTCATCGCCATGCTCACCGACGCCAGCCTGGCGATCGCCCGGGCCGAGGACCCCGCGGCCGAGCGAGCCGACCTCGGCGCGGTGCTTGACCGGATGCTGACCGGGCTGCGCCCGGCCTAACCGCCACTTCCCATCACTGTGGCCGCCTCGGCTCCACTTCCCATCAGTTTGGCTTAGTTGGACGACCCTTTTGGGTAGATATGTCCCGGCCGAACTGATGGGAAGTGGTGAATCGGGGCCAAACTGATGGGAAGTCGCGCGACCGTCAACGGGGTGACAGTACTGCGAGCCGGATAACAGCAAGAAGTCGCTGGCTGGCTGGCTGGCTGGCTGGCTGGCTGGCTGGCCCTGCCGCTACGTCCGCGGGTGACGGACGACGTGGCCCTCGCCGGGGACGTTCTCGATCATGCCCTCGCCCTGCAGGATTTCCAGGGCCCGGGCGGCGACGCGGTGGGAGACCTGGTGGTGCTCGGCGATCGTGTGCGCCGAGGGGATGCGGCCGGTCATGGTCCCCTGGGCGATCTCGTCGCGCAGCATCTTGGCTACTTGCTCATACGGCGGCACCGCCGAGTCCGGGTCGATCACAGGGATCAGCATTCCCGTTGATTCTGTTTCAACGCCTGCCTAACCGCCTCGGATGCGGATGCGGATGCGGATGCGGACCGGGCGGCGCGCGGCCTGGGGGCAGTGCCGCCGCCGATTACCGCGCCGCGGGGGCTTTGCGCGGGTTACGCTGTCACACCAGCTGGACCCAGGTGCCCAGCCCGGACCCCGGGTCACTCAACCAGCTGGACGCGGTGACCGCGGCCTACGCCGCCAGTGCCTGGGTGGTCGGCTACACCGATAACGGCGCCACCCAGACTCCGGTCATCCTGCACTGGAACGGCGCCGCCTGGACCCGTGTCGCCAGTCCAAGCCCGGGCGCGGGCGGGCACCTGGAGAGCATCACCGCCAGCTCGCCGGCCAGTGCCTGGGCGGTCGGGCAGTTCGGTGCGGTCGGACCCGATGACGCCTTCGCCGTCCGCTACTGCACCGCGCGCGGCTGACTGGCCAGGGCCGCTTCGCCCCCCCCCGGGCGATCGCCGGGCGAAAAACGCGCAGCCCGCCCCCGTTCGGGATAGCCTGCTCGCTACCAGTGAGTAGCAAGGGAGCTGCCATCGACGCGGACGTGATCGTTGTCGGGGCCGGGCTGGCTGGGCTGGTCGCGGCGGCCGAGGCGGCCGACGCCGGGCGGCGGGTGCTGATCCTCGACCAGGAGCCGGAGCAGTCCCTCGGCGGGCAGGCCTGGTGGTCGTTCGGCGGGCTGTTCCTCGTCGGCTCGCCCGAGCAGCGGCGGCTGCGGGTGCACGACGACGTCGAGCTGGCCTGGCGGGACTGGCTGGGCACGGCAGGCTTCGACCGGCCCGAGGACGAGTGGCCGCGCCAGTGGGCCCGGGCCTACGTCGAGTGGGCGGCGGGGGAGAAGCGGGCCTGGCTGGCGTCGCTGGGGCACTCGGTGATCCCGGTGGTCGGCTGGGCCGAGCGGGGCGGTTACGCCGGCAGTGGCGTCGGCAACAGCGTGCCGCGCTTCCACGTCACCTGGGGCACCGGGCCGGGGGTGGTGGAGCCGTTCGAGCGCCGGGTGCGGGCGGCGGCCGCGGCCGGGCGGGTCACGTTCCGCTTCCGGCACCGGGTGGACGCGCTCACGGTGACCGGCGGCGTCGTCGACGGCGTGTCCGGCACCGTCTTGGAGCCGAGCGACGCGCCGCGCGGCACGGTGTCCTCCCGTGCGGCCGCGGGCGTGTTCGAGCTCAAGGCGCAGGCGGTGATCGTCACCTCCGGCGGCATCGGCGGCGACCACGACCTGGTCCGGGCCGCCTGGCCGGAGCGCCTGGGCGCGCCGCCGTCGCGGATGCTGTGCGGGGTGCCCGCGCACGTCGACGGCCGGATGATCGGTATCGCCGAGCAGACCGCAGGCGCGGCGGTGATCAACGCCGACCGGATGTGGCACTACGTGGAGGGCATCGAGAACTGGGGCCCGGTCTGGCCGCTCCATGGCATCCGGATCCTGCCCGGGCCGTCCTCGCTGTGGCTTGACGCCACCGGGGAGCGGCTGCCGGCGCCGCTCTACCCCGGCTCCGACACCCTCGGCACGCTCACCTACCTGCGCCGCACCGGCTACGACCACTCCTGGTTCATCCTCACCAAGAAGATCATCGCCAAGGAGTTCGCGCTGTCCGGCTCGGAGCAGAACCCCGACCTGACCGGCCGTGACCGGCGGGCCATGGTGACCAGCCGGCTCGGCGGGGCGGTGCCCGGGCCGGTGCGGGCGTTCCTCGACCGGGGGGCCGACTTCGTGACCGCGCCCGACCTGGCCGGCCTGGTCGCGGGGATGAACGAGCTGACCGGCGGGACGCCGCCGCTGGACGCGGCCGCCATCGAGCGCGAGGTCCGGGCGCGGGACGGCGACGTCACCCGCCCGTTCGGCAAGGACTTCCAGGCCAACGCGATCCGGCGGGCGCGCGCCTACCTGGGCGACCGGCTGATGCGGGTCGCCCGGCCGCACGCGCTGCTCGACCCGGCCGCGGGCCCGCTGATCGCGGTGCGGCTGCACGTGCTCACCCGCAAGACGCTCGGGGGGCTGCACACCGACCTGTCGTCCCGGGTGCTGAACGCGGCGGGCGAGCCGGTGGCCGGCCTGTACGCCGCCGGGGAGGCGGCCGGCTTCGGCGGCGGCGGCATGCACGGGTACCGGTCGCTTGAGGGCACTTTCCTCGGCGGCTGCCTGTTCTCGGGCCGGATCGCCGGACGCGCCGCCGCGGCCGCCACCGCCTAACCTGACGCGGCCTGGGTACTACCCTCACGTCCGGGGGAGGCAATCGCGTGAACGTGCTTGACCATGTCCTATACCGGCCGGAGGCGGCCTAGATGGGCGGCGAGGCCGGGACGCTGCGGCCGCTCGACCGGCGGCTGCTGCGGCAGGCGGGCCGGGCCCGCGCTGCCATCGGCGGCCTGGCCGGGCTCGGCGCGGTGACGGCCGGCCTGACGATCGCGCAGGCGTGGCTGCTCGCCACCGTCATCGCGCCGGTATTTATCGATAAAGCGACGTTGTCCGCTACCGCGCTGACCGCGCTGGCCGGGGTGACCGTCGCCCGTGCGACGGCGGCGTGGGCGACCCAGGCGCTCGCCCAGCGGGCCAGCGCCACCGTTAAGTCCCAGCTGCGCGGCGCGCTGCTCGCGCAGCTGGTCGCGCTCGGCCCGGCCTGGCGGCGCGTGTCGGGCAGCACCGCCGCGCTCACCCAGCTGGCGACCACCGGCCTCGACGGCCTCGACGGCTACTTCACCAGCTACCTGCCCGCGCTGCTGCTGGCCGCCGCGGTCCCGCTGGCGGTGCTGGCCACCATCGCCGCCGCCGACCCGCTGTCGGGGCTGACCGTAGCGCTCACGCTGCCGCTGGTCCCGCTGTTCGGCGCGCTCATCGGGATGGCGGCGGGCCGCCACGCGCGGCGCCGCTGGCAGGCGCTGGCCACCCTCGCGCACCACTTCCAGGACGTGGTCGGCGGCCTGCCGACGCTGCGGGTGTTCGGCCGGGCGGGCGCGCAGCGGTCGCAGATCGCCCGGGTCACCGCCGAGTACCGGCGCGCCACCATGGCTACTCTCCGGCTGGCGTTCGCGTCCAGCCTGGCGCTTGAGCTGACCGCCACCATGTCGGTCGCGCTGGTCGCCACCGAAGCCGGGCTGCGGCTGGCCGGCGGCCAGCTCACGCTGCGCACCGCGCTGCTGGTGCTGATCCTGGCGCCCGAGGCGTACCTGCCGCTGCGCGCGGTCGGCGGCCAGTTCCACGCCACCGCCGACGGCCTCACCGCGGCCGGGCAGGTCTTCGCCATCCTGGAAACCCCGCTTCCCGCCGCCCCGGCCGCGCCAGCCACTCCCCCCGCAACCATCCGGATCGAGAACCTGAGCGTGCGGCACGAGGGCCGCGCGCGGGCCGCCCCGTCCGGCCTCACCGCCGCCATCGCCCCCGGCCGCCTCACGGCCGTGACCGGCCCCAGCGGATGCGGCAAGAGCACGCTGCTGTCCTGCCTGCTCGGCTTCACTGAGCCCAGCGCCGGCCGCATCAGCCCCCGCCCCGGTCACGGGGTGCGGCCCGCGCCGGAGGTACCGCCCGCCCCCGCCTCCCCGGTCATCCCGAACGGAGGAGGCGTGCCCCCGGCCGCGCGCCATTCCCCGGCCAGCCTGGTGGCCGGCTGGCTGCCACAGCACCCCACCCTGTTCACCGGGACGGTGGCGGCTAACATCCGGCTCGGCTGGCCGGACGCCCCCGATGCGGCGGTGGCCGCCGCCGCCGCTGGCGCCGCCCTGGACGACGTCGGCCTCGACCAGCTGCTGGCCGAACGCGGCGGCGGCCTGTCATCCGGTCAGCGGCGCCGGGTCGCCCTGGCTCGTGCCCTGCTCCCAGGCGCGCCGCTGCTGCTGATCGACGAGCCAACCGCGGGCCTCGACCCCGCCCGCGAGGCGGTGGTGATCGCCACGCTGCGCCGCTACGCCGCCGCCGGGAACGCGGTCCTGGTGGTGACCCATCACGCTGCCGTCATCGCGGCCGCGGACGATGTCATCACGCTGGCCGCCCCCGGCGAGCCGGACCGGCCACCCGCGACCACCCGGGCGGAGGTACCAGCGTGACCCGCAACTGCGTCCGCTTCACCACCGATCCCACCACCCCGCCTCAGCCTGCCGCCCGGCCCCGCCTCGGCGCTGGCGGCCCGGTTCCCGCCCCGCCCCGCCCCATCGCCCCACGCTGGGATAACAGCAATAAGCGCGGGAGTGCATCCCCTGCGGGTGAGTGCGCTGCGGCGGGCGGCGACCCGGCCGGGGGCGCGGATCCGGCTGCGGGTAACAGGCCGGAGGGCGCTGGCGGGGCTTCCGGGGAACGGCGCCGGGCGCGGGGCGGGGCGCGGCTGGTGCTGGCGGCGGTGCTCGGGGCGCTGGCCGCCGCCTGCTCGGTCGGGCTGCTGGCGACCTCGGCGTTCCTGATCTCCCGGTCCGCCCAGCGGCCGCCGGTGCTGTACCTGATCGCGCCCGCCGCGGTGGTGCAGGCGTTCGGGCTCGGCCGGGCGTTCCTGCGCTACGCGGAACGGCTGGCCGGGCACGACGCTGCCCTGCGGCTGCTGGCCGCCCACCGGGTCCGCGCCTACCAGGCGCTGGCCGGGCTCGCGCCGGCCGGCCTGGCCGACTACCGGGCCGGGGACCTGATCACAAGGCTGGTGGGCGATATCGACGCCCTCGCCGACCGCTGGCTGCGGGTCCGGCTGCCGTTCGCCGCCGCCGCGGCGGCCGGGGCGGGGGCGGTCGCGGTCGTCGGCGCCGCGTCGCCCGCGGCGGGCCTCGTGCTGGCGGCGACGCTGGTGGTAGCGGCCGCCGCCGCGCCCGCGACGGCGGTCCTGCTGTCTCGCCGGGAGCAGCGCGGCCTGGTGCCGCTGCGCGGCGCGCTGGCGGCCGCCGCCACCGAGCTGATCGACGGCGCGGCCGAGCTGGCCGCCTTCGGCGCCGACGGGCGCGCGCTGGACGCCGTCGGGCAGACGGGGGCGCGGGCGGCGAAGGCCGGCATCCGTTCGGGATCGGCCCGGGGCGCGGGCGCGGCGGTGAGCGCGCTGGCGGCGGGGGCGGCGCTCTGCGGGGCGCTTTACTTCGCGGTGCCCGCGGTGCGGGCCGGCCGCCTGGCCGGCGTGCTGCTGGCGGTGGTGGTGCTCACCCCGCTGGCGGTGCACGAGGTCTTCGCCGGGCTGGCCCCGGCCGCACAGGAAGTGCCCCGGCTGCGCGCCGCGGCCGAGCGGGTGGCGGAAGTGCTGCGCAGGCCCGCCCCGGTGGTCGAGCCGTCGGCGCCCGCCGCGCTGCCACCGCCGCCGTACGCGCTGGCGGCGATGGGGCTGACGGCCGGCTGGCGACCCGGGCAAGACGTGCTGCGCGACCTGTGGTTCGACATCCCGGCCGGGTCACGGACCGCGGTCACGGGGCCGTCCGGGTCGGGTAAGACCACGCTCGCACTGGTCTTGCTGCGCTTCCTTGACTACTCGGCGGGCGTGGTGACGCTGGGCGGCCGGGACCTGCGCTCGCTGTCCGGCGACGAGCTGCGGACGGTGATCGGGCTGTGCGAGCAGGACCCGCATGTGTTCGACTCCACCCTGGAGGCCAACCTGCGGCTGGCCAAGCCGTCCGCCACCGCCGACGAGCTGCGGGACGCGCTGGGCCGGGCCCGGCTGCTTGACTGGGTCGACTCGCTGCCGCTGGGCCTGGACACCCCGGTCGGCGAGCACGGCGCCCGGCTGTCCGGCGGCCAGCGGCAGCGGCTGGCGCTGGCCCGGGTGCTGCTGGCGGACTTCCCGGTGGTGATACTGGACGAGCCCGCCGAGCACCTCGACGAGGCGACCGCGGCCGCGCTGACGAGCGACCTGCTCATCGCCGTGGCGGGCCGCACGGTGCTGCTGATCACCCACCGCCCGGTCCCGGCGGGTGCGGTCGACCAGGTGCTGCGCCTGGAGCACGCCGCGGCGTCGGCCGGGCCGGCCGCGGCGCCAGAGCCGGCGGCGCGCTGCCCGCGGCAGGAGCCGGGACGGCCGTAGGATCGGGTCCGTGACTACCGCTACCGACGCGACCCCCTGGGTGCAAGCCGTCCGCGCCTCCCACGACCGGCTCGCCGCCCTCGTCGCCGGGCTGGACGCCGACCAGCTGCGCCAGCAGTCCTACGACACCGAATGGACCGTCGCCGACGTGCTGTCCCACCTGGGCAGCGGCGCGGAGATCTTCGCCCTGGTCATCGACGCCGCGGTGACCGGCGGCGACCCGCCGTCGCCGGACGACTTCAAGCCCATCTGGGAGACCTGGAACGCGCGGTCTCCGGAAGAGCAGGCCGCCTTGTCCGTCGCCGCCAACGAGGACCTGGTCACCCGGGTTGAGTCGCTCACCCCTGCCCAGCGGGCGGCGTTCCAGGTCACCATGTTCGGCCCGCAGCCGCTCGACTTGGCCGGCGTGCTCGGCATGCGGCTGTCCGAGCACGCCGTGCATGCCTGGGACGTCGCGGTCGCGCTCGACCCGGCCGCCCGGGTTGCCCCGGACGCGGTCGACCTGCTGGTCGATATCCTCCCCATCTTCGCCGGCTTCGCCGCCCGGAAGGCCCCCGCCCCGGTCGTGGTCGCGGTCGCCGCCACCGCGCCCGAGCGCCGGTTCGCCCTCGACACCGGCACCGGCGACACGGTCACGCTGCGCCCGGCCGACCCGGCCGACACCGCTACCGCGTCCCTGGCGCTGCCCGCGGAGGCGTTCCTGCGGCTGGTCTACGGCCGGCTCGACGATGACGCGGAGCTGGTGCTGTCCGGTGTGACGCTGAACGAGCTGAAGTCGGTTTTCCCGGGGTTCTAGCAGGCCACGGGCCCCTCCGGCCCGGTGCCGGCTTTCCGGCCGCGGTTTCTGGTGCCAGGTGACGATCGGCGGCCGGCCCGATCGTCATCAGGGCACAGGTCGCGATCGGCGCGACAATGGGATCGGAGGGATGACGATGCGTTACGCACTGCTCATGCATTACCGGGAGCCGGGCGACGGGGAGATCAGCGCCGAGGCGATCGCCGAGGCGCAGGAGGCCTTCGGCGCCTACGGCCGGGCGCTGGAGAGCGCGGGCGTCCTGCTGTCGGCCGACGTGCTCCAGCCGAGCGCCGCGACCACCACCGTGACCCGCCGGGACGGCGACCTGCGGGTCCAGGACGGCCCGTTCGCGGTGACGAAGGAGGCCCTCGCGGGGGTGTTCATGCTCGACGTGCCCGACCTGGACGCGGCCATCGGCTGGGCGGAGAAGTGCCCGGGGGCCGGCTGGGGGGTGATCGAGGTGCGCCCGACCGCGACCGCCTTCGTGGGCGGCGGGTGGACTCGCTAACACCGGGCCTGCCCAGCGTGTCCCGGGCGGCCGAGCGGGCGGCCCGGGACAGCTACGGCCGGCTGCTCGCCCTGCTGGCCGCGCCGGCCGGGGACCTCGCGGCGGCGGAGGACGCGCTGGGCGACGCGTTCGAGCGGGCGCTGCGCAGCTGGCCCGAACAGGGAGTCCCGGGCAACCCGGACGCGTGGCTGCTGACCGTGGCCCGCAACCGGCTCCGCGACCAGTGGAAGTCCGCCCGGGTCCAGCGCACGGTGCCGCTCGAGGCGGAGCTGCGGCCCGGCTGGGCCGGCCCAGCCGGGCTCTACCTCGACGAGGTGGACGTCGACGCGATCCCCGACCGGCGGCTCGAGCTGATGCTGGTGTGCGCGCACCCGGCGATCGGGCACGCCGTGCGTACCCCGCTGATGCTGAACACCGTCCTCGGCTTCACCGCCGAGCAGGTCGGCCGGGCGTTCGCGGTCCCCGCCGCCACCATGGCGACCCGCCTGGTGCGGGCGAAGAAGCGGATCAAGGCGGCCGGCATCCCGTTCCGCCTGCCCGACCGGACCGACCTGCCGCAGCGGATGGCGGCCGTACTCGAAGCGGTCTACGGCGCCTACGTGATCGACTGGGCGGTCACCGGGCCGCAGGCCCGCGAGCTGTCATCGGAGGCACTGCAGCTGGCCGAGGTGCTGGCCGCCCTCGCCCCGGGCGACCCCGAGGCGCACGGGCTGGCCGCGCTGGTGCAGCTCTCGGCCGCGCGCGGGCCGGCCAGGACCGACGACCAGGGCCGGTTCGTGCCGCTCGCCGAGCAGGACCCCGGGCGGTGGAACCAGCGGCTGATCACCCGGGCGCACCAGCACCTGCGGGCCGCGCACGCCCGCGGCGCGCTCGGCCGGTTCCAGCTCGAGGCCGCCATCCAGGCCGTGCACTGCGCCCGCGGGCCGGACGGCGCGACCGACTGGCCGACCCTGCTCGACCTGCACCGGCGGCTGGACTCGGCCGCGCCCTCGCTCGGCAGCGGCGTCGCCCTCGCCGCGGTCACGGCCGAGGTGGACGGCCCGGCGGCCGGCCTGGCCGCGCTCGACGCGCTGACTGAATCATCGCGGGCAGACGGCGGCGGCGCGGACGCCCGCCGCTTCCAGCCCGCCCGGGCGACCCGGGCGCACCTGCTGGAACGCCTCGGCCGCGACGCCGAGGCGGCGGCCGCCTACGACAGCGCGATCACGCTCACTCACGACCCGGCCGAGCGCCAGTACCTGGAGCGCCGCCGTGACCTGGTGCGGCGCCGGCTGCCAGCCAGTTAGCCTTTTTTCGCTGCGGCTTGACCTGCCCGGTACCTCTCCATGTTGCCCTGCGCTATGCCCTCCCAGTGCGGGTCGCCGGTTTCCCGGAAGATGGCGACTGCGTCCTGGTGGGCGGTGATCGCCTCGTCGAGCCGCCGCAGCTCCGCCAGCGCGTGCCCGAGGCCGACCAATGCCAGGCCCTCGCTGTGCCGGTCGCCGGTTTCCCGGAAGATGGCGGCCGCGTCCTGGCAGGCGGTGACTGCCTCCTGGAAGCGCCGCACCTCCCGCAGTGCGATGCCGAGGTTGTTCAGCGTGGTGCCCTCGCCGTGCCGGTCGCCGGTTTCCCGGTCGATGGCGGCCGCGTCCTGGCAGGCGGTGACTGCCTCCTCGAACCGCCGCACCTCCCGCAGTGCGATGCCGAGGTTGTTCAGCGCCCTGCCCTCGCCGTGCCGGTCGCCGGTTTCCCGGTCGATGGCGGCTGCGTCCTGGCAGGCGGTGATCGCCTCTTCGAACCGCCGCACCCGCCGCAGTGCGATGCCGAGGTTGTTCAGCGCCGCGGCCTCACTGTGCCGGTCGCCGGCCTCCCGGAAGATCTCGGCCGCGTCCTGGCAGGCGGTGACTGCCTCCTCGAACCGCCGCACCTCCCGCAGTGCGATGCCGAGGTTGTTCAGCGCCAT